>OKVG01001370.1_pt1 | contig 10593 bp, 9 predicted proteins | sample 1606981 | NCBI WGS metagenome assembly OKVG01 (sample SAMN03281018, study PRJEB24777) | human gut metagenome | isolation source: fecal sample PR128 from 1 month old male Malay infant, vaginal delivered... | reverse complement strand
TTGAAGGCGAGGAACTAGGTAAGCCAACAGACTTCCTTTGGGTACCCTTTTTGGCAGAACAAGATGATTTGGCTGTTCCTACCTATGGTATTCGGATCAATGATGGCAGTCGTAAGACTTATGTAACAGCCTTGGCTGGTGAGGATGATAGTATGGAAATGATTGCTCTTGCACCGGCTACTTATGCGGTTTTTAAACTTAGAGGGCCTGCAACAGCAGCAGTTTGGGAGAGTTTTCATTATGCTAAGAAACATTTTGAAATGATTGCTCAGCCAACTGTAGAGGTTTATCCACCAGGGAATCGTCAGGCTGAAGATTATGAGATGGAAGTTTGGATTCCAATAAAGGAGGAAGTATAGATGCGTCTGGATAAGTTTTTGGTTGATTGTGGTGTTGGTAGTCGCAGTCAAGTCAAGACCTTTCTCAAAAAGAAGCAAGTGACCGTAAATGGTCAGGTGGAGACGTCACCTAAGACTCAGATTGATGAGAATCAAGACCAGATTGCTTTTCAAGGTCAAGCATTAACACACGAGACCTTTGTTTACTATCTTTTAAATAAGCCTCAGGGTGTCATTTCAGCGACGGAGGATGCCCGTCACAAGACAGTACTTGATTTACTGGATGATACAGCTAGACATAAGCAGGTCTTTCCTGTTGGACGTTTGGATATTGATACTCACGGTCTCTTGCTTTTGACCAATAATGGCGATTTAGCTCACGCTATGCTGTCTCCAAAGAAACATGTTGATAAGATTTATCAGGCTAAGGTTGATGGAATCATGGATCAGGAGGATATTCTGGCTTTTGAAAAAGGAATTGAACTCAAAGATCACACTTGCCAACCAGCTAAACTAGAGATTATTTCAGTAGATAGGGCTACTGGGACTAGCCTGGTTCAGATTACCATTGCTGAAGGGAAATTTCATCAGGTTAAGCGTATGGTAGCAGCTTGTGGTAAGGAAGTGACAGAGTTACAACGTCTAAGTATGGGGCCTTTAAGCCTGCCCAATGATTTAGAAGTCGGTGCTTGGCGACGTTTGACCGAGGAGGAGTTGGAAGCTTTAACGGTTTTTGGAATTCCTTTGGCTTAAGCTAGTCTAAGAGTTGCGAAATAGGCAGATTTTTGTTACTATTATTGTGAAATATTAGAAGAAAAAACGAGGTAAATTCAAGTGGCATTTGGAGATAACGGACCACGTAAGAAATCATTTTTTGAACGTCTAACAGTGTTGGTCGTTTTGATTATGCTATTAGTAACAGTTGGGGCATTGATTTTCCAAGCAGTCGCAGCTGTCCTTTAAGACGCTATCAAGCGTTTTTTTGTGTATGTCGGAAATTCTTTCGTTTGTGATTGAATTTGTACATGGCATACAAATCAGAAAGAGAGAAATATAGATGAGTATGTTTTTAGATACAGCCAAGATTAGTGTCAAAGCTGGTCGTGGTGGTGACGGGATGGTTGCCTTCCGTCGTGAGAAATATGTACCCAATGGCGGTCCTTGGGGCGGTGACGGTGGTAAGGGTGGCTCAGTCATTTTCAAGGTTGACGAAGGTTTGCGTACCCTTATGGATTTCCGTTATAATCGTAAATTCAAGGCTAAGAATGGCGAAAAAGGGATGACCAAGGGAATGCACGGACGAGGTGCTGAAGACCTCATCGTTAGTATCCCGCCTGGTACGACAGTTCGTGATGCTGAGACAGGCAAGGTTATTACTGATATGGTTGAGGATGGACAAGAGTTTGTCATTGCTCACGGTGGACGTGGTGGACGTGGAAATATTCGTTTTGCGACACCTCGTAACCCTGCTCCTGAAATCGCTGAAAATGGTGAACCAGGTGAAGAGCGTGAACTTCAATTGGAATTGAAGATTTTGGCTGATGTTGGTTTGGTTGGTTTCCCATCCGTTGGTAAATCAACGATCCTCAGTGTGGTAACAGCAGCAAAACCAAAGATTGGTGCCTATCACTTTACGACTATCGTTCCTAACTTGGGGATGGTTCGTACCAAGTCAGGTGAGAGCTTTGCCATGGCTGACCTTCCAGGATTGATTGAGGGGGCTAGCCAGGGTGTTGGTTTGGGAACACAGTTCCTTCGTCACATTGAGCGTACACGTGTTATCCTTCATGTGATTGATATGTCAGCGAGTGAAGGGCGTGATCCTTACGAGGATTATCTTCAAATTAACAAAGAGTTGGAAACTTACAACCTTCGCTTGATGGAACGTCCACAAATTATTGTGGCTAATAAGATGGACATGCCCGGGGCTGAGGAAAACTTGAAAGAGTTTAAGGAAAAATTGGCTGCTAACTATGATGAATTTGATGAGTTGCCACAAATTTTCCCAATTTCAAGTTTGGCTCACCAAGGTTTGGAAAATCTCTTGGAAGCTACTGCAGAGTTACTTGATGAGACTGATGAATTCTTGCTTTATAGCGAAGACGATATGGAACAAGAAGAAGTGTACTACGGCTTTAACGAGGATGAACGCCCATTTGAAATTAGCCGTGATGACGATGCCTCATGGGTACTTTCTGGTGAGAAACTTGAAAAACTCTTTGTCATGACTAACATGGAACGTGACGAATCTATCATGAAATTTGCACGTCAATTGCGTGGTATGGGAGTTGATGAAGCGCTTCGTGAACGTGGTGCTAAGGATGGCGACATCGTTCGTATCGGTAACTTCGAGTTTGAGTTTGTGGATTGACGTTGAAAGACTCTCTAAGTGCTGAAGCACTTGATAGTCTACGGCAGCCGCTATGGCGTTCTGCCTATCAACCTCACTAACTGCGTAAAGTCGGTATACTCGACCGACTTGTGTGGTGTGGCTAAGTGTGATATAAATATCTGCTGAATACAATAAATTATTGAAATAAGAGGTTTACAATGGGAGATAAACCGATATCCTTCAGGGATAAAGATGGAAATTTTGTTTCTGCGGCCGATGTTTGGAATCCAAAGAAACTTGAAGAACTCTTTACGCGCTTAAATCCTAACCGAAAACTCCGTCTTGAGCGTGAGCGCTTGGCAAGGGAAGAAGCAGCAAAACACCCTGAACTAAATGAAGAAACAGAGCAAGTCTAGCACTTGCTCTGTTTTTCTTATCCAAAATGGTAATCAAAAACAGCTACTCTAGCAAGAGTAACTGTTTTGATAATTAGGCGTTTAGAACCTTGTCCAAGAATTCTTTCAAACGTGGGTGTTGTGGGTTATCAAAGATTTGATCTGGAGTACCATCTTCGAGGAACTCACCGTCCGCAGTAAAGATTACTCGGTTGGCAACTTGACGAGCAAATCCCATTTCGTGAGTAACGATAATCATGGTCATACCTTGCTCTGCCAATTCTTTCATAACGTTAAGAACGTCTCCGACCATTTCAGGGTCAAGGGCAGAAGTCGGTTCGTCAAAGAGCATGATATCAGGATTCATTGCCAAACCACGTGCAATTGCCACACGTTGTTTTTGTCCACCTGACAAGCTATCTGGCGTTGCATCGGCCTTGTCAGCAAGTCCAACACGATCAAGAAGATCCATAGCTAATTTATCAGCTTCTTCCTTGTTCATACGTCCGAGTTCAACAGGTGCAAATGTCACGTTTTCAAGGACTGTCATGTGTGGGAAGAGGTTGAAATGTTGGAAGACCATCCCGATATTTTCACGGGCTTTGTCAAGGTCTGTCTTAGAATCTGATAATTCATAGCCATCAACGACTACTTTACCAGATGTCACTGTTTCAAGTAGGTTAAGCGTACGAAGGAAGGTTGATTTACCTGAACCTGAAGGACCGATGATACACACAACGTCACCTTCGTAGAATTTGGCGTCAATGCCTTTAAGGACTTCATTGTCGCCGTATGATTTGTGCAAGTCTTGCACATCGATTTTCAATTCAGCCATTATTTAAGTCTCTTTTCTAGTCGTTTAGCCAATTTCGTCAAGCATGTGATGATGACCAAGTAAAGGATGGCCAAGATCGCATACATACGGAATGATTGGTAGTTACGAGCAATGATGATTTTACCAGTTTGGAAGAGTTCAACCAAACCGATAGCTGATACGATAGTCGTATCTTTCAATGAGATAACAAATTGGTTGATGAAGTTTGGCAACATCAAGCGAACCGCTTGTGGCAAGATAACCTTACGCATTGTTGTATTGTAAGGGACACCCAAGCTTCGGCTCGCTTCCATCTGACCAATAGGAACAGCTTCGATACCACCACGTACAATTTCGGCAATATAAGCACCACCGTTAAGTGAGAGGGCAATTGTCGCTGCCACAAAGTCATTGATTGGTGATTGGTGACCAGTGATATTTTCAATCAAGTTAGGAATACCCCAGTAGATGAAGGCTGCAACAATCATCAATGGGATACCACGAACCACGTCAACAAAGACTTGCGAAATCACGCGGAGTGTCTTATTTGGTGCAACTGCCATCATACCGAAGATAACACCGATAATCATGGCAATAGCAAATGAAAGAAGGGTCAATCCAAGGGTAATTCCAAGACCTTGGAGAAGTTGTTTGTAGTTGTTTTTAATCAATCCTACGATGGTTGTTTCATCGGTAGCTTTTTTTGAGCTTCCTTCTTTTGATTTGTTGTTATCGAGGTATTTATTGATAATCTTATCGTAAGTACCATCTTTAACGATAGCAGCCAAACCATTGTTGAACATCTCAATCAACTCAGGGTTAGTGCCTTTTTTAACAGCAAATCCGACTTCACCAGTGGCAATACCTTCAATTGGTGTTGTAAAGTTACGTCCTTGTTGGATAGCGTATAGAAGAACGGCTTCATCATCCATAAGAGCATCGATTGAACCAGAGTTCAAGCTGTCATACATAGTAGAAGCTTCATCGTAAGCACGAACAGTAAAGCCATATTCACCAGCATGGTCTTCCAACCATGAGTAAGATGACGTACCATTTTTAGCTCCTACAGTCTTACCTTTAAGATCCTTGTAAGATTTAACCTTACTTCCTTTAGCTACAGCCAAACGAATGTTTGATGTGTAGTAAGGATCAGAAAAGTCAAAGATTTGTTTACGAGCATCAGTGATGGTCATACCAGCCAATACGGCATCAGCTTGGCTAGATTGTACAGCATTAAGTGATGCATCGAAACCAGGGTTTGTCAATTTGACATTGAAACCTTGGTTTTTAGCAATGGCATTGATGATATCGACATCGATACCTACATATTTACCTGAACCATTTTGGTATTCGAATGGAGCAAAAGATGAGTCCATTGAGATAGTGTAGGTTTCCTTGGCAGGAGTGGCTTTTGCGTTAGCATCACCAGTCAATTTAAGATCTGCTGAAGGTTTTGAGGAAGAAGATTTTTCTGAGTCACCCAACCATTTGTTCATGATTTTGTCGTAGGTGCCGTCTTTCTTCATTTCCTTAAGAGCTTCGTTGAAGTCTTTGATAAGATTTTCGTGTTTTCCGCCTTTTTTAACAGCGAAAGCGAAGCTACCGATAGATTCAGGCTTAATGTTGATAGCGTAGTCTTTTCCTTGACCAATAGCGTATTTAACAACTGGTGTGTCGTCCATAGCTGCGTCAACTGAACCTGAATCCAAGCTATTGTTCATCAAATCACTAGTGTCAAAAGTTTTAACTGTGAAACCATATTTGCTAGCGTTTTTATCAAGCCAAGTTTGAGCAGCGGTACCGTTTTTAACACCGACTGTTTTACCCTTCAATTGTTTGTAGTCGCTGACTTTGTCGCTACTACGTGTGTAGATAACAATTGAAGTGTCGTAATAAGTGTCTGAGAAAGTGAAGACCTTCTTACGTGCGTCGGTAACAGTAGTACCGGCCATTAGGGCGTCTGCTTGGCCTGATTGAACAGCGTTAACAGCTGCATCGAAACCAGGGAAGGTTTGGTTAACATCCCAATTTTTACGTTTGGCAACTTCGTTGATGATATCAACGTCGATACCTTTGTAGGTCTGATCAGAATCTTTGAATTCAAATGGGGCATAGGCTGTGTCTGAAACGACTGAAATTGTTTCAGCAGATACCTTAGCTCCGAAAACAAAGAAAACTGACATGGCACTCAAGAAGAGTGTCAGAAGTTTTTTCTTCATTATAAAAAGTCTCCTTTATAAAATACCTTCCTATTCTATCAAAAAAAGGTCTTGTTATCAAACTTCTTGGAGTTTGATGTTAGGAAATGTAACAAGGCTCGTTAGCTATGAGAGCTATCTGAGAAGAAGTTGACAAGCTTGTGTCAATTAGTTACACTGTAATCGAATACATGTAAGATTTGTTACAGGAGCTAAAAAATGAAGAAACGTATGCTTGAGAAATATACTAGCCGATATGATAAAGTTCCAAGTTGGCTGATGATTATGCTGTCCTGTTTTATTGCCTTGGGTTATTTCCTTATAAGTGGATTTCTATCAGGGATTGTTGTGGGAATTCCAATGGCTATTGTTCTTTCGTTCTTAGTATTAAATGGCAACATTCAGTTCCAGGATATACATTCGATTTACTATAAAATATTTTCAACCTTGTATTTTCAGTTGGGAGCCTTTGCCTTTACTGCCTTAGCTATCTTTTTCTGGGTTAAAGTTGTTGAAAAACGTCCCATTCGTACACTGGGATTCTTCAAGGGTCATATTTGGTTGAACCTGCTTAAGGGCTGGGGATTGGGAACCCTGCTCTTGTTAGTTAGTTTCCTTGGGACTTATATACTTGGAGGGTTAGAATTTGTAAAAGTAGACTTTTCTCAGAGAACCCTCTTATATATACTATCCCTAATACCTTTCTGGTTTATCCAAGGTGGAACCGAGGAGCTGGTGACACGTGGTTGGTTACTTCAGACGGTGACTAATAAATTGAACCTTTCTTGGGGAATTGCTATTTCAAGTTCTTTCTTTTCAATATTACACCTAGGAAACCAGGGTGTTACCGCCTTATCTCTAATCAGTATTGTTCTAGTAGGAGTTCTTTTGGCTCTTTACATGCTCAAGACGGATAATATCTGGGGTGTCGCTGCCCTTCACGGTGCTTGGAACTTTGCTCAAGGGAATCTAGTTGGCGTGGCAGTTAGTGGGCAGAATGCAGGCGCCAGCTTATTGCACTTTCAGGCCAGGTCAGGCGTGCCTGATTGGTTGTCAGGAGGAGCTTTTGGTCTGGAAGGAAATCTCGTTACCTGTCTCGTACTCCTGGTAGGTATCGTCATCCTTCGTCTACAATTGAAAAAAGAAAACTTTTAAGGCTGAGTTCAAAGACTCGGTCTTTTTACTTCTGTGTTAAAATAGAAGAAACACATGGAGGAGACAATATGATAGTTAAGCTTGATAGGGTCATGTTGAAATTGAAAATAGTCGTTGGCCTTATATTTTCTGTCTTGTCTTTATGGATTCTTTGTCCTGAGCTCATTATAGGTTCTCTTCGTGATAATCCAGTCAAGCAGTTCCTTGCTGTCATTGTTTTATTTTGGCTTTTATTATCCATTGTTCACCTTATAGACGGTATCGTAAATCTCAAAGGTCATGGAAAGCTCTTGGAACTGGATGACAATTCCTTGACCTACTATGGCCAAGCATTTGGACGGAAAACTTTTGACATTCCCTTATCCGAGATTGAATTTGTCAAGAAAGCTTGGACAACACGGATGGAGGATATTGGACGCTCTTCGACAGTGAGATATTCTTTGAAACGCATCGAGCATGTCTTCGACTATGATGCCGAGGTTGATGATAAAAAGAGATATCAGGTGTTGCTTATCTTCTTCAAAAATGGTGAGACAGCTGTTACCTATGACAAAAAACTTGGTCATCAATCATGGAAGAAACGTGCCTATGTCGCTAAGATGCGAATGATTCAAATTCCGCTTACAAGTGGGGAAATCTTCTCCGATCAAGAGATGAATGATTACATAAATGAAAGGAAAAACTATGATAGATAGAAAAGAGGACAACCAATTTCATTTGGTTTCTAAATATGAACCTTCTGGGGACCAACCTCAGGCCATTGAAGCCTTGGTTGACAATATCGAAGGTGGGGAGAAGGCTCAAATCCTAAAGGGAGCGACAGGGACAGGTAAGACCTATACCATGAGTCAGGTCATCCAGCGCGTGAATAAACCAACCTTGGTTATCGCCCATAATAAAACTTTGGCAGGTCAGCTTTACGGAGAATTCAAGGAGTTTTTCCCAGACAATGCTGTAGAATACTTCGTTTCCTACTATGATTTTTATCAGCCAGAGGCCTATGTGCCATCATCAGATACCTATATTGAAAAAGATAGCTCTGTCAATGACGAAATTGATAAGCTCCGGCACTCAGCAACGTCGGCCCTCCTTGAGCGTAATGATGTTATCGTTGTGGCTTCTGTTTCTTGTATTTACGGTTTGGGTTCGCCTAAAGAATATGCTGATTCAGCAGTTAGTCTTCGTCCAGGCCAAGAAATTTCTCGAGACAAGCTGCTAAATGACCTAGTTGATATCCAGTTTGAGCGAAACGATATTGATTTCCAACGTGGGAAATTCCGTGTGCGTGGCGATGTGGTCGAAATTTTTCCTGCCAGCCGTGATGAGCACGCCTTTCGTGTCGAATTTTTCGGTGATGAGATTGACCGCATCTGTGAGATTGAGAGTTTGACAGGACGCAATCTCGGTGAAGTCGAGCATCTTGTTCTTTTCCCGGCGACTCACTTTATGACTAATGAAGAGCATATGGAAGAGGCCATCAAGAATATTATGGAAGAGATGGAAGCTCAAGTTAAACAATTTGAAGCTGAGGGTAAGCTTATCGAGGCTCAACGTATCCGCCAAAGGACAGAATACGATGTTGAAATGCTTCGTGAGATGGGCTACACAAATGGTGTTGAAAACTACTCACGACACATGGATGGGCGAAAAGAGGGCGAGCCACCGTTCACCTTGCTTGATTTCTTCCCAGAAGATTTCCTCATCATGATTGACGAAAGTCACATGACCATGGGTCAGATTAAGGGAATGTATAACGGAGATCAAGCTCGTAAGAAGATGTTGGTTGATTACGGTTTCCGTTTGCCATCGGCGCTTGATAACCGTCCACTTCGACGTGAAGAATTCGAGAGTCATGTGCATCAGATTGTATATGTTTCTGCTACCCCAGGCGACTATGAGATGGAACAGACCGAGACTGTGGTTGAGCAAATCATTCGTCCGACAGGACTTCTTGATCCAGAAGTCGAAGTTCGTCCAACTATGGGTCAAATGGATGACCTCCTTGGTGAAATTAATGCCCGTACTGAAAAAGGCGAGCGTGTCTTTGTAACAACTTTGACTAAGAAGATGGCTGAAGACTTGACTGACTATCTCAAGGAAATGGGTGTCAAGGTCAAATACATGCACTCTGACATTAAGACTCTAGAGCGTACTGAGATTATCCGTGACTTGCGTCTGGGTGTCTTTGATGTTCTTATCGGTATTAACCTTCTTCGTGAGGGAATTGACGTTCCTGAAGTTAGTCTGGTTGCTATTTTGGATGCTGATAAGGAAGGCTTCCTTCGTAATGAACGTGGACTTATCCAAACAATCGGACGTGCTGCCCGAAATAGTGAGGGGCACGTTATCATGTATGCGGATAAGATTACAGAGTCTATGCAGAAGGCCATGGATGAAACAGCTCGTCGTCGTGAAATCCAGATAGCCTATAATAAGGAGCATGGCATTGTTCCACAAACGATTAAGAAAGAAATTCGTGACCTTATTTCGATTACCAAGGCCAATGAAGCAGAAGTGGCAGAGGACACTGTGGACTACAGTGCCATGAACAAAAAAGAACGCCAAGAAGCCATCAAGAAACTTCAAAAACAAATGCACGAAGCGGCAGAACTGCTTGACTTCGAGTTGGCGGCTCAAATCCGTGATATGGTTCTTGAGCTGAAGAGTATGGATTAAGGCTAGTTACATCACTTAGGCATTATAAGTAAGAAAGGAAATATATGTCACGTTCACAAGCAACTATTTTAACCAATATGTGTCTCATCGAAGATGGCCGTGGAAATATCGTCATGCAAATCCGCGATCCAAAGCGTTATTACTGGTCGGGAGCAGCCCTACCCGGTGGCCATATCGAAGCACATGAAGGTCTGGTAGAATCAGTTATCCGTGAGGTTGAAGAAGAAACTGGCTTGACCATCAAAAACCCTAAATTAGTTGGTATGAAGCATTTTTACACGACAGATGATGAGCGTTATCTAGTATTCCTTTATAGAACTTCGGATTTTGAAGGAAAAATCCATTCAACAGAGGAAGGCGAAGTTCGTTGGGTTGCTCGAGAGGAGGTAGCTAATATGGATTTAGCTTATGACATGCTCAATCTGCTACGTGTCTTTGAAGAAGACAATCTCTCAGAACTTTTCTATCGGGAGCGACTCGAAAATGACTTTATCCGAGAATTTTGGTAATAAAATGAACTATTTATTCAAATGAATGAATAGTTTTTTATCATTTAAAAAAATACATAGAATGGCTTAAAATAAAGGAAATTCCGAGTGATCAACTAGCAAAAAATTAATAAAAATAAAAATTATAATCAATAAAAGTCCATTTTTTCGTTGACAAATGCATAATAATGCATTAT
>OKVG01001368.1_pt1 | contig 10628 bp, 10 predicted proteins | sample 1606981 | NCBI WGS metagenome assembly OKVG01 (sample SAMN03281018, study PRJEB24777) | human gut metagenome | isolation source: fecal sample PR128 from 1 month old male Malay infant, vaginal delivered... | reverse complement strand
CATCGATACCGATAGCGGACGGGTCGTTCCCGGCGGAGTGTCGAGCCTCAGACCGGTCGCGATCTCTTCGCCATCGTCGTCGAAGGCACCCGGACCTCATTCCTCATTGGCATGGGGGCGACCATCCTTTCGATGGCCATTGCCATCATCGTGGGGGTGACGGCTGGGTACTTCGGTGGCTGGTGGGACGGATTGGCGTCTCGTGGCACTGACGTCATCCTGGGATTCCCACAGCTGGTGTTCATGATCGCGATTTCAGCGGTCATTCCGGCCACCGCTCCACGAGCGACCGTCATGGTCCTCATCATTGGTCTGTTGGGGTAGCCCTCTACGGCGCGGGTGCTGCGTAGTCAAGCGATGTCGTTGCGATCGCGTACCTTCATTCGTGCGTCACAGGCAATGGGCGCGAGCCATCTGCACATCTTGGTGCGGCAGATGCTGCCCAATCTGGTAGCCACGATTATCGTCTTCACCACTATCTCCATTCCTGGGAAGATTGGCGCGGAAGCGGCGCTGTCTTTCCTGGGAGTGGGCGTCACCCCATCAACGCCTTCGTGGGGTCGATCCATAGGTTCGGCGGTAACCTGGGTGAGCACGGATCCCTGGTACTTGCTGTTTCCCGGTGGCGCGTTATTCCTCGTCACCCTGGCTTTCAACCTCTTTGGCGACGGGCTTCGTGACGTCATTGACCCGAGGCTAGGTGAGTCTCGATGAACCGTCTACGTTTCCTTGTCTCTCGCCTGCTGCAGACGCTCGTCGTGCTCGTGGTCATTACCTTCATCACCTTTGCCATCTTTGAGTTCTTCCCTGCTGATCCAGCCCAATTAGCTTGTGGTAAGCCATGCACTCCGGAGAATCTCGCCCTTGCACGTTCTTACATGGGTTTGAATGATCCGTGGTACCAGCAATTCTGGAACTATCTTTCTGAGATTGTTGCAGGCGCTACATATGGGTCTGGTGCTGATGCCATTCACTGTTCTGCCCCCTGCCTGGGATACTCGTTCCGCTTGTCGACCCCGGTCACTGAACTCATTGCAAACCGGCTGCCAGTCACTATGTCGGTGGCTTTGGGGGCAGCCGTGTTGTGGATGATTATTGGCGTGAGTACCGGCATCATTTCGGCCCTTCATCGAGGTGGTGCCGTGGACCGTGCGATCATGACCGGAACAGTTTTGGGAATTTCCTCACCGGCCTATCTGGTAGGTCTGCTCGGCATCCTGCTGCTGGGATTCAAGGCTGACATTGTTCCGGTGTCCGGATATGTGCCATTCTCTGTGAGTCCAGTCGACTGGCTCTGGCATCTGGCCCTGCCGTGGACCGTGCTCGCCGTCCTCTCGGCAGCGGTCTATACGCGGATGGTCCGCAGTGAAATGCTCGAGACCCTTGATGAGGATTATGTGCGCACTGCTCGTGCTGCGGGTCTGTCGGAACGACGCGTCCTGGCAAACCACGTCCTGCGCAGCATCTCCGTGCCGATCCTCACCTATTTCGCTCTCGACCTGGGGGGATTTCTGGGCGGTGCCGTTATCACCGAGAAAGTGTTCTCCATTCAGGGTCTCGGAGCATTACTCATGGATGCCGTGGGAGCTACTGATGTCCAACTCGTGATGGGCGTCACATTGGTGGCCGCAGTCGCGATCATCGGAATGAACCTGTTGGCCGACATCGTCGTAGCAGCCATCGATCCTCGGGTTTGACGCTGGTACGCCGCCGCGCAGCGCAACAGCACATATTCACACCACAGTCACATCACACACCACTGAAAACGGCTCACAAGAAAGATGAAAGTCATGGGTACCAGCACATACTCCATTTCGTCGTTGTCCCGCCGCGGCTTCCTGCTTGGCGCAGGGGCCACCACTGCAGTTGCGGCATTGAGCGCATGCGGTGCCAATGAGCGTTCCGCGCAGACAGCTGGGTCAGTCACGCCTACCAAGGGCGGGACGCTGACGATCCTCGCGTCAGACACTGACATCAACTGGGATCCGGGCCGCAGCCAGGGCATGGCCGTCACCTCGTTGGCCCTCGTTCACCGCCGTCTCATCAGTTGGCAGATCGTCAAGGGTAAGGAGGCCAAGGTCGTCCCCGACCTCGCTACCGACACCGGAAAAGCCTCGGATGGTGGCCGGACCTGGACCTTCACCCTCAAAGACGGTTTGGTGGCCGAGGACGGGTCGTCGATCACATCTACGCAAATTCGCCATGGGGTCGAACGCACCTTCACAGCCTCCTTGGCCGGCGGACTCGGATACCACAAGACGCTGCTTGCCGAGACCTCCGGATATACCGGCCCATACAAAGGCAAGCACTTGAAGTCCATTGAGACGCCAGACGACAAGACGATTGTCTTCCATCTAAAAGCTCCATTTGGCGACTGGCCATGGATCGTTTCTATGCCCGCCTTTGCTCCGGTTCCCCTCAGTGACAACCCCACGACCTACACCCGTAAACCGGTCGCATCTGGGCCTTATCGTGTGGCTGAGTACAAGCAGGGTGTGGCCGCAACCCTCAAGCGCAACCCGAAATGGACACCGTCCTCTGACGAGGTGCGTACTGCGCTACCTGACACGATCGTGTTTTCCTTGGGCCAGGACAGCCCGGTGGTTGCTCAACGTCTCATCTCTGACTCTGGCAATGACCGCAACGCATTTGGGGCGGAGATGGTGCCCCCTGCCCAATTGCCTCAGGTGACGTCCAACCTCCAGGCCAAGTCCAGGCTAGCCGTCGGTAGCGCTGGACCACTGCAGTACTTGGCCATCAACGTTGAAGCGCGTCAAAGACGTCAAGGTGCGCCAGGCCATCGCCTATGCGGTGGATCGCAAGGCCGCAACAACCGCTCTGGGCGGAGAGATCGGTGCAGCCCCAGTGACGACGTACATCACTCCTGGCATCTCAGGACGCCAGGAATACAACCTGTACCCTGAATCCACCGCAAAGGCTCAAGAACTCCTCAAGGGCAAAGCGGTGGGCCAGCTCGTACTGCTGGTAAGCAACGATGAGGGAACGTTGGCGCTCGCTCAAGCCGTCCAACAGGCACTTCAGAAGGTCAACATCTCCGTCAAGATCAATCCCGTTGAAAGTGAAACCTGGATTGAGAAAGCTACCCAGTCTGATGGTTCCGACTACGACTTGACCATTGCTTCGTGGAATCCCGACTATCCGTCGGCCAATGCCAATTTGCAGCCGCTTTTTGCCTCCAGCGAGATCGGATCAGGCGGCTTCAATCTTGGCCGCTACCACAATGCCGAGGTGGATCGGATGCTCGCCGAAGCAGCCGCCCTGCCGATGGATGAGGCCAAGGACAAATGGGCGAACATTGATCGACTCATCGCCCAGGACGTTCCCGTCGTTCCGTTGGTGTTCCGGCGCAATGCCTTCCTGCACGGAACAGGTGTGAGCGGTTTCTTCGTCAATCCCTTCCCGGCTTACCCGAACTACCTCGTCGTGGGAGTGCAGAAGTGAGGGGCCAACCCCGACGGACAGACGCACCCACCCCGGTGACCGCACAGCAGGATCGGCGGCCAGATGCAGTCCTGAGCCTGCGAGATGTCACGGTGAGATTCCCCGGGGCGCCGGTGGCGGCCTCGGAGGGAGTCAATCTGGACCTGGTGTCTGGACGAGTACTGGCTCTGGTGGGCGAGTCGGGATCGGGGAAATCCGTGACAGCTCTGGGAGGTCTCGGCTTGCTGCCCCAGGCCGCCACGGTGACGGGATCGGTGCTCCTGAGCCGAGATGAACCGGGCAGAAACGCCGCCGAGGCAGCCGTGGAACTGGTTGGGGCTGATAAGTCGGTGCTCGACGGTGTGCGAGGTCGGTTGGTCGGCACCATCTTTCAGGAGCCCTCCAGCGCGCTTGACCCTCTTCTGTCCATCGGCGCTCAGATCCGTGAAGTCATCAGGACCCACTCTGACGAGGATCGGTCGCGTTCTCGAATTCGCGACCGAGTACATGAGCTCCTGGGCCGCGTCGGGCTGCCGGACGTAGAGCGGATCGCTGCCTCCTACCCGCATCAGCTGTCCGGAGGCCAGTTGCAGCGAGCATGCATGGCCCTGGCCCTGGCATGCAATCCGAGGGTGATCATCGCTGACGAGCCCACCACGGCCCTTGATGTCACAGTGCAGGCCGGGATCCTCGACCTCCTGCGTCAGCTGACCGATGAAGGTATGGCGGTGCTGCTCATCACGCATGACATGGCCGTCGTGGCTGACATCGCCGACGAGGTTGCCGTCATGAGAAAAGGGCACATCATCGAGCGGGGCAGTGTCGACGCGATCTTCAACGATCCGCAACACTCCTACACCCGCCAGCTCCTCGACGCCGTTCCCCAACTCGATGCGCTACGAGAACTCCATGATCCGCAAACCAATCCTGACGGGGCGAGCGCCGCTAGGTCTGAAACCAGTGATGACCCGGGAACCGTTGAGGTCGTCGGCCCGGCGATCCCTGACGCGACGAACCGAGAGCTGGACCCACCACTAGTTGAGGTTACCGACCTCGACGTCGTCCACCGTGCGCGACGACGCAAGTCTGTGCATGCGGTCCGCGGCGTGAGTCTGGCCATCGCGCCGGGGGAGGTTCTGGGACTCGTGGGGGAGTCCGGGTCGGGAAAATCCACGATCGCTGGCACCCTCACAGGGTTGGTGCCGGTGACCTCCGGGTCGGTGCGAGTGGCTGGGGTCGAGGTCGCCGGGGCCTCTCGGCGTGCGATGCTCCCCGTCCGGCGTAACACCGGAGTCGTGTATCAGAATCCGGCCTCGGCCCTTAATCCCAGGCGCACTGTCGGTGCGTCAATTGCTGAACCCTTGATGCTGCATTCCCCCCTCGACTCGTCGCGGAGGCGCGCTCGGGTGCGTCAACTCCTCGAGCAGGTGGAGCTGCCGGAATCGATGGCTGATCGGTACCCACATCAAATGAGCGGTGGTCAGCGTCAGCGGGTTGCTATCGCTCGTGCCCTGGCCCTGGACCCTCGGCTGGTGGTTGCCGATGAACCTACCAGCGCGCTCGATGTGTCGGTGCAGGCCAAGGTGCTCAGGCTCCTGACGGGTCTGCAAGCTGAACTGGGGTTTGCGTGCTTGTTCGTCTCGCATGATCTTGCGGTCATCGAGCAGATTGCAGCCCGAACAGTGGTGCTCAGCAAAGGTCGCATCGTCGAGGAAGGGCCGACGACGGAGGTGCTTTCGCATCCGCGGGAGGAATACACCCGTGCTCTGGTGAGTGCCGTTCCCATCCCTGACCCGGCGATACAGCGAACCCGCCGAGCCCGGGCGGCCGCTCAACGGTGAGGCTTGTCAGTCCAGGGTCGTGATGATGCGCGCCCCGCCCTTCTCGATGACGAGGGTTTGCTCGAACTGGGCACACCGTGAACCATCGTTGGTGAGGACCGTCCAGCCGTCGTCCCACTGATGATTGGACTGGTCACCGAGAGTGAGCATCGGCTCGATGGTCAGCGTCATGCCCTCCTCGAGGGTGACGTCGTAACGCGGCTCGTCGTAATGGAAGACGACAAGGCCGGAGTGGAAGGCACTGTGGACCCCGTGCCCGGTGTAGTCGCGCACCACGCCGTACCCGAATCGCTTGGCGTAGTTCTCGATGATGCGTCCGATGATGGAGATCGAGCGACCAGGCTTGACGGCCTTGATGGCCCGGTTCATGGACTCCTCGGTGTGCTTGATGAGGTCGAGGGACTCCTGATCGACGTTGCCGCACGGGAAGGTGTAGCAATTGTCGCCGTGCACGTCGTTCTTGTAGGCGGTGACGTCGATTTTGACGATGTCGCCGTCCTCCAGCGGGCGAGCGTCCGGGATGCCGTGGCAGATGACCTCGTTGACGCTGGTGCAGCAGGACTTGGGGTAGTTGCGGTAGTCGAGGGTCGACGGGTAGGCGCCGTGATCGCACATGTACTCGTGAGCGATGCGGTCGAGCTCGTCGGTGGTGACTCCAGGTGCCACAGCCTTGCCGGCCTCGTGCATGGCGCCGCACGCGATCCGACCGGCTTCCTCCATGGCGGCAATCGTCTCGGGAGTCTGCACGTGGGAACCGTCGTAGGTCTCCGGGACGTCTCCCAAACCGACATAGGGAGGGCGAGCAATGCTGCCGGGAACGTGGCGACGAGGACTCTGGGGATACGGCTTGATGGCACTCACGTCGGCCTAGTCTAGGTCGTCAGTGTCAAGACGCCGGATTGGTTCACGTGCGTGTGCCGATGTGCAACGGTCCGGATCAGTGCATGGTCTCGAAGAGTTCCTCGGCGGTCGGGTGGGTCAGGACCCGGTCATGACGACCATTCGCGAGAATGATGACGCGATCTGCGGTGGCTGCGATGTCCAGATCATGGGTGATCATGACCAAAGAGGTGCTGTCGGTCACGGTCTCGCGAAGCAGATCGAGGACGGTCTCCCGAGAGGCGACGTCGAGAGACCCGGTCGGCTCGTCAGCGAAGAGTACCTGGGGAGCCCGGACCAGGGACCGCGCTATCGCCACCCGTTGACGCTGTCCGCCGGACAGGTGGTTCGGGTACTTGTCGGCGCAGGAGGCCAGCCCGACGGTCTCCAGGGCGTGCATGACATCACGTCGGCGCGGCCTCATCCCTGCCAGTCGCGCAGGCAGGCGGACATTGTCACGGACGTTGAGGGAACTGATGAGGTTGAGATCCTGGAAGATAACCCCGACGTGATCGCGTCGTATCCGTGCGAGTTCAGAACGACTAGCCGGACCGAGGTCGTTGCCGGCCAGGGTGATACTCCCGCCATCGGCGGCGAGGAGACCGCACAAGCAATACAGCAGCGTCGACTTGCCTGCCCCCGAGGACCCCACGATGGCAACGAACTCGCCAGGATCAACCTCGAGATCGACCCCCTTGAGCACTTCGATCCGCTGGGATCCTTTTCCAAAACCTTTGCGTACCCCGACAGCACTGATCAACGGCGACATCAACGGCCTCCCATGACGATGGTGATGGGGTCCTTCCGCATGCCACTGCGGGTGACGACGAGAAGGAGGATCAAGGTGAGGGTGAACCCAAAGCCGACCACTGCACAGGCCGACCACCCAGGTGGCGTGGCCCTGACATCGGGGACCGGTCCTGCCGACAGCGCAGCCGCCATGGCCAGGTCGTTGACCGTGACAATGGTATAGGAACACACCAGGCAGACGGCTGCGTACACCAAGGCCTCCAGGACGGTCTTGGCGCGTACCAGACCCGGCGTCGATCCTGACACCAGCAACAGAGCATTGTCCTCGCGTCGGTGTGATGAAGTGGCCAGCACGATGGCGGACGCGCACACACAGGCGACAATGACCGGACCCCCCAGCAACAAGGCCATCTGGCGTGGCGGGGCCGACACCGATCCGGATCCGGGGGCGCGGGCTGCCATCACCGTCGTCACCAGGTGGATCCAGCTCGTCATCATTCCGATCGCGGCTGCTGCCAGACTGATCGGCATGACGAGGGCCTGGGTCAATCGCGGCCTGGCCGCTGCCTCACGGCTCGCCAGGAATCCGGGGGTGCCGCCGAGGCCAATGGCTCTGATGAGCGCGACAAGGCCACGGACGACCGGCCCGCAGATCATTGCGAAAACCAGACAGACGAGGAGCCCCATCCCCGGATACGCGGAGAGGACTCCGACGAGGTCGTCTGCGTCGGTGACTGGACTGACGTGGCCAATGGTGAGGTACAGGGTCACGGTTCCCGCGATGAGAAGCACTGTGACGACCACGAAGAGGACGCGGGAGTGGTGCGGTGAGGACTGTGTCGTCTCCGATGGACGGACTGCAGTGACGACGTCAGCCCGTGCGATCTGTCGCGCCGAACCCAGACCAGATACCAGACTGACGACGGCCGTCGTCGCGACTCCCGTGATCATCGCCACGACGGGAATCGGATGGGTCAGCACATCACTGAGAGGCAGCCCGCTGGTGGCCACGAAGCCGGCGTACCACGGCCACACGGCCTCCGAGACAAGCGCACCAAGCAGTGCGGACAGGGCCGTGACGAGGAGGATCTCGACGATGAGGATCAAGCGTGCAGTCCGTGGCAGCACACCGACGATCTGCCACAAGGCGACGTCACGTCGTTGCAGGCGCACACAGGTGCCCACGACCAGTCGGAAGGAGGCAAATCCGGTCAGCACCGTGAATCCCAGGGCCACCCCGCCCATGGACGCGTAGGCCTGCTGCGCGTCGCCGCCGGCAGCCACCCCGGCGACTATTAAACCGATGCTCAGGGTGACCACCACCATGAGCACGACCGAGGCGACGATGAGGGAGAGCCAGGAGGATGCGCCCCGAATGACGGAGTTGACGGCGATCTTGAGAGTCATGGTTCAGGGTTTCACAGCGCGGATGGAAAAACGGGACGATCACTGACATCTAGGATGTGAGTCACGATACTGGAGGGGATCACATGGCTGACAAGACCGAATACTTCTGGTGTCTCAAACACCACACCGTCGAGACTGCCGATGACTGCAAGGCGGCCGATCACCTTGGCCCGTACCCGTCTCCTCAGTCAGCGGCGGAGGCTCTTGACACGGTGGCCGCGCGCAACGACTTCTGGGAGAACGATCCTCGTTTCAATGACGAGGAGGACGACGACTGAGCCGTCAGCCCACCTTGAGGGATTCGCGCGCGTGGTCGACGAGGGCCTGACGTGCTGAGTCCCCGATCGTGGCGGAGTTGAAGTACATCCCGAGGAAATCCGTCTGCCCGGTGTTGACCACGACGACGTCGACGACGTCGCCACGCACCTTCGGCAGGTTGGGCAGCGTCACGTAGATCTCGCTGCGCTTCCACCAGGCAGGGTGCCCGTCAACGGTGAGGGCCTCCGAGCGAATCTCCTTCTCGCCGGTGTAGCCCATGTAATAGTCGGAGCTGGCGAAGCAGGACATCATCATCGATGCCGCGGTCTGCGGATCGGAGAATCCTTCCGCGACCGGCAGACCACCCACTCCTGACACACTCATCCACCCGGGGTAGACGTCGTCAATCTGAGCCGACTGACCCATCACCCACGGCAAGGTGAGGTTCTGGCGGCGCCAGTTGGGAATGGATTCCACCGAGACGCCACCGCCATGCAACCGGTCGTCAGCGGTGTCCAGGTTACCGGGACGCTGGCCTTGCGGGCACCTGATGGCCGATGAACTGGCCGACGGGGTGCTCGATTTCTCGTTCCAGGCAGAAACGGTCGGCGAGGAGGAGTTGAGATCGGGTTCCGCGTGGTGATCGGATGCGGTGCGCTGGCGCAGGCCGAGAGCAGCGATGACGGCGACGACGAGCACCACGGCGATGATCGCCCACACCCATCCGGAACCGTGGCCGCCGTTGTTGCCACGAGGACCCTTTCCGCCTCGCTGTGGAGAGGGCTCTGGGGAGGTGACGGTACGGTCCGTCCAGCGCTCGCCGTCGAACCAGCGATAGCGGTCCGGTGTGTCGTCGGGATCTGGATACCACCCTGCCTGAGGACCCGAAGCCATGTCGGCAGTCTACCGAGGTGATCCAGGGCGTTTGTTACTCACTCGAAACACGCGCCATGCACACTGGAAGGGTGAGCAGGCAGACTGATTTTGTCCTGCGTTCCATGGAGGAACGCAATATTCGTTTCGTGAGGCTGTGGTTCACCGACGTCCTGGGATCACTCAAGTCCGTCGCCATCGCCCCCGCTGAGGTCGAGGGTGCTTTTGCCGAAGGCGTCGGTTTCGACGGTTCGGCTATTGAGGGTTACGCCCGCGTCTACGAGGCAGACATGGTGGCCCATCCTGACCCGGCCACCTTCCAGGTGCTGCCGTGGCGCTCGGGCACCGGCACCGCTCGGATGTTCTGCGATATCACCAATCCCGACGGCACGGCCTCGGCAGCAGATCCGCGTCACGTTCTCAAGAAGACGATGGCCCGGGCCGCTGACATGGGGTTCACCTTCTACGTGCATCCGGAGATCGAGTTCTACCTGCTCAAGGAGGAACACCAGCCCGGTGGAGCACCTGTCTCCCTCGACAATGGCGGCTATTTCGACCACACCACCCTGGGGGCGGGTACCGATTTCCGTCGTGACGCCATCAACGTCTTGGAGCAGATGGGTATCTCGGTGGAGTTCAGCCACCACGAGGCCGCTCCCGGCCAGCACGAGATCGACCTGCGTTACGCCGATGCGTTGACGATGGCTGACAACATCATGACCTTCCGCGTGGTCATTCGGGAGATCGCCTCCCTCAAGGGCATCAAGGCCACCTTCATGCCCAAGCCCTTCACCAACCACGCCGGATCGGGAATGCACGCCCACGTCTCCCTGTTCGAGGGCGACACCAATGCCTTCTACGACGTGGCTGACGAGTTCCGCATGTCGCCGGTGGCCAAGCACTTCGTGGCGGGCCTGCTTCACCACGCTCCGGAGATCACCGCCGTCACGAATCAGTGGGTGAACTCGTATCGACGGCTCTCGGGCGGGGGGGAGGCCCCCAACTACATCTGCTGGGGTCGCAACAACCGCTCGGCCCTCGTCCGGATACCGATGTACAAGCCGGACAAGGCCTCGTCAGCTCGGGTGGAACTGCGTTCCATCGACTCGGCTGCCAACCCGTACCTGGCCTACTCTTTGGTGCTGGCCGCTGGTCTGGACGGCATCGAGAAGGAGCTGC
>OKVG01001364.1_pt1 | contig 10657 bp, 6 predicted proteins | sample 1606981 | NCBI WGS metagenome assembly OKVG01 (sample SAMN03281018, study PRJEB24777) | human gut metagenome | isolation source: fecal sample PR128 from 1 month old male Malay infant, vaginal delivered... | reverse complement strand
AAGGCTTGGAGAGGTCAACGGTTGTGGAGTGAAGTGCACCACCATCTGCTGCGTAGCAGGTAGCGGTACCTGTATAGGCAAAGAGGTTGAGGAAGCTCTTAGCAGGTCCGGCGCTTTTCATGAGCTCGCGAATCTCTGCGCGCGTATCACGGTGGTCTAGGAAGATGCCACAGTCAAGCCTTGAGGCAAAGTTGACCTCAAAGAGTAGGCCGCCCTCATCGATGAGCAGCATTTCTTTTCTTGAGTTGTCGGCTGCGCTGCCCTCGTCAGAGTACTGAGAGCCACCCTTTGCACGCGTTCTTGTTCGTAGATTTACGTTTGAGCTGGGTACGCCTAGAATGCGAGGAGCCAAAGCTAGGACATCTAGGAGGCGACGCTTTGCAAGGTCTGGATCAATCTCTTTAGAAGCGGCGTACTCAGAGATTTGCAGCCAGGTAGTTGGCTTTGTGGCGCCCTTGTAGATGTCAATGCTGACGGCATAATCGGGCAGGTCAGCGTCGTATACGCGGTAACACGAGACGTCGTTTTTACGAGCCCACTTAGCGCGTTGCTTGGCTACCTTAGCAAGGCGTGCAGCAAACTGATCAGACGCTGGCACCAGCACGCTTACCGGCTGGTTGTTAACCATAACAGTAGGACCTGCAGGAACCGAGGTTGACTCAGAGTTGCTTGCTGGTGCATCAGACGCACCGGCCTCGACTTCCTCAACGATTGCGGCAGGGTAGCAGCGCATGGTGGCAATGGAGTTGCCCACGTAGACAGAAAGTGTCTGCGATGGAGCTGCTCTGAGTACCGTATCGGTATTTGTATCGCTGGTAAGAAGCGTGCTTGCCTGTCCCGCAAAAAGTCCAAGCGTGGAGTAAGCAGAGCCCTGAAGTGTAGGCTCTTCTTTGGTCCACGAGAGATCGGCAACAATGCCCGTGAAGTGCTCTGCATGTTTGAGCAGCTCAGAAGCTGCCAAGAACTGCACGTCTGCCTTGAGGCCGCCTGCGCGAAGCGTATAAAGCACAGCCTCCTTGGCCTTTGGGCGAGGATCCGCTGCATAGAGCGTGACCTGGCGCTCCTGGCCCTTCTCGGCACGTTCATCTGCCTCGGCAAGCAAATCCTGCCAGGCATCGTCGTCGTGGCCGGCCCAGCCCGTCATGCCCCAGCGAGCGCGCAGGATGCCCGGAGCCACGTCCAGCGCCATGCCTGCAGCCTCCTGTGCAAGCGCGCCTGCTCCCGGGAACAGCAGCGCCGGCAGCGGCGCGTCTGGCGAGAAGAGCGGTGCACTCGCAGCACTTTGCGCCTGCAGGTACAGAAGGGCAGCAGCGTAGTCCAGCCTGAGCGGCGCAAACTCACGTGCCGGCCCTCGACCGCCAGTCAGGCTGCGCTTAAAAAGCGCCTCACCAGCAAGATCGATGCCAACCGTGGCACGGTTGCGTGATACGCGCACGACAATAGTCACGTCAGGTGCAAGCGTGTTGACCATAGGACGGCTTCCGCGCTTTGCTGCAAGGCGGTCTACAATGGCGTCTTTTGTTCTGACAGCAATGAAGTTGGTGTTTCTGAGCTGGTCATTTGTGCCGTGAGCGCTGACTGCAATGGTGGCATGCGGACCAATATGGTCTTCCCAAGCAATGTGGGAGAGGTCTTCGTAGAGAGCGTCTGAAGTTGCAGCGCCAACGCGATCAAGCACCAAAATGACGCGAGACGTGAGGCGAGACCATAAACAGACGCGGTAAGCATCGGCAAGTGAGCCGTAAAACGCAACCTGTCCGCCAAGAGGACGCACCTTTTTGATGCGCAGGCCGTCTAGCTCCTGTGCAAGAAGCTTCTCAAAGCCTTTTGGACACGTTGCAAAGAACTCAAGTTCTTGAGACATCGGGACACCTTTCGCCCGTAGGAATTGAATACATACTGACGTAACATTTTCCCATGTTTTTCTCGTCAAATGGTTGGGGAGAAGAAAATACATCAAGAACCCGTCGGTGCTCGGCTGTGTGTGACTTCGAGCAGCGCGTCTGCAGCCCGCACCACCCTCCACTCACCGAAGAGCGGAAGTTCATACATAATGTCCCCAATCATCTGTTATTTTTCGCTTAAAATACGCGTAGTATCTTTTACTAAGAAATAGAGAGCTGTTTGAGGTTTGGGAGTCATTATGGATGCAAAAGTTATGGAAACATTTGAGTCCTGGCGTGCAAACGTCACCGAAGAAGACCTGGTAAAAGAGCTAGGAGAGCTTGCAAAACCAGAAGCAGAGGATAAGCTCTACGATGCATTTTATCGCTCACTTGCATTTGGTACCGCTGGTCTTCGTGGCACCATTGGCGTTGGCACCAACCGCATGAATGTCTACGTTGTTGCTCAGGCAACTCAGGGTCTTGCAGATTACCTCAACGCTCACTACCAAAATCCTACCGTGGCTCTTGCAAGGGATTCTCGCCTCAAGGGCGAGGATTTCCAGAAGGTCGCAGCTGGTGTTTTGGCAGCTAATGGCATCCGCGTATACGTCTATCCTCGTATCGAGCCTGTTCCAACGCTCTCGTTTGCTGTTCGCTATCTCAAGACTTCCGCAGGTATCGTGCTTACCGCAAGTCACAACCCTGCACCTTACAACGGCTACAAGGTATACAACGACAACGGTGGCCAGATTACCGATGAGGCTGCGGCAGAGATTTCTGCAAATATCGCGCGCGTCAATCCTTTTGACGTCAAGCCTATGGACTTTGAAGAGGGCATGGAGAAGGGCCTGATTGTCTGGACGCCAGAAAAGGTTCTGGACAACTTCATTGAGGCTATCAAGCGCGTTTCTATTCCAGGATTTAAGGCTGCCGACGGCTACAAGGTTGTGTACACGCCGCTTAACGGTACAGGTATGGAGTGCGTCACGCGCATTCTTAAAGAGATTGGCGTCAATGACGTCGATGTTGTTCCAGAGCAGGCAGAGCCAGACGGAAACTTCCCAACGTGTTCCTATCCAAATCCAGAGTTCCGTGAGGCGCTTGAGCTGGGCCTCAAGCTTGCTGACAAGGTTAAGCCAAACCTTTTGGTTGCAACTGATCCTGACGCCGACCGCATGGGTACCGCAATCCCACACAACGGCGATTACGTGCTGCTTTCTGGCAACGAGATGGGCGTCCTGCTTATGGACTGGCTCCTTACCATGGCTGAAGAGCGTGGCGAGAAACCCCAGGATAAGGTAGCTGTTTCCACCATCGTATCTTCTGCTATGCCCGACGTCTTGGCACGTGCTCGTGGCTTTGAGATGCGCCGCGTGCTCACGGGCTTCAAGTACATTGGTGACCAAATTGACCAGCTCAAGGATGCCGGCGAGGAGGATCGCTTCCTCATGGGCTTTGAGGAGTCCTACGGCTATCTTGTTGGTACACACGCTCGCGATAAGGACGCTATTGTTGCCACCATGCTCTGCGTTGAGATGGCTTCTTGGTACGCAGCTCGTAACATGGATCTCTACGAGGCAATGGATGCCCTGTACCAGCGCTATGGCTACTACCTCAATGGCGTTGTTAACGCTGCTTACCCAGGTGCCGAGGGCGCCGCAAAGATGGCTCAGATTATGAGCAGTCTCCGTAAGAATCCACTGGAAATGGTGGGTAATTACAAGGTTGTTGGCGTAACTGACTATGCTGAGTGCGCAGAAATGCCTCGCGTCTCGGGCCTGCAGAAAGAGGCTCCTCAGACGCTGCCGGCATCCAACGTTATTGAGTACAGGCTTGAGGGAGACAACAAGGTCATCTTCCGCCCATCAGGCACCGAGCCTAAGGTCAAGGCCTATCTCTTTGCCAACGGCAAAACTCGCGAAGAGGCTGAGGCACGCATCGCCGAGCTCAGCGAGGCTGCACAGAAGGTGCTTTCATAGTTCGCCTTTACCTCTAAAACGTTTTTCCACGCAATTCTTTGGCGAGAAACCCGTCCAGCCCAGCATTCACCTTTTATGGATGCTGGGTTTTTACTCCGCGGCCTTTACCGTTACGGTGTACAGAGCGTTTGCAGCGCTGGCAATAGTTTCTGCCGCCCATGGACGTGAGCTTACCTCAGGAGACAGAGGGTCGTGAACATTTACGGTGCCGTCATCGTTCTTGCTGGTTACCAAAATCCAGTGATCGCCATCAGAGCTCAGCTTATTGCCCTTAACCTCAACAAGCAGGAAGGTTTCAGCATCTAGAAGCGTGGTGATATTGTCGGCAGAAATGTTATAGCTATCAGCGGTAAGACCAAGGTTAGCTAAGTTCTTCTCGAGAAATGATCTGTTCATTCCAGAGTCGGTGTCCGTTGCTTTAGCGGTTTCAACAGCGCCCGCAATATCTGCTGGAGTCCAGTTATTCTTTCCGGTTAGTCCCATGTATGCCATAGAGAGGGCAGCAGGGCCAGAGCCCTTGGTGGCAATTACAGAACCGGCATACGAGACTCCGCCCCACCTGGAGTCCCAGGTATAAAGCTGAGGAGCTGTGCCTTTGGTGATTGAATCGTCGTAGGTTTTGGCTTTGCCGTCAGAATCGGGATAGTTTGCAACAAAATCAATAGCCTCAGGGTGGGCAAGTGCTAGCTCAATAAGGCTTTTATCGCTGTATTTATCAGCGTGTTCTGCAATCCACGCAAGGTTTTTGTTCTGATCAAGCTTTGCCGCCAGGGCTTTAGTCAGCTCCTCTGAAGTTCCTACAGCAACACGAGAATCAACGGAGTTGGCCTCTACCTCTGGAGTAGATTCTTTAGCGCACCCGCGCACGCAGCTTGACACAATAAAGACCAGTAAGAGCGCCGCAATAACCGCTAGACCAATGACAATATAGGTTCTCGTACGAGAATCAATGCGATGTAGTAGAGATTGTCTCTTAAAAAGAATAGCCTGCGAACCAAGGGTATTTCTCTTGCGGCGTCTTGCCTGCCTATCAGAAAAACCGCCATCACGAGAAGGACGGCCATTTTGCGGAGGGCGACGACGCATTGCAGAGTCTCCGTAGGAGCCTTGTTTTCTATCTGGTGAATCATTCAGGGGCATGGTGGCCTCCAAGCCGTAAAAATAGTTTCACTCATGATGAATCATACGGCGAGAAGTGCATAAATACTTTTAGAAAACGGTGAATGCAATATTCCGACCGACGAGCGGGTAATTTACACCGTTTAGCGGTTTGGCGTGCGCATAAGGGTTGATTAAGTATATTCTTTTACTCACTATCATTTGTTTTCAAAAGTTAGTGAGCCGCATAAAGAAAGAAGGCGACGTGAAGCATAGAAATGCTCGACAGGACGTGATTCGTGAGCTTGTTCGCAGCGAGTCAATCCGTACGCAGCGCGATCTTGTTGACATGCTTAAGGATCGTGGCTTTGCTTGTACTCAAGCAACCGTTTCTCGTGATACAGCAGAAATGGATTTGCAAAAGCTTCCCGAGGGCGCCTATGTGCTTTCTGAAGATATGCATTTGCAGAAAATGCTCTCTGAGTTTGTAGTTGGCGCTACGGCAGCAGAGAATCTCATTGTGATTCGCTGTCACCCTGGCACCGCATCAGCAGTTGCATTTGCCCTCGATGATGTTGAGCTTGACCACGTTGTCGGCACCGTTGCTGGTGACGATACCGTTTTGATGATTGTGGATAAAACCGCGCACGCTGCAGACGTGGTACGAATCATTACGCAGCTTGGCAACGTGGACAGCATTTTCTAAACAGAAAGCCTTTGGCGAGAAACCCGTCAATTAATTTTTCGTATATAAAGGAGGCAGCCTAACGATAGACTGCCTCCTTTGAAAAATTGTTATGAGAATAAATGGTTAAAGAAAGTTTCTTTCAGTTGAAGATTATTCTTACTAAATTTGTATGTTAATTTGTGGACAGAGGATTGTTGAGTAATAGCATTGAAAATTTTTTCAGAATAAGGTTCAAATAGTTTAGTTTGTAAAATATGAGGGGTTGCACTATCAACAGGGGGGACTGCTGCCCACTCTGTTGGATAAATATCAATTGCTAGTTGAATTCCATGGTGAAAGAGAAAATAGTCTGCTAGAAAATTATAACGAGACCAATATAGATATAGTAGGTTTTTGGTAAAAAGAAGAATTTTACTTTGTGCATTTGCTACCATAAACCAACTCGAAATTGAAAGCGCGTGACCAGCGAGTCCAGGTTTTAAAATTTGGAATAAAAACAAATCACTCTTAGTTATAAAAGACGGTAGTTTACCAGTCATAAAGACAGTTGAGTCAATCCAGACTCCACCATGATTTGTAAGTAGTTCAAGTCTAATCAAATCGGAATAATGAGCGGCTGATATGATGCCCTTTTTGAACTTTTCTTCGATATAGTCAGGTAAATTTATATAGTTAGAAAGATTTTCTGAGTCAAGGACAACTACATCGTATTCGGGCATATTGTTTTTTATTGAGGAAATACAATTTTTGACAATTTGTGGCGCATTCGACTCGCCTTGTAGCCATAGAACCCAGACTTTATTTTTATCTGTTGTTCGAAATGTGTTATTGGAGTTGAATTCTTCATCAACTTTGTTACATAAATCACTAATGTTTTTTTTAAACTTTTTGTTTAGCCATCTAAGTGTATTTAGTTCAATATTGAGATTAGTTAGCTCGAGGCCAGTAGTAGAAAAGCCATTGTTTAGAGAAGCGATTAAGGTTCTAAAGAAAACAAATTTAAATAAAACTTGTTTGAAAAGTGTTCCGAATTGTAGTTGTTTTAATCTAGATACTAGCCTATTCATAAAATTTAAATCTGCCTTTCTAGAATTTTTAGTTGAGCTTTTTTATATTAACTAGTTTCCTTTGAATTGTTGGAAACTGATTTAAATGACGTTATCTTGCTTTTTTAAATTATAGCTTATAAAACTGAGTCCACATAAACGTGGACTCAGTTTGTAGGATAAGCTTTGGTTTATGGAGTTCCTGTTCCGGTTCCAGTACCTGTTCCGGTTCCGGTGCCCGTTCCTGTTCCCGTGCCCGTTCCTGTTCCCGTGCCCGTACCAGTACCAGTACCAGTACCAGGTGTTGCTGGAGTAGTAGGAGTGGTAGGAGTAGTGGTGGAATCGTCCTCTTCCTCCTCGTCGGTAGTCTCTTCTTCCTCTTCTTCGTCCTTTTTATCATCTTGCTTAGCATTAGTGGAGCCACCAACAAATTTCCAGTAACTATTAGGCTTGTAAGCAATAGTTTCAGTGGTCTTAGGGAATTCAGCACGTGCAACACCAGAAAGTGCTGCGTTCATGTAGTACGCCCAAACATACTGTGCGGTAACAAAGGTAGAAGACTCTCCACCGCCAATAATAACGGGGTCACGACTATCTGGATATCCACACCAAGCAACTGTTGCAAGCTGTGGGGTATAGGCGCAGAACCAAAGGTCTTCGGAGTTATCGGAAGTACCCGTCTTACCAGCAACTGGCTGGTTGAAGGTCTTTAGATTGTAAGCATAGCGACCAGTACCGGAGGTAAGAACGCCGCTCAGAACATCGGTGGCTGCTGCAGCAACAGCTGGGCTAATTGCCTGAACTGGGTTGTCCTTGTGCTCGTAGATAACGTTTCCGTTACGGTCTTCGATGCGCGTAATTGCTACAGCATCGCGGCGAACACCGCCTGCAGCAAGGGTTGCAAATGCTGTGCACTGTTCAATAGGAGTTACGCCCTGAGAACCAAGAGTGGTAGACAGGTATGGCTGTAGCTGGGTGCGAATGCCCATAGCGTAGCAAGTCTGAAGGATCTTATCGATACCAATAGCTTCAGCAACTTGCGCATAAACAGTGTTGGAAGAATAAACCGTACCTTGACGCAGCGTAATTGCTCCGTAGCTGTAGTTACCAGCGTTTCTGACCAACCATGTTGGCGTAATTTGCATAGGAGAGTTGCCGTTAAGAACAATCTCTGGGTTCATACCCTCAGAAAGGGCCGCTACCAGCGTATACATCTTAAAGCTGGAGCCCATCTGACGGTTACTACTGGTTGCGATGTTGTACTGGCTCTTAGAGTAATCCTGTCCGCCAACCATTGCCTTAATGTAGCCAGTTTGAGGATCAATAGAAACCAAAGCAGCACCCAGGCGAGGATTGCCAAGCTCAGCGATACGCCTTGTAGCAGCCTCATCAGCGTCTTTCTGGAGGTCAGGATCAAGCGTGGTGTAAACGCGCAATCCACCCTGAAGAATGGTATCGCTATCAAAGTCTTCCTGAAGCAGACTACGAATATAGTCAGTCCAGTAAGGGAACTGGCCAATGTTATCGGTCAAAGTACCAGGATTAAGCACTAAGTCCTCAGCAACAGCCTCATCGTATTGCTCCTGCGTAATATCACCTGCGCGAAGCATACGCTCAAGAACAGTGTTGCGTCTTTCTCTTGCAGCCTCTGGATTGACGGTTGGGTCATAGGCAGAAGGTGCGTTTGGAAGACCAGCAAGTGTTGCAGCCTCAGCAAGAGTGAGGTCACTTGCATGCTTGTTGAAGTAGATAATACTTGCTGCTTCAATACCGTAAGCACCATTACCGTAGTAAATGGTGTTGAGGTACATATTAAGAATCTGGTCTTTAGTAAACTTCTTCTCCATCTGAATGGAGATGTAAGCCTCGCGGACCTTACGCTTCAAAGAACGCTCAAACTGCTCGTTTGAAAGAACAGTGTTACGAACAAGTTGCTGTGTAATAGTGGAAGCACCTTCGCCGCCACCAAACAAAGAGCCAACAGATGCGCGGACAATACCCCAGGGGTCAATACCGCTGTGGGAATAGAAGCGCTTATCCTCAGTATCAATAGTGCCCTGAATAACATAAGGAGAAATCTGATCCAGAGTAACGGAACGGCGCTGCTGCAGATAGAAGTCAGCAATGTCGTTACCCTTGGAGTCATAAACGCGGGTGGGCTCTGCTACCAGGTAGGCATCAGCAGAGTTGTAATCAGGCAGGTCCTCGAGCCATGAAGAAACAGCTGCACCCAAAGAAAGAGCAAGTGCAAGCGCGAGAAGAGCCATAAAGCCAAAGAATCCAGCAACGCCAAAACCTACGGCATGTGTATTTGCGTGTGTACGTGCACGACGGGTTCTAATACCCATTGAGCCTCCTTGTCATAGCTCTCACTATTATAGTCTGATATTTATGTTTCAGTGAATAAAGAGTTACAACTCTGTTGTATTCTGATAGATAACATATTTGATTGATACTATTTGTAGCAGTAACTATATGGTTTAACAGGCTTGCGTTGAGAGGATACAGAGTGCTTTCAGTAGAAGAACAGCTCCGTGTTATTACTTCAGGAACTATGCAAATTGTTCCTTTGGACGGTTTAAAAGAGAAACTCAAAAAGGGCACTCCTCTTAACATTAAGCTCGGCGTTGATCCAACAAGTCCTGATTTGCACCTGGGTCATGCAGTTCCTCTGCGCAAGATGCGTCAGTTCCAGGACCTTGGTCATAATGTCACCTTGATTATTGGTAGTGGCACTGCGCTGATCGGTGACCCTTCTGGCCGAGATTCTACCCGTCCTCCTCTCACCGCGGAGCAGGTAGATGCCAACGCAGAGACCTATGTTAACCAGGCAATGAAGATTCTTGATCCAGAAAGAACTACCGTTGTTCATAACGGCGACTGGATTAAGCCTATGAATCTTGAGACTATGCTTGGCCTTATGAGCAAGTTCACCATTGCTCGTATTCTTGAGCGAGAAGACTTCTCTAATCGTTATCACAATCAGCAGCCAATTGCGCTTCACGAGTTCATTTATCCCGTGCTTCAGGCATACGATTCAGTTGTTATCAAGGCTGACGTAGAGATGGGCGGAAACGACCAGATCTTCAACTTGCTTGCTGGCCGCGATCTTATGCGTGATATGGACATGGATCCTCAGATTGCTCTTACTATGCCTTTGCTTGTAGGTACTGACGGCACTAAGAAGATGAGCAAGTCTTACGGTAACTATATTGGACTGACTGATGAGCCAAACGATATGTTTGGCAAGGTCATGTCTATTACTGACGAGATTATTCCAATGTATTATCGCCTCTGCTCTACGCTTTCCATTGATGAGCTTGATGCAATCGATAGGAGCTTTGAGGACGGTACCGCTGATCCTTATCAGCTCAAGCGTGCTCTTGGTAGAAATATTGTTGACCTCTACCACGGTGAGGGAGAAGGCCTTAAGGCCCAGGCAGCTTTTGATGCTCAGTTCAAGAACAATGAGGTTCCTGACGACGTCAAAGAGTTTGCCATCTCTCTTGAGGCTGATGAGGATGGTCTTATCTACCTGCCAAAGATTTTGGTTGAAGTAGAGATTGCTTCAAGTAACGGTGAGGCTCGTCGTCTGATTGACGGCGGCGGTATTAAGATTAACCAGCAGCCTCATCCAGCAAAGACCTATAAGGTTGAGCCAGCAGTTCTTGAGGGAGCTCTTCTCCAGGCAGGCAAGAAGCGTTGGGCTCAGCTCATCTAGTAGGTAATGGCCACTAAATAAGGAAGCTGACACATGTGGAGACAGTTTGCTCTAGCCGTAGTAGTTGTACTGGTGCTTTGTTATGTACCGGGATATCTTTTTTCTCGCGCTATTGGCACTAAACGAATGACATCCCTTGTGGTAGCTCCGCTTATTTCGGTCTGCCTTATTGGCTTTTCTGGAATTGCCATCTACCCTCTGGGTCTAAAAGGTGTAACGCCGCTTTTGGGAGGCGTTGG
>OKVG01001363.1_pt1 | contig 10669 bp, 9 predicted proteins | sample 1606981 | NCBI WGS metagenome assembly OKVG01 (sample SAMN03281018, study PRJEB24777) | human gut metagenome | isolation source: fecal sample PR128 from 1 month old male Malay infant, vaginal delivered... | reverse complement strand
GGGGGGGGGGGCGGGGCCCCCCCGCGCGCGCCCCCCCCCCCCCCCCCGGGGGGGGGCCCGGTCACCCGGGGGGGCCACAGGGGAGACACCCCACCGGGCGCCCCCCCCCCCGCCCCCCCCCCCCCCCCGCCGGGCCGGGCGGCCGCCCCGGGGCGGGGGCGCGCCCCCCCCCCCCCGCCCCCGCCCCCCCCGCCGATGCCGCCGCCGCGGCGTCGGCCGCACGCTTTCCCAGCTACGACCCGCGCTATCCGCCGCCGCCGGGCACGCCGCCGGCCGACATCTTCCAGCTCAGCCAGAACTACCCCAAGACCTACGCCAACGAAACCTTTCCGTGGATGGCCATCGACTTCAAGGCCTTCCCCAACGAATACCTGCGTGCGGTGCTGAACTACTGCCTGGAAGGCAACGTCGACGTCGACTTCCGCGTCCAGGACAACCGCGTGCGCAAGTGGTACCACGCGCCTTGGCTGCACGACGACGGCAACCAATTCGGCGGCGGCCGCGAATATCGCCATGGCATGACCCGCGAGCGCATGTCGCGCCCGTTCGAACTGCACACCCGCCAGACCGGCCGCGGCCAGAACTGGGCGGTGGGCTTCTACAACGATCGCGGCGGCTCCGCCCTGGGCAAGGTCTGGCTGACCGCCGACGGCCGCCCGGACCCGGCCAAGTCGACGTTCCCGCCGAACAGCGTGGCCTGCAAACTGCTGTTCACCGACGCCCCGGTCGAGCAGGTGCCGTATCTGCAGAACGGCAAAGTCTGGACCGCCAACATCTATCCCGACACCAACTACAACAAGCCGCGCGTGAACCGCGAGATGCGCCTGCTGCAGCTCGACGTGGCGGTGAAGGACCCGCGTCTGGCGCGCAGCACCGGCTGGGTGTTCGGCACCTTCGTCTACGACGGCGGCTCGCCCGGCAAGACCGTGTGGGACCGCATGAGCCCGGTCGGCCTGAGCTGGGGCGACGACCTGGCGGTGCGCACCGACGCCCAGCGCGACGGCGTGTTCGTCAACACCGCATTGACCGAGGCGCGCATCAACGGCTTCCTGGTCGAACAAAGCGGTTGGGACTACGGCAACCGCGCCTACGTGCGCCACCACGGCCTCGGCGGACGGGTCAACGGCCCGATCGACAGCCCGGTGTCCTCGTGCGTGTCCTGCCACGGCCGCGCCGGTACCTTCGCCAACGCCAACGACCCGGTCAACCGCGGCCGGCCGATGGCAATGGCGGTGTTCACCGCGAACAAGCCCAGCGAATACCCGATGGACAAGTTCGACGAGTTCTTCAAGCTGATCCCGGATGGGGCGCATTTGCAGACGCAGGACGGCAGCCAGTTCATGACTACGGATTACTCGTTGCAGGTCACCGCCGGGATCCGCAACTACTACCAGAACCTGCGCAGCCAGCCGCAGCCGGTGGCGGCGGAAGCAGCGCGTGCGACGCGCGGCCTGAAGGCCGCGGCGCCGGTGGATCTGAGCAATGCGCCGCCGTTGCCGCGGGTGGATCGCGACGCGGATTGAGGGTGGCGGTGCGTGCGGGGAGGGCGGTGCGCGAGCGTCGTTACCTCGTGTGCAAGCTCTGAGATCTTGCGCTCGAGCCGTACGCGCTTGCGCGCAAGCCCGGCGGGCCCGGCTGCGAGTCGGAAAGTCCCAGCGCCGCCCCAAAATGGGGCGGCGCCTAGTAGGGCGAGACTTGCGCGCAAGGCGTTTTGGCTTGCGCGCAAGCCGCGATGGTTCGGGTTCGGGCCGAAATGCCTCGTCGGTAACTGGCCTAGCTTTTTCCCCGAGGCATTTTGTATTGCGCGCAAGCCGTGACGGTTCGCGCGCGACGCTTGGCGGCTTGCTCGCGACGCGTTCGACGTCGGCGTTGAACCAAGTTGGTGCGAGGCCCGGGGAAATTACCTTGCGCGCGAGCCGCGTCGGGTTGCGGCTGGGCCCGTTCGCCCCGACGGCGAGCGAATTCGCCTTGAGCGCGAATCGAAATGGCTTGCGCGTAGGGTTCTTCGTCACCGCTCCCGCCCGCGTTCAAGGCGAGGTGGGGTTCTGAACCATCGGCTCAGCGCTGCTTTGCTCTGTGTGGCCCTTGATGGCGGGGCGTTGCAGAACAGCGCCTCGAAGACTCGACGTTTTCTTGCTGGCGGCATGGGGCGATTCCTATAGGTCGCCCTGAGCCTTGGCTGCCACCCTATAAGACCATCTTCGGGCCGCCCTGGGACGGCCCCTCCATACGATGCGTTTGGGTCTGGGCTTGCTGCTGTGCGTGTTGCTGGTTGAGTTGTTCAACCCGTTCCAGGCTTTTTTCCGCGGGCATGTGTGCCGCGTTCCCGGCATCGATCGCCAAATGGTGATGCGGGCCGGCCGGTCCATGTGGAGAGGCATACCCGATGAGGTTCGTGCCTCCGTCCGCCGCCTTGCCGATCACAACTCCGGTCAGGGTTGCTCCGAGGATCGGATCCGCCTTCATTGCTGCCACGCCGGCCGCGGCGAGGTTGCGGACCTCGGTCTCGTTCCAGCGGCCGTCGCTCTGGGCGGCGCGTTGGAACATCTCGAACGCTCGGTGGTCGGGGTGGCTTGGGGTGTCTGCCTGCAAGGCCGAGAGGTCCGGAGAAGCCTTGTTCACCCCTGAGTTCGTGTCCCGAACGGTCCGGATCTCGAGCTTCCCGTGGCTGGTGTCCGTAAAGCCAAAGCTCTTGCCGACGCCGCCCAGATCCAGGCCGTTGCGTTCCAACTGGCGCAAGTCGAGCTTCAGGCTGGCCAGGTCCAGGCAGACTTCGGGCAGCGCTTGGGAACTGGATTTATCCAGCTCTGCGCGGCTGGCCGCGATCGTCTCCAGGACGGTCCCGCCGTAGTAGTTGCGGTAGTTGGAGTCGCCCTCGCGTCCCAAGCCAGCGCTCTTGTCGTAGTGGCAGACGGCGACGGCTTCGATCGCGGGGCTGTCGAACCGGTTGCCCATGAGTTGCATGCCGTCATTGCGCAGACGGATCCCGGGCGCCAACGCCGGCGGCCGGTTCTCCTTGGTCTGGTCGACGCAGTGGGTTGTCGGCGCCACGCGTTCCAGGAACTCGTCGACGTTGAACCGCCCTGGCTGCCCGCCCGATACGCGGCTCGCCAGCGCGTTCATGCCGACCAGCTCCGCGAGCGCTTCGTCCCGGCGGGTGAAGTCCAGGTAACGCTGCGCGTCGCGGGTCAGGTCGACATAGGAGGCGTTGCCGGCGGCCTCGCGCAGTGCGATCTGCGTCGCGGCGGACAGGCGTTCGATCGCCATGGATCGTGCGGAGGCCGTGAGAGCGTGGCCCACCTCGTGCCCGATCACACTGGTGACGTTGTCGATACGGGCTTGCGGTTCGATCGACTTGTCGGTGAACGCGTTGGCGCTCACAAACACCGTTTTCGACAGCGTGTCGTAATGGCCGCCCTCGTGGGGCTGGGTCGTCATGGAAAGGCGGCTGAGCCGTCCTTGGTTCACGGCGTCGACCATGACGCTCGACAGATAGGGTGAGGTGGCGATGGCCGCTTCCATGTCGGCGACGGCGGATGGCGGCAGACCTTTCTGCTGAGCCAAGTCCTCGATCAAAGGCCTCAGCTCAGGGCGCACCTCAGCCATGGCTCAGATCCGCGCTGTCTGCGTCGATTTGCACGGACAGCACGCAAGCACGTCCCTCCGCGGTGCCGTCCTGAGCGCGGTAGAGATTGGCCTTGATGTAGAAGGCGATGGTGTTGTGAGGGAAATCCTTGCGGAACGACCAGCGTTCGCGCTGGTGGGTCGGTCCTCTGGTGCGCGAGTAGCCCAGCTTGGTTATCGCCTCGCTCAGCGGTTCGAAGGCTACGCTGCAGGTGCTCAGTGCGCTCTCGGGGTTGCGCGGGTCGCCTCGCCAGCCGGGCGGGAGGAAACGAATCTCGATGCGGCGCCCGGGTACGTCGGGGTAAACGGAGCTGACCACCACGTGGTAACGCCCGCCTTGCCCCAGTTCGCCTTCGGCGATGAGCCGGTCCGGTTTCTCTGGGTCCGGGGCCAGTGTGGCGCCCAGTGCCTGGGCGACCTGCGGGCCTTCCGTTTGCGCCGCCGCGCTGAGGCCTTCGACGAGCTTTAGCAGCCGGGCCTGGAGTTCTTCGGGCGTCAGGTGAGGCCCGTCCGGGACCGAAACACGAGGAAGCGGTGTGGTGGCAGGGGCTGCCTGGGGTGCTTGGCCGGCAGCCCGATCGGCTGCCGCCGCGGCGGCATCGCCGGCTCGCTCCGGCGTAGTGGGGCGAGCATGGTCGGAGCCGGGAGCCGTCATGGCGGGCTTCTCCTGGAGGGGCGTCGTGGCTGGGTCTGTCGTTGGCTGGGCGCACGCTGTCAGCCCAGCCAAGACCAGTGCCACGAGGCACCAGCGATCGCGCAGGCGCGTTCTGAAAGGTGAAAGGTCATTCGGGTAGCGGATCGCGGAACTGCGAGTCACGTCGGGATCCATCCTTTGTTGTGTCCATCAGATGGACGCCAAGTGATTCCAACCATGCGCAGCCTCCAGTCAGGCATCAAGGTCTCTTTTGGTAACACGATCAAGCAGGTAGCGCGATGCGAGGCGCAGATCGAGAGGCTCGTTCAAGGAGTGTGTCCGCCCGGCACTAGGGGTGTGCATGGCATGGGCGGGCCACCGCTTATGGTCAAGACCGGATCCCGAACAGGAAGAACTCGTGGCGCATCGTTTTCATCGCGAACCACCTGGAATCGCAGAAAGAAGACGGTGCGACACTGCTTCGCTTTGGAAGGCGACAAATTGACTAAGCGCGATGGTGGCTCTCGCGCCTTCTATATCAAATGCAGGGAGCGCGACGGATCCAGGTGATCGAAAGCAGAGCGCGCCGTGAACTCAAACGCGCTCCGCCGCTTCCCTCTTTTAGCCGCCGCCGAACATCGCGACCAACCGCTTCGCCGCCACCTCAGCACCATCCCCCCGCACCATCCCCGCGACCACGCCAGCGCTGACCCGCATCTCAGGCTTCCACTCCGCCGCCCGCGCCGCCGACAGCGACTCCACCGTCGCCACCGGCCCCGCATGCGCCACGCCGATGCCGAGGTCGGCCACGCGCCCGGCCCAATACGGTTGATCGGCGATCTGCGGCACCACCACTTGCGGCCGGCCCGAGCGCGTCGCGGCCATGGTGGTGCCCGCGCCGCCGTGGTGGACGATGGCCGCCACGTGCGGGAACAGCGCTTGCTGGTTGACCTCGCCGAGGGCGAAACAGTCGTCGCCGTGCTCGATCGGCGTCAGGCCGGCCCAACCGCCGGCGAGGATCACTCGCCGGCCCTGCGCGCGCACGGCATCGACGGCCACGCGCGCGGCGTCGTCTTTCCAGGCGTGCAGCGACATGCTGCCGAAGCCGACGTACACCGGTGCGTCGCCGGCGTCGAGGAAGGTACGCAGGTCGGGCGCGAGCGGGCGGTCGTCGGGCAGGATCCAGGCGCCGGTCTGGAACACCTCGCACAGGCTGGTCGGCGCCCACGGGCTCAGCACCGGGTCGGTGGCGAGCCAGGGCAGGTCGGTGAATACGCGGTCGCGCAGGTCGTGCACCGGCGGCAGGCCGAGTTCGGCGCGGTGGCGGTTGGCGGTGTCGCCGAAGGTGTCCTGCATGGCTTGCGCGTTCAGCGCCCAGCGCTCGCGGTTGTCGGCGTCAGCCGGCGGGCGCGGGTGGTGCGGGAACTGGAATGGCGCGTGGTGCGCCGACGGCAGGTAGGTCGGGCAGTAGCCGGCGTACACATAGGGCAGGCGATGGCGTTCGGCCAGCATCTGCGCGGCGGTGGTGGAGGGGAACAGGCCGGTGGCGACGACGAGGTCGCAGTCTTCGATGGCCACAGCCAGCGCGCGGCAGTACAGGTCCATGATCTGCCCGCCGCGGACGGGGATGTCGGGTTTGGGGTCGGCCAGCACGTCGCGGATCCATTCGCGCGCCGGCGGGCCGACCGGGAACAGCTCGACCCCGGCCTGTTCCATCCGCCCGGCGAAGTCCGGCGAGGCGCATACCCGCGCCTGCGCGCCTTGAGCCTGCAATGCCGACGCCAGCGCCGCCAGCGGCTCGGCGTCCCCGCGCGAGCCGAACGTCGATAACAAAACACGCATGCCGTTACTCCCGTTTGCGCCGATAGCGGCGGAGGGCGGCGATCCTGCGCCCGCGCAGGGGGCTTGCTGCAAGCCCTGGACGGAGTACTATGTTGATACCGGGAAGGGCGAAAGCCCTTCCCGTTTTGTTTTTGGCGGACGGTTTCGCGGCTCGGCGCGGGCGCGGCCGAGGCGTTCGGGAGGGGCTTCGCGCATACTTGCCGCATGGACGGATCGATCAATAGCGGATGGAAATCGCTGGCCCGCGGCACTGTGCTTGCGGCTGTGGTCACGAGCGTATTGCTGGTCTCCAATGCCCCGTTGCAACGCGGCGCCTTGTCCATCAGCGACTTCGGCATGGCGTTGTTCGCGTTCTATTTCGCGCTGCCGGCGGTGGCGCTGATCGGATTGCCCTTGTTCCTGATCCTGCGCGCGCTGGGTTGGGCGCGCTGGTGGTCGACCGCATTGGCCGGCGCGCTGGGCGGGGCGCTGGTGACGATCGTTCTGCAGCTTCCGGATACGCCGAATCTTCGCCACTTTCCGTGGATGTGCGGTGTGGGCGCAGCGGCGGCGTTGGCGTTTTGGTGGGCGGTGCGGCGCAAGCAACCGTGAATCGCGCACGAAATCGCAGGGAACTGCACAAACAATGAGCGAGATAACGCTGCGTTATGGCGTTTGGTTGTTGAGCCAGCCTGCGCCGTTGCGGGACCGTCGATATTGGGCGGAGAGCGCAGACGGGCGTTGGTGCGCGACTCCTTTTTCCCGAGCCCTGGGAATTCCGATCCATCTCGACGGATCGCTGTGCTTCAGCGGTGGAGTCGGGAATTTTTCCCGCACCATCGGGGCGCCCACTTCGCTTCGTGCTTTGCTCGACGACCATATGGGTGCGCAGCTTCGTGGCGTGGTGCCGTATCTGCCGGCCGCAGCGCTGGCGCAGCGCCTTCGTCGCGCCGGCGGCTATGCCGTGCTCGCGGCCCCTGGTCTGCGCATGCGCTGCGTCCCGGGTCTGGCCGATCTGGTCGCAATGGCTTGGGTTCGCACTCCTGCAGATGAATTGCCCGGGTGCGCGGAAACTCGAAGGCGAGGCTTGGACTGAGTCGATGAGCGCAAGCGCTTGAGCGGCTGCGATCCGCGCCTGCCAGGCAGGCGCGGATCGCAGCACGGAGCTTTACCGCGGCGCCGGGCAAGGCCGCTGCCCATCGCCGTAGCGCAGGCACTCCACATACCACTGGTAGCACTGCGTTTCGCTGGTGCCGCTGGACTGGCAGGCGGTGTAGTTGTTTTCGCAGCGCGTGCAGACGTTGGCGGCGTTGGCGCCGAGCGAAGCGGCCAGGCCGAAGGCGAAGGTCGCCAGGGCCAGACGCAGGCGGGTTGGGGTTTTCATCGAAGCCTCCTTGCGGAACGGACGCACGTCGCCCGCGCACTTCGGTCGCGCGCGAGCGACGTGCGGATCGGGATCAGAACGGGCAGGGGTGCTTGCCGTCGCCGCGGAGCATGCAGGCGCGGTAGACGCTCCAGCACTTGCTGGTGTCGGTGCCTTCCATGCAACGGTTGTAGTTGTCTTCGCAGATCTGGCACGGATTGGTCGGCGCTGCGACGGCGCAGAACGCCAGACCGAACGCGAACACGGACAGGGCGATGCGGATCGTTCCTTGCTTCATCGGAAACCTCCTGGAAAGTGGCGATGCCGCTGGCAGTCGCCCGGCAGGGCAGTGCTTGCGCGGCTGGTCCATGCTAGGAGCGACCGCCGATGCGATTTGTGCTGGAAGGCGCGGTTTTCCCGGGGCAAAATGTCTTGGGACTCCTCAGTCGTCGAAACGCTTGGGTTCGCCGACCGGGCCTGAAAGGAGCTTCAAGGATGTATTGGAAGGATATCGAGAGCGATAAAGGCAGCTGGGTCGGGTTGGAAATCCGGTGCGGCGAGCGCGAGCCCGGTTTTCGCAAGCCGGCCTTGCGCCTGGAAAGCGGTGCCAATGGTTGGCTGCGCCTGGTGCAAGACTCTGCCGGATCCGACGAACCGTTGGTGCGTTGGTGGGCTCGCCAGGAAGAAGGGTATGACGGAGTCCACTTACTGCGCAGCGATGCGGCGATGGCGTCGTCGGTGCCGGCATCCGCGCTGGATTCTGCGACGGTACAGCGACATGCGGACCTCGAGCCGGAGCAGCGTATGGTCAGTTGGAGTCGCGTTTTCGCACGCGCCTTGGCCGACGGTCCTGCGTCGTTCCTGCACTCGGGCGATTGGGTGTTGCTGGGGGCGCATGCGGTAACCGACGACTGGCGCTTCGAGACCGGGCCCCTGCGCGGAATGGAGCCTTATCGCTATCGTTGGGTCGAGAACCTGCGTGACGCGCTGCGCGAGGATCCCTTGATCTACCTGGACTGGTGGCGTCCACGCCGCGAAGTACTGAACCTGCGCGCATTGACCGAGGCCGACGAGGGGCGAATCGCATGGTGGCGCAAGAAATCCAGAGAGGGCGCCTTGCCACCGGTGCTGCTGTGGTATCTCAGTTGCCTGGAGGCTTACGTCATCGTGGATGGACATGCGCGATTGCGGGCTGCGTTGCTGGAAGAGCGTGCGCCGGACCTGTTGGTCGCCCACTCGGTGTACCAGCAGATGCATGAACGCGATCCCGAGGCCCAGCAACGCGTTCTGGGCACCGTCGCCCGGCACGCGGAAGAGCTGGCGCTGGGACTTCCGGGGCGCCGCTCCATCGCCACGGATTCCCTCAACGACCTGCTGATTTCGGCGTTCGATAATCGGCCATTGTTGTTTACGTGCACCTACGGCTGGGCGACCCGACGTAGCGAGGCGCAATGGATGGGCGAGGTCGGCGCGAGACTCCTTGCGCTCGGTCGCGGCGACAGCGCGCAGGATTTCCGCCGCTGAGACGGCGCGCGCCGATCGCGATCTTCTTGAAGAGTCCATGGCGCCGGAGGCTCCGGCGATAGCCGATAGCACGGAATGTCGATGGCGGCTCGGCGCGCGCAGCGTCGGCGCAGCGGGCCGTGTTCCGCTGAATTCACGCTCCCCGGCCCGACACGTTGGAACCCACGTGCACTGTGGCGCCGCAACATCCGCGGGCTCCATCGCGCGTCCTTCCCAGCGGCCGCCGGCCGCGCCACCCGGAGCGTTCCATGCCCATCGACATCTACCGCGGCGACAGCCGCACGCCGCAGCGGATTCATGACGACGGCGGTTTCAATCCGCGCGTGGTCACCACGCCCGCCACCGGCCGCGGCATCATCACGCGTTGCATCGTGCCGCGCACGCCGGCGCCGCAGTTGCCGCCGCCGGCGAATCAGTCGTCGCTGCAGACGCTGTTGAACACCAACACGGTGAAGCTGATCGACGTGCTGCGCGACATCAAGGTCGAGAAGAACGAGCGCACGGTGCACGTTTCGACCGACAGCTCGCCCCAGTGCGGCGGTTATTCCAGCAGCTACGTCTACAAGATGTCGTTCACGCTCAACGTGCAGGCCGCCGGCACCGGTGCGGTGACGGCGGTCGGTAACAATGCGACCCTGCTGCAGAGCCGGGTCGGCGCCAACGTGTTCTTCGACGGCGCCACGCTGGCGACCTCGAACCTGTTCGGCATCTGCGGCGGCATGGCCGATCCGGGCGTGGAGCTGGCGTTCCTGACCTCGATTCCGCTGGCCTACATCCCCCATTACTGCGTGCCGGGCCCCGACGCCCCGGGCACCGGCAGCCGGCCTTGGGTGGTGTTCTGAGTCGAGTCCCGCAGCGGGGGGAAGGCTTCGGCGTTCCCGCCGCAATCGCACGACGAACAGCGCATGAAACCGGGCGCAAACTTTGCCAAGCGCAGTGCGGCCCATGCCGGCCCGTCGCCTGCCACCGTGCGCGAGGCCGCACGACGAGCTAGGATGGCGCGCGCCGCAGCGTCGCGGCGCATCGCCACGCCGGAGCGCGCATGCCATCGGATCTGCCCATGCTGGTGTGCAAGGTCGTCCTGCCCGACGGGCCGGTCGCCTATGTGACCCTGACCCCGCAAGACCAACTCGGCGCGCGCGGGATCGCGCCTCAGGAAATCGTCGGCCAGATCATCGATCCCGAGCGGCCCGGCATCGCGCCGGACAACTTCGCCCGCAACCGGGTGTTCGTCGAGTTCCTGCACGCGGTCGTCGCCCGTCATGGGCCGTCGCTGCCGGCGCTGATCGCCGAGGCGCAGCGACAGGGCGACGGTTTGGTGGTGATCGTCGACGGCCGCGCCGAGACGCCGGGGGACGCAGTGCCGCCGGAAGATATCGTCGGCGCGTTCCAGGTCGCCGATGGCCGCATCGTTGCCGACGGTTATCGGCCCAATCCCAATCACCGCATCCTCAACGCGCGCGGGTTCTTCCGGCTGGATCCGCAGTTGCAGCAGCATTTGCTCGAAGATCTGGCGGCGAGCGTGGCGGACGCGGGCGAGTGACGCGCGCCGGCTATGCGACGGTCGCATGCCTCGCTGCGCTGCTGGGCGGCGGCTGCGTCGGGTCCGGCTTCGTGCCGTACAGCACTGTCTCAACGCAGTCCGAGGCTGCTGCGCCGGCGTCCGAAAGCCCGAACGTAGCGTCTTCCGCTGCGGTGTCTTC
>OKVG01001349.1_pt1 | contig 10789 bp, 21 predicted proteins | sample 1606981 | NCBI WGS metagenome assembly OKVG01 (sample SAMN03281018, study PRJEB24777) | human gut metagenome | isolation source: fecal sample PR128 from 1 month old male Malay infant, vaginal delivered... | reverse complement strand
ATAGAACGGTATTCTCTATACATGCATCGACTACTTGGAGTACAAGTGAGCATATTTTATAAACCCATGAATATAGGCGTCTCTAGTGGTTTCTCAAATGATAATTCGCTTAAAAACACCTAAGAATGAGTTCGTTACTCTATTGTTACACCACCGATTCTTAACTTGTACATATCGTTTATATCGTCGCCATATGGCAGTAGATTAACCGCATCAACTAATTGCGAGATTGATTTATGCGTATATACTTTTTCTGTTGTGGTTTTACCACGGCTATGACCTACAATGGTCTTAATGATTGTAGATGGAATACCTAAGTTATCGCACATGGTGATAAATGTATGTCTGGTATCATGCGGTGCGTGCTTTATACCATACCTGTTTGAAACTCTTCTGGCAAGAGTTGTATAGGATGATTTGGTTGCTTTATCCCATAACATTCCGTTATCTCTACCATTGATGAAATATTTAACAAAAGGCAATATGCAGTCCGCAATAGGTATAACTCTATTCTTTCCTGCTGCAGTCTTAACACCACCAACCATATACTTTTGTGATAAATGCACATCACTGATCGGCATCAATACCAATTCAATTGGTCGCATTCCTGTATAAATGTATACCAGGGTTAACATGACATCAATATCATCTGTATGCTGCCATAATAATCGAATCTCATCGGCGGTATATGGCTTATGTATCTGCTCCGTATCGTCAGGTCTGATAATTAGTTGAGTTGCATAATTCCTCTGCACCGCATCATGGATAAGGGCTACATTATATAAAGCAGTCATCTTGGATTTTATGTTTTTTAAAGTATTAACCTTAAGACTGCTATTGTTATCTATTATCTGTTGTAGATGAGGCGTTCTAAGTTGCGACAGTTGCTTATCCATCAATGGTGCTAAGTACTTTTTACACATAGCAAAAGTGCTATCTATCTTAACGCCACGGCGTTCCTTATCCTCTAGTAGCCAACCCCATGCGGTCTCAAAGGTTATGGTTTCAGCCTCGTATTCATCAGGTGTAATGATATATTTGTCCAACGCCTGGTATGCCTGTTGAGCGGTGGCAAAGTATCCGATATTTTTTCTAATTGCCTTTCCGTCATCAGTCCAGCCAATAACTGCTACGGCACGATATGGCTTCCTAAGAGGCTTGTTTTTCACTTTGAATACAGACCCAGTACCATTAGCTCTCTTCATTGCCATATTATCATCTCCTATAATAGCCCTCTATTCAAATAACTAGAGTAGGGGGCTAAACTTTATCTATTTGTTACAAATGTAAACACAAGAGAACAAACGATAAATAATAGGCTTGCCATACCACCTGATATTCCTGTTCGTACCAACTGAGGGATAGCAGATGGAATAAACAAAAGCGATAACGCAACAGTTACGATGCAGAATGCGATGAATAAACCTTTGCTTTCTTTGATAAATACAAGATTTGCAAGTGCAGCAATATATCCGAATACGCAAGCTATTGTATTAGAATCAAGCATATAACTGATGATAGATACAATGCTAGCTATGATAGCAATTAAAATAAGCATAATATTTCCCTCACAACACATGACAATAAAAGTTAATTTCGGACACATCGACATCGTTATTCGCTTCGTGCGTCAGATTCTCTAAGATGCCAACTTGTAATTCGCTAAAGAAATCATCGTTGCTAATATGCGACAACTCGTGCATAACACCGCTGATTTGTTGATTCTTCGGCTTGTTGACATTAACCAATATCGTATATGTCCCATCGTCATTGCAGTGGACAACTGCCGTTTGTGACGGCCGTAGCTTTGCATATACGAGATTGACATTCATACAACCACTCTCTCTTGTTTCACAACAATATGTTATTCTTTTCCCTTTAACCTATTCACGAGATCAACAACATAATCTATGTCTTCCTTTGACATATCTTTTGTTGCATCGAATAGAAGCCGCATATTCGGATTCGTCCGAAGTTGCTCTGCATATTCATTGACGGCAGGGTCTGTGTAATAAGCAGAATCTTCTAAATCGTACCCCATCAACCATGCAGGCTCTACTCTTAAAGCCTTTGCAAGCAAGTATATCTTATCTTGTTTAGGCTCATATTTACCTGTTAGATAATCTGATATAGATGAAGCCCTTATCCCACTAGCTTTTGCCAGGTCTGTTTGAGACATATCATTGTTCAAGAGGGCTTGTCTCAACCTGTTAGGGAGCGTATCTTTCATGGTTATCTCTCCTTTAAATGATTTATATCTCATCTATATAATATACGGCTTCCTGAAGAAAAGCAATAAAATTTATAAAAAAAATACGGAAAACTGTTGACACGAATTCGGCAAGGCGATATACTTACATCATAAAGTACGGAAAGCCGTACAGAAAGGAGTGATGATATGTCTTTTGATTATTCTTACCTCAGAGGATTCATCAGAGAAAAATACAAGAATAACAAAGCTTTTGCTGAGGCATTAGGCATTGGGCAAACATCGTTATATGATCGATTGAACAACAAAGTTCCTTTCACACAACGAGAAATTAATACTGTTGTCCAAACGCATAACCTTGGTTCTGATGAAATCAAGAGGCTTTTTTTTAAAATGTAAATACGGAAATCCGTATAGTCGAAAGGAGAAACAAATGATTGAGTCTCTAACCAACACAAATCTTGACAATGAGAAGTTTGGAAGAATCCAAGGAACATTCGGATGGGCAGGGAATAACGCCGAGTATGAAAAGTTATGGCGAAAGAAAATTGCTGAAGACTTTGCCAATCGGCATCATAGCAAGCTAGCAAAGAAAGGCTTGAAATACAAAATTAAACAATGCCGTATCGCAGATGATATGGCTAGAAAGGAAAGCCGATGAAGCAACTAACTGTAGCAGAAGTTGCCAGGGAATTAGGTGTTCCTGACCAACGACTTAGATGTGGGATAAGAGCTGGCATCTACCCTTTTGGTAAAGCCTATAAAAATGAAGGCAGTAGCCACTATGTATATGAAATTTGGGATGTCCACTTTAGCAAATGGAAGAAAGGGGAAATATAAATGACAGTGCAAAAACTAAGAGCCGTATTTAAAGGCGTCTCATTTGCTATCGCAGCGTTTGCTGGCGTTGCTGCAGTGGGAGAACATACAACAGTGCCTGCTGCTATCGTAAGTGGACTAGTAATGGTAGTGTTCGGCGCTTTCTTCATGCGCTTGGAACACTTAGACAAAATGGACGCAAGACGGCGTAACTCAAAAAGAAAAGCCCTATAGAAACTGCAATTTCTATAAGGCACAGATAAAAATATCTTAATTAATATTCTAACACGAAATATAAGGAGAAAAAACAATGAAAACAAATAAAAAAGTAATCACAATGGCTTTGATGGCATCCGTAATCACTGGTAGTGCTTTTGCACAAGGTGGCTTACAAAACACATCAAATGGTAATTATGGGTTAGTTATTGGCACTCAAAACACAACAACAACAGATGCTACATCCTCTTTTGTCGCTGGTCATGGCAACACAGTAACTGCTCCAAATGCTATTGCGTTTGGCACTAATAACACTGCAAATGGTGAGAATGCGTTCGTTGGCGGTAATGATGCAAAAGCTAAAGGGCGGAACAGTTTTGCATTCGGTGCTCATGCTGAAAGTTTGGTTGAATACACCATTGCGATTGGTAATCAAGCACGGACTGCAGCATACGATACAGTCGCTATCGGTAATGGGGCATATGTAAGCGGAGAAAGTTCCGTGGTAATTGGTCGAACTAATAATATTACTGGCAAAAACTCCGTTGTTGTAGGGGCAAATAACAACGATATTAAAGGTCATCAATCGGTAGTTATCGGCTATAACAACAAGATGGCAGATGCTATGGAACAAACCATTATCGGTGCAAATTCTGAAACTAACGGTCAAGGTGCTATGGCAATTGGCACGCACGCAAAAGCTGCTGCTATGGATGCGGTAGCGATTGGGAATAACACAGTATCAGATAAAGCAAACTCCGTAGCGATTGGCACTAACTCCGTAACAGATGATGCGGTAGCAGTTCCTGATATGACAGTAAACGGCAAAACCCACGCCGTAGCAGGCACTAACCCTAGTTCGGTAGCCTCTTTTGGTGCTAAAGAGCGAGCTGGATTTGGTGGCGTAACAAACTATACACGCCAACTTACCAATGTGGCAGCAGGTCAAGTAAATGCGTCCTCTACTGATGCGGTCAATGGGTCTCAACTCTTTGCAGTAGCGGAAGAGGTAACAAATAATGGAGCTCAAATCTCTAAGAATAAAGAGAATATCGAGGGTGTGGCTATTGGCTTAAATATGTTAGGCGACATCGTGAACGACCACGAAACCGCTATTAATAATAACGACAATGCTATTAAGAATCATACAACGCAAATTAACACACTCAACCAAGGGGTGGCAACAAATGCAGCGGACATCCGTGTACTACACGATACGGCCACCAATCATGAAGGTCGAATCACCACCTTGGAACAACAAGTGAATACTAACCAATCTCTTATGAATAATCGCATCAATGGGTTGGATACACGCATGAACCGCTTGGGTGCTTCTTCTGCAGCATTGGCTGGACTCCATCCTTTAGATTTCAACAGGGATGATAAAGCATCTTACGCCGTGTCCTATGGGCATTATAGAAACGCCAATGCCGTAGCATTAGGTGCATTCTATCGTCCTAATGAACGCATTATGGTGGGCTTAGGTGCTAGCCTGGGAGCTGAAAATCAGTACACGGCTAATGTGGCTTTCAAATTCGGTAAGGGTTCTGACTACCTGGCTGAAGCTAAAAGCAAAGATGCTCGTATCGAACGATTAGAAGCTATGGTTAATCAACTAATGGCTGAAAGAGGTGCTAAATAATGACAGATAAAGAACGAATTAAAACACTTGAAAGACGAGTGGCAGAGCTTGAAAGTTGCTTGGGTGCAACGGCTTGCGACATACTAACTGGCTATATAAAAAACCAATTGAAAAGTGTAAATCTTGGCCATAGTCATTATCCATATGGCTGTGCAAATAAGGCTGCAAATTTTGAGCGAAACTGCAAATCGTTTCTAAAGTCAGTATTCGACATTCCAGGCATTCGTGATCTTGAATATCCGATGCTAAAGGATGCAAAAGCCATTGTTGATATGGCGGTTGAAATTTACAAAAAGCAGAAGATTAAAAAAGCACAAGAAACGCAAGGAGAAACAAATGAACGAAATTAACATCATAGAACCGACTGTTGTCGAAGAAAACCTGGTGATGCGGTGGAACAAGGATGACATGATTCAGTTCTTGGATAACCGACTTGAAAAATACAAAGACCTGGTTGTTACAAAAGATAATCTAAAAGAAATGAAAGCGACACTCCGTGAGGTCATTTCTTACCGAACCAAGTTGGCTGCATTCGGTCGAGATAAGAAGCGAGAGCTAAAACGCCCTGCTGAAATATTCGGCGCTGAATTAGAGCAAGTTCTTTCTGTCATAAATAAATATGAAATGCCTTTAGCAAATCAAATCAATGTGTATGAGGAGCAAGAGGCAGAACAACGGAAGAACGATGTATTTGCTCTTGTGAAAGCCAAAGGTGAAGAGCTTGGAATCCGAGAAGAATGGATGACAAGATATTTGCCACAGGCAAAGTGGTGGAATAAAACGGCTAAGTTATCCGAGGTAACTCTTGCGGTTGAGCATGAATTGAAAGAATTGCTAGAAAAGCAAAAAGAGGTAGACCAAGCTAAAGCAATGTTGGAAGAAAAGCGGACTATGTTGCATGACAAATGCGACATCCTAAACATGAGCTATGGGCTTTCAACACCTGTTGATTTTGAAGAAATTGCTAGTCAAGTAATGGCTTTAGATTTTTCTACTGCTAGCAAACGGCTTGAAGAAATATTCGCTCAACGCCTAGAAATTGAAACTAATGCCAAGCAGGTAGAAGAAGAAAAGGAAACGCCTCAAATTGTTGAAGAGCCTCTAATTGAGCAGTCTAAAACAGTAACGATCATCATCAAAGGTGATGGCGTACGCAAGTTGGATAGCATCAAGAATTACCTTGATGTGAACAATATCGAGTATTCAATCATCTAGGAGATAAGAATGAATAAAAGTGAACAAATTAACGAGTTAGCAAAAGCATTGGCTGACTTTCAATCAGAGGTTAAAGACCCATCTAAAGATAAGGAAAACCCTTATTTCAAATCCAAGTATGTTGCATTGGACGGAGTTTTACAAACAGTCCGCCCAGTATTGGCAAAACATGGGCTTTCTGTAATGCAGTTACCTACCAGTGATGAGACTGCCGTAACTGTTACTACATTGTTAATGCATTCGAGCGGTCAATTTATCGAAAGTGAACCATTTAAGGTTTTGCTGACTAAGAAAGATGCCCAGGCAGCAGGCAGTGCATTGACATATGCACGGCGATACTCCTTGAGTGCAGTGTTAGGTATCGCTTGGGATGAGGACGATGATGCGGATAGCATCACTCAAACGGCGGTAACAAGAGGGCTTATCGATAAGATTGCAGAGATGGCTGAAGCTAAAGGGATTGACCGAAAGAATATATCTAACTATATCCGAGCCACCTTTAATAAAAACAGTGCTAAATCACTGGATATGCAGCAGTTGGAACAAGTTAAGAACTGGTTGGCTGCCCAATGATTCAATTCGATACGAACAACATCACCATTGTGGATGGCATCGGACTACTGATGCCATTTCCACGAGGTTCTAACTTTGAAGTAAAGAAAGGCGTTACCTACACTATTTCTGTTAAACAGAAGCGAGGTAAACGATCTTTGAACGCCAATGGGTATGCTTGGGTTCTGATGCAAAAGATTGCAGAGGAATTAAGCAAAAACGGCTTATATACATCACGAAACGAGGTGTATAAGAAGGCAATTGTCGATTGCCAGGCATTCCAGTATATCGCCGTGCAAACGGAGCATACAGAGGCGTTTATAAAAAAATGGCAGTCCAAAGGATTGGGTTGGGTAGCAATTGACTGTGGCCCATGCAAGAACTTTGATGGCCATACCATTCAGATATTTCATGGTAGTTCTTCCTACAATTCAAAGGAAATGGCTAGGCTTATTGATTGCCTGGTTGACGAATGCCAACAACTGGGTATAGATACCAAGCCTAAAGAAGAAATAGATAGCCTTTTAGCGGAGTGGTCGCACAATGAATAAGCGGAAACGCCAAGATGACGCATTATTCAGAAAAACTAAAATACAAGCCTATGAGAGAGACGAAGGGCTATGTGTGTTGTGCGGACGCCAAGCCATAGAGGTTCACCACATAGTCTTTCGCTCTCAACTAGGTACAAGTGAGTTATCTAACTTAGCTTGCCTGTGCCGTCCCTGCCATGATGCGGCACACGGCGTAAAGGCGAAGGAGATTAGAGAAAAGTTAAAGGAGATTATCAATGGACAGTAAGGCAATAAAGGCATATTTAGATAGCCGTCTTAAGTTAGTCAATAAGACTATCAATGATGAAAAAGTAGAAGCTTATAAAAAGCATGAATGCGAATATCGCAAGGCTGAAATTGTTGAAACGCTGGCGTTTGTAGAAACATGGATGGACTACGATCGTGAGAATGAAAGTATTTCAAATGAAGAGAAACTACAAAGAATCTATCACAAGGCATATTTAGCAAAAGGACTTTTTGCAACAGGTTCTACACTTTCACTAAGAGGCGATAAGAACGATAAAACAAATGGAGATTCTCTTGTATATGAGACCTTGCATGGTTTGCTTTTAACGATTGAAAAAACGCAATTTGGTGAAGAAGAGGAATAACCATGAATGAAATACATTGATCGGCTGAATGAGTTTTGGGCGTACGCAATGACTTCTGATTTATCTAGTAGTGCTAGGATTCTCTACCTGGCACTACTACAGATAAATAATATGAGCCGTTGGAAAGAATGGTTTAATGCGCCAAATACTGTTATCGAGACATATACAGGACTTACAAGACCCTCAATATATCGAGCAAGAAAACAGTTAATAGAGTTAGGTTTGGTTGAGGTCGAATTTAGGGGTTCTAACAAAGCAACTTCGTATTATTTGCCTGTACAAAATTTACATGTACAAAATTTACATGTAAATAATGAAACGCAAACCGAAACGCAAACCGAAACGCAAACCGAAACGCAAACCGAAACCATACAAAGAGAAAGAGAAAGAGTAGATAAAGACTATATAGGTAAAGAGAACATTAGTACTAATGTAGTATGCACCTATTTTCAAAAATATGTTCGTCCTCTTTCTAACCTAATTGAGGTTGAAGAGTTAAATGCCTTAGCAAGAGATTATGGAGATAGCACTGTTATCAATGCTATAGACATAGCAGTAAAGAAAGGGAAGAGGAATATTAGGTATATTGCAGGGATCGCATGCAATTTATCAATAGAAAAAGAAAGGGGTGCCAATGGACAGTATAGCAATCATTATGGAGAACCTAAAAAAGAAATACCTGTCGCAGGTAGCAAATACAAATATATTGAGGGATAACAAAGTACTGCAAGAGGCTTTGAGATATGAACGCATTGAGCTAGATAAAGGCGTGTTAGATAATCCTGCCAATGAGTTTGATATTCAATCCTTTATCAATGGATATAGCACTTGTAAAAAATGCGATGACCCAGTGGAATGTAAAGCCGCCTCTAAAGGGTTCTGTACCACACTTAGTAATGATGGTCATTTGCTACTACGGCAATGTAACAAATATGCCAATTGGAGAAAGGCGTTCCGCCAGGTATTAATGACTAGCAATGCACAGATACCAGTTGGCTATAAGGAAATGACTTTTGAAAGCCTAGACAGTAATGGCAATGAAAGAGCGGTAGAATTCGCCAAAGGCGTTGCTATTAATGCCACTGATAAAGGCATGTTTCTGTATGGTGGCACTGGGTGCGGAAAGACCCACATCGCTATTGCTACACTGCAGAGTTGGACTAAGCATGATTCAGGAATGTTTTTTACACTACCAAATCTATTAAGCCTACTTAAGGACAACATGGGCAATAAAGAGGCGTTAGACAAAATTATGGGCAATGTATTAAACACTGACCTACTTGTCTTAGATGACCTGGGGGCTGAAAAGTTTACGGAATGGGTCGGCGAAAGAATGTTTCAGATTATCAATGATCGTTACATCAATCGCCGCAAAACCATCATTACCTCTAATTTTTCAATGGAACAACTTGATGAACACATGGGAGAACAAGGCAATAGAATCATGAGCCGAGTGGCTGCCATGTGTAAGGCTTTTAAGATTAACGGAAAGGATAGGCGGTTAAGTGAATAGAAAATGCCATATCTGCAACACGCAATTTAACCCTGACCATAGTGAAAGCGATTTTACTTGTCAGAAATTCGTTGACAGACAAAAGAATGGAGAGCCACCAGTCAAGTATAAACACCCTAGCGAATGGGAGATGCGGAGACTGGTGGAATCCAAGAAGAGAAATAAACATAAAAAGAAACCTGTAAGAGATGGTTATGAATATCACAAATGCATTGTATGTGGTGAAGAATTCGTAGCAACCCACAAACTGCAAAAGATTTGCTCTGACGAGTGCAGGAAAGAACAGGAACGGCGTTATTGGAAAGAGCGATATGAAAAGGGGAAAAGCAATGATTAACGAAGACCGCTTAGCGGATATTGAACAAGCCTACCATGAAGGCTCTACTAAATTACGAAAGCAGACAGTAACAGTTAGTTATTCAGGCGCTTATGAATATGAGTACGAAGATTGCACTTTGGAAGAAGCAATGGCGATGGCTAATGAAGAGTTTCGCCAAGAGTGCAAAAACACTTATTTAGATTTGGAGATTGATGAAGTTAGAGAGGGATCAATATGAACCAGTATTTCGCACGAGTGTCAGGATACCCTGATGCGGTAATTCCTGAAAGAAAAACAAAAGGCAGTGCAGGCTATGACCTGTGCGCTTACAAAAATGGCAAAATTGAGCCTGGGGCAACTGTTTTGGTTGAGACAGGTATAAAGTGTAAGATGAGACATGAAACTCTCTTACAGGTTCATTTAAGAAGTTCTATCGGTATTAAGAACCATGTGATGCTAGCCAATGGAACAGGAATTATTGATGCTGATTTTTTTGACAACCCTGATAATGAGGGTCATATCCACATTCCGATATTCAACTACGGAGAAGAGCCGTTTTACTACTCCGCAGGGGAACGGATAGCTCAAGGGGTATTCCTGGAGTATGGCAAAGTAGACGGCGACATGACAGTGGCTGAACGAGTAGGGGGCTTTGGTAGTACCAATGATTGTTAAAAAAGACTATCGTAATCTTGGCTTAAAAATCAGATATATACGGATCGCTAACAATTTGACACTGGAAGAAATGGCCTGGCGACTTGGGACAGTTGAGAAAGCTGTTCAGGTATGGGAAGCAGGGAAAGCAAGACCTAACTCAAAGCGGTGCAAGATTATAGCTGATATGGGCGGTATAAGCCTGGATGAGCTATATGGGCCGAATCGTGAATGTGATGAAATGGTTAACCATCCTGGACATTACACCTGGAAAAAGAAAGAATGCCGAGAAATCCAAAGGGATATGGTCGATGGATTATCAGGCATGGCTGCTAGCAATATGTGTAACATCATCAAGTACCTATATAGAGTTGGTCATAAAGATGACATCAAGCAGGATTTGGATAAAGCTAAGCAGTTTATTGATTTCCTGTATGAAGATTTGCAAAGGGAAAACAATTAACAAATAGGAGAATATATGAAACGCA
>OKVG01001342.1_pt1 | contig 10882 bp, 8 predicted proteins | sample 1606981 | NCBI WGS metagenome assembly OKVG01 (sample SAMN03281018, study PRJEB24777) | human gut metagenome | isolation source: fecal sample PR128 from 1 month old male Malay infant, vaginal delivered... | reverse complement strand
CTGGCGAGTTTGTAACGCTGCTTGGCCCTTCTGGCTGCGGAAAGACCACAATCCTGCGCATGATTGCTGGTTTTGAGAGCCCTGATGAGGGAAAGATTTTCCTCGGCGACGAGCAGATTGATGAGCTTACTCCAAACAAGCGCGATACCGCTATGGTATTCCAGAGCTATGCGCTACTTCCTCACTACAACATCTTTGACAATGTTGCCTACGGCCTCAAGCTTCGCAAAATGGACAAGGCAGTAATTCGCGAGAAGGTCCTTCACATCCTTGGTCTTGTTGGACTTGAGGGCATGGAAGAGCGCATGACTAACCAACTTTCTGGTGGTCAGCAGCAGCGTGTTGCTTTGGCGCGTGCTCTGGTTATTGAACCAAGCGTGCTCCTCTTTGACGAGCCTCTTTCAAACCTTGATGCAAAACTTCGTGTTGACATGCGTAACGAGATCCGTCGCATCCAGCAAGAGGCTGGTATTACCGCCATCTACGTCACACATGACCAGTCAGAAGCAATGGCGCTTTCAGACAACATCATCATTATGAAAAAGGGTGTTGTGGACCAAGTTGGCGATCCTCAGACGGTTTACTATCACCCAGCAGACGAGTTTGTTGCAGACTTTATTGGTGAGTCAAACTTCCTGCATGCAACCATTGCAGACAAGCTTGATCCTGAGACGGCACTTTGCCGCTTTGAGGGCCATGAGTTTGAAGCCAGCGGATGCTCTCACCTGGATAAGGGCAAAGAGTGCTGCATTGTTCTTCGTCCAGAGTCCGCACGCCTCGCTGACGAGGGAACACTTGCCTGTGAGGTAGTTCTATCTCGCTTCATGGGTCACTATCAGAACTATCACGTTATGGTAGGCGATACGCTCATCAAGATTACAGACTTCAACCCTCGTACGCATAAGATTTACAACGTTGGTGACCATGCCTTTGTTGATTTCACCAAAGATGAGGTCCACGTTCTGTAAGCGCTTTGGTTAAAGCAGTAACGTATGGCGAGAAGATCAGTTGGTCTTCTCGCCATTTTTTGTCAGATGGTTGATTTGAGCCAGTTTAGTTTGCAGGTGAGCAGCTTGTGATCGGGCTCAAGCGAGGGATCCTTGATTCTTTTAAGGAGCATCTTGCAAGCGGCGTAGCCCTCTTCATAGACAGGTTCAACAATGGTTGAGATGCTTTTAACGGGCAGGTCAGTCCAATCAGTGTTATTGAATCCCAACAGGCCAACTTGCTTTGGAATTACTGTCTCGTAGGATTGCAAGGCATTATAGACACTTTTAAGAGCCCATTGATTTGGCACAAATACCAGTGTTTTCTTTGACGGAAGAATGTGATTATTGAGCCATTGCGTGATGTCAGAGATAGACAGCGTGCTTTGCTCCATGGTGAGACGCTCATGAGGTTTATGTAAGGCTTCTAAAGCATCAGTGAAGCCAGATTCTCGTTCAATTCTAGTACGACCTTTTGGCTCTCCACCAATGATTAAAAAGTTTTCGTATCCGCGTTCAACACAATGCGTCGCCGCTGAATAAACGCCGTCGTAGAGGTTACTTTTTATCCAGGAAGTATTAAGGGCAAGAAGGTCGCAGTCAAAATAGACAACGGGTTTTCCAACTTTAGCAATTCGCCTGTCTACCGCTCTAAATTGATTGGTAGGCTGGATAAGCATGCCATCTGCTCCAATTGAAAGCATTTTCTCGACCCAGTCGGCTTCAAGCGTGGGGTCAAAGCGAGAATTACAAATAATTGTCTGATATCCAGCCTCAAGAGCGGCGTCTTCAATGCCGTTGGTCATTTGAGCGGCCCAGGCATTAGTGTTGTCCAATATGAGAACGGCAATAATTCCAGAGCTCTTTTTAACCATTGCTTGAGCCTGGGCACTTGGAATATATCCCGTATTTTCAATTGCTTTTTTGATACGTTGCTTAGTTGCTTCGGACATCTTTTCAAAGTGCCCATTAAGGTAATTTGAAACGGTGGCAATGGAAACATTTGCTAATTTTGCAAGGTCAATGATAGTGGTCTTAGACATTGGCACTCATTTCACCGAAATTCTTACAAGGTACTTGCAAAATACCAACGTTAGTGAGTCTGCTGGATTCTACGTTGGTTAAACGTTTAACAAAATTCATCATAACACAAGGTAGATTAGACGTTTACCGAAATCTTCTTTCAAAAAAGATTAAAACAATGCAAAGTATGACTTGGAAACGTACGTCGTCAAAAGACGTGCTCGTGCGCCCCGCTTAGGGGCTCACAACTTACTTTGCGAGAGGACATAACCATGAACGTCGTTGCTGTATGCGCTTGCACGGTTGGAATTGCTCACACCTGGATGGCAAAAGAGGCTATCGAGAAAGAATGTGAGCGTCGCGGCTATGAATTCAAGGTAGAAGCTCAGGGCGGTTACGGTATTGAGAACGAGCTTGAGCAGGACGAAGTTGACGCTGCCGACGTTGTTCTTCTCGCCATTGCAATTGGCATTGAAGGCGACGAGCGGTTTGACGAGAAACGCGATGAGGGCCGCGTTCTTACGCTGGATCCATCGCTTGCTATTGCAGATCCAGCAAAGGTTATTGATCAGGTAGTTGCGCTGGCTGAGTAGCAAGCGCGTAAGTGATAACGCAAGGAAGAAGAGAGGAGAAACCCATGGCAGAGGAAAAGAGTCCCTCAGTTTTGGGCAAGGTCGGAAAAGACCTTCTAAAGGCGTTTAACACTGGTGTTTCGTACTTTATTCCTATTGTCGTAGTTGGCGGAGTCTTCTTGGCTTTCTCGCTAGCTACAGGAACCGCAGGAAAAGACGGTATTGAAGTCACCAATCCTTTGATGCAGAGCCTTAACCTTATTGGTATGGCCGGCATCAAGATGATGATTCCTGTCCTTGCTGCTTACATTGCCTATTCTTTGGGCGGAAAGCCTGCTCTGGCACCTGGCTTTGTCCTTGGTTACCTGGCAAGCAATCCTGTTCCTGTAGGCGAGGTTCAGGTTTCTACTGGTTTCTTGGGCGCAATGGTCCTTGGCGTTGCTGCTGGCTACCTTGTCCAGTGGATGAAGAGCTGGAAGGTCAATAACACCATTCGTACCATCATGCCAATTCTGATCATTCCAAGCTTGTCTTCGCTTGCTCTTGGCATGCTTTACATCTATGTTCTGGCAGCTCCACTTGGCGCCTTCATGGACTGGCTGACAAACCTGCTTTCAAGCCTTCAGGGTGGCTCTGCAGTTGTACTCGGCATTGTAATTGGCCTTATGACCGCATTTGATATGGGCGGCCCAGTTAACAAGACTGCTTCTACCTTTACCATGGCTCTTATGACCGCAGGTGTTTATGGTCCTAACGGTGCATTCCGTGTTGCAGTTGCTATTCCTCCACTGGTCTGCGGTGTTGCATCTCTTATTGCTCGCAGCAAGTTTGACGACACTGATAGGCAGATGGGTATCTCTGCAGTCTTCATGGGACTCATTGGTATTACTGAGGGCGCAATTCCATTTGCTGTTAAGGATCTTGCACACACCTTTCCTGCAATCATGATTGGTTCTGCAGTTGGTGCTGGCCTTGCTGCTTGGCATGGTATTGAGTGCTTTGTTCCTCACGGTGGCATGATTGTTGCTGCAGCTACAAACAACATTGCCCTCTACACCCTTGATATGGCAATTGGTGTTGCAGTAGGTGTTGCAATTCTTGTTCTTACTAAGCCAAAGCTTGAGGACAACAAGTAACACACGGCGAGAAGCGCATGTACCTTTTGGTCTTAGACCATAAAAATTGAAGTCAAAAGGAGAGGGGCGTAGGGATTCAACCCCCACGCCCTTCTTATTACCAAGAAACACTCTTGGGAAGGGGTAATTATGGAAAAGCTACCAATCAAAAAAGCTGTTGAAGGGTTGCTTAAGCTTCAGGACACAGGAAAGTCCGCCACGCTGTTAGGAATTGGACCAATGTCGCCCAACCTGCTCCAGGCAGCTTTTGAACTTGGTAGGGACTGCGATTTTCCTCTGATGTTTATTGCATCTCGAAACCAGGTTGATCTTGATGAACTTGGTGGGGGATACGTAAATTCTTGGGATCAGAAGCGTTTCTCGGAAGATATTGCTGAAGCAGCTCAGAAGGTTGGTTTTGACGGCCTGTACTATCTCTGCCGTGACCACGGTGGTCCTTGGCAGCGCGATGAGGAGCGCAATGCTCACCTTCCAGAAGATGAGGCCATGGAGCTTGCCAAGAAGTCCTATCTTGCTGATATGCTTAACGGCTTTGACCTGCTGATGATTGACCCAACAAAGGATCCTTTTGAGATTGGTAAGGTTATTCCGCTTGATGTGGTTCTTCGTCGTACGGTTGATTTGATTGAGTGGTGCGAGAAAGAACGTGTTTCTCGCGGTCTTCCTGAGATTGGCTATGAGGTTGGTACCGAAGAAACAAACGGCGGCCTAACCTCTACCGATAAGTATCACACCTTCATTGAGCAGCTTAAGAGTGAGTTGACTGCTAAGGGTCTGCCTATGCCAACCTTTATTGTTGGACAGACGGGAACGCTTACCCGTCTTACGGAGCAGGTTGGCCATTATGATTTTGAGGCTGCCATTAGCCTTGCTGAGATGGCCAAGAGCTACGGTGTTGGTCTTAAGGAGCACAACGCAGACTACCTTGATGACGTGACGCTGCTTGAGCATACTCCTGCAAATGTCACCGCTTCAAACGTAGCTCCACAGTACGGGACAGAGGAGACTCGCGCATATTTGAAGCTTTGCGATGTAGAGGATCTTCTGGTTAAAGAAGGTCTCCTGAAGGCAGACGAGGTCTCTGGCTTGAGAAACACCCTGTTGGTCAAGGCAATTGAGACTGAGCGTTGGCGCAAGTGGATGGTGGGTGACCAGGTCAATCTGACTGTTGAGCAGATTCTTGCTGATCACAAACTGTCTCTGGATATTCTTGATATTTCTGGCCATTACGCGTTCAATGATGAGGAGGTCAAGGCAGCAACTGAGCACCTCTACAAGAACCTTGCTCAATTTAATATTGATGGCCAGCGCTTTGTTGTTGATCATATCAAGCGTCCTCTTTGTCAGTACGTTGAGTGCTACAGACTTGAGGGAGTTACCACGCGCATTCGCGAGGCACTAGCAGAGTAGGTAGACGCGCTTTCAGGCGTGGCGTTTTACCATTGCAACTTCCTTGCTGTCAGATTTTGGACAGATATCTGACAAACCCAAGAGGTCGAAGGCTTTTTGCTTTCGACCTCTTTTCTTGCACGATGTATCATAGAGAACAATAAGTACAAAAACGATGCTAAGGAGCGGCATGGCTGAAAACAACGAGCGCAAAGATGGAGTTTCTCCCCAGCTTGATATGCTCTCAACTGAGCTGCTTGGGGATGCGTTTGACCTGCTTGCAGATGGCCAATCACTTAACGTTTTGCTTGTGGTTGAAGATGCGTCAGGCACCGTTGCAAGTTATGAGTTTTCTGACGACGGTCCAGAAGAGCTGCTTGATGGCGCTCATAAGCGCGTGCTTGACCTGGTCAAACAGAAGGGTGATAAAGAAGCAGGACTTGAAGAGCCTGTCCGCTATGCGCTTGTATACGAGGGAGCCATCCAACTGCTCAAAGAGGGCGGTTACGAAGATGCCGTGCTCCTTGAGTTTGGCGAGAAGGGCTATAAGAGTTTCTCGGCATATTCTTTGGTTCACGGAAAAGGCCAAGGCGACCAGTTTGTGTGGTCAGATCCAGCGCCAGCGGGAGAGCTTGAGCCACTTCTGTAATGAAAAAGCTGCGTTCATTGAAATTTCTGGGCGCTCTAGGCACGTAATTGCACTAAAGTTCTAAAGCTGATAAAAATTGGACCTGAACTATTCAAGTCTAAGCACATACCTTCGAGAGATAGAGACTTATGCGTCAAGACAACATCAGAAATATTGCTATCATCGCCCACGTTGACCACGGTAAAACCACCATGGTTGACCAGATGCTCAAGGCAACCGATGCATTCCGCGAGAACCAGCAGGTTCAAGAAAGAATTCTGGACTCCAATGATCAGGAGCGTGAGCGCGGAATTACCATTCTGGCAAAGAACATCTCTATTGAGTACAAGGGCGTCAAGATTAACGTTATTGATACCCCTGGCCACGCTGACTTCGGTGGCGAGGTAGAACGCGTTTTGAAGATGGCTGACGGTGCGCTTCTGCTGGTTGACGCAGCTGAGGGCCCTATGCCACAGACTCGCTTTGTTCTGCGCCACGCCATTGACGCAGGTCTTTCTATCATGATGGTTGTCAACAAGATTGACCGCGACGGTGCTCGCCCAGAGGCTGTTGTCAACGATTCTCTTGATCTTATGATGGACCTTGGTGCAACCGATGAGCAGCTTGAGTTCACCATGGAGCACGTTGTCTTTGCTTCTGGCGTTAACGGTTACGCTCGCCTTGATCCAAATGATGACAATGACAACATGTTCCCTCTTCTCGACATGATTATCGACGGCCTTCCAGCTCCAGATGTTGATATCGATGGTCCTCTTGCTATGCAGTGCGTTACTATCGACCACTCTGATTACCTGGGCCGCATTGGTATTGGCCGTGTGTATTCTGGCACCGTTCATACTGGTGACAAGATTCTTGTTGTCAAAAACGATGGCTCCCGCGCTATGAGCCAGGTCAAGCAGCTGTTTACCTTTGACTACCTGGGTCGTAAGGAGTGCGATGAGGTTGACGCAGGCGATATTGCGGCAATCGTTGGCGTTGATAAAACTGATATTGGTGATGTTTACACCGATCCAGAAAATCCCGTTGAGCTTGATCCAATCGAGATTGATCCACCAACCCTTTCTATTATTTTTGAGCCTTCTACCTCGCCACTTGTTGGCCGCGAGGGAGACATTGTTGGCGGCCGTCAGCTCAAAGAGCGCCTGATGACAGAACGCGAGAATAACGTCACCATGCGCATCGAGGAGCTTCCTGATAAGACCGGTATTGAGGTTTCTGGCCGTGGTATTCTTCACCTCTCCGTTCTTATGGAGAGCATGCGCCGCGAGGGATTTGAATTCCAGGTTGGTCGTCCTCGCGTTCTGTTCAAGAAGGACGCTCAGGGCCACACACTTGAGCCTATTGAGCAGGCTGTTGTTGAGTGCAACCCAGAGTATGCCGGCAAGGTTATTGAGGTCTTTGGTAACGTGGGTGGCACCATGTCCATCATGGACACTGGCGAGACTCAAACGCACCTTGAGTTTAAGATTCCAACCCGCGGCATCATGGGTCTTAAGACACGTGTCATGAACGTCACCCACGGAGACGCAGTCTTCTACCACACCTTCCTCGAGTACGGTCCTTTTGCAGGCGATATTGGTAGCCGCCAGAATGGCGCCATGATTTCTATGTCTACCGAGAAGGCCGTTGCGTACGCACTTGGTACGCTTCAGGAGCGCGGTCAGCTCTTTGTTGCTCCAGGTGTTGAGTGCTACGAGGGCATGCTGGTTGGCGAGCGTTCAAGGCCAGGCGACATGGTTGTTAACATTGCACGCACCAAGTCTTTGGGCAACCAGAGGTCTTCAACTGCAGATATTTCAGTTCAGCTGACTCCTCCACGCCTGTTTACGCTGGAAGAGGCTCTGGAGTACATCATGGACGACGAGCTTGTCGAGATCACGCCACAAAACATCCGCATGCGTAAGCGTATTCTTTCCGAGACTGAGCGCCGTAAGTGGGCAGTCCGTAACGGTATGGTCAAGAAGTAACAGCGTCGTTTACAGATAACCAATCTGGCGAGAAGAACTTGCAGCTGCAAGGGTTTCTCGCCAGTTTTGTTTTAGGTAGATTTTAAATAAAGTGCTGGTAAACGGTATGTGAAGGCGATGCAAAACCGCCCAAGCCGCCAAAGCCGCCCAAACCGCCAAAACCGCCAAAACTGTTCAATGACCGTCCGATTGCGGCTAGGCGCTACTTTGATGGAGTGTTCTGCTCAGGCTGCTTGCCTGGCTTTTGTGTTTTGTGACGCAACTTGTTGACGCTGCGCATGACATGCGGCGTAAGGTCAACGTCTGCAGGTGAAAGCACGTTGTATTTGAGCGACCAGCGCCTGAGGCCAACGGTAACCACAACGCAGACAATAGCTGCCCAAATTTTGGTGACACCCGCATAAGAAACAAGTGCCCAATAGGAGGTAGCGCCAGCAACTGCGCAAAACGCATAGAGATTGCTTCGCTGGAAAATGCGAGGAATATCGCCAAGAAAGACATCGCGAAGCATACCGCCGCCAACACCCGTGATGCTTCCCATCAGAATAACCGAGAAGGGGAGCAGGTGATATACCAGGGCTTTATCGGTACCAACAACGGCAAAGAGGCCAACAGAGATAATGTCGGTCCACTCAAGCATGCGCGGAAATCTACCAAGCGGCTCGGGAAACATAAACAGCAAAACGGCGGTAAATACTGCCGCTGGAATGGCGTACGGCGAGTTAAGCATGTAAACGCCGCCCTCTTGCATCATGACGTCTCTAATAAGTCCGCCGCCCAGGCCGCCTAAAAGACCAAGGCCCACAAAGCCCACAAGGTCCAAGTGTCGATCTCGTGCAACTAAAATTCCCGAGATTGCACCAATAATTACTGTTAGAAGGTCCAGCCAGTAGGGGATGCCCACAGAAATTGCATCTGTGCCATAAGGCGAGAAAAACGGTGGCATCCATACCTCCTACTGGTGTTTTACTTTTTATGAGTATGACAATACTACACAAGTATTAAAAATACACAGAACTTCTCGTCCTATATTGGTGAGAAATCCGCTATACTGTCCCGTGCGGTTTTATATGGAGAGTTGTCCGAGTGGCCGAAGGAGCACGATTGGAAATCGTGTAGGCGTCTAAAGCGTCTCCAGGGTTCAAATCCCTGACTCTCCGCCAGAATTTTCACGGCGCCTACGGGCGCCGTTTCACCCTTCGGAGGGGTGGCAGAGTGGTTGAATGCGGCGGTCTCGAAAACCGTTTACCCCTTCTAGGGGTACGAGGGTTCGAATCCCTCCTCCTCCGCCATTTAACATTTTTTTGATTAATTGTTACCAATAAAGATATATTTATTTTTCGATTTTATATAGAATGTTTAGGCTTAGTAATTCGATGTCATTATTTTTGACACGAGGGGAGAGTTAAATGGCTGTTTCAGCAGATGAGTTGAATGGCTACAGGCGCGATCGCTATTTTGCACGCTCCTGGGCACTTCTGACTCTGGAAAAGGGTTGGTGGAAGCCTGTCCTTATTATGGCTCTGTTTGGTCTTATTCCAGTTGTCGGAATTCTTGCACTTGTTGGCTATGCACTTGAGACTGCACGCGTAACTGCATGGGGTATCAACGCTGGTCCAAAGCAAAAAGATCTTAAGTTTGGTACCTATATTGTTACCGGCTTCAAGGCAGTTGTCATTGCACTTGCGTTTGGTCTGGCATACAGCATTGCTACTGGAATTCTTACTTTTATTCCAGTCATCAATCTGATTCTTATTCCAGTCTTCATTGTTGCAGCATTTGTGTATCCACTGTTCATTAATGTTGTTCAGGTTCGTGCATCAGTTTATGGCCGCATCTCCGCTGGTTTTGCTTTTAAGAACATCTTCGAGATGATTAAGCATGATATGGGCGGTCTGTTCCGTATCTTTGGTATGGGCATTGTACTTGGTATTGTTACCTCAATTATTATGGGTATCATCGGCGGTAGCGCTGCAATTAGTATGTTCGTTAACATTGGTGCTCAGGCTATGGCCATTGCAAGAACTCAGAATATTTCCAGCCAGCAGCAGCTTGGTCTTGTCATGCTTGCTCTTCTTGCACGCGGCTTCATTCAGATGGGACCAATCTTCCTGGTTATTGGCTATATTGGTCACGTTGTTGGTCTTATCGTTATGCTTCTTATGCAGAACGCAATCGCTCTTTGGATGCGTCAGTTCAACGTTCCTGCATGGGGACAGAGCAATGATCCACTGCCACCATTCATTAACGATCCACGTGATGGCGCAGCTGCTACTTATGCAGCTCCAGCACCAGTCGCTCCAACTGCACCAGCAGCAACCGCTGCTCCTGCAGTAGCACCTGTTGCTGTTCCTGTTGCAGCACCAGCACCAGCACCAGTAGCAACCCCAGCTCCAGCAGCTCCAGCAGCTCCTGCTGCCCCAGTTGCTGCTCCAGCTCCAGTTGCACCTGCAGCCCCAGTTGCTGCTCCAGCTGAGCCTGTTGCAGCCCCAGCAGCACCTGCAGCTCCCGTTGCTCCAGCAGCTCCAGTTGCTCCTGCAGCACCTGCTGCACCAGCTGCCCCTGCAGCACCTGCTGCACCAGTTGCACCAGCTGCCCCTGCGGCCCCTGCTGCGCCAGTTGCACCTGTTGCACCAGCAGCACCAGTGGCCCCTGTAGCTCCTGAGGCACCTGTTGCTCCTGCAGCTCCAGAGCCTGCACCAGCTTCAACTGTTGTTGTTGAGCCAATTATCCCAACAGCTCCAGAGGCTCCTGAGGCACCAGCTGCTCCAGCTGACGCATCAGCTCAGAATCCTGAGGGACCTGCAGCTCAGTAATGTAGAGCACATATAAACGAAACGGCCATCATGCAGATTGTGTGATGGCCGTTTTTCTTATTTAATCCCATGTTATTTGAGTTATGCGTTTGACCATACATTAGAAAGATTCGCGTCAAATCTTTGCAAGATTAAAGACAATTAGGCGATAAATTGCCAATTTAAGCTATATATGTGGACTGCATGTGAGAAAGTTTGTGGGCTAGTTTCGTATTTAAGCATTTATGTGGTATGATGCTTGGTCGAACTTTCCTGCTTCGGGTGCACCTTCACTTCCCGAAGCCATTAGCCCAGAGGAGGTGACAATATGAAGGCCTATGAACTGCTGTTTTTTGTTGACCCAG
>OKVG01001339.1_pt1 | contig 10902 bp, 16 predicted proteins | sample 1606981 | NCBI WGS metagenome assembly OKVG01 (sample SAMN03281018, study PRJEB24777) | human gut metagenome | isolation source: fecal sample PR128 from 1 month old male Malay infant, vaginal delivered... | reverse complement strand
GATCACGATTCAGAGAACTAGACTCGCATAGAACTGGTATTGTCAAGATGACCTTCCATTCCGTGAGCCGTCTCGCTAGACAGCTGTTTTTTTTTTAATGATACGGCGACCACCGAGATCTACACCTCTCTATTCGTCGGCAGCGTCAGATGTGTATAAGAGACAGGAATAACATGGACTATATAATAAATTGCTCTAATCATTTCCCTTACGAATATATGGGCCAAAAGCCCAAGAATCATAATAAGGGTGATGGACTAATTTTTCATTAAATCGAACACTATAAGTTAATTTTTTTATATTTTTACGTACAGCATTAATACTGGGCAAAGAGGAAAGATAATCTATAAACTTATCGATAGTGATTTCCCCTTCGCAACACTCAAACCCATCAATGATATTTTTCGCCATTTTTCCATTTTCATTTGTTTGATATATCACTCCAGGTATTCGTTGAAAAAAACTAGATAATGCATATTTGTCCGCTACATATGTATCATCCACATGATATTTCCCACCGAGCATAGTTGTAGTAACAATAAGCTTATACACACCTTTGGGTTGCCATGTTGATGGTAGTTCGAATTCTTTAATGATCACATCAAGATGATTAAGATAATGTTCAGAAATTCGATTTATTTGTTGAAAATAAGAACGCATAAATTTATTATTATGATCATGTATTAATGAGCTATCTCCAACGATGTTACACACTTGCTGATAGTACTTACCATAATATATTGGTTGACCATTTGATTTTAGTTCTGTAAAAATCAAACAATCATCCAGGAGAATCACGCAATCGCACTGATAATTAGCATGAGCATCAATTGGAGAAGCTTTAATCCCCGCATCACGAACTTGTTTTATAAATTGTTGCTCATGAAATCGCCCTTTACTTGCTTGAGAAATTTTTTTGGAACCAAATAATGACATTAGAGAGCGAGTCACTGAGCTATTTGCTATTAATGCAGGCATTAAGCATAAACCGTCCATACAGGGAATAAATGGGCAATCATTAAGATCATGTGATTTTGAATTGAAGGTAAAATAATCTATCAGTTTTTTTGCTGCATCTGCTGCAATCCCCTTACGTTGAAAGAATGATAACCAACTCTCACGGCTTTTTATGATCAGCCAGCGATCCAACTGTAGGGGTATAGGTTTTGTCGATGAAAATCTTTTGCTCATTTCTTCTTTAGATAACTCGACTAAACATTGATAAGCGTGCACCCAATTAAATAATGATATATTCCCATATTCTTCATGAAGGTCATCAGGAGACATATTTTCCAACTCGCTTAGATGAAATGAGCTAAAAATGCCATCAGAATTTAAGTAAGATGGCATATGATCCTTTACCCAACTATTTAGATGAAAATGTTTGTTACTAAATTCATGAACTTCGCTATATAGATGTGACGCTCTCATCATTAGTCTATTTCTTGCAATCTCATAATCTCGGTATAAACAAAAACTATCAACCTCAAGAGAGTAAATATTATTATCCAATTTTGTAAATACTGCACTACTTAGTCTGAAAAAGTCTCTTACTCTGCTTAATGAGTCAAAAACATTCCACTCATTAAGGTACCCTCCCATTGAAAGCAAGGTTTGTTTATTCGCACAAGAAGTTAGTTTCAATGGCCCATGAGTCCGTAAATAAGAAAATATTCTTCCGGTGTAATTGGCTACCTCATCAAATGCCCTATCGATAACTCGAAAATATTCGATATCAGGTTCAGCATGAATATTAATATTTTCAGAAACGATAAATAATGGAAAAATCCTCTTCATTTTTTTAGGATCATTGACCACAACCAAGGATGATAATGATGATAAAAACATCTCACAAAACATGATGAGATTAAGTATTAATGCATGTGATTTTTTTGTATTTTTACGCCAAATACCAGCACATTTTGTAGCCGCAAAGAAAGAATTATTTATATCATGCATAATTTTACATTGACTCTCGAACTCAGAGATTAGTTCAATGTTATCAGGAAATGAGTTTACTAGCTCATTAATACATTTTTTGAATGTATTGTTATACTCAACTTCAGTCTGAACTGAAAATCTATTATAATAGATGGAAGATATTCTCAGCACATCCAAGGCGATATCTATACTAATATCATCTCTTTTTATGTACTCACAAAAAAAAGAACAAAACTGTTTCGGGTCGTTAGCAAGATTACTAATTCTAGTGGTATCATAAACTTTTTCCATTTTTCCATACATCCTATTGTCTAAATTACTATAAAACTAGCCACTTAGCTAATAATTATAAATTTCATCTTTTACACCTTGCATTTTTATAACCAATGAAATCTACAACAAGCAACTGATGGATAATCCGATATTGGTCGCATTTAATGGCATGGTAGCAAAGTTTTCATCACATACCTCCTTTGCACCAGAATAAACGCCAGAGACCTGAAATTGCGAGTACACTACAGAAATTGTACTGCCGGTCCCATCAGCATAAAACCATAGTTACACAGGTAATCATCATTATTCACCAAGATAATAAATATTATTCGGTAGAATAGCGTTCTCAGGTGGTCAGTAAAATTGTCTTCAACAAGATTTCTGCGCATCTCGTCTGCTAGCCCTACATAACTGCTCTCGACCGAAACTATTTATTGAATGTTCACCAAGGTGGGCGTGGAGACAAAATGACGTCTTTTGATATTAGCTACCTGAGCCACATGGTCAAAACGTTCAAGTAGCATAGCGAAACCACCCTGCCCACGTAATGTGGACGATGCAGCTTCCAGCCAGAGCAAACTTGGGACCATCGACTACAAAATGAAGAATACTGAACTGCTTTTCTGGCAGGCCTATATACTGCACGGATATGGGTGATTTCAGACACAAAAAAAGCCGCTCTTGAGCGACTCGATTTGCATACGGTGTGGTGCGAAGGCCGGACTCGAACATATGACTTAACCTCATGATTTAAAATTGTTAATAATAAACAATATCATCTTATACCAACACAGATACCAACACGAAAAATCACTGGTTTTCGGCATCGAACCAGGACAATCAGCTCCTGATTGAGATACCGAGCTCTGTTACTCGTCATCTTCCTCGACAGGCTTCATTGCATCAAGTAGTACTCGCACCATCGCGATAGAACCAATCCGGATAAAAGCATCTTCTCCATCTATATCTGTTAACTGATATCGCTCACTTGATGCCGGATAAGTGTGTCGATTTGCAGCAGTGTACTCTTTTGTACAGCCAGAATGTGGCTGACTGAGGTGGAGCAGATAATGTCCCCGTTGACCACTTCCGGACGGGAGGCTGTGATTTCAGACATAATTGATATTCCTTTTTGCAGATAAATGAAAACGCCAGCCCTGTTCAGGCTGGCGTCAGTGGAATGAAGTATGGTGAGTAATATTTATCGGTTCTGGTGCAGAAGCTGCAGTTGGCGCAGGGTACGGATACCCTCCCTGGCCTGTTCGATACAGGGCAACAGTGCTGCCGAATCCGTTTTATCCTCATCGTTGTCAAAGATAATTCCCGATTCGCAGTCGATATTGTCCTGCAGCCACACAATCAGAATATCCAGCGCCGTTTCTGTGGTTAATGATTTCATCCTGTGTCTTTTGTCCTGGTTACCAGTTGAAAGTGGGTAAATCCTGCAGACATTCAGCACCGGCATCCAGATGAATGAGACTGACGCCATAACGTCGGGTAAGTGTGACAACCAGACGACGGAACGTTTTTGACAGGCCCAGCCGTTTAAGTCGCAGAACCGGGTACGACCACGCACCGATACGTAACAGATATCCGCTGCCGGTAAAATGAATCCATTCTGATTCGCCGGTGTCATTTGTCTGATGCGACAGCGAGAACAGCCAGGCGTTGTCCCTTTCTGTGATATGAGCGGTACTGCAGCGTATGCCGGTAAGGGCGGCAAATGGTAGCGTGCAGTCTGTTGAGGCCCGGTCAGATTCATCAACAACACGAAGGGAGTAACCGTTATCGCAGACCACATTAATCAGTTCAGCGAGATTTACACCATCAATGTCAACGACAATGCGCCCCATGTTCAGTGCCTGCACGTTAATGCTGTCGGCTTCCAGTGTCAGGGAAAGTTTCATTGTTTCGCCTCCGGATGCTTCCCCAGGGTAATGTTATTTACCGTTCTGTAGTTGCTGCGGGTCATCAGACCTGTTGCCCGGCGTGCCCGGAGAATATCAATGCTGTTGATTAACTGCGACGAAGTTCCTGCGCTGAATCCCGGCTGGTCGGTACGCACCAGCGCGTATTTTTCCACGAGAAAGTTCACCGCATCACACAGTGAAATGCCTGCCTCAATATGCTGCTCAATCACACGTTCATCAGCGAACGGTGTGTCATTCAGCGTGAGGCCGTAGTGCTGGTCCAGCAACCGGGTGAGCAGTGTCTGCCAGATGGTGACGGGAGACGGGCAGCGAGATACCTCCCGTACATGTGTGTCGGATAATGTTTTCATCTTAAGTTCTCTGTAACTGGTAGTGCTAAAGGTGAGAGCTTCGGGGTTATGAGGTGATTGCGGGTGCCGGTGTCGGATAAACAGCCAGATAAACGTAACCACAGGAGCCGAGGGTGTCGGCTTCGCAGGTCAGCCCTTTTGCATACAGCGTGACGGTATGCTGATGTCGGGGATTCAGTTCACCGCTGGTGAGCATGAGTTCCAGTTGTTTCATCAGCAGCGGAAAGGCCTGGTCCGGATGGTATGCATCTGCGTCGCTGAACCGCCCTCTGATACCGGCGCGGTCGGCAAGGTAATGCAACCGGTTGCCTTCCTGTACCAGACGTGCCCCAAAACAGGGCGTCACGGTGCAGGGCAGTCCCCACCAGGTGCGGTCGTTATTGTCGTCGGGAAGCGTTGTCCCGGAGAGTGTGTCTGACACGATAAAATCCTCACAGAAAATTGGTTAAGAATGGTCCGGTGGTGGCGATAATTCTGCTCTTCTGAATGCCCTTCCAGACTCAGTTCAGGGTGACGCTCATCAGCCGGACATACGGACCAAAACTGTCCTTACGGCGTTCTGCAAACACAGCCAGCACACCGGGAATATCCTGTACTTCACGGCCGGTATATGTATCCGTGCTACCGTGCCAGCGGTATTTACCGGTACAGAACGGAAAAAGACGGGATGCAGGATGCTGACGGTGAATACGCATGGCTTCACCACGGGTGATGATTTTCATGAGAATAGTCCTCCTGAATGTGAAAGTAAGAAACAGCTGAGAAAGAGAAACTGAAGTGATATGAAGGTGATTGTGACGGTGACGGGTTAAAGCAGACCGTGTTCCGCAAAGGAGAAAACCTGGCTGCCACCGACTATCAGATGGTCCGGCACCCGGATATCCACCAGGGCCAGTGCCTGTACCAGACGTTCCGTGATAAGGCGGTCTGCCTTGCTGGGTGTGACTTCACCGGACGGGTGATTGTGTGCCAGCACCACGGCAGCGGCATTGTGGTACAGGGCGCGTTTAATCACTTCCCGGGGATGGACTTCCGTGCGGTTGATGGTACCGGTGAAGAGGGTTTCACCGGCAATCAGCTGATTCTGGTTGTTCAGATACAGCACCCGGAACTCTTCACGCTCCAGTCCCGCCATGTTCAGAATCAGCCATTCCCGTGCTGCACGGGTGGAGGTGAAGGCCACGCCGGGTTCATGAAGATGGCGGTCCAGGGTTTTCAGGGCCCGTTGAATGAGGCTGCGCTCGCCGGGCGTCATCTCTCCGGGCAGAAAGGAAATCTGTTGCATTGTTCCGGCCCCTTTCAGTCAATGATGCGCATAATGGCGCTGCATTCCGGATGCTGCAGGGCGTAATCCCGCAGCCGGTAATAATGGACCGTCATGGCATAACATTCCGTACGACAGGCATGATGGCTGTACGTCATCAGACAGGCGGCAATACCGGCGGCTTCCGGGCTCATTTCAGCGCGGTTACCGTTCATGACATTGAACAGTACCCATGTTTCGTCATTATCGTCATCCGGTTCAGGTGCCATAAATGCGCCACCGTTGTTCAGGGTGTACAGATTCCAGATGCCCCCGCAGTAGTCTTCGCACAGACGGTCCATCCAGCCGAAGACACGGGGCTCCAGGGTCACCCACTGTGGAATGAGGCCAAAATGCTGCGGCCAGAAGCTGATACGTTGTTCATCAGGGACGGGAGTAGCAACCAGTTGGGGCTGGTTATTCCCTGGTGCTGTGGCTGAAGAAAGAGCAGTTGTGTTCTGAGAAACGATTTTCATGAGTGAAATCCTTACAATGTGTATAAATGAGAGGAAATAAAGGCCGGGGGCTGACAACATCACGTTCATCACTGACCGTGAGACCCGGCAATATCAGGGATAAATGATATTCGGCTGAAATTCCGGACAGCCGTACGCGTAACCGTTCCGGTCACAGACGGATGGCCAGAAGATGCCATTGCCTGTACTCAGTCTGCACAGACTGAGTTCTCCGGGGCGTCGGGTGATTCTGGTGCCTGAATCACGCCTTCAGGGACAGATTGCATCAGCGCAGGCTCTCCAGTAGCGTTTCTGCCATCACCCACAATGCGCGATTGAGCTTAATGTCGGTGTCGATGCTGTGAATGGCACGGGTGTGGATACGTTTTCCTCTGGCACTGCGACCGGAAATTCCGCCTTTCAGCATATTCTCCTGGATGGTCTGATAAGTACTCCACAGGTCCTTACCGTAATCCTCCCGGCGTCGTGGCGTCAGAATGTCGGTAGTGGTGACGGGCTGATGTTCATCACCATAACGGTAAGTCAGCGCCGCCTGTGCCAGCGCCTGGCGTGCCGGTGGCGGCAGGACCAGCGACTGCATGGCATCACGCTTTTCCTCAATCCGGTCAAACACGCCCACCACTTCGTAAGCACCTTCTATGACCCTGTCCACCACGTTTCCCCGGTGTGGCACCCGGACTTCTCCCAGCGACTGACCGCAGACCAGGCCATTGGTACAAATGGCACGAAAATATCCGGGTAACATCTGGTAGCTGGATGAACCGTCATGGGAGTTGAGCAGAATAATTTCAGGCACATGCTGACCGGTTATCTGTCCGGCCCGCCGCAGACGCAGCATATGTTTGGTATATTCCCGGCGGCTCTGGTCGCGCACACGGGTCTGGCAGGCGAAGAACGGCTGAAAGCCTTCCCGCTGCAGATTTTCCAGGACGGTGATGGTGGGAATGTACGCATACCGTTCACTGCGGGAGGTGTGCCGGTCTTCTCCAAAAATACTCGGGACGTGGTACATCAGTTCTTCGCGTGTCAGTGGGCGCTCCCGACGGATCTGATTTACATGACCAAAACGACTGGCTAATTGCATACTTTGCTCCTTATGAATGAATTAGCGGTATAAACGAAAAGGCCGCGTCTCCCGGAGAAGACGCGGCCTGATGGATGAAATGAAGACGTTTATTGCCTGAGAATTCCCTCACTGGCGAGGTACGAATTTAGCTGTTTTCCGGCGTCAGACTCAAAATTCCAGCACCGCCAGCGTAGCTGCCCTTCGGCATTGCGGATAACCAGCAGGAAATGCGTTCCATGGTCATCTTCAATAAGCACATTGCGGTAAGCTGTTGTGGCAGCCATTGCCTGTTTGCGTGAGAAAGGGCCTTCGGGCAATAAAACAGGGTGACAGTCCGACATACCGGCTATTTTCCGATAAATTCAACGCTGGCACTGGTGGCATTACCGTCAGCACCAACCGTGACGGTCACTTTGTCGTACGCACGGTCTTCAGGATTGAATACTTCAAACTCAACCTTATTGCCTTTTACTTCGTAAGAGCCAAAATCAGCGGTTTCTGTTGTTTCCTCGTCATATTCCCGGGCGTATGCCTGCCGGGCAGCCTGCAGGACGGAGTCTTTATTAATAGTGGTCGTCTGTTTCGGGGAAAAACCGGCAAGTGATGTGACAAATTTCGGACAGACCTTCAGCATATCACCGCGGGTGAATTCCATTCGTACACCAAATGCCTGTAAAACGGACACATCACGCTCTGCTATGGAGTGAACGGCTTTTTTGACCATTTCCGGCGCCTGTCCGATTTCCACCTCAACAGCCCTGAATCCCGTCTGCTGATTACACATTTGTGATGTGGGGATCAGGTTACCGTTAATACTGATACGGCTGCCCAGGAGCGTCTGTACGCCATTCGGGCATCCCTGCATCAGGCCGGTAATACCAATCGTGCCATTTTTCAGCATTACCAGCGCCTGACCATCTTCCGTCATGGTCTGACACCAGCCGTTTTTGACAGCCCAGTTGCCGGCGGAGGCGGAGAATGATGCCACAGTGAACAGCAGGGGAAAAAGAGCTCTGGTATTCATGACTGACCTCTGAAATGAACGTACGGTGTTATTGATAATGATGGAAGGTATGCAGTGACTGTTCAGGGAATGACGTAGCCGTATATTTAGTTTTCTGTTCAACATATTGTCTCCATACCTGTCGGGACGGCTTTGGCAGGCCGGCGATCACAGGTTAAAGGTGTTGATAAGTTTATGGATGAAAGAGAAATGTGGCAGGGCGGAGATAAAACGCTCTTCAGCGACCAGACTGTGGATGTGGCCTCTCCGTTCAAACCGTTCTGATGTCAGGCTGACTGATTTGATATCTGCCAGAGGAAAGACCTGCAGTTTTCCCTTCTGTAACGCGATCAGATACCAGCTACCGCTGTAATAAATGAGCCGGCAGGGCTCCAGTGACGGATACCATCGCTCAGTCATCAGAGAGATGTGGATACACTGTCTTATTGCCAGGATGAGTTGCGAGAAACACTCGGGGAGCGTTGCAGTGATATTCGGCGCCGGTAGCCAGATAAGGCAGGGAGAGGGCTCCTGGTTGTCGGTAAGACAGGTTATCAGTCGTCCGTTCCGGAGCGGAAGTATCCGTGCGATCCCGGTATTCTGTATAAAAGAAAGCATTTCAGGGATCGCACCTGGGCTGCTCTGTCGTCTGAGGCTGTACCTGCCATTTCTGTACTCTAAATCCAGGTGAACCAGACGCTGATGAAAATCGCGCTGTAAAGTACGTTCTGTAACGCCAAATTCATCTGACAGTGTTTTTAGTGACAGAGATTCTCCGGCCATCAGTCGGCTGATAATGAGTGATAAGCGAACCGCCAGGCGATCATGCCGGGAACGATTATCAGACATAGATGTGCACTCCGTAAGAAAACATCTTTTATTTCATGATGTTATTATGCATCATGATGTTGAAAGGATGTGTCGCATCCGGATAATCAGGAATAAAATGCAGCAGAAAAAATATTCTTTTAATTATCTGATTTTTAAGCATGATTTCATAAAAAGAAGAATGTTCGTTAATCCAGCGACACATCCTGTCGGCGTGAGTGTGTCAGAACAGACGCTCCCACAGTGTGATCAGTAGGTGGATAATGCGGTCCCGGGCTTTACGCAGAAGCTGTAACATCCAGGCCGGAAAACTGAAACGGGCAACGGCGACGTCAAAACTTTTCCCGATGGTTTCACCAAAAGTCTGTTGTGCGTGTTTCTGGGCCTGTTCAGAGCGGTTTTCTCCCCGGATATGTGAATACACCGCGCTGGTTGCCTGTGGTGGCAGTGCGTGGATCATCAGCGACACAAACGCCGGAAGGTTCCAGCCGACAGGTGCAGCAACGGAGAGTACCGGAAATGATGAAGGGAACAGGGTTGCCACCCGGGCTGTCACCGTCGCCAGTGAGAGCGACTGCTGACGGGACGGGCATTTTTCTGTGGCATTCCATTCTTCAGCAGGAAACACGCGATCGGCATGGCTGAGAACAAACAGAAAACGCGAGGGATCTGCGCCTTCATTCAGTAAAAACTGATGCATGGCAATATCAGCAGCATACGCACGTTCATCAGCCCGCAGGATCCAGATAATCAGATCCAGTTCCGGTAGCAGCTGACGATAAAGTGTCCGGTATTCCTGATCATGCTGCGGTGTTTCACCAATGCCGGGCAGATCGACCAGCGTCATTCTGCGTTCACCGAACTGCAGGGTAAGACGATGAGCCTGGCGGGTGCAGCCGTTCAGAGGATGTGTGGCGCAGATACGGGACTGAAAAATGGCATTACACAGACTGCTTTTGCCTGTTCCGGATTTACCCATAATGCCAATCACGGGCTCGTAATGAATAACACTGTGGAGATGTTCAAGGATTTTCTGGCGAATTTCTTCAGGAAGAAACGTCAGATGTGATTTCACTTGTGCGGAGAGGGAAGAATGGCTGAATGACATACCGTTATCCTGTTGATTTCGCTGAACCGGATCACACTAATCCGGCTTATCATTCAGGTAATATGGACGTGAAAAAATCTGGAGTGACAGAGTGCGGGAGGTGAGATGACGGCACAACAAAGTGATGCGCTGCGTGAGATTGCTAATAAGGCCAGAGTTACCACCATTCTTCAGTGTAAGGCCTGGAAAGATACCCAGCGAATACTGAAGCGCAGCGGACTCGTGTGCAGAGAACGGTCAGAGCCGTTTGATCCGGAGAAACATTTTGACTGTTATACGGTGCGTTATCTGTACCTGCTTAACATAATGGCACTTGAGCTAAAGTCAGATACACGGATTAAGGTTGAGGTGGGGCAATGGTATCGCATGACGGGTAAACGTTTATCACTTAATGTCCCGCCTTTTATGCTGATCCCGCGTAATATCCGGAGAAAAGTGGACGGATTCAGACAATCCAGACAATCAGAAGATGAAGCAACCAAAAATCCGCCTCAACGTAACCGGCTCATTTAAACCGTCTGGTCTGTTTCCTCCGGCTCTACAAAAATAATGTCCATCATTTTTAATGGACACTATCGTATGAAACACCGGACCTGGATCACTGAAGCTTTACGTCTTCACTT
>OKVG01001337.1_pt1 | contig 10911 bp, 15 predicted proteins | sample 1606981 | NCBI WGS metagenome assembly OKVG01 (sample SAMN03281018, study PRJEB24777) | human gut metagenome | isolation source: fecal sample PR128 from 1 month old male Malay infant, vaginal delivered... | reverse complement strand
ACTGATTCCTGACCATTGGTGCAACCGATGACGTCGCCGGGGGAGGTTTGCCCCCCGGACGGCAGACTCAGCCCCCCGGCAAAGTCCTTGGTGGATTGGAGGGGGCGAGAATGATCGCTGCGGTTGGAGTGTCCAAATCCTTCGGTGACGGGCGCAGCCTGGCCGGGCTGGTGCACCACTCGGACCACGGATCGCAATATCTATCGATTCGCTACACCGACCGCCTCCTGAGTGAAGGCATCGAGGCGTCCACCGGCGCTTGGGGTCCTCCTACGACAACGCGGCCGCCGAGGCACTGAACAAGTCCTACAAGCGTGAGCTCGTCTGGCCCCGATCATGGAAGGGCCGAGACGACCTCGAGGCCGCCACCGCCTCGTGGGTCGAGTGGTACAACCACACCCGACCTCACCGCACCAACCCCGACGAGCTACCACCAGCCACCGTCGAGGACCGCTACTGCGATCACACCACCACGCCGGCGAGCGCCGCCGCGTGACTACTCACCCTCCACAAAACCCGGGACGATCCACTCGTCATGCCTTGTGCGGTGCGGTTCAATGACATTTTTCTGTCATCCCAGGAGATCACCATCATGGACACCCGCACGACCAGCTCCACTGCACCGTCCGCATCCACCACCTCTGAACTCGAGGCGCTCATCGTGGCCACCGACATCCTGCTCGACGACGCTCTGCCGACAGGTGTCCAGGACCTGCTCGTCGCAGGAGTCCTCACGCGCGTCTGAGATCGTGCGGTATACCGACAGCCGTGCCTGTGGGGCCCCAGGAGCACCGATATACGCAATCTGGCACCACCCCGCAGCACATGCTGCGGGGTGGTGCTGTTTCTCGCAGTCACCATCAGCGTGCCGAGAGCAGGCCCGGGGTTGGCTGGACGAACGAGAACCGGCAGAGCCGGTTCGGGGGAGTCGATGACACACATCGCCCTGAGGAGCACCGATCGTCATGACTGTCCTTACTGGCGCTGCCGGCCACACCACCCTCACCGCTGCCAGCTGGGACCAGGTCCGTCGTGACCCGGAGCTGGAGGCCGTTGACCTCACCCTGCACATCCTCGGCGGGAGAATCCCTCAGCACGTCGTCCGCGCCGAGCTGTCCCCGACCGTCTGGCTGGCAGTCCTGGCCCAGACCGATGCCGGCATCGCCACCATCGAGCGCGCCGTCATCGGCGGGCGCTCGGTCCCGGTGGCCCGCTGAGACCCGTCCCGACCATCATCATCAAGGAGCACACCATGGCATTCATCGGATCGTCACTGCTGGAAACGCGACCGATCCCACCGCCCCCGACTGGGACCAGATGGCCGACTGGGCTGAGTCGCAGGCTCCACTGACCGACGACTCGAGCCCCACGCTGACCGGGGAACCGGCCCGGCAGGCCCAATGTGGGGGCCGACCACGCCACCGGCGCCGGCCAGTCCTGTGAACGCGCCACCTGACTCGACGAGCAGACCGACGTCGCACTGGTCGCCCGGGCCCGCCGCGAGCACAAGAGCGTCTCAGCAGTCATCCGCGACGTCCTGCGCACCGAGCTCGTCAAGTCCTGAACCTCAGAAGTCCCAGCAGGGACCTCCGGGATCGGCCGGCGAATCGGGACCGCGGGGATGGTCGATGTCGCCTTCGCCGGCCAACTCGTCAGCGGCATGTCACATCGCCTTCATGACCTCCTCCAGTGGTCCCCGTTGCAGCAGGGGAGAGTCACCCCACTGAACCTGTCAGTGCCCACATCCAGTGTTTGTGCCCCAGGGACAAGGACAGAAGTGGAGAGGCGAGGGCCGGCATGGTGATGCTGTTCAACGATGAGGAGACGGTGGCACTGCCCGAGGGCGTGCACCTGGAGCACATGTCGGTGATGACGGTGCGCGCCAGGGGATCGAAGGCGTCATGGAAGGTCTTGGCCGGCGACCAGATCATCGGCCGCCTGGACCGCTGGATCACCGCCAGGGGTATGCGGTTCTACTCGGCGATCGCTTACCATCCGACCACCGGGACGCCCATCCGACTGGAGGCCTCGTCGGACATGTCTGAGCGGATCGAGCTCATCCTGCGAGCGTGGCACGACCCAGAGAGCTATACCCCGCACTCGCCCTGGTGAACATGTCTGATCCACTTTCCCCTTGACACGCTGAAGCGGAGCGCTCTAGTCAATTTCGAATTGACGGACAAGGGTTGTCCACTGGGGCTAAGATTCAGCTTGATTAAGGGGGAGTTTATGAAAACAAAGGCCTTGTTTGTACCAGTTCTATCTCTGTCAATTGCCTCGCTGTTTGCATTCATGGCAGCGCCGACATCGACAGCAGCACCCGAGAATTCGAGTGACCCATCTGCTAGCACTAGAGGTATAGAAGCTGCTCCGGTCGCACTCGTTTCGGCGGCTCGTGATGCTGGTGTGGACGTTGCCAATGCTCGTGCGGAGTCCCATGATGGCTACATGATGATCTCGGACAATCACTCATGGGTCATCGGATCAGACGACAGTTCCTCGTATTCTGGGGCGTCCGCACGAAGCGCAGACTTTGATGCTGGTATTTGCACAGGAAAAGTTCCATAATCCGCAGATTATCAAGAATCGTCTGGAATGGGGCGCTCAGTCCAGCTGTAAATCTACAGCCGCCCCAAACGACCTCTATAGGCATTCTATTCATGTTGACCTTCGGCAAGGAAATCCGAAAATTACATCACTTGGTATCATGCACAAAATCAGTGAGTACACATCACTGAACGGTCCATATTCGCGGGTTGCCACTGCGGTAGCGACGAATCCCTGCAAGAAGAACACAAAAGCCAACTATGACGTGGTCGCGAGAGTCACCGTGCACAGCGTTCAGTTCCGAGCCGTGGTCTCGAAGACCATGACCAACCTGAGCTGTAACGTAGCACCATGACCCCACGAGCCAGGCTGTTCATATCGGCTGCGACGACCCTCCAGGCCTCCGAGGACTCTCTTGTCGCCACTCTGGATCTCCTGCGAGTCGAGCTGACGGAGCAGGGAGTGAGCGCCAACGACGTGGCGCTTGAGCTCGGGGTGTCCCTCGACTTCGCCACCCGTCTGCTCGAGGGCACCGCGGTGCCCGAGGAACTGGCGGCCTGGCGGGCCACCGAGGTGACTCGGCTCGTCCAGGACATCTATCAGGACCTCGACTCATATCGCAACGGACTGCTGTGCTGCCGCGCGCAGGACCCGGTCACGCTCATGATCTCGGCGACCCATCCCTGCGATGAGTACCGCAGAAAGTACGAGACGCGGGCCGAGGCCCTGGGGCTGACGGTGTCCTGGCCAGAGGCTGCATTCAGCCTGCTCGAGATGAAAGAGCATCTTGCCGAACTTGATCGTCAGGCCGCGGCGACCCATGTGGACCCGCAGGCCGGGAGGATTGACGACACAGACCTGGCTGTTACGGCAGGGTCCGTGGCTATGCAGGACTGGATCGGAGATCACCTTGGCCAGTGGATACATACAGATCGGAGAGGCGAGGATTCGTGAATTTCCGGATCGGCGCTGAGTTCCCAAGACGACCCACCGGCGGATGCCGGTGGGTCGTCATCGTCTGACTGGTCCGGTCAGAGCTCTCAGCGCCCTGGATGTGATGGGGTCACACCACCACCGAGTCGTTCCTCCGCGATGAGCTCTTCTTGGTGGTGGCCGCCCGCTGCAGGGCCGAAGCCATGAGGTACAACCCCTCCCGGTTGAGATGGCGGGAGTACCGCGAGTCCAGGCAGAGCACCGGGATGTCGCCGGCCACGGTCAGTGGTGCGGGGTGAAGCTGTTCCTTGATGGATCCGGCACCTCCGCCGGTGCTTCAGCGGTCCAGCCGACCGATGACCTGATCTGCTGCCAGGATCTTCCATGACCCCTTTGAGCTTCTGGTTCGCTGGTGATCTGCCGAGTGACTGGCATTGGCGAGAATCATCCGTGGATCCTGCTGGTCTGGTATGCCGACAGTGCGTGCCGCTGGTCGCCTTCGCGGTGCTCGTCGTGGCGGCCGTGACCACTCAGAGGACATGTGGTGCACGCCGTCGGGGGCAGCAGACCATGGTGGCGGAGAGTTCCCGGGCGCCCCTGGCGCGGATCTGATGGGCCTGTCTGGAGGATGGTTACCAGATCCACCGCAGTCGGTACAGACGATGAATCCCCCACACCGGGATCTCGCTGGCCTCCTCACTTTAACCTGGGGTCCGGGCGGTGTGGTGCCTCTACGTGCAGAACCGCAGGTGCTACCAAATACACTGGGTTCATGGTGAGCCCGGCAGCGGACCACAGGGTCAAGTTCTACGGTCCGCTGGACCTCGCGAGCACCTCGACCGCAGGGCGAGCCGTCGCGGTTATCCGGGGGCAGTTGGAGCAGCCCACTGGCGACTCCCTGAATGATGTTCTTGAGCTTCACAACGCGCTCGCCTTCGCAGAGCACGGCATTTTTCCGATCGATCTCACACAGGGCGAGCAAGACAATCTCAAAGTGGCAGCTTGCACGCTGCGGGGAATGATCGCGAGCTACTTCTCAGGACTCGATGCGTCGAATCTCGACGACTGTGTGACTGGGTTCGACTACTTGTACGCCGAGGATCTCCTCATGCTCCTTGGCCGGCACAGCGTCGCGGAGAAGGTGGGTGGGCAGACGCTGTTCGACGCTCTTCTCGGAGCAGGCATGCCGCTTCAGGTCATGCTCTCCAACAAGCAGTTCGTGAGCCAGCATGACCGACGGCTTCGTGACGCGCTGCTCGCCGACGCGCGCATCTGAGCACGTCTGAGAAGTCATATGCACATCTGCTCACGCTTACGTCAATGACACTGCGGTGGCATGAGAACGCCGTTCCGCTGTCACGGCGAGTGCCGGACCGCCATCGGCACAACGATCTGGCACTCATGTAACGATCTGGCACTCATGTGGCAATGACGTGACAGATCAATGACAAGACGCTGTAACGAGCCGCCGGCCGACCAGCCGTGGCATCAGAACAGCATCAGAACGGCACGGCAATGACACCCGTGTGACGTTCCGGCGACACGGCTCGTGCCGTGACAGCGACGTGTCACCGCAATGTCAGCGGAATGCCGAAACGGCGTCACACCGATGGTGCTCCAGCGTAACGGGGGCACACCGAGGATGCGGCGCACCGCAATGACGCTGGAACGGCACCGCGACGTCACACCGGCGACGCGGTCGTGACATCGGTACGGGGCAATGCCGTGACACCGCATTGTCGTGTCATGGCCACGGCTCGGCCCCACCCGACGGACAACCCGATCCCACCCGGGCCCGGCGGACTCGCAGCGCCACGACGACGACGCCGGAACGGCATCCGCCTGCCGTATCAGTGCCAATCAAATGACAGACCAGTGCAGTTCTGCTGGCACGCCGATGTCACGGCTGCCAGCGGATGCGAGCCGCGCATCGGTATGGCATTACAACGACACCGGAATACCGCATCATTGCCATAACGCCGCCGGGTCGGAGCGCCCGCACCAGTCGTGACAACTAATCGCCACATGGGTGTCACGTCATTGCCACATCATTGCTGAGACGACGCCACGCGGGCGTCACGCCGATGGCAATGAGCTATCCAACGCCTTACCGTGGCACCCGCCTGCCAACCATGTGTCATGTATGTGACGACGACGTGGCAATGATCCGTCACGTCGACGTCATACCGCTGCCGCGCTCGAGCGTCGTGACAGTGCACCGTCATCGGAACGACACGCCCGTACCACCACAGCGGCAATGTTGTGTCACGGGCGTGTCACTTTTTTGCCCGATCTCTGCTCCACCGTGACGCCAACGTGTCAATGAATCACCAGTCCGTTGTCACGGTGTACTGGTGCCGACGGGGCCGGCTGAACTCGGGCTGCTCGCGGGCCCAGGACCGGATCTCGTCGCGCTGCTCGGGAGTGGTGATGGGCACCTCGCCGGTGCGATCGGAGCGCGAATGTCCCGAACTGCGGCGGCTGCGTGCGCCGGCGCTGAGCCGGGAGTCCGGCCTGGCGTGGGAGATGTACGGGCCGAGCGCCTCGCACCGGTTCCCGATCTGCTCGACCTGTTGTGCGCCCGCCGTGGCTGGACGACGCAGACCTTCGCGACCATGGACGATCTCTCTCCCATCCCGATCTCAAAGACGAGGGTACGAAAGTCAATGCGCTGCACAGGATCCCACGAATCCGGCGAACGGCCCGTGATCATCACCGAACTCGACAATGAACGGCACCAGCTCCGGTGTCCTGGGCCACACCGATATGGCCGACACCTCGGCGGTCGTCACCAGCGATGTCCATGTGGGCAGACACAGACCGAGACTCCAGATCTTCAGTCAAGGGATCTGGGTCCCGGTCTCGCATCTCGCATTGACGTCCCACCGGCCCAGCCTCACATGACGAGGATCGAGGTAGCCCGCACGTACCACCGCCCGCGGACTTCCGGTACCAGGCGACGCGAGGCTCACCGGTCCGCGGATCCGGGCTCGGCCGCCCGGATCGAGGTGGATCCACGACGACCGAAGAAACACCGGAGTTGAGCGCGGCTGACTCAGGTGTGACGACCCGGAGAGCGGTTAAGCCCCCCAGAGCTGAGTCGACCTGACTCAACAATGGTGCTCGAACCCCCATCGAGGGCCAGGATGTACCACATGATGTACCACATGGACCGCACACCATAATCCCTTGTCAGCGGCAGAGTTTGGCCAAAATCCGATGTACCACTGAATCGCAACTTTATCTATAGGGGGTAACTCACTCAGTGAGATTTCTCTGGTACATGTGGTACATCGAGGGACACAGGTCGAACACAGGAAGAGGATAGGGAGTACTCAGTAAGAGGTCTCTCGCGCATGTATATAAAGTCTTTTTCAGTGGTACAAGTGGTACAAACCCCATTTAGATCCTACTTGAGCCTGTCATGGCGCGGTTTGCGGATGTACCACTTGACCGATTTTTGTCTGGTACGTAGTGGTACGCAGTGGTACATCTCGGTTCCGGATCAACGGGCCGGAACCCCTGGACCAGGTCAGTTCCGAGCACCTCGTGCGAGCACTCGACACGGGTGTCCGCCGTGCGGTGCTGCGACAATGACTTGAACGGCCCTGTCGCCGTCCTCATGGAGGATTCCTCGCGTCCGGAGCCCGTGGGGCGCTGCGTGGTGTCTTCGATGGTGTTCCAGGGCCCCTCATGGCCTCTATGAGCCCCTCAAATACCCGACCCGGTACCCAAGGGTCATGTCGCTCCTGGCAGGTCCTCAGGGTGGTGCTCGCGCCCCTGAGGATTATCTGGCGGTTCAGTGATCCGCCGTGCCCCACTCTTGCATGAGCATCGGAAGGATGATCCATCTCGCTGAGACGAGATCAAGGAAGCCGTCTTCGTCGATTCGAGCGTTCCATTCCAAGAGGAGGCTGAAATCCCCGCGGGCCCGGGAATTTGGCCTCATGGCCGTCGGAAGTTCCCCACCGTGATGCCGACACCTGCAGCAGATCCCGCACCCTCATCGGCCGGTCCGGCCGAAGCTGCCGCGGTGCTCTGCGACCTCGTCGCGGAGTTTCAGATGCGCTACCCGGTCGCATGGCTCCTGACCACCACACCCTTACCCGATGCGTGGAGGTCTACCCCGACCACGCCGACCTCCCCGTTCATCGAGCAGTACGTCGTGGACCTCGCCAGCACGATGGTCCAGCAGGGCAACCCCGCCAAAGGCAGACCTAGCCCGACTGCCCTCAGCTACGAACACTGGTCAACATCCAGTCGGTCAAGATCACGCTGCTCATCTTCTCCAGATGCCCGGCCATGGAAGCGTCAGTGGATTTGAGAGAGATGCTGTTGGCGACGAGTCCTCGATCCTGATCCCGTCAACAATGATGGGAGAACCGTCTACTTCTGTGCGGTCGGTTCTGTTCCTTGCTGCTGACGGATCTCGGCCTGCCGGAGGGTGCGGGTCAGCCTGTCTGCACGCTCCTTGTCCCCATGGACCGAGGTCATCTGATAGTGCATGGCCATGGCGGCGGTGGTGTGGCCGAGCATCCGCATGAGCTCGGCGGTGGTGGCCCCGCCCTGAGCGGCCAGGGTCGCGGCCGTGCGCCGCAGATCATGAACGGTAAGTTCCGGTCGGCCGATGGCCAGGCACCCCTTGTGGTGGGCCTGCCACAGCACCGACGAGGCCATCGGGTGGGACCCGTCGCGGGCGCGGAACACCAGGGCGTCCCTGCCACGCACGGGAAGGGCTGCCAACCAGGCTCGCATCGGGTCGATGAGCTGAGAAGGCATGGCCACGATCCGGAAGCCGGCATCGGTCTTGGCGTCGCCGTACTGCCAGTCCAAGTGGTGATCGTCGACCCTGACCCTGTTGACGGCCTGCTCGACGTGAAAGACCTTGGCCCTGAGGTCCACGTCGCGACGGCGTAGGCCCCGGACTTCTCCGGAACGCAGTCCGCACCAGGCGGCCACTATGAGCGCCACCCGGTAGTGCTGGGGAACCGCCCGCATGTATGCCAGAGTCTGGTCGGCGCTGAGAGCCTCCACCGTGGCGGCTGAGTGCCGGGGCCTGGGCTTGCTCGCTCCCTTGAGATGGCACGGAGAGACCTCAATGAGCTCGTCGTCGAGGGCCTCCTTCATCACCGAGCTCAGCAGCTGGTAAGCCCTGGCATTGGTTGTCGGCGTGCTGGGCAGCTGGTCCCACCACCGCACGACGTCGGCCCGACTCACGTGGTCGAGTTTCCTGCGGCCGAGATCGGTGCCAGTGATCCTCAGCCTGGCGTCCTCGCGGGCGGCCTGGGCGATCTGCTCGGCCTGACGCACGGCCGGAGGGGTCCACCGGCCGTCACTGATGAGCCGGCGTTCGTCGGCGAGCCAACCCTGGGCGTAGCCCTCGTCGACAAACGTCGAGGAGGCCGTGTGCCGCTGACCGTCGGGGCCGACGTAGCTGGCCTGCACGTTCCCGCTGGGCAACCGACGCAGATAGCCGAAGCTCCTCCGCCTGCTGGATGTTCTGGCCATGGTTCTTTCCCACGTGTCCGAGGGGCCCCGGTCCGGGTTTCGTGCTGTCGTGCGATCTACGTGCGATAAGAAACCGTGGATCTGCCTGTTTCCACCCCGTTTTGCTGATTTGGCCCTGAGACGCCAAATGGTCGGTGACTAGGAGTTTCACCTAGTCACCGACCATTTGATCGCTGTGCGCGAGAGAGGAGTTGAACCTCCACGTCCCAAGGGACACTGGCACCTGAAGCCAGCGCGTCTGCCATTCCGCCACTCGCGCATCGGGTCCGTCTGGCGGACCCAACTCGGAGACGGTAGCACGGATTGGGAATCGAAGTGAAATCGAGACTGTCCCGCTGCGTCATGACGGGGCCGACAGGGCGTCACTTGCGTACCGAGTAGCCTTGCCCCGTGCTGTCCTTCCTCGCCGCGGCCTTCGCCTTGGGCATCGCCGGTTTCGACCCCCTGGGGTCCTTCGTGCTGTTGGCGGCCCTCGGTCTGGGCGTCAGACGTCGCGGCGTCGTCATGGTGTTGCTCACCTCGGTGGGAACCTCCGCCATCTTCGGGGTTGCCGGAGTGCTCGGTCTGGGAGCCTTGCTCGCCCGGCTGGGAATTCATGGACTACATGTTCCGCACCTGGTCTGGGTGTGGTTGGTGGCGATCCTTGGCGTGGCCTTCCTGGGTTGGGCGGCATGGCGACTGCGTCCCGGGGCGGCGACGAAGGAACTGGACGAGGACACCTCAGCTGCACCACGTTCGACGGCGCCCGGGGCTCTGGCCGTCAGCGGACTCCTGGTGGGCCTGTCCTCGCTCATCGACCCGGCATTCTGGGCGATGCTCGTCCATGCCGCGCACCTTCCGCATGTCAGCTGGGCCGTCGCCGAGTCCCTCATCTGGGTTGTCTGCAGTCACAGCCTGCTCATCGTCCTCGTCATCGCCTACCTCATCGGTGGGCCTGACCGCGTCACCCGAGTGGTGACGAGCATCCGTGAGGACCACGCCGTCGCGCTTCATCGCGGTATCTCAGCGATGCTCGCTGCGTTTGGAGGCCTTCTGCTGGCCGACGTCATCGGCGTGCTGACTACTGGGCAGTGGTTCTTCGAGCTGTGAGGTCTCAGTGCCAGCGGTGATGACGCTGACGACGTCGTCCGGCTCGTCCCAGGAACCAGCCCAGTGCCAGACCGAGCACTCCAGCACCGACCGCAACGGCGATCTGCAACGGGCCCCATTCGCGAGTCGCGACCGTCACCGTCTGTCCATGAGGGATGGGAGCACCCTTGGCCTCGGCGGCTCCCACGGCATTCGCGCGCTGGGCGATGCGATTCAGGGAAGCCTCCAGGACGCTTCGGGTGTACCCCATGTGGACGGGACGGCCTTGGTTGAGCTCGTCCTGCCAGGTTGACTGCAAGGTGAGGATGCGCGTCAGGGCTGGCGCGGTGTCGCAGACCGGATCACCCTTCAAGCACACCGAATAGGTTTCTGGGTAGGCCTCGGGAGGAATCGCCGCCCCGGCCTTGACCATGTCAGCGTCCAGAGATTTCTGATCAAGGGATTCCTGACTCAGACTGAGGGTGGCCTTGATGATGGCCCGCATCTGGGTGTCACGGTTGGCCCCGGGGGCCGCATGGGCGCGCTCTCGCAAGTAGTAGAGGATGGCAGCCATTCCGATGGCTGACCGGTCGGCATCTCCACTGAGTTCCTGGACGTTCTGCCCTGGGTAGTGGTCTGGATTCCCGGCCAGGATGGCACCTGCCAGGCGCTGAGGGGTGTCGGTCTGGGCGAGGGCCTGGGTGATGGCCTGGGAACCTTGGGAGAATCCGGCGAGGATGACCCACTCCTTGGGGCACTGCTTCTTCTCGGCGTTGAGGAGGGCGGTGAGTTTCTTGGCTCCCAGAGCCGCAGAGTCGAAGTACTCCGTCGACGGCATGGTTGCGTCGAAGAGGA
>OKVG01001329.1_pt1 | contig 10970 bp, 13 predicted proteins | sample 1606981 | NCBI WGS metagenome assembly OKVG01 (sample SAMN03281018, study PRJEB24777) | human gut metagenome | isolation source: fecal sample PR128 from 1 month old male Malay infant, vaginal delivered... | reverse complement strand
CTCATCACATACGTCACCTTCATCGGTGCGGGCATTGGCAAGCAGGGAGTTGGCGGCTTCTTCGCATCCCAGCTCTTCCCGCCCGGGCTGCCCGTTCCCATGTACCTCCTGATCACGCCGATCGAGTTCCTGTCGAACTTCATTGTTCGCCCCGTCACGCTCACGCTGCGACTCCTGTGCAACATGATCTCCGGACACCTGCTGCTCGGCATGACCTACTTTGGGACGGCAATTCTGCTCCACGAACTCTCCGCCCTATCTGCCGCCTCCACGCTGACCGGAGCCGCCATGTTCGTGATGACCGGCTTCGAGGTCTTCGTGGCCTTCCTCCAGGCATACATCTTCACGATCCTGTCGACCGTGTACATCAAGCTTTCCGTCGAACATCACTGACCCCCAACGCCACCCGGCGTTACTAACAGAAGGAAACCACTATGGGAACCGCAGCATTCGCCTACATCGGCTACGGCCTCGCCACCCTGGGCCCCGGCCTCGGTATCGGCCTCATGGTCGGCAAGACCCAGGAAGCGACCGCCCGTCAGCCCGAGGTTGCTGGCCGTCTCTTCACCAACATGATCATCGGCGCCGGCATGGTTGAGGCCCTCGGCCTCATCGGCTTCGTTCTGCCGCTCATCGTTAAGTGATCGCCATGCACCAGATTGTCGCCGCTGCGGACCAGGAGGTCGGCGGCCTCGCCGTCATCCTGCCGCCGCTGTATGAGATTTTCTGGTCGGCTGTCGTTCTGCTTATCGTCCTGCTCCTCGTCGGACGCTACGCGCTGCCTCGCATCTACCAGACGATGGACGAGCGTGCTGCAAAGATCGAGGAGGGCCTCGGCGCCGCCGAGCAAGCGAAGGCCGATCAGGCCGCCGCTGCGCGCGAGCGCGAGGAGATCATTCGTGAGGCGCACGCGCAGGCGCACACCATCCGTGAGCGCGCCAACGACGAAGCGAAGGCCATCGTGGCCGCCGCCCGTCACGAGGCAACCAGCGAAGCTAACCGTATCGTCGAGGCCTCCCAGCGTCAGATCCTCGCTGAAAAGCAGGCCGCGCAGATCTCCCTGCGCTCCGAGGTGGGTCTTCTCGCCTCTGAGCTGGCAGAGAAGATCATTGGTGAGCAGCTGACCGACACGGCGCTGACCTCCCGCGTGGTTGATCGCTTCCTTGACGAGCTCGAGGCCGACTCCGCGCTGGTTGAGGAGAAGCGATGACACAGATGCGCACGATCGAGTCCGTCCCCTTTGCGAAGGACCTGGCGGCGGCGCTTGCCGTACCCGGTACCGACGCAATGCGGGTGGCCGAGGATTTTTTCGGTCTGGCCGACCTGTTCAAGGAGAACACTCGTCTCGCGCGTGCAGTGACCGACCCGGCGCGGTCGGTCGCAGATAAGCAGGGCCTGGTGTCCGACGCGTTCGGCTCCCACGTCACGCAGGCGACGATGTCCGTCGTCAACGCTTTTGTCGCGGACCACTGGCGCCATCCGGCCGACGTCGCCGACGCGCTTGAAGTGCTCGGCATCCTCGGTGTGCTCAATGCGGCGGGTTTCCACGGCGCCCTCGATCAGGTCCGTGAGGAGCTGTTCCAGGTTCGTTATTTCCTGGCGCACCACCGCGAGGTGCGTGTTCGTCTGTCGGATACGGCCAAGGGCAACTCACATGAGCGTGGGGATATCGCCACGAAGCTCTTCGGCCAGCGGGTCAGCGTCTGGACGATGCGCTTGCTGCGCCGTGCGGTCGGTCGCTCGAACCACGGTCGTCTTCTCCACAACCTGCGTCGTTACGCCCAGTGGGCTGCCACCATGCAGGACCGACTCTTCGTCACGGTTGCTACGGCCGCGCCGATGAGCGACGCCCAGGTTGAGCGTCTGCGAGCCATCCTCTCCAAGCGCTACGGCACTGCCGTTGACCTGGCGATCTCGATTGATCCCGAGGTCATTGGTGGGTTCCGCCTGCGCGCGGGCATGAGCGCGATTGACGCCTCGCTGGCCACTCGTATCGCCGCTGCGCGTACCGCGATCGCCAGCTAGTACCTCTCATACACACACAATTTTCTTTTCTTAGTTAGGAATCCTCATGGCTGACCTCAGCATCTCCCCGGAGGAAATCCGCGGAGCACTGGACTCCTTTATGGAGTCCTACCGTCCGGCGGACGTGGCCACCGAAGAGGTGGGTCACGTCATCGAAACGGCCGATGGTATCGCGCACGTCGAGGGCCTGCCCGGCACCATGGCGAACGAGCTGCTGCGTTTCGAGGACGGGACGCTGGGCCTGGCCATGAACCTCGACCAGCGCGAGATCGGCGCCGTTGTCCTCGGTGACTTCGGCGGTATTGAAGAGGGCCAGGTCGTGCACCGCACGGGCGAAGTTCTCTCGGTCCCCGTCGGTGACGGCTACCTCGGCCGCACGGTCGACCCCCTCGGCCGCCCGATTGACGGCCTCGGTGATATCACGGACCTGGATGGGCGTCGCGCGCTCGAACTGCAGGCCCCCGGCGTCATGGCGCGTAAGAGCGTCCACGAGCCCCTCGCCACCGGCCTGAAGGCCATCGACTCGATGATCCCGGTTGGCCGCGGCCAGCGTCAGCTGATCATCGGCGACCGCAAGACCGGTAAGACGGCGATCGCGCTCGACACGATCCTTAACCAGCGCGACAACTGGAAGAGCGGCGACCCGAATAAGCAGGTGCGCTGCATCTACGTGGCCATCGGTCAGAAGGGTTCGACCATCGCCTCCGTGCGTTCCACGCTGGAGGATGCCGGCGCCATGGAGTACACGACCATCGTCGCCTCCCCGGCCTCGGATCCCGCAGGCTACAAGTACATGGCTCCCTACACGGGTTCCGCCATCGGCCAGCACTGGATGTACCACGGCAAGCACGTGCTCATCGTCTTCGACGATCTGTCCAAGCAGGCCGAGGCCTACCGTGCGGTGTCGCTGCTGCTGCGTCGCCCGCCGGGCCGCGAAGCCTACCCCGGTGACGTCTTCTACTTGCACTCGCGTCTGCTCGAGCGTTGTGCAAAGCTCTCCGACGCCCTGGGTGGCGGTTCGATGACCGGCCTGCCGATCATCGAGACCAAGGCGAACGACGTGTCGGCCTACATTCCGACGAACGTCATTTCGATCACCGACGGCCAGATCTTCCTGCAGTCCGACCTGTTCAACTCGAACCAGCGTCCTGCCGTCGACGTGGGTATCTCCGTGTCCCGTGTCGGTGGTGCCGCCCAGCCCAAGGCGATGAAGAAGGTCGCCGGTACGCTCAAGCTGACGCTCGCGCAGTACCGCTCCATGGCCGCCTTCGCGATGTTCGCCTCCGACCTGGATGCGGCGACGCGCCGTCAGCTGACGCGTGGTGAACGCCTGATGGAGCTGCTCAAGCAGCCCCAGTCCACCCCGTACGCGATGGAGGATCAGGTTGCGTCGATTTGGATGGGCACCAAGGGCTACCTCGATGACATCGAGGTCGAGGACGTCCTGCGCTTCGAACGCGGCCTGCTCGACCACCTGCACGCGAACTCGACCGTGCTCGACACGATCGCGGCGACCGGCGACCTGACCTCCGAGACGGAGGAAGCGCTCAAGAACGCCGTCGAGGAGTTCCATCACCAGTGGATCAGCGCCGGGCGTGGCGCTGCAGACCTGGAGGATGGCGAGGTCGTGGCTGAGCGCACCCGCGAGGAGATCTCGCGCGGTCGCACGAACGAGAAGGCCTAAGCGATGGGCGGACAGCAGAGGATCTACAAGCAGCGTATCGCCTCGACGACGACGCTCGCGAAGGTCTTCCGCGCCATGGAGATGATCGCTGCGTCTCGCATTGGCGCGGCGCGGCGCGCTGCCACTGAGGCGGGGCCCTACGAGAAGGCCCTGACCCAGGCGGTCGCGGCGGTTGCGGTCCACACGGATCTCGACCACCCGCTGACCGAGGAACGTGAGGACAAGAGTCGTGTCGCCGTCCTGGTTGTGGCATCGGATCGCGGTATGGCCGGAGCCTACTCAGCGACCATCCTGCGTGAGTCGGAGAAGCTGATCGCGGACCTGCGTGAGGATGGCTACGAGCCCGTTCTCTATACCTTTGGACGCAGGGCGTCGGCGTACTTCCGCTTCCGCGGTGTCACCATCGAACGTGAGTGGGAAGGTGAGTCTGACTCGCCCTCTCCCGACACTGCACGCGAGATGGCGCGGGTGCTGCTTGAGCGCTTCATGGACCCCGATCCTGACACGGGCGTCGGTGCGCTGCACCTCGTCTACACGCGTTTCAAGACCGTCATGAGCCAGGTGCCCGAAGTGCGCCAGATGCTCCCGCTGACGGTTGTGGATGCCCCCGAATCGGACGAGGAACGCACGACTGAGCGCGGCTTCGCGGACGACCCTGCATCGGCTCAGCCCGAGTACGAGTTCATTCCGTCGGCCCAGGCCGTGCTCGATACGCTCCTGCCTCTTTACGTGGAGGCGCGCATCCACAACGTGCTGCTCCAGTCCGCAGCGTCCGAGCTCGCATCGCGTCAACGCGCCATGCATACGGCGACGGACAACGCGCAGGAACTCATCACCAAGTACACGCGTCTGGCGAACTCGGCCCGCCAGGCGGAAATCACCCAGGAAATTACCGAAATCGTGGGCGGGGCCGACGCTCTGGGCGCGAGCTAAGCCCTTCGAGACACGGAGTAACACTATGACTGATACCCAAGCAATTGCCGAGGGACGCGTCGCCCGCGTCGTCGGCCCTGTCGTCGACGTTGAGTTTCCCCCGGACCGCATCCCGCCGCTGTACAACGCGCTGACCGTCGAGGTGAACCTTGCCGGTCAGGGTGAGGGTGAGTCGTCCTTCACGATGACGCTTGAGGTTGCCCAGCACCTGGGCGATAACCTCGTGCGTACGATCGCGCTGAAGCCGACCGACGGCCTCGTTCGTGGCGCACCCGTTACGGACACCGGTGCACCGATCTCCGTCCCCGTCGGTGACGTCACCAAGGGCCACGTGTTCAACGTGACCGGCGATGTCCTCAACCTCGAAGAGGGCGAGACCCTTGACGTCAAGGAGCGTTGGCCGATCCACCGCCAGCCCCCGGCCTTCGATCAGCTCGAGGCGCGCACCAAGATGTTCGAGACCGGCATCAAGGTCATCGACCTGCTGACCCCCTACGTGCAGGGTGGCAAGATCGGCCTCTTCGGTGGCGCGGGCGTCGGCAAGACCGTCCTCATCCAGGAGATGATTCAGCGCGTGGCTCAGGACCACGGCGGCGTCTCCGTGTTCGCCGGCGTCGGAGAGCGCACCCGTGAAGGCAACGATCTGATCGGCGAAATGGAAGAGGCGGGCGTCTTCGATAAGACCGCCCTCGTCTTCGGCCAGATGGACGAGCCGCCGGGCACGCGTCTGCGCATCGCCCTGACGGGCCTGACCATGGCGGAGTACTTCCGCGATGTTCAGCACCAGGACGTCCTCCTGTTCATCGACAACATCTTCCGTTTCACCCAGGCGGGTTCCGAGGTCTCCACGCTGCTGGGTCGCATGCCTTCTGCCGTGGGTTACCAGCCCAACCTGGCTGATGAGATGGGTCTGCTTCAGGAGCGCATCACCTCGGCTGGCGGCCACTCGATCACCTCGCTGCAGGCGATCTACGTTCCCGCCGACGACTACACCGACCCGGCTCCGGCGACGACCTTCGCTCACCTGGATGCGACGACCGAGCTCTCCCGCGAGATCGCGGCCAAGGGTATTTACCCCGCCGTGGATCCGCTGGCCTCGACCTCGCGCATCCTCGACCCGGCCCTCGTGGGTCGTGAGCACTACGACGTCGCGACGCACGTCAAGGCGATCCTGCAGAAGAACAAGGAGCTGCAGGACATCATCGCCATCCTCGGTGTCGACGAGCTGAGCGAGGACGACAAGGTGACGGTCGCGCGTGCGCGCCGCATCGAGCAGTTCCTCTCGCAGAATATGTACATGGCTGAGAAGTTCACGGGTGTGCCCGGTTCGACCGTGCCGCTGTCGGAGACCATCGAGGCGTTCAAGCGCATTGCCGAGGGCCACTACGACGATGTTCCGGAGCAGGCCTTCTACAACTGCGGTGGCATCGACGACCTGGAGCGTAACGCTCACGAGCTGGCCAAGGAAGCCTGATGGCATCGGGTAAGTCCTTGCAGGTCGAGGTCGTCTCCCACGAGGGACGACTGTGGCACGGTGCGGCGCTCTCTGTTCAGGTGCCGACGGTGGATGGAAGCCTGGGCGTTCTGCCCGGCCGCCAGCCGCTGCTCGCCCAGATGGGCGAGGGTACCGTGACGGTGACGTGCGCGTCCGAGGTCATGTCTTTCGAGGTCAGTGGGGGATTTGCCTCAGTCGACTCGGATTTCGTCACGGTCGTGGCTGATCACGCTACAGTGACAGAACAGTAATTCGACGCTACGCGAGGAGGACCTCATGAGCCTGATGATGATCGTGATCTGGTGTGTGGTTCTCCTCGCGTGTGTCGGGGCGATCCTGTGGGCGTACATGAATGTGCGCGCCCGCAGGATCGTTTCGCGTTTGGGGGCGTTTCGGTGTTGGTCGCGTCCGGACGTACATGCTGGGTGGACGGCTGGTATCGGCGTGTACGGCGTCGAGGAACTGTCCTGGTATCGCCTCGTGGGACTGAGCTTCAAGCCGGTCTATTCGATCCCGCGTCGGGGCATGGAGGTCTCGGCTCCGATTGCGCACTCGGCTGACGGTTCAGTGGTCGAGGTGCGCCTGGCGTATGGTGAGCATCGTTACGAGGTTGCCGTGGAACGCCTGACATATAACGGATTGGTCTCCTGGGTGGAGTCCGGTCCTCCGCGCCTCGTGTGAGCAGGATTGGTAAGCTCGCGGGGTGCGTATTGTTATTGCTTCCTGCACCGTTGATTACTCCGGTCGGCTGAGCGCCCACCTGGATCCGGCTAAGCGCGTCATCATGCTCAAGGGTGACGGGTCGGTTCTCATCCACTCCGAGGGCGGCTCATACAAGCCGCTGAACTGGATGACGGCGCCGTGTACGGTCTCCATGGGCGAGCCCGGCGACGACGAAGAAGGCGTCGAGCAGGTCTGGACGGTTCAGGCCGATAAGACCGATGACAAGCTCATCATTCGTATCCACGAGATTATCGCGGACGTGACCGAGGACCTGGGCGTCGACCCGGGCCTCGTCAAGGACGGTGTGGAGGCGCACCTGCAGGAGCTTCTTGCGGAGCAGGTGCCCCAGATTCTTGGTGAGGGCTGGGAGCTGGTGCGCCGCGAGTTTCCCACCCCCGTGGGCCCGGTGGACCTGATGGTGCGCGACGCGGATGGCAACCACGTGGCGATCGAGGTCAAGCGCCGCGGTGGTATTGACGGTGTCGAGCAGCTCACGCGCTACCTGTCGCTGCTGGGGCGCGATGCGCTCCTCGGCGATGTGACCGGTATTTTCGCAGCCCAGGAGATCACGAAGCAGGCGCGCACCCTGGCGCAGGACCGTGGGATTCGCTGCGTGGTCCTCGACTACGACGCGATGCGCGGGGTGGATGACCCCGAGTCTCGCCTGTTCTGATGACGTTGTCCCGGCGCGTGAGCCTGGGGCGAATTGTCGCCCAGGGTCTCGTCTCAGCGACCGCGGCGCGCTCGCCGCTGGATGCCGTGGAGAATCTGCTGGCGCTGCAAGGCCAGCAGGCGAGCGCGATCCCGTGGGCGATCGGCGTGCGCTGCGTGGGCGTGCCACGGGCACAGATCAGCGCCGCGTTCGACTCGGGTGCCCTCGTTCGCTCGTGGCCGATGCGTGGCACCGTCCACGTGACGAGCGGGCGCGACCATCACTGGCTGCGGCGCCTGCTGCGCCATCGGCGTGCAGCGTGGGAACGCCAGGCGTCTTCTCTGGGCCTGTCGGATGCGATCGTCGAGCGCGCGGCTCAGGTCGCGTGTGACCTGCTGGAGACCTCGCCCGGGGGAGTGAGCCGCGTTGAGCTCGTCGAGGCGTGGGAGAACAGCGGCATCGAGACTGTGACGGCGTCGTCCTCACAGGCGGGTCTGCGGCGCCGCCATCTCGTCATGCGCCTGCACCTGGACGGGGTGCTCGCCGCGGGTCCTCTGCGCGCGGGGGAACATCTCATGGTTGATGCGCGAGGGCTGCCTGGTGCACCGGGCGTCGCGCAGGGGGAAAGCGGGCACGACGAAGCCCTCGCGGTTTTGGCCGCGCGTTACGCTTGGGGGCACGGTCCTATTGACGAGGCCGACCTGGCCAGGTGGACAGGGTTGACCATCACGGAGGCGCGTCGGGCGATGGCCGGGGCGCGAGAAGCGGGGAGCAGCATCGGCTTGCCCATCGCGGAGTTTGAAGGTGGCCTGGCTCGCGCTGACCTCGCTGACCTCGTGGAAGCTGCCAGAGACGAGGCCGAGGCGATGCTCGCTCTGCCGTCGTTCGATGAGCTGCACGTGGGATACAAGGATCGATCATGCCTGACGGACGAGGCGGGCGAGGCTTTGATCTGCCCGGCGAAGAACGGGATGTTCCGTCCGATTGCTGTTGCAGGTGGACGCTTGGTTGCCGTGCGCGCCCCCGGCAGCCAGGTTGTGAGTGTCGACGGCTGCGGGACCTATGAGGAATCGGCGCGACGGGCGTTCGGCGACTGGGAGAAATGGTTGTCTGAGACACAGCGCTAAAGTGTCATGTGTGCCACAATGTGTGTATGACTATTTCTGTGCTGCGTGGCCGCCTTGTTCTGGAGGATACCGTCGTTGAGGACGGAATCATCGAGTTCGACGGCGCGACTATTACCCGTGTGTGTCCCGTTTCCGACTATGAGGGCGAGGTGCCTGAGGCCAGCGATTCGACCTACCTTCCCGGCCTCGTCGATGTTCACTGCCACGGTGGCGGTGGAGAGTCCTTCCCCAACGCGGAGACCGCTGAGGCAGCCCTCGTGGCAGTCCTCGAGCATCGTCGTCATGGGACGACCTCGCTCGTTGCGTCGTGCGTGACCGCTTCCGCTGAGGTACTGCGAGCGCGCGCAAAGACCCTGGCTGAGCTGGCCAAGGCTGACGAGCTCGCTGGCATTCACTTTGAGGGGCCGTTCGTTTCTCATGAGCGCTGCGGTGCGCAGGATCCGACCTACATCGTTGATCCCGACGCGGACCTGACTCGCACGCTTATTGACGATTGCCAGGGCTACGCGCTGTCGATGACGCTGGCACCCGAGAAGCCGAACGCCTACGGCCCCGGTTCGGTTGCCGAGGCCCTCATCGATGGGGGAGCGGTACCTTCCTGGGGCCACACGGATTCCAACTCGGTAAAGGCGCGCGAGGCTCTGGCATACTCGCGTGAGCATTTCGCGCAGACGGAGACCAAGCGAGGCCCCCGTGCGACGATCACGCACCTGTTCAACGGCATGCGCCCACTGCACCACCGCGACACCGGCCCGATCGCCGAATTCCTCTCGGACGCCGCGCGCGGCGGCGCCGGCGGGTGCTCCAGCGCGCTCATCGTCACCTCGCGCGGCTCGGCCTGCAGGATCTTGGGATGCACCGTCGGGCGGTAGCGCTCGTCGGCGTGGAACAAGGTCTCGTGCAGCTTTTCGCCAGGGCGCAGGCCGGTGTAGACGATGGCCACGTCGCGTCCCGGCTGCTTGCCGGCCAGGCGGATCATCTGCTCGGCCAGCAGGCGGATCGGCACCGGCTCGCCCATGTCCAGGGTGTAGATCGCCTCATGGGTGCCGATCGCCGAGGCCTGCAGGATCAGCTGGCAGGCTTCGGGGATGGTCATGAAGAAGCGGGTCACTTCCGGGTCGGTCACGGTGACCGGGCCGCCGGCGCGGATCTGCTCGCGGAACAGCGGCACCACGCTGCCGGCCGAGTCGAGCACGTTGCCGAAGCGCACGGTGACGAAGCGGGTCTTGCGCTGGTCGGCCAGGGCCTGGCAGGTCATCTCGGCCAGACGCTTGGTCGCGCCGAGCACGTTGACCGGGTCGACCGCCTTGTCGGTGGAGATCAGCACGAAGGTGCCGACCCCGGCCGCGCGGCAGGCGCGGGCGACGGTTTCGGTGGCCAGCACGTTGTTGCGCACCGCTTCGCGCAACTGCGCTTCCAGCAGCGGCACCTGCTTGTAGGCGGCGGCGTGGAAGGCGGCGATCACCCGCCTGGACGGCCCGAGCTGCCTGGTGTTCTCGCGCCAGAACCTGCCGCACCAGCCGCGCGACGCGCAGCAGGTCGCGCAGATCGAGCGCGGCGGCTACGTGCTGCGCGACAGCGACGGCGCGCCGGAGGTGATCTTGCTGGCGACCGGTTCGGAAATCGGCCTGGCCACCCAGGCCGCCGACCAACTCAGCGCCGAAGGCGTCAAGGTGCGCGTGGTGTCGATGCCCTCGACCGACGTGTTCGACCGCCAGCCGCAGGACTACCGCGAGTCGGTGCTGCCCAACGCGGTGCGCAAGCGCGTGGCGATCGAAGCCGGCGTCAGCGATTTCTGGCGCAAGTACGTCGGCCTGGACGGCGATGTGGTCGGCATCGACCGCTTCGGCGCCTCGGCCCCGGCCGAAGCGCTGTTCCCGTACTTCGGCTTCACCGTCGAGCGCGTGGTCGCCACGGTCAAGAAGCTCGGCTGAGCGGGCGCGGCATAGGCCGTCCCGCGCAGGCGGGGCGGCGACCGAACGGGGACGCATTGCGTCCCCGTTCGTTTTTGCGGCGGTGCGCCGCGCGAACCAAGCCGGGTGTGCGTTCCTGCCCGCAGGTTCGGCCTGCGGTGGATCGATTCCGCGCGATGGCGTTTGCGCGGTTGTCAGTTCCACATCGGCGTTAGCGCACTTTTTAAGTGCCTTGCTCGCTACTACCTGTCTCTTATACACATCTCCGAGCCCACGAGACGTAGAGGAATCTCGTATGCCGTCTTCTGCTTGAAAAAAAAAGAACTGGAAAAAGCATTGAAGAAGCAAAAACTAGCTCTAAAAAGTATCGACTTCGGCCTTATCTATATTGATAAAAATTACCGGGTACAATGGGAGG
>OKVG01001328.1_pt1 | contig 10971 bp, 17 predicted proteins | sample 1606981 | NCBI WGS metagenome assembly OKVG01 (sample SAMN03281018, study PRJEB24777) | human gut metagenome | isolation source: fecal sample PR128 from 1 month old male Malay infant, vaginal delivered... | reverse complement strand
GCTTCTTTTGGGTATTTTTTCTATACCAATTTCCGTCATTACCCACAGAGCCGGCAAAACATATCAAATTAACTATAAAGTCATCACTGAACGGTCAAAGTCAGCAGCCTAGTTCAGTACTGACTAGTTAATCGCCTAATTTAAAACTTGAATAATAACGAAAAAAGCTCGTTGCAACGGGCTTTTTTCATTTCATGATATTTGATTGTCGCCATTCAACGATTTATGATGCCGAATGACGGCTTTTCACGAGCAGTAAGATGCCTGAAGCAAGATTCATGGCACCGGCAATGATGCTCAGGCTGCCAGCAATAATTGTTATGATACTGAGTGGTAAATGGTTGGCTTTTTTCAAGTTTGACATTCCTTTCTAGGGTTGCGGTGGGTCATAGCTGGCACAAAAACAATGGCGAAGGTTGATGATTTCTTTCTTTCGTTTAATATCCGTATTTTAACAAATGTAACTGGTTAAAGGTGAAGTTTATTTGGTAACGTTAAGTGAGATTCTTATGGACTGAACTCACTTTGAATAGGGGATTTCAACAGCTAAGATCGGACACTAAACGTACACTTTTTGTGCACTTCACTTCAAAAACAGCCCCAAACACCCCAAAATAAAAAGTCCCAAAACGCTGATTTAACGGCATTTCGGGACTAACTATAAACAAGAAAAAGGGTCAAAATGGAGGTGAGGAGTCTCCAACTCCATTAGCCTTAACCGCTGATATAACAGCATTTGTGCGGTGGCCTTACTCCAAATGTTACCTAAAATGTTACCTGTTCCATATATTCTGCTAACTTGTCGATGCCTTCTCGAGCATCCGACTGATTCATGCCAGCATATATGCGAAGCGTCACATCGGGCGTAGAGTGACCCGCAAGCCGCTGCACAGTTGAAACATCAACACCACTGCGAATCATATTCGTTACAAAAGACTTACGCAGACCGTGCAATGTGATGCGAGGTGTAAGGTGGTTTGCTTCAATAATATCTTTCAGCCACTTGTTAGGCCTGTTAATGCCTAAACGTTTTTCAAAGTGTTGTGGAGATGGGAACAGTGGCCGATCATCTCGAATGCTGATAATTTTGCTTGTGTCAAGTAATGCTGTCCACTTTTTAAGCTGTATTGTCACTTTAGGGGTTAATGGTATTGTGCGCATACCCGCGGTTGACTTGGTGCCTTTAATTGATTCCTTACCATTCAGACCAGTTGCATAGGCTTTATTAATTGACAGTGTAGACGATTTGAAATTAACATCTGATACGTTCAGGGCGCATAGTTCCTCACGCCTGATACCTGTGCTAACCATCAGCAGAAACATTGTGTACTTTTCTGGATCGTTATTAGGATCAATGCAAGTTAGGAATCGGGCGACTTGTTTGTTATCCCAGTAAACTGGTGACTTTCCAGATCCTACCCCGCGTGGCAATTCGACACCGTCTGCGGGGTTCTTTTCGATGTACTGCATCTTAACAGCAAATGAGAGTATCTTCTTCAAATAAATGAAACGTTCCTTGTATGCCTTGGTGGTTGTTTCTCGCCACTGACTGACAGCACTTTGAATGCTGCCGGTTTTTATCGCGGTGAGAGTTTTAGAACCAAACATAGGGATCAAGTGGTTATTGAAAAGCTGCTTAGTCTTATAGGCTGTACTTCCTTCCACAGTTTGAACATAGATCGGCCACCACTGATTGTACAAATCACTAAAGGTCTGAACCGGTGGGGTAGTGTCTTCTTCATCATATAAACCATTGGCCACGTCTACCTTGAGTTTTGACTCTAGTAGACGTGCTTTTTGTATGCTTTGAACATTGCGAACAATATTCTTGCGTTTTCCAGCAACAAGCCCAGCATTGACCGTTACGCGGTAGCGAACTGCACCAGACTTAAGCTTTACTTTCTTAATTGCCATTTGCTTTCTCCTATCCGTCACGCTGGGCAGGCGGTGTTAGATTGGAGAGTTTTCCCCGAAATTGGGGAAAAGGTGGCGGCTGATTTTTCAGCCATGATATTAGATATAGAAATTAAGCGTGTTTTGCCGTTACTGCATCCAGAAGCTGTTCAAAAGAACTCATGAATTCAGACTTGACGTAGTCGACTTGCCCATCGTTCTTAACGATTGAACGTAATCCACTTAACAAAGCACCAAATGATGCCGACAGACCCCTATCCGAATGAAAACCATTGTAGAAAGCAGTACAGAGCTGAATTGCATCATTGATGGTCAGCATCTCAAAAGTATCCATATTTTCTAAATCGAGGTTTTCAATACTATTAACTAACTGATTCATGGCGCGCAGGCGCATTTGATTCAGCGATTCAGTGGTGCTCATGGACTTTTTGATAGCAGATAATACTTTTTCTGCATCTTCTGGAGTTTTATTTCCATGTTTATAGTCATCAATAATTTTTTTTAGTTCTCGATTAGTCATCGTATGTGCGATGGTTTCATCAATTGCGATTGGATCACTCGATATCCCTTGGAGATATGGTATTGAAACGGATAAAGCATCTGACAAAGATTTCCAAACATCCATGCGCGGTTCTCTAAGACCGCGTTCGTATGCGCTAATAGTTTGCCGTGTAACCTTGAGCTTTGCGGCCAAGTCGCCTTGGCTAAGATGAGCAGCTTCACGTGCAGCCTTAATTCGATTATTGGTCATAAATTTTCATCTCCTAAAGGCCAGCATAGCGGATTTTAGAATAAGTAGCAACGATCATTTAACTTTTTTACAGATTGACGCTTGCAAAGTTAACAATACGATGCTAAGATTGCATATGTTAACAAAGTGATGCTAACAGTAAAATCATATGAATGAGGTGAAACACAATGCAACTACAGATTAGCACTACATCAGAATTTGAGAACAAGCTTCGGTCGCTCGTACGTCAAACAGTGGCAGAGATGATGCCACAGCAACAGACCATCCAACCGCAGATTCCAGAATTCTTGAATCTCGGTGAGGCATGCAAGTTTTTGCATGTCAGCCGCGGCACACTCGATAAGCTCATCAAGCGTGGCGAAATCAAGGTAACGCATGTAAATACTGCTAAGCGTATTAGCAAGAAGCAGTTGATCGAGTTCATGGCATCAAGGGAAGTTTAGACTGCTGGGCAGGCGGCAATTGTAAGCAACTTATGACAAGCGCATAGCGCAGCGCTAGGAGGAAACATTATGAATTTATTTAGTAAAGAAGAGATAGCACTAGATCACGAGCTTGGAAATTTGATTGACGATATTAAGCTTAACGTTCATGCCATTGGAGAAGACAGTACAGTCACGGTTGATGGCAAGTATATCCCCAATAGCGAGCTGGCCGTTACGACTGCAAAAGAGTTGCTGCGGGTATCGGAGATCCTAAAGCTGTATGAAAACGAGGACGATGCCGATGATTAGCATTATTACGTGGCTACTAAGCCACCCTATAACAGTTCCTGCTCTCTGCATGGCATTCATAGTCGGCAGCGTGTTTGGATCGTACCTGCAATTTCGAGAGGATGATGACCATGCCGAAGATGATTAACACCCGTTGGGGCTGGACGTGGCCGCAATTTGTAAAGGCTGATGCTGATTGTGATCGGTATTGGCAAGCTAAAAAAGCCGAAAAGCGCTCACTAATTGAGGCCACAAAAAAATCGCCAAGAGTGGTACCTCAAGGCGAGAAGAAGACAAGCGAAAAGATATATATTCCTTTTTAGCTTGCCTCTAAGTAGGTACTTTTGTCAAGGAAAATGGAGGCAATTAATATGAAGAATGTTTCAAACAGCACCAAAGCGCCTGATTTAGGTGAGGCGTCTTGGAACCTCAGCACTGCAAAAGGGCTTTTAGAAGCCCTTAGTGATGAATTCGACATTATGGAAGGCTCTGTCGTTTCATATCAAAGCAATCGTAATGAAAAAAATGCTGCAATCTTGGCATACGGTACGGATCGCTCATTTTATACATGGATGGCGCTACTGAAAGCAATTCAAGAATACGTTGATAGCAGCTTGGCAACGATTGATGAGGTCAACAAATGATGAAGGAAGATTACTATACAACCGCTCAGGCACTTTTAAGCGATACAAGTGCAATGGTGAATATCTTGCGACATCAGATCAACAATGAACAGCAATCAGCACTGGCCGACACAGTCGCTGACATGATCATTGATGCTCGTCGTCTACTTTTGGAGGGAGATGCTGTCGATGGTCGACGTGCTTAAAGTAGCGCTTGGATATCAGCAGCATGGCTTTGCAGTCTATCCACTTGCATCCGGAACCAGAACACCGCTCAAAGGCTCACACGGATATAAGGACGCTACCAAAGATCCAGAACAAGCCAAGAAATGGTGGGGCGAACATCCTAATTACAATATCGGCTTAGGGCTTGATGGCGTGCTGGTATTCGATATCGATATGGGGCATAAAAGCGAAGCTGACGGCAATAAGTCACTAGCAAAGCTGAGTGCTGAAGGTCGTGCTGATCAAATTCCCTCTACCTATATAGAAACAACCCCAAACGGTGGACTTCATATTTTCTTCACCTATCCCAAGGAATTGAAGCTAACCAGTCGATCGGATTTATTCTCTAAGAATGGCGATAAAACCGGCCTTGACTATATTGCGACTGGTGTGCCGGTTTTTCCTAGCATTCGCGAGAACGGCATGTATCAACCACTCAAAGGGCACAAGATTACCAAATTAGCCCCAGTGCCAAATTGGCTTTTAGACGAGATTCAACGTGTCAGCCACCCTAACCCACAGTTGGGTGGTTCAACAGTTTATCGAGGTAAACGATGGACAGGCAAGCTACTAGATGAAATAGTGAACGGCACTAGTACCGGCAATCGCAATGATTTTCTGACTATGATTGCTGGCAAAATGTTTTTCACTGGTGCAGAACCGCAGACAGTATATAACCTGCTGTTTACAACTAATGATAACTATCTAGATACACCCCTGTCAGAAGCCGAGGTTAATAAGATTTTTAAGTCAGTATTGAAAGCCGAAGAGAGGAGGCGTGCGGTTGGTTAAAGCAATGCCAGAAGATATTAAGCAAGAAGCCAAGAAAGTGGTCAACGTTGATTTTACAGGCCAAGAGCAATGGCGCAATGACCTTAAGCTTGACGGCAATGGTGGCATTAGAAAAGACTCAGTCGTTAATGTTCAACTGCTGCTTGATAACGATCCGGTCTTCGCCAATGTGATTGCATGGGACGACTTTTCAGAGATGCTTATCAAGACAAAAGACGTTAAAGGATTACCAATTCGTAAAGGTTTCTGGACTGATGAAGATGACGCTGTCGTCCGCTCATATATGGAGCGTAAGCACAATCTATTGTTTAGCAAGCAGAATGAGCAAGATGCTTTGGTTGTTGTTGGCAAGGAACGATCAATCAACCCGGTTAAAGACTGGATCGAAACGGAACAATGGGACGGTACACCCAGAGCAGAACGTTACTTCATCGACTATCTAGGTGCTGAGGACAATGAATATACCCGTGCTGTTACTCGTAAATGGTTAGCTGGTGCTGTAAAACGTGTCTATCAACCCGGCTGCAAGTTTGAACTCGTTCCAATTCTTGAAGGTAAACAAGGACTTGGTAAGAGCACGGCTGCTCGTAACTTATTCCCGACAAAGTTCAGCGATTCATTAAAATCAATGGGCAAAACGGACGAGGATTACAAGAAGCTGCAAGGTAACTGGATCATGGAACTCGGTGAACTTTCTGCAATGAAAAAAACTGAGATTGAGTCGGCTAAGAGTTTCATTAGCGCCCAGTCTGATTCATACCGAGGGAGTTATAGCCATTATGTTTACCCACATTTACGCAAGTGTGTGTTCATTGGCAGCACTAATCAACAGGACTACTTGAAAGACGCTACTGGTGAACGTCGTTTCTTCCCTATCAGATGTGGTGTTACAAAGCCCACAAAGGTGGTGTGGCGCAATGAAGAAAGCGTGCCGAAGATCAACCACGATATACATCAGGTACTGGCAGAGGTCAAAACATGGGTGGATGCAGGTGAGAGTGTCTTTGCTGATGATAAGCTGATGCAACTGGCTAAACCATATCAACAAGAAGCAGAGACCGTTGACCCTATGAAAGAGGCCATCGAAGACTTTCTCAACATGAAAGTGCCATCGAATTGGGAAAATCTGTCATTGAGCCTAAAGGCCAGCTTCTTTCACACTCATATTGATCATAACGGCGATGTTGCTACTTGGTTACAACAGCACTTAGATGCTGGAGAACTACAGATACTTCAACGAACCACCACTAGAGAGATTATGGAAGTGGTGTTCGACAAATCAGTTGACCGTTACCTGATGGGCCGTACAAATTCAGATGCAAAACGGATCAAACTCATTATGGACAATATGCCCGGTTGGCAGTCTCAGCGTCTGCGCATCAATGGAAACAGACCACGTGGATACGTCCGGATATAATCTTCTTGTTTTTAACGTGGTCCACATGGGTTACGTGGTCAATCCCTTACGGCTTGAGGGATAGAGAGACTTTTGAACGCGGGCCAAACGTGGTAAAGCCTTGGTCCACTCTAACTGGACCAGGCATTAACCAAGTGTGGACCAGGCTATTTCATCTTGAAACACTGTTAAATCAATACTTGTCCATGGTTACCACGTGGACCACGTAAAAGGCAAGCAAGTTTAAAACTACCCACAAGGAGAAATTGAAATGACAAAAACAGCATATCGCAAAGCAGCACTTATAGACGTTAAACACGATCGAGACAAGTGGACTGAACTTGGGGCGCTTGTAAAAGAACACTACTTAGTTCGTAGCATGACACCAAAAGATTGGTTCATCATTGTTAAGCAACGTGAAGGCTATGAAATCGAAGTATATCCAACGTTTGAAATGTCAGATGGTTTTCAATTCTCACACGTTAACCTATTGACACGATCTTCATATGGAAGCATTAGCCGCATTGCATACCATGAACTTTGTTCCTCAGCAAGTGACACCATTAGTTCAATTGACCGCATGATTGATCTTGCCAAGGATAAGAGATATTAGGAGCGTTAATCACATGAAGAACTATTCAATTGCCCGCCTGAACAAGGTGGCTGAAATCGGTAAGACAGTTAGTCGCAGGACTGGTGCAGGTATTAACATCTCTACATTTGAGCCGACTGGCACCCTGTTCTATGGATCATATAACCGCACTGTTACACAGACCTACCAGATCACGGGCACAGACCTAGCGGACACCATATCGATCGTAGTACGCCACACTGACGCGATAGATGACAGCACACAGGTAAAACTCAATGGCACCTTGTACGCGATTCAGTCCATCGCCTACGATGATGATCCCAATGCATTCGATGTTGTGACACTCAAGAAGACAACCAAAGGAGCTTAGAACTATGAAACTATTTGAATATACTGCGTATCAAGGAGAACTAAACGGTGTCATCGACAAGTTCATGATGTTACACAGGTGGCAAGTCGGATTCATTCGGGTATTCTCTGCACCAGATAATATGATAACCGTTCAGCTTTACTATCGCGACGATAAGCATGAACCAGAAACGGCAGGCGTGTTGTCATGATTATGAAGCTGTGTAACCATGCTGGGTGCAACACCATGGTGCCGTTCAATCAACGGTACTGTGATAAGCACCAGCCAGAACCACGAGCGTCCGACAACGAACGCTACGCATATCGCAAAGCAATTGGTGGTCGTTACTTCAAGTTCTACAAGTCCAAGGTGTGGCGTAAGCTGTCTTACTCGTATCGTCTAGCACATCCACTGTGCGAGCGATGCAAGGCCAACGGCTTATACGTACAAGCTGACGTCGTAGATCATATTGTACCGATACGTGTGGACTGGAACCGCAGACTGGACGAGAGCAACTTACAAAGTCTGTGTAATGCTTGCCACGGAACCAAAACGAAAGTAGAAGACGCGGCACGCTACCCCCACATAAATACGGGGGCTAGGTAATCTAGTTTTGGGAACCAAGCATAGGAGTTTCGATGTTGAAAATCCGTGATAATCGTCATATATTATGTAAACTAGACGTGATGTGTTATAATTAAATTAGATAAGTCTAATCGTAAATATAAAGAAAGGACGTGATTGAGATGGGAGCACCATTGAAATCTATTACGCAAATGCGCGGTGCGATGAGCAAAAAGAAGCTAGCAGACCGGCGTGACATGGAAGAATCACTGTTCACCTATCAAGAATTAGTTGACCAGCCCCCTGCATGGCTTGATGACTATGCAGTGACTGAATGGCAACGTATTGTACCATTGCTCAAAAAAGACATTCCAGTGAGTGAACTAGATGCTGCCCTGATTGCCAGTCATTGCCAAGCCTATTCTGACATTCAAAAAGCTGCCGAGCTGATTCAAGAACAAGGCATGATGGTTGAAACAACCGATAGTGTGAAAGCTAACCCAGCAGTCAAGATGAAACTGGATGCCACTAATCAGATGATCCGTATTGATGACTTGCTTGGCTTGTCAGTCTACAGTCGGGCAAAGCTGGCAGTGAAGAATGAGACTAAGAAGAAGCCTGACGATCCGTTCGCTGATCTGATGTCATCATGAACTATGCAACTGAATACACTGACAAGGTACTAAGCGGTGAGATTGTTGCTTGTAAAAAGATTAAGCAAGCAGCAAGACGTTATCGTAGAGACTTGAAAGCCAGCAAGCGCAAAAAGAATCCGTGGCCGTATTACTTTGATGAGGACTTTGCCAACAAAGCCATTGAGTTTATCGAACTGATGCCGGCACGCGATGGATCACCGCTCAAACTAGAATTATTTCAGAAGTGGTTGATTTCAGAGCTGTTCGGCTGGCGTGATAAGGAAACTGGCAACCGCCGGTACGATCGAGCCTACATCAGCATGGCACGCAAGAATGGTAAGAGCTTCCTGATGGCTGATCTAGGTGCGTTGTATCTCCTCAGGGAGAACAAGCCAGCCATGAACCGAGAGATCGTCTATACAGCCAACAGCAACGCTCAAGCACACTTAGCATTCGATATGTTGTCTAGCGGCTTACGTCAAGTTTGGAAAGTTTCTACCTCTGTGCGAGAACGTTTGAAGATCAACCGTAATGAAATCATCGACTTGCAGAGCAACAGCCGAGCCGTTCCGCTTGCGTCTGATCTGCACAGCCTAGATGGTTATCAAAGTGACTTGGCTATCATTGATGAGTTCGCCTTGGCTCGTAATGATGAGATTCTGCGAACACTCAAATCAGGCCAGATCAACAGCGACAACAGTTTACTAGCCGTCATCTCGACCACGGGGCCAGACCTGAATGGACCTATGTATAAAGAATATAAATTCGTCTCCAAAATCTTAACCGGTCGCGAACAAGCAGATCGGTATTTTATTGCCATTTTTGAACAGGACAGCAAGGATGAAGCCTTTGCACCAGAGACTTGGGAAAAGTCAAATCCACTACTGGCTAATGATGAAAGAGCAAAGACGATGCGACCTAGCTTGCAAGCTGACGTTGATCTAGCAGCCAAGCAAGGAACCCTGCGGCCAATTCTCGTCAAGAACTTCAACATGTGGCAATCAGCCAGAGCAGACAGTTACATCAGTCTGGACGACTGGGAGAAAGCCACTATCGAGCCACCAGACACCAGAGACAAGGACGTGTATATCGGTCTTGACCTTTCCAAGTCTAGCGACCTGACTAGTATCTCGTGGTTAGTTCCAGAAGATGGCTACCTATATGCTGACAGCCATTCATTCGTGGGAACGAAGTACGGGCTGGAAGAAAAGATCAAGCGTGACGGGTTCGATTACATCAGCGGTGCCAGTCGCGGCGAATGTAGCATTACCAAACTCGACAGCGGCATGATCGACTATGACGAGGTGTTACGCTTCATTCTCGACCTGATCGAGCGTAACCAGTGGAACGTGCGTGCCATCTGTTACGATCCGTGGTCATTCGGCTACCTGCTACCAGAGTTTGAGAAACGAGACTTGCCAATGGTTGAGGTACGCCAAGGCCAGCGCACGCTGTCAATACCGACTGTGCGGTTCCGCGATGATCTCTTTAACGGCCTTGTCAAGCATGCCGACAACCAACTACTAGCCTATGCGGTGAACAACGCCATTCTAAAGTATGACGCCAACAACAACCCAATGATAGATAAGGCTCACAACGCTACAAAGATTGATCCCATAGCCGCACTGATGAATGCTTACACAATTGCAATGGATCAAAACAAGGAAAGCGAGGTAGCAGACAATGAATTTTATTCGAGCGATGACTTTAGTTTTTAATGTGCAGACCGTGCTATTACTGCTGGGGCTGATCTGTATGGTTGTCGGTATCTGGTGGCTGTTCGGGTTTGGTATTGGCATGGTAGCAATCGGCGCAGCCCTGATCTCCATCGCAGTCATCATCAACTTCAACAAAGGGAGGTGAAACAATGAGCTTTTTCACTAATGACATAACACAACCTCGCGATGACAACAGCGACCCGTTCTTAGATGCGCTTGTCAGCATGACCAGCAACGACAGCGGCCTATATGTGGGGATTGGTGCTTTACGTAATTCGGACGTGTTTACGGCTGTGCGCGTGATTGCCAGTGATCTTGCAACCAATCCGATTGAGTACAGTGACAAGCGTATCAGCGTGCTTCTTAACAAGGCACCCAATGACCACATGACCGCATGGGCATTCAAGTTTGCCCTAGCTGCTAACATGCTGCTGAATGGTAACAGCTTTGCACGGGTTACCAAAAATCCTAGCGGACAAGTTACTGGTTTCGAGTTAGTCCCCAACAGTCAAATGGTGGTTAAACAAGATGACACGACCGGCATTATCAGTTACGAGTACACGCCTGATAGCGGTCGTTCACAGCGTTTAGATGCTAGTGAGGTCTTACACTTCAAGTGCTTCACGCAAGACGGTTACAAGGGACTGTCACCACTGTATAGCCTCCGTGACGAGGTTGGGGTACAAAAAGCTGGACACT
>OKVG01001324.1_pt1 | contig 11048 bp, 8 predicted proteins | sample 1606981 | NCBI WGS metagenome assembly OKVG01 (sample SAMN03281018, study PRJEB24777) | human gut metagenome | isolation source: fecal sample PR128 from 1 month old male Malay infant, vaginal delivered... | reverse complement strand
AAATCAAACGTTGTCGGCGGGTTGCCAAAGGTGTACGCCAAAATGCGATAAACGACACTGAGAAATTCGCGTTTTTGCTTGGCGATGGCTTCGTCGCTGGCGTTATCTTGTTTGAGGGTCCGCAACACCTTAGCATCTTTACGTAACTTCTCGTTCAACACACTGTTGAGTTCAGCGGTTTTGTCGCTGTTATAAGTTTCCGGCATGACCGACTTAGGCACCAAACCGTACTTTTCAATTAAGGCGGCCGCTTGATCGTAGTGGCCACCATCTTCATCTGGACCGCTTAAGTAAGTAGCAACTTCTCGATCGTCCAAGGGTTTGTCCTCGGTTGCCAGAATATTTTCATAAAATAAATTGGCTTTTTCCAAGCGATCAAAAAAGGCATTGTAGTTTTGTGAGAATTCAAAATCCTTGATGCCGAATTCATCCGCAATCCCATGGCGGACCGTATTTAATGTCGCAAAGAGCCAGCACCGGCCACTTTTCTTCTGGTTGGCAACGCTGCCGGTGTCCAGATCAATTGAGAAAACCGGTTTCATATCTTCGCCGTCCATGGTTTCACGGCTTGCGGCTTGTGGCCCGACATTTTGGACAGCTCGGCCAAGTGCAGCCGATGCCGGATGCTGATCAAGCTGATCTTGAAAGGCTTTAATTTGATCAAATGTAATTTCTGACATAACATCCTCCTTTTTAAATTGCATTAAAGAAACCTTACCCCAATTTAATTTAGATTTAAAGATGAAACCGGAAAGCTTTTGGGTAAAAGTTGGCGTTTTGTCGAAAAGGGGAGCCGAGACGATAAAACCATAACGCGCTCGAGAGCCCAGAATTCGGAGTGTAAGGACCTCAGTCGCAATGGCCAAAGTGCGGCCATCATGCCTGAGGCCACTTACACTCCGACTTCTAACCGGGCTGGCTCACGCTCATACCAAAAAAGCTGCCAAGGTTCGGCAGCTTGGAGGAGGATTTTTTTACTGATCCTTAACTGGTCGCAAAACGTCTGCGTATTCCGGATGATTATGGAACGCATGCACGGCATAGGAACATAGCGGCTCGATGGTTTTGCCTTCCTTGCGGGCTGCTGCAACCACGGCTTCAATGAGCTGAGCGGCAATGCCTTGACCGCGAAGGCTTTCGTCGACAAAGGTGTGGTCCACTGCCCACGCCTGGCCGTCATCGATTGATTGGAAAGTAACTTCCGCCATCAGTCGGCCGTCCCAATCCGTATTAAAAATTCGTCCTGGTTCACGTTGAAATTCCATAGCAGCCTCCTTGGTAAATTGAATGATGGTTATCCTATTAAGAATCAAGGCGCATAACTGGCACAGTTCGTCTGATGACCCATCCGTCGTTAACCCAATTCATGAATGACTATTATAAGCCAAATTTATCAGGAAAACGGTATAATTACAAGAAGGGAAGCCCTTACACCGTGGCCTTCGATTGTCTTCGCGTGGTATGATACTTTGGACATGTTGGCGTGCTTTCTGGTGCACAAGCTGGTTTGCGCTCGTCATAACGCGCTCCCCGGCGCAGAAGTCTGCGTGTAAGGACCTCGAACGCAATGGCCAAACCCGGGCCATCACGCTCGAGGCTGCTTACACTCCGGTTTCTAAGCGGGCTGGTTCACGCTCACTTTCTATAACGCGCTCCCCGGCGCAGAAGTCTGCGTGTAAGGACCTTGGTCGCAATGGCCAAAACCCGGCCATCACGCCCAAGGCCGCTTACACTACGGTTTCTGACCGGGCTGGTTCACGCTCACTTTCTATAACGCGCTCCCCGGCGCAGAAGTCTGCGTGTAAGGACCTTGGTCGCAATGGCCAAGCCCGGGCCATCACGCCCAAGGCCACTTACACTCCGACTTCTAAGCGCGCCGGGTCGCGCTCACACTTTTTTTGGAGGCTATTTTCATGAAGACCCGCGGATTTGAGATTGTTTCAAAGTATCAAGATGACAACTTAACCTTGCCGACCCGCCAGACTAAACAGGCAGCTGGGTATGATTTTTATGCGCGCGAAGATTTTCTGTTGCGGAGTATTTGGCGTTATGACTTCATTCGGCTTTTTCGGCTGATTAAAAATGAGCACCCGCTGACGAATAAGGACTTTGAACGGGCGAAGAAGATTTTAAAGCCTTACTTGGTTCCCACTGGCATTAAAGCCTATATGCAGCCTAATGAAGTGTTGATTTTGGCCAATCGTTCCAGCAGTCCGCTTAAGCATGGCTTGACGCTGCCCAACGGTATTGGGGTCATTGATGCCGACTATTATAACAATCCGGCAAATGAAGGCGAAATCTATATTCAGCTCCTGAATTTCTTCCCGCGGGATGTGATGATCAAAAAAGGTGATCGCATCGGTCAGGGTATTTTTATGCCATTTCTATTGGCAGACGGTGACCAAGGCGGCTTGGCGCAACGACAAAGCGGTTTTGGCTCAACCGACCACTAGCAAATATTGAAGGGATAATATGGCGAAAGCAAAAACACAATATGTATGTCAAAATTGCGGTTATATTTCGGCGACTTATTTAGGTCGTTGTCCAAACTGCGGCGGCTGGAATACGCTCGTCGAAGAAACCGTTAGTTCAACTAAATCAGCGCCGCGGCAAACGCGCACCGGTAGCAAGGTTAAGCCCACACGCATGGACGAGGTCACGGTGACCAAAGAAACCCGGGTTAAAACAGGCTTAGCCGAGTTAAATCGCGTGCTTGGCGGCGGTGTGGTTCCGGGCTCGTTAGTTCTGATTGGCGGTGATCCCGGCATTGGCAAGTCAACCTTGCTGCTGCAGGTGTCTGGCCAACTAGCTAGCACAGGCGGCACGGTGTTGTACGTTTCAGGTGAAGAAAGCGCAAGTCAGATTAAAATGCGGGCAGGGCGGCTAGGTGTTGCCAACTCCGGCATGTATTTATATCCCGAAACCGACATGCCCAGCATCGAAAACGTGATTGACCAGATGCAACCGGATTATGTGGTGATTGACTCGGTTCAAACCATGAATGTACCGGACATGAATTCGGCAGTCGGCTCGGTTGCCCAGATTCGGGAAGTCACCGCCGAATTGATGCGAATTGCCAAGTCAAAAGGTGTGACGATTTTTATCGTTGGTCACGTGACGAAGGAAGGCGCTATTGCCGGGCCCAAGATTCTTGAGCATATGGTGGACACCGTGCTTTATTTTGAAGGCGATATGCATCATACCTATCGCATCTTAAGGTCGGTCAAGAATCGGTTCGGCTCTACTAACGAAATCGGTATTTTCGAAATGCATCAAAATGGTTTACAGGAAGTCGCCAATCCCTCGGAAATCTTCCTGGAAGAACGGCTGGCTGGTGCAACCGGATCGGCGGTGGTGGTTTCGATGGAAGGTACCCGTCCGATTCTGGTTGAAATTCAGGCACTTATCAGCCCGACCATGTATGGCAATGCCAAACGTACGAGCAGCGGCTTGGATCACAACCGCGTGAGCTTGATTATGGCGGTGCTGGAAAAACGCGCCAACTTGATGTTGCAAAATCAGGACGCTTACTTGAAAGCAACAGGGGGCGTCAAGCTGGATGAACCGGCGATTGACTTGGCAATGGCAGTGGCAATTGCCTCGTCATACCGCGACAAGGAAATCCCGCCGACTGATTGTTTTGTCGGGGAAATTGGCTTAACCGGTGAAGTGCGGCGGGTGAATCGCATTGAAGACCGGGTAAAAGAAGCGGAAAAATTAGGATTTAAACGGATTTTTGTGCCGCGAAATAACCTGCAAGGCTGGCGCGCACCTAAAGATATTCAGGTTATTGGGGTCACAAGCATTGCCGAAGCGCTGCATAAGGTTTTTAATTAAACTTAGAAAGGAGGTATATCATGAAGAAACGAATTATTTATTTGATCTTTGGTCTCATTGGGATCGGCGTCGGCATGGGCGCATTACCATCACTTTGGGATCTTATTGGTTGGAGTGCCAATCACTTCTTAAATAACTTGCTCATTGACGGCTTAATCGGTGCCATTATCTTCTTGTTCTTGGCGAGTCTCAGTGTGAACTGGATTCTTAAGCGCTTGAAGGTATTGGAAAAAACGTTAAACACTAAATCGCCAAGCTATCTACTGTTTGGCAGTTTGTCGACGATTATCGGGTTGATCCTGGCCGCTATTATTTCCATTCCGTTTTATGGCTTCATCGCGCCGCTGAATATCTTCCTACCACTCATCATCATGCTATTATTCGGTTACTTGGGTTTTCGGGTGGGTACGACACGCAGCGAAGAATGGCGCCGGCTTCTGAGCTTTCGCAACCGGCGGAATACGGAAACGGAAAATGATCAGGTGCTCGAGCGCAAAGTTGGCGATCATTTTCGCAAATACAAATTGCTAGACACCAGTGTGATTATCGATGGCCGGGTTCAAGCCATTGCCAAAACCGGCTTCATCGAAGGAACCATGTTAGTGCCGAATTTTGTCTTGCATGAACTGCAACTGATCTCGGACTCGGCTGACTCAATGAAAAGAATGCGCGGCCGCCGCGGCTTAGACATTCTAAATGCCATGCAAAAAGACAAGGAAATCCATATTGAGATGTACGAAGGCGATTTTGACGATATGACCGAAGTCGACAGCAAGCTGCTTAAACTGGCAAAACTACTGGATGGGATTGTCATGACCAATGACTTTAATCTCAACAAAGTCGCCCAATTTCAAAATGTCCCGGTTCTCAACATCAACGCCTTGGCAAACGCACTCAAACCAGACGTTATCCCCGGCGAAAACATGACCGTGACCGTGATTAAATCCGGCTCCGAACGACAGCAAGGTGTTGCTTACCTAGACGACGGCACCATGGTCGTGGTGGAAGACGGTAAATTCTACATGAACAAACCGCTGGAAGTAATTGTCACCAGTGCTTTACAAACAGCGGCAGGACGCATGATCTTTGCCAAGCCGGCTCATCAGCAAAAGGCTATTCGCGACAAGGAAAGGTAATTGGATTAAGAAAAAATAAAAGGGCAGTTTCGGTATTTCTCTAGAAAGCGGGGGAATACCGGAACTGTCCTTTTTTGTTGGCTTATATTGATTAAGTATGGTCACTTACAGGTTCGTGAAATTGAAATTCTGCTTTCCAGCGACGCCCGAATACGGGACTGATTTTGGAAATTACTTTTACGAGCTAAGGTGTAGCTGATAACTCTTTAAAAACTAATTAATGCTACAATACAAGTGAATGTATGAGCAGCTGTTTTTGTTGTTTTCAGTTGAAAAAGTTTTCGGCTGGATCACGAAAGAGGGGCAAGACCATTGCGTTTATTTGGAGAAGAGAAGACTCATTATAGATTATATAAGTCAGGAAAGCTATGGCTGGTAGCTTTAATTGGTTTCTTTGCGATGGCTATCGGGCATCAACCTAATCAAGTTAAGGCGAGCTCAATGGCGACTAGGACAGCCACATTGGCCGTGCAACCGGCAACGCTTGGGCAAAAATTGAATTTAAATAATCAGCAAACAATAAACGCTGATTCGCCGACGAGCAGCAATGAAGTTGTGGTGAAGTGTGTTGATGATGCTGGGAACACGCTTGTTAAAGACACTGTTCTTCAAGGTGAAGTTGGAAAAGCGTACACAATTAAACCAGCGACGATTGCCAATTATCAATATACAAAGTTGGCTAATGGCAGTGCGCCAATTAACGGAACCTTTAGTGAAGGTACTTTGACAGTTACCTTGGTTTATACAAAAGTTCCTGTCGCTCAAAGAACGGTGAATGTGAAGTATGTTGATGAACATGGCAATGAAATCGCGCCAGCCACAACCCTGACAGGGACAGTCGGTGGTTCGTATACTGCCGTGCCAGCGAACGTCAAAAATTATGAATATGCGCATCTGGCTGCAAACAGTGCACCTGAAAAAGGCAGCTTTACTGCTAATCCACAGACGGTAACTTTTGTTTATACAGAGAAACCGGCAGCGCAAGGAAGCGTGACGGAAAGATTTGTGGATGAGGCTGGCAAGCGCATTGCCCCTGATAAGATGCTGACGGGTCAAGTTGGAGATCTATATGAAGCCCGGCCTATTGAGATTAGCGACTATGCCTTTTCACGTGTGGCCCAAGGCAGTGCGCCGGCTGGTAATACCTTTATCAACGGCAATGTGATCGTTACCTTTGTTTACAAGCAAGTGCCAGCCACACAAGGATCGGTCACGGTTCGTTATGTTGACGAAAATGGTAACGAATTAGCACCTAACAAAGTGTTGGCAGGTCAGAGTGGATCGGCTTATACGACCGGTCCGATCACGATTAACGGTTACCGGTATGTGCGCCTGGCAGCTGATAGTGCTACGGCATCAGGAACTTTTCCTAAAGATACCGGATTGGTTGTCAGCTTTGTCTATACGAAACCGGCTATTCCAGTTACGCCAACAACGCCGGAAACATCAACGGTACCATCAACCAGCAGCCAGTCTGCCACAACTGAAGTCATAACGCCAAGTGCTCAGCGGCGGCTGCCTAATACCAACGAAAAGCACGAGTACGGTATTGCAGCAGTGGGTTTAGCGTTGTTATCACTTATGGGCCTTGGTTCGACGCAGCTGTTTCGTAAGGCGAAGCGCCAGTAATGGTTGAAAGTAAATCTAAATCAGCTACATGAAGATTAAGCAAAATCGGTTCTCGGTATTTGGGACCGATTTTTTTGGTGGCGAAAAGGCTGACAATTGAGCGGCGGCAATTTAGCCAAAATTCGTTGACCTTTTTTCGCACAAGTGTTATACATGGTGTAGAACAAGTGTAACGGAAAGAAGGCGGGTTTGTGCGTTTGACGATTGATTTGGCTTCCAAAGTACCGCTTTATCAACAAATTCGCGATGCTATTGTGAATGGGATCGCGACTGGCACGCTCGCAAATGGAACCGTGTTGCCTTCTATTCGCGCACTGGGAAATGAGCTGGGTGTCAACTTGCACACAGTGAACAAAGCCTATCAAGCGTTGCAACAAGAAGGCTTCGTAGTCATACAACGAGGACGCGGTGCAGTGGTCCAATCACGCGGCGCCCCTGAACAAGCTGTCGAGAACGTTTTACGGCCAGCACTTGAAAAAGTCGTTGCCGAAGCGGTGGCGCGGAACTTTGACCGTAGCACGGTGCATAAAATGATTGATCAGCTGTACGACCAATTAACGGGGAGTGAAGATAGATGAAAGCAGAAATTTTGATCCTTGTCATAACCTGGCTTGTACTTGTTGCCATTCAGGCGATGCTGCCGTGGCTGTCGCGCCGCAATGTTCTCTTCGGCGTTGTTTATGCACGCACATCAATTTGGCAACGTCCTGAAGCAGTGACGTTGCGACGGCGTTATCTAGTCGCTTCGTTGTTAGGCGCAGTGGTGATTGCCGTTTTAGCAGGCGGGGCCGTGGCTATTTGGGCATTGTCGTCAGTGACCCTTGCCTGGATTCAAATTGCCGCTACTTTAGCGACAGTGAGCCTTAATGGTGTATTAATCATCGATGGTCACCGGAAAAGTAAACAATTGATGCAGCAACTACACGAAGATCAGGCGTTGACTAACCATCAAGTGACAATTGACTTGGCAAGCCTAAAGCCGCAAACACTGGTCCCAGCCGCAGCGGGTCTGGTTCTGTTGCCACAATGCTTGCTGGCTATTTTCTTGGGTCTCCGCCAGCCTTCCGCAGATACCATCGTGCTCTTAATGGCGTTGGGCATCGAAACGCTGATCTTATTAACCGCTTTTTATCTGACCCGTCGAGCACGAGGTACGGTTCGTGGTAATCCGGATGCCGAACCGCGATCCGGGCGCGTGCGTAACGCTATTTTGTACTATCTGCTATTAATTGGCTTCCTCTCACAAAGCCTGCTGGTCTTACAGCTGATGTTACCGGCAATGTCCAGCGACTGGCAGTGGCTTAACGTGATTCTCACCGCGACCCTGACGCTGGTTTCAGTTATGTTACTGCCCATGGCTTATATTGCTGGCACGCGTAAACTGGATGCAAAAGGCAAGGTACTGAACGACAATCAGCATTGGATCGGTGGTATTTTTTACTACAATCCCGGCGATCCAGCCATTTTTGTCGAGAAGCGCATCGGCATTGGGTTTACGTTGAATATGGCTCGGTCGGTCAGCTGGGTCTTACTCGGACTGACACTGGTATTGATCCTTGGCATTGTGGTCTTAGCATTCTGGTTTGATTGAGAGGTAAAAGCGAATGGAAAAAGTTGTGAATAATCAAATGGTCAGCCAATCAGCCGTGACCGTGATGTTGATTCAAATGCTCATCTGCTTAGCGTTGCCGATTGGGCTGGCAGTTTGGGTTATTAAGCGGCGAAGTCATCCCAAAAAAGGGGCGACTAAAATCTTCTTCATCGGGATGGGAATCTTCTTCCTATTTGCCGGTGTACTAGAAGGCCCGTTTCGTGGAATTGCCCGGCAGTTTCAGCACACACCTTGGGCTTATGCACTTTATGGCGCGCTTTTGGCCGGTGTCTTTGAAGAAGTTGGCCGGTTTTTGGGCTTCAAGTTTATCCAAAAGCGTATTCCCGCTAAAATTAACGATCCTGAGACGCCATTCCTATATGGCTTGGGACATGGCGGCTTGGAGATGATTTTGATTGGCAGCGTGACAGTACTTAGTAATTATGCGTTTGCGTTCATAATAAATAGCGGGGAGATTGAAAAGGTGATCAATCAAACACCTGCTAGCTCGAGGTCGGCAATCACCGCGGTAGTGAAGCAGCTAACGGGTATGAGTGCGTGGACAGTTTCGCTGTCGTTGCTGGAACGGATCATGGCATTAGCCGTACAGATTGCCCTTTCCGTTGTGGTTTGGTTGCTTATCGTTAAACGGAAGCAATGGTTCTGGCTATTGGTTCCGATCGGGTTACATGCTTTTATCGATTTTCCCGCAGCATTGACACAAGTGGGTGCGTTGAGTGTGACCGTTGAAGAATTCCTGCTGGTTGGCCAGTCACTCTTAGTCGTGGCGATTGTTTACTGGCTATGGCAACGGACGATGCGCAACCGACAAGTTAGCGACTAAAGCCAAGCCGGTTCAGTGAGCGTTTTAATTGGCTTCAATCTGATAAGCTGACGCCTGATAAGGAAGGGTCTGGTCGTTCTTGACGATTTGTCGACATCCAAGGTATAATTAAGACGTTGAAAAGAGGCCATCAGGCGGCATCCCGATGACCTCGACGCAGTTCAGATGACTTTGGGTAAAAGCTAGCCTCTACGGTTAGCTTTTTTGATTAGTGAGCGTGAACCAGCCCGGTTAGAAGTCGGAGTGTAAGCGGCCTTGGGCGTGATGGCCCGTTCTTGGCCATTGCGACCAAGGTCCTTACACGCAGACTTCTGGGCTGGCGAACGCGTTATGATCGCGTAAGCTTTGGCCATTCTGGTAACCAGTATGGCAAGCGCGACGATAATCGACGCCACGTCCAATGCGGCGAACCCCTTTCGTCTCCTGATTTTGGCATGGCTATCACCTCCGCGTTCAAAGAATGTTGAGGGGTGTGTGCCATCCAATCCGCTAAACAAAGAACAAGGGTAATTAAGCCTTGTTCTGAGCCGGATAACAGTCTAAAGATTTTTGCGTTGACGGTCAACGAATTAGCTAATTAAGTAGGTGCCAATTGCACCCGGACCCGTCCATCGTTTGCCCTTCTGTGGTACACTATCAGTGCATGTTTACAGAAAATGGAGGCTAAGACATTGGCAGATCGACCAATTCGGGTGCGTTATGCACCAAGTCCGACTGGGCATTTGCATATTGGCAATGCACGGACGGCGCTGTTCAATTATTTATTCGCACGGCACAACAAAGGGACGTTGGTGCTGCGGATTGAAGACACCGATACGAAACGCAACGTTGCAGACGGTGAAAAGAGTCAGATGGACAACCTTCACTGGCTTGGTATTGATTGGGATGAAGGCCCTGATAAAGGTGGCGACTTTGGCCCATACCGTCAGTCTGAACGTAAAGACATTTATGACAAGTTGATCAAGCAGCTTGTGGATAAGGGTTTTGCTTACGAATCTTATCGGACCGAAGAGGAACTGAAAGCCGATCGCGAAGCCCAAAAGGCCCGTCACGAAATGCCACATTACGAGTACGAATATGAAGGCATGAGTGAAGCAGAAAAAGCGGATGCAATTGCTGCAGCCAAGGCCAAGGGATTACAGCCAGTCATTCGGTTCCACATTCCGACTGATAAAACTTATGAGTGGAATGACATTGTTAAGGGCAAAATTTCAATTGATGCCAATACGCTTGGCGGCGATTTTGTCATTCAAAAACGTGATGGTATGCCGACGTATAACTTTGCGGTGGTTGTCGATGACCATTTGATGGAAATTAGTCATGTGCTACGTGGGGATGACCACATTGCCAACACGCCAAAGCAGTTAGCGATTTATGATGCGTTCGGCTGGGAACCACCGATCTTCGGCCACATGACCTTGATTATCAATGGTGCAACCGGTAAGAAGTTGTCCAAACGCGACGAAACGGTTTTGCAATTCATCGAACAATATCGTGAATTAGGCTACCTACCAGACGCAATGTTCAACTTTATCACCCTATTAGGATGGTCTCCGGTTGGTGAAGACGAAATCTTTACCAAGAAGGAATTCATCAAGCAGTTTGATCCTAAGCGTTTGTCCAAGAGTCCGGCACGGTTTGATCAAAAGAAACTGGAATGGGTCAATAACCAGTACATCAAGGCTAAGCAAAAGACCAACCCGAATGAATTAATGAGCCTGTCGTTGGCTAACTTAATTGAAGATGGCAAGATTCAAAGCGATCCGGATCCCAAGACGATTGAATGGGCCCGGCAGCTGATCAGCCTTTACACTGATCAAATGAGTTATACAGCTCAGATTAGTAAATTGGCGGATATTTTCTTTGATAAGGCCACTGATTTGACTGATGATGAGCGCAAGGAACTGGCAGATGATAACGCTAAGCCAGTGATCGAAGCTTTCGCTAAAAAGATTCGGGCACTCGATACGTTTGATGCTTATTCCATTGGCCACATCGTCAACGAGGTCAA
>OKVG01001322.1_pt1 | contig 11057 bp, 4 predicted proteins | sample 1606981 | NCBI WGS metagenome assembly OKVG01 (sample SAMN03281018, study PRJEB24777) | human gut metagenome | isolation source: fecal sample PR128 from 1 month old male Malay infant, vaginal delivered... | reverse complement strand
CCCCACCCCTGGTCACCACGCGCCCTGACGGGAGCATCGGCAACGACGAAGTGCACATCCTGTCCCTCTCGGGCGCCGACTGCATCGTCGTCGAGTCGAACGGCCACTTCGGAATCGCGGACGCAGGCGACGACAACGACTACCCCGACGGGTCAGACCCCCGCTACCCGTGGCGAGCAAACATCGCGACATGGGGACAGGAAGACCAGGTGCGCCCCTACCTCGACAGTCTGGGCATCAACTCCTCCAACCTCGACTTCTTCATCGGCACTCACCCACACTCCGACCACATCGGCTGGGCTGACACCCTGATCCACCGGTACCATCCCAAGCACATCTACACGCCCGTCTACGACGATTCCTACTCGGTCAGCGACGACGTGAATCCACTGTGGGACAACCAGAAGGTCTACGACGACCTCGTAGCCGCGGCAACGTGGGCCCAGGGCGCCTACGGGGCAACGTTCGACCAGCACGTCAAGCCCGGACAAGGCGACCTCATCCAGATGGGCGACATGCTCATCCAGATCATCCCCCTGTCTCCCGACGAGGAATACGCGCACCCCGGCAAGCTCACGAACACGAACCTCATCAGCTACACGGCGAAGATCACCGCTCACGGACACAGCGCCTACCTGTCTGCCGACCTCGAGAGTGGCGAAGGTAAGGAAGACTACGTCGCTGGAATAGTCGGTCACGTGGACTGGCTGAAAGCCGGTCACCACGGCCTCTCAAGCTCCAACAGTGAGAGCTTCCTGAACGCGCTCTCCCCGTCGCTCGTCATGAACACGGGCTACGAGTTCCACACCCCCGACCGTCTTGGCCTGCCTGCACTCAGGGGCCGCTACGAGTGGTTCGAGGCGTACTCGATGCGTAACGCCGGCATCCCCGCCCTCATCGGCACCTTCACCCCCGGCGGAATCACCCACCCCTACATGAACGTCGGAATGGGGCACACATTCGCATCGACCACGCCCCACACCTACTGGTTCCACAACGGCAAACCAACCCCGACGCGCGGATGGTGGAAGGGCTTCTACGACGGCTGGCACTACTTCAACGGCCCGGCGCCAGCCGTCGAGACCGGCTGGGTGTTCGACAAAGGCAACTGGTACTGGATGGGCAGCACGCCCACCAGGGCTGTGACCACATGGGTCCACGACGGTGACAAGTCATACTGGGTGGACGGCTCCGGCCACATGCTCAGCGGCGGATGGCATCTCATTGGCGGCACCTGGTATTACCTCACCGCCTCCGGCGCTGTGGCGACAGGCTGGCTCCAGGACGGAGGCTCCTGGTACTACATGCAGGCCAACGGCGCGATGGGCCAGGCGTGGATCCACGATGGTACCGGCTGGTACTGGATGGACCCCTCGAGTGGGCGCATGGACGCCGGCGGCTGGCGTAACATCCGGGGGTCCTGGGACTACCTGAGCGACAGCGGCAAGGCTGCGGAAGGCTGGCTGCTCGATCGCGGCTCCTGGTATTACATGACTCCCGGCAGCGCCCAGATGCGCACCGGATGGGTGAACGACGGCACCGGGTGGTTCCTCCTGTCTGGCAGCGGAGCAATGCGCTCGGGCGGCTGGATCCAAGACGGCGGCAACTGGTATTGGCTCGACGGCAGCGGGATGATGCTCACAGGCTGGATCCAGTCGGGTGGCGCATGGTACTGGCTTGACCCCGTCAGCGGACACATGGCGGTCGGCACGGCCACCACTGATGGCCGAACATCCCAGTTCGCACCTTCCGGCCGTTGGCTCGGATACGTCTGATCGCACTCTCGCCGACAGAGACAACAGGGGAGCGCTCGCCTCGACGATACCGTCGGGCGGGCGCTCCTTCGCACGCGCCCGAGGTGACCTCGTCCACGAGACACCGGCGAGCCCGCGACCACGACAGACGCGACCCACGGGTATCCTGGTGAGAGCACGCGAGGCCGCCCCGGCCTCGTCCGTCCGACACCGCACATAGAGGAGCCCCCATGGCGACCGAGCCCGTGTTCGAGGCCATCAACTGGAACAAGATCCAAGACGACAAGGACCTCGAGGTCTGGGATCGCCTGACGGGCAACTTCTGGCTGCCTGAGAAGATTCCGCTCTCCAACGACCTGCCGAGCTGGAAGACCCTCACCAAGGACGAGCAGCTCATGACGAACCGCGTGTTCACGGGCCTGACCCTGCTGGACACGCTGCAGGGCACGGTCGGCGCGGTGTCGCTGATCCCGGACGCGCGCACCCCGCACGAGGAGGCCGTCTACACGAACATCGCGTTCATGGAGTCGGTGCATGCCAAGTCCTACTCGTCGATCTTCTCCACCCTGCTGTCCACGGAGGAAATCAACGAGTCCTTCCGCTGGTCGAACGAGAACGCGGCCCTGCAGAAGAAGGCCGAGATCGTTAAGTCCTACTACGACGGCAACGACCCGGAGAAGCGCAAGGTCGCCTCGACGATGCTCGAGTCCTTCCTGTTCTACTCGGGCTTCTACGCGCCCATGTACTGGAGCTCGCACGCCAAGCTCACGAACACGGCCGACCTGATCCGCCTCATCATCCGCGACGAGGCCGTCCACGGCTACTACATCGGCTACAAGTACCAGCTGGCCGTGAACGAGTCGAGCCAGGAACGCCAGGACGACCTGCGCGACTACACGTACTCGCTGCTGTACGAGCTCTACGAGAACGAGGAGCAGTACACGGAGGACCTGTACGATCCGCTCGGCCTGACCGAGGACGTCAAGAAGTTCCTGCGTTACAACGCGAACAAGGCGCTCATGAACCTGGGTTACGAGGCCCTGTTCCCGCGCGACGCGACCGACGTGAACCCCGCGATCCTGGCGGCCCTGAGCCCCAACGCGGACGAGAACCACGACTTCTTCTCCGGCTCCGGCTCGTCCTACGTGATGGGCGAGGTCGTGGACACCGAGGACGAGGACTGGGACTTCTAAGCATCCTTTCTTGCCTTGAGATATAAGGCTTGACAAACCGAGCGGAACCCCCGCGTATCCCAGTGTGGATGCGCGGGGGTTCCGCCGTTTAACCGGGCCATTTAACCTGCCAGGATGCAGTGGGCAAGCGCTAGGGAAGCGGGGGAGCGGCACCCTGGTTCCAGCTGTGGGCACCTCGCTACAAACTCTTCACCCCGTAGCATAAAAGACTGTTGATATATCGGGGTGCGGGGCGTACTGTGGAACCACTATCCCCAAATCCTGGAAGGAACATCATGCGTTCAGTCGTCATGGAAGCCCCCGGTAAGGTCGTCGTCAACGAGGTCGACAAGCCGACCCTGCTCGAACCCACCGACGCCATCATCAAGCTCGCGGCTTCCTGCATCTGCGGCTCCGACCTGTGGTCTTACCGCGGCGCACAGCCTGTCGACCACCGGGCAATGGGCCACGAATACATCGGCGAGGTCGTCGAAGTAGGCTCCGAGGTCACCACCGTAGCCCCCGGCGACTTTGTCGTAGGTTCCTTCTGCATCTCCTGCGGCGAATGCGAAACCTGCACCGCAGGCTACCCCTCCCGCTGCCTGAAGGCAATCGCAGCAGGCGACGCCTTCATCGGTATGCGCTCCAACGGCACCCAGGCAGAATACGCTCGCGTACCCTTCGCGGACGGCACCCTCGTCAAGACCCCCGCAACCCCCACCGCGGAGCAGATCCCGCACCTGATGGCCGCCTCCGACGTGCTCGGCCTGAGTGCAGTTATCGGCGCTAAGCAGCTCGGCGCGGAGAAGATCATCATCATGTCCCGCAACCCCGAACGTCAGGCGCTCGCCAAGGAATTCGGCGCAACCCACATCGTGGAGGAGCGCGGCGAAGAGGGCATCGCCAAGGTCATGGAGCTCACCGACGGCGTGGGCGCGCACGGCGTGGCGGAGGCTGTCGGCACCCAGCAGTCCTTCGACCAGGCTCTCGGTTGCGTACGCCACGGCGGCTACATCGGCTTCGTGGGCGTGCCGCACGACAGCTCCATCGGTACCGATGCTCTCTTCGGCAAGCAGGTGCACCTGGAGGGTGGCCCCGCCCCCGTGCGCAAGTACCTGCCGACCCTCATCGACCTGATTTACAAGGGCGAAATGGAGCCCGGTAAGGTCTTTGACCTGGTCCTGCCCATCGACGAGGCCCCCAAGGGCTACGAGGCAATGGACCAGCGCACCGCCACCAAGGTGCTGCTGACCATGCCGTAATAGCTGGTCGTAGAGCCGGTTCCTGTACCGGCAATCCGGCATGTACGCGTTACTCATCCCCGCATCCGACCCTGCCCACTCCATGTGAGCGTAGGGTACCGGAGGCGGGGATGACTTTGGTTAAAAACCACTTTCTTGATGCGCGGGACGGCGAGGTGAGGGACAAATGCGTGAGCTAACACATAGAATGAAAGAGCATGATTCGTACAACTCGAAGGATGACAATGACGAAGAAGCCTTTCCCCTCCGACCTCGAAATCGCGCTTGCTGCCGATCTGTGGCCGATTAGCAAGATCGCAGCAGAGAGCGGCATCAGCGAAGATCGCCTCGAACCCTACGGCAAGTACGTCGCCAAGGTTCTGCTCGACGAAAGCACCAACGCAGAGACCGCCCGCAAGCGCGGCTCCAAGTACATTGTGGTGACTGCGGTGACCCCGACCCCGCTTGGTGAGGGCAAGACCGCGACCTCCGTCTCCCTCGCACAGGGCTTCGCACAGACCGGCCGCAAGGCTGCGCTGGCTCTGCGTCAGCCCGCAATGGGCCCGACCTTCGGCATCAAGGGCGGCGCCGCAGGTGGTGGCTACTCTCAGATTGTCCCCATGGAGAAGCTGAACCTGCACCTGACCGGCGACTTCCACGCCGTGACCGCGGCCCACAACCTGCTGGCCGCAATGATTGACAACCACCTGCACCACGGCAACGAGTTGCGCATCGACCCGCGCGCAATCGAGTGGCGCCGCGTTATCGACATGAACGACCGCTCCCTGCGCAACATCGTCGTGGGCCTGGGCGAGCGCATGGACGGTGTGGTCCGCGAGACCGGTTTCGACATCACCAGCGCCTCCGAAATCATGGTGATTCTCTCGCTGGCCACCTCCTTCAAGGATCTGCGCGAGCGTCTGGCCAAGATCGTGATTGGCCTGAACTATGACGGCGAGCCCGTCACCGCGGCCGACCTGAAGGCTGACGGCGCAATGTCCGTGATTCTGGCCGACGCCATCAACCCGAACCTGCTGCAGACCCTGGAGCACACCCCGGCCCTGATTCACGCCGGCCCCTTCGGCAACATCGCAACCGGTAACTCCTCCGTGGTTGCCGACTATGTGGGCCTGGAGTACTCCGACTACGTGATTACCGAGGCTGGCTTCGGCGCCGATATGGGTGCCGAGCGTTTCTTCAACGTCAAGTGCCGCGTCTCCGGTCTGAAGCCGGACGCCGCAGTGCTGGTCGTGACTGTGCGCTCCCTGAAGTCCCACTCCGGCCTGTACAAGATTGTTCCGGGCAAGCCCCTGCCCGAGGGCATGCTGCAGGAAAGCCCCTCCGATGTGGAGAAGGGCGCGGAGAACCTGAAGAAGCACATCGAGATTGTGCGCGACTTCGGTGTTCAGCCGGTCGTGGCCATTAACGCCTTCCCGACCGACTTCGAGTCCGAGCACGAGACGATTCGCCGTATCGCCGAGGAGGCCGGCGCTCGCGTGGCCATCCACCACGGTGTGGCCGAGGGCGGTAAGGGCACCATCGACCTGGCGAACGTTGTGGCCGAGGCCTGCGACGACGTTTCGGACCTGAAGTACACCTATGATCTTGAGGACTCCATCGAGACCAAGATCGAAAAGGTCGCGACCAAGGTCTACGGCGCGGACGGCATTTCGATTGCTCCGGCTGCCGCTAAGCAGCTCAAGCGCTTTGCGGAGCTGGGCTACTCGCACCTGCCCGTGGTCATTGCGAAGACCCACCTGTCCATCTCTTCGGATGCATCGCTGAAGGGTGCACCGACCGGTTGGACCCTGCCCGTGCGCGAGGTTCGCCTGGCTGCCGGTGCCGGCTACGTCTACGCAATCTGCGGCACCATGCGCACCATGCCGGGCCTGAGCAAGAGCCCCGCGGCTGAGCGCATCGGCTTCGACGAGAACGGCGTGATGGTCGGCCTGTCCTAAGACGGCTGTTTCAGCTGATCTATAGCTGGTAAGAGGCGGCGTTCCTTCCCTAGAGCGGGGGAGGGGCGCCGCCTTTCTGCGCGCCGTGTGCCGATATGGGGTCTGCCGGGGGGTGATCTAGCCCCGTCGGTGATGCTGATTCGTCGGTTGTTTTCGCCGCTCGTCGTCTGTGGAGAGCTCCGCTAGGTGGCTTGAAGACCACCCTCACTATGAGCTGGAGGGTTTATTTACGGGGTGATATACGGACTGTAAGGGGTTGCCATGAGGGGCCCTTTCGGGGTCTGTAAATCTTAAATTGGTCTGTATGTGTTATTTTTCCTCCTCGATATTTGCTTGAGCCTTATCTTTCGTTAAACACCCTCTGGAGGTTGATTTTTAAGTGAGTCATACACCTGCATTTTGTGAAAATATAGCTTTGACTAGTATTTTTTCTTTTTCGTGAAAATTTTCGAGGTTGCACTTTCGGGTCTATGGAAGGGTGGATGATGAAGCCTTTGTTTATAAAAGCGTTGGCCAACTAGGTGTTTTTAGGGGTGGAGCAGACCAATAAGATTTCCCATTGGAGGCTTTTGTGGGCTGTTTTGTGGCGGGCAATGCGAAGGGATGTGATCAAAACGAGGTGAAAAGTAGTTGCTTCAACTAGAAAGTTTCTTTAGGTTTAGGTTGATATTCCGCGGAATATCAAGGGAAAACGGGGTATTCAACCCTCGTAAATGTCTCAGTGGGACCCCCCGAGAAAGATGCACCTGAGTGCCAAATTGAGGGAAAGCTAAAAATTTTTTTCAGTGATATGGCTCACTTATTGGAGCTGAAAAATAAAATTGGTACGTATGTATATCCTAAAAAATGGGTGGAATTATTACAGAACGGTTACAGTGAGGCTCCGGTCACTTAAATTGGCGCTCCGTACCAAAATGACTCGCCGGACAGGGTGAAAAAACTCCGCTATGATGGATGCATCAAGTAATCGTGAGATTTCCAAAGTCCTCGGGTTGCTTGTGTTTGAGTGAGTGATAGATACCCCTGGGTGTCATGAGAAGCGACTGTGTATCGATGCACGGTCGCTTCTCTGTTTAACTTTTAAAATTCAAGCGGTGCCTCGACCGGAACCTCATCCGAGCTGCACCCGTTCCGGGAAAAGGCTGTGCGTTCAAAGTCGAGCGCACCCAAGAAACCGCCGAGGCGCATCCCGCAGGGGAGTACCCCGGCACCTCCTCAACCGGAACACCCCCTACACTGGAAGTATGACTACATACCCCGAATCCACACTCATCTTCGAGAACCCCGAACTGACCGTGCGCGCCCTCAGCGTCTCCGAGATGGACAATAGCGTCTACCTCATCACCATGCGCGCCACGGGCGAACAGGTACTCATCGACCCGGCCGCAGAAGCCGAGGAGCTCTACGCCTTCACCCTCGACGCACTACTTCAGGACTGCCAGCAGCTGGAGCTCACCGATGCCGAGGACCGCCGCGTGCGCGTCATGGAGAAGGAAGAAGACTTTGACGCCCTCAAACCCCGCGCAATCGGCCTGACCGGCATCCTGGTGACCCACGGCCACTGGGACCACATTCGCGCCATTGCCGAGCTCGAGAAGCTCACCGGCGCAATCACCTCCGCCGGTGACGCCGATGCCGACGCCATTAAGGAACAGGAGAACTTCGAAGTGGAGGAGCGCCTGCGCGGCGGCGAGGTCTTCGACTTCTACCTCTCCGACACCGTGGTGCGCGCCCTGCACGTGCCCGGCCACACCCCCGGATCCATCGTCTACGTGCTCGAAACCGCGTGGGAGGACGGCGCCCCCGTCACGTTGCTCTTCACCGGCGATGCGCTCTTCCCCGGCGGCGTGGGCAAGACCGACTCCCCGCAGCAATTCGGTGAGATCTTCTCCAACGTGCTCGAAAAGCTCTTTGGCGGCTTCGATGATGATGCAATCGTGCTGCCCGGCCACGGTCGTTCCACGACCCTCGGTGACGAGCGCCCGCACCTGGAGGAGTGGGGCACCCGCGGCTGGTAGCCCGGCCCCGGCGCGCTCTCGCCGCCACGCGAATTTGGAATGTCTCTTCGTGCGTGCGCGATGTCCCTCCTTCCGCGCGTTTTCGCGGATGCTTCGCGCTCGCCGTGCGGCTTCGCACTGCACCCTTACGCCCCGTACGCCGGCAACTTAATCCCGCCGGCTGCGGGGCGCTAAGGTGTAGAATTTAAATTCGAAGATAAGACGAAAGGATTTTCGATGACACCCCGTCCGGCACACGGAAGCACCGCGCTCAAACCCAATGACCTGACCAGTATTCGTGTGCAGGGTGCTCGAGAAAACAACCTGAAGAACGTAGACCTGACCATCCCGCGCGACGCGATGGTCGTCTTCACGGGACTCTCCGGCTCCGGCAAGTCCTCCCTCGCCTTCGACACCATCTTCGCCGAGGGTCAGCGCCGCTACGTCGAGTCGCTGTCGGCCTATGCCCGGCAGTTCCTGTCGGTGATGGAAAAGCCCGATGTCGACCACATCGAAGGCCTGTCGCCGGCGATCTCGATCGAGCAGAAATCCACCTCGCACAATCCGCGTTCGACCGTGGGTACGATCACCGAGGTCTACGACTACCTGCGCCTGCTGTACGCGCGCGTCGGCAGCCCGCGTTGCCCGGACCACCATTACCCGCTGGAAGCGCAGACCGTCAGCCAGATGGTCGACCAGGCGATCGCGCTGGATCCGGAGCAGCGCTACATGCTGCTGGCGCCGGTGATCCGCGAGCGCAAGGGCGAGCACGCCCAGGTGTTCGAGCAACTGCGCGCGCAAGGCTTCGTGCGCGTGCGCGTGGACGGGACGCTGTACGAAATCGACGCGGTGCCGCCGCTGGCGCTGCGGGTCAAGCACACCATCGAGGCGGTGGTCGACCGCTTCCGCCCGCGCGAAGACCTCAAGCAGCGTCTGGCCGAATCCTTCGAAACCGCGCTCAAGCTCGGCGACGGCATGGCCCAGGTGATGTCGCTGGACAAGGACGACGCCGCGCCGTTGCTGTTCTCGTCCAAGTACAGCTGCCCGGTCTGCGACTACTCGCTGCCGGAACTCGAGCCGCGGCTGTTCTCGTTCAACTCGCCGGTCGGCGCCTGCCCGACCTGCGACGGCCTCGGCGTGGCCGAGTTCTTCGATCCGGCGCGCGTGGTGGTGCATCCGGAGCTGTCGCTCGCCGCCGGCGCGGTGCGCGGCTGGGATCGCCGCAACGCCTATTACTTCCAGCTGATCCAGTCGCTGGCCAAGCACTACAAGTTCAACGTCGACACGCCGTGGCAGTCGCTCAGCGCCGCGCAGCAAAAAGCGGTGCTGTACGGCAGCGGCGATGAGCTGATCAGCTTCAACTACATCACCGAAAGCGGCGGCCGCAGCCAGCGCAAGCACCGCTTCGAAGGCGTCGTGCCGACCCTGGAGCGGCGCTCCCGCGAGACCGCATCGGCGGCGGTGCGCGAGGAACGGGCCAAGTTCATCAGCCAGCGCCCCTGCCCCGACTGCGGCGGCGCGCGCCTCAACCGCGCCGCGCGCAACGTGTTCGTGGCCGAGCGCCCGCTGCCGGAACTGGTGGTGCTGCCGGTCGACGAGGCGCTGAATTTCTTCAAGACCCTGCAACTGCCGGGCTGGCGCGGCGAGATCGCGGTCAAGATCGTCAAGGAGATCGTCGACCGCCTTCGCTTCCTGGTCGACGTCGGCCTGGATTACCTGACCCTGGAACGCAAGGCCGACTCGCTGTCCGGCGGCGAAGCCCAGCGCATCCGCCTGGCCAGCCAGATCGGCGCCGGCCTGGTCGGGGTGATGTACGTGCTCGACGAGCCGTCGATCGGCCTGCACCAGCGCGACAACGAGCGCCTGCTCGGCACCCTGACCCGCCTGCGCGACCTGGGCAACACGGTGATCGTGGTCGAGCACGACGAGGACGCGATCCGCCTGGCCGACCACGTCGTCGACATCGGCCCCGGCGCCGGCGTGCACGGCGGCGAGGTGATCGCGCAAGGCACGCTGCACGACCTGCTCAAGGCGCCGCGCTCGCTGACCGGCCAATACCTCAGCGGCAAGCGCAAGATCGAGATCCCGAAGAACCGCCACAAGCCCAATCCGAAGGCCACGATGCATCTGCGTGGCGCCACCGGCAACAACCTCAAGGACGTCGATCTGGCGATTCCGGCGGGCCTGCTGACCTGCGTCACCGGCGTGTCGGGCTCGGGCAAGTCCACCCTGATCAACGACACGCTCTACGTCATCGCCGCCAACGAGCTCAACGGCGCGGCGCAGACGCCGGCGCCGCACAAGGCGGTGGAGAACATCGAGCTGTTCGACAAGGTCGTCGACATCGACCAGTCGCCGATCGGCCGCACCCCGCGTTCGAACCCGGCCACCTACACCGGTTTGTTCACGCCGCTGCGCGAGCTGTTCGCGCAGGTGCCCGAAGCGCGCTCGCGCGGTTATTCGCCGGGCCGCTTCAGCTTCAACGTGCGCGGCGGCCGCTGCGAGGCCTGCCAGGGCGACGGCCTGATCAAGGTCGAGATGCACTTCCTGCCCGACGTGTACGTGCCCTGCGATGTCTGCCACGGCAAGCGCTACAACCGCGAGACGCTGGAAGTCCTGTACAAGGGCTACAACATCAACGACGTGCTGGAGATGACGGTCGAGGCGGCGCTGGCGCTGGTCGAGAACGTGCCCAGCATCGGCCGCAAGCTGGAAACGCTGATGGACGTGGGCCTGAGCTACATCAAGCTGGGCCAGAGCGCGACCACGCTGTCCGGCGGCGAAGCGCAACGCGTCAAGCTGTCGAAGGAACTGTCGCGGCGCGATACCGGCCGTACCTTGTCCATCCTCGACGAGCCCACCACCGGCCTGCCCTTCCACGACATCGGGCATCTGCTCGCGGTGCTGCACCGCCTGCGCGACGACGGCAACACCG
>OKVG01001302.1_pt1 | contig 11197 bp, 12 predicted proteins | sample 1606981 | NCBI WGS metagenome assembly OKVG01 (sample SAMN03281018, study PRJEB24777) | human gut metagenome | isolation source: fecal sample PR128 from 1 month old male Malay infant, vaginal delivered... | reverse complement strand
CAACGGCAGACTCGAACACCTCCGCGGCATCGCCCTGGGCTTCCGGAACCTCACCCACTACATCACCAGATCCCTCCTGGAGACCGGAGGATTCAGACCCCGACTACACCCTGGATCCTGAAGAGCCGGTGTACCGGCTGCGGAAGAGAGCCCTGAACTGGGGCGCCGTATTGAAGAAGGACGCATTGAGGCCGACGACGGGAAGCATAACGAAGCGGTGCCGTATGTCTAACGGTGATGTCGGCAAGACCATGACCGGCAGGAGACTCACCACGATCAGAGCGAGGAAACAACCTGTGGTTGCTGGAGCGCCGTAATACAGATTGATGTCGTGGAAGACGAGGGGCCAGACGGTGAACGGTTCTGGGGAGGAGGTGATGGCAGCTAGCATGGTGGGCATCGACTGCCACAATGCGAGGACGATGAGGAAGAACACCACTGCAAGGATTGGTTGACGGGCGCGACGAAACGGGGTTCGGGCGAGCGCGAGGTCACAGCACCGGTGGGATAGTTCCAGGGTCGCATAGGTGGCGGTTGCTGGCATGACGTGATCTTCCCTGATACCGAATATCGTGTCGCGCGGTTTTGCCGTGGCCGCAGCTGACCGCAGGATAACTCCTCAACGGGTCACAGTCTGCGGGGTGTCGATTTTTCTGTTGACCTCGGCACATCGGGACACAGCTGTCAGCCCAGTGTCAACGTCGGCATGACAAGCTCGTTCACCGGTGACGCTGTCGTGATCGTCGAGGTAAGCCGATTGTGTCATATTGTACGCAGTATGTCTTTTCAACGATTCTTGGCGGGGGTGGCAGCCATCTTGCTTCTCCTGCCTACTGCGTGCGCTGATGATGCGCAGGCGCCCGTTGTCGATAACCTCGGGACGGTCCTCAGCCCCTCCAACTCCCTCATTCGCGAGCCGGCGAATTCGTCAGTCAACGGGACGCTCAAGAGCACATATGAGTACCTCCGGCTCATCGACGGTCACGATCTACCCGACGACGATGGCTACGCTCATGATCATCTGGTCGCGGCTTTGCGCCCGTATTTGGTGAATGGTGGAGACAGTCGGCAGGCCCACGTCACCCAACTCATGGCGGCGTCATCCCTGAAAACCCTCAACGCGTTGTCCGACAAGGAGAGATCAGAGGTCGACAAACGTACCCGCCTGCCGAAGGGCTGCATCACGAGAAAGACGGTGATGACGGATCTGCCCATCGCGACGATGAGGCGGGAGATCGGCCTGTCCAACGACGGGTTGTGCCTCACACCGTGGAAGGTCAAGACGACTTCTTCCGAGGAGGCTCGGTGGGCGATGCAGGCGCTGGCCAGTGCCGACCTATTCAGCAATGCTAAGGACGCCGAGAAATGGGGGTGGGAGTCGATCTCGGACGGGTATTTGCGCCATCTCGAGACCTACAGTGGCCCGAGTACGACTATCGCGATGGCCTTGTCGGCGGCGAATACCGTCTCTACATTGTCTCGTTCCCAGTTGCAACGCATCGGCGACAGTCTCGCGGATGCGCCATGTCCGAGGAAGGACCTTGGTCCGGCGCTCATTCGCAATGGAAAGCCGGTCAAGGACAAGTGCAGTATCGAATCGGCGTACCTGTTGAGGTACTCAGGGAACTGGGCGTGGTGATCAAGGCATTCCCGTTCGACTATTCGGCCCGGGCTGGCCGTTGGGTGCCTGCCGCGCACCATTGCCTCGGTGAGGTCACATAAGCCCTGTGAGTTGCTGCGTGAGCAGTGGCATCGACATGAAGAATGCCCCCGGGTTCGTGGAACTCGGGGGGATCGTCATCACCAGATGGCGACTCTCTTCTCGGGATCGAGCCACATCGGGTCATCCTCGCTCACGCCGAAGGCTTCGTGGAAGGCGTCGATATTGCGGACGATCTGGTTGCAGCGGAACTCGGTGGGCGAGTGGGGGTCCGTGGCGATCCGACGTCGAGCGGCCTCGTCTCGGATGACCCCGCGCCAGATCGAGGCGTAGGACAGGAAGAACCTCTGCTGCCAGGTCAGTCTGGCAACGGGTTCGGGCTCGTTCCCGTCGAAGGAGATCTGAAGGGCCTTGAAGGCGATGCCGGCGCCGCCGAGGTCGCCGATGTTCTCTCCGATGGTCAACTCGCCGTTGACATGCGGGCCGTCGGGGCCGAGCTGCTTGGGGATCAATTCGTTGTACTGGGCGATGAGACCTTTGGTGCGCTCCTCGAAGGCCGCGCGATCGTCAGCAGTCCACCAGTCACGCAGCAGACCCTTCCCATCGCAGGTTGAACCCTGGTCGTCGAAACCGTGACCGATCTCGTGACCAATGACGGTGCCGATACCGCCGTAGTTGACCGCGTCGTCGACATCCGGATTGAAGAAGGGCGGCTGCAGGATCGCGGCCGGGAAGACAATCTCGTTGCGCAACGGGTGGTAGTAGGCGTTGACCGTCTGCGGGAACATCATCCATTCGTCGGGATCAACCGGCTTGCCGAGCTTCTCGATGGTGTGGTTGACGGCAAAGGAGACGACATCTTGGACGGCGTCGACGAGGTTGCCCGGGCCAACTTGCAGACCGGAGAAGTCACGCCACGAATCGGGGTAGCCGATCTTCGTGCGGAAGTTCGCGAGTTTTTCTAAGGCCTCCTTGCGGGTGTCCTCACCCATCCAATCCAGCTGGGTGATGGACTGTCGATAGGCGGCCAGGATGTTGGTGACAAGCTCGTCCATCCGCTGCTTAGAGGCCGGCGGGAAGTAGCGGGCTACGTACATCTTGCCGATGGCTTCCCCCATCGCCGACTGCACGAAGTCGACCGCCCGCTTCCAACGCGGACGCAGGGTCGGAGTGCCGTTGAGGGTGCGGCCGTAGAAGTCGAAGTCGCGCTCGACGAAATCAGAGCTGAGGACCTCGGAGTAGGAGCGAATGACCTGCCATTTGGCCCAGGTGCGCCATTGGTCGATGCGCTCGTCGACCAGCAGGGTCTCGACTCCATCGAAGACGGATGGCTCGGCGTTGATGAGATTCGTGACGACCGCCATGGGTATGTCGGCATTGCTGCGCCAGACCTCCAGGTGCAGGCCGGGGTGAGCCTCGTCAAGATCGGCGAAGGTGGTTGGGTTGTAGGAGGCTTGCAGGTCGCGGCAGCGCACTCGGTCCCAGTGGTGGGAGGCGATCTCGGTCTCCAGGGTCATGACGGTGCGGGCAGCCTGCTCGGCGTCGGGCAAATCTGCCAGCTCGAAGGAGGCCTGGACGTGACGCAGGTAGGCGTTGCGGACTTCGGCCTTGTCCTCGTCGCGGTAGTAGGCCTCGTCAGGCAGACCGATGCCACCCTGACCGATCCACAGCACCTCGCGGGTGGGGTCGCCGGGGTCGGACTCGTCGGCGACGTCGAAGAGTCCCGTAATGCCCCGGCGTTCGGCCTTGCCGAGGAAGGTCACCAGGTCGACGACGCTGGAGATGCCGTCGATTTCCTCGAAGAAGGGACGCAGTGGCTCGGCACCAGCCTTCTCGACGACGTCGACGTCCATGTAACGGCGGTAGAGCTCGACGGCGACCTCCACTTCGTGCGCGGTGGCCTTGTCGCGGATGTCCTCGCCCTTCCCGGACGACAGGTCCTCGAGGATCCGGTGGACGGCCTCGCGGGACTCGTCGTCGAGCTGGTAAAATGGGCCGTCACCGGAGCGGTCGTCGGGGATGACGGCCTGGGATATCCAGGTGCCGTTGACGTGGCGGAAGAGGTCGTCGGCTGGACGGACGGAAGGATCACGGTCCTCGAAGGTGGCGGTCATGGGGCCCAGCCTATAAGGCTTCACGACGGTGGTACGGCCATCGTCTCAATGTAGCCCGCCGATATGTAGATGTTGGTCGTACGTGACTAGGACATCAACTGGGTGTCATCCCTGGGCCTGCCAGGTGTCGGTTCCGGTAAGGAGAGTTGCCAGTGCAGCGTTGCCATCATTGGTAGGTGATGCGTTTGCGCTGTCAACGAGTCTTGCCAGTTGCGCTTGTGGGGTGGATGTCAATGGTCCAGAGATGGTGGTTGCCATGGCGATGCCGGTCGTCTTGATCCCGCGTTTCTTTTTCGCTGGAGTTGTGCAATTGTAGGCTGTTTTGCCCCACAAGCCAGTTATCCACCCAAGTACAGGTAACGTCAGGGCAATAAAAGCCATTTTGATGTTCCGCGAATACCCGCCCATCGAAAATAGGAAAGGTAGTCAAAACTCAACCGTCCAGAGCACTCCAACGATGGCGCCGATGGCGAGGCCGTTGAGGGGCGCGCGGCGGTATTGCTCTTCGGCTGCGTTTTTGTGGGTGGTCATCGTTGTCTTCCCTGGAGGACTTGGTGGTGTTAAGCCTTGGTCTGGCTCTCGCTGGCCGCTGAGTGGCTGTCTGGCAAATAGGAGCACCGTGGTTTCTGTGGTAAGAAGAGCTCCCTGAAACTAGTGTCACCGTTAAGAATCGTTCCTACGTGGCCGCATCCATCGGCACATCTCACCGAAACAGTGCAGAGGATCAAGAATGGGAGGATAAGGATAGTTCCGTAATGCTGAAAACATAAAACCACACCGTCATGGTTATGAAAAGTATGACCACTGAAGCAATGCTCATGCTAAGAATAAAAGGGGCTTTACTGTTCTTGAGTCTGATTCCGATACTACTGAGGATCAGTCCGGCGCAAGGAAACACTGCTAACGGAAGCGGGTGTACTGCGGCCTCCATGCTGAGGAGAAGGTCATCATCTACAAGAACAAGGTGAGTCGAGAATATGAGCATGCCAGCGAAAGTTGCCATGACAGCACCTATGATTTTGGTTTTGAGTCTCCGTTTCTCCGGGTCATCGCACGCGTACATCTTCCGTTCCCATAAGCCTGTGAGCCACCCAACCAGAGGGAAAATGAGCGACATGGTAAATACGGGGGGGGGGTACGCCTTGGGGACGAGAACTAGCGTTTCTCGCACATGAAGTATCCCGAATACCGTAGGCCAGACAACTCCGACGATGGTGCCGATGATGAGGCCGTTGAGGGGTGCGCGACGGTACTGTTCCCTGGTTGTGCTGTTGTGGGTGGTCATCGCGGTGCCTTCGTGGTGGTGTGGGGGTCGCAGGCGTCTCCTACGCCATCGTGGTCGGAGTCAACTTGCTCCGGGTTAGCGATGGTGGGGCAGTTATCCCGGGCATCGGGGACACCATCACCATCACGGGTCACCTCGATGGGGAAGGTGAGAGTGTCACTGGTGCCCGTGCCATCAGTAATACGAAGATGGGCCCGATATGCGCCCACCACTGGCCCGCGCCTCGTCGTCGTTTCCACTGTCATGTCTCGCTCCTTTGTGAAAGCGTTCCGAAAGGACACAAACAACACAGGCGTGGCATGTCGGCGTCGATCCGCAATCCACGACGGAACCAAGAACTTCAACCCCGACTCCGACTTCCACACCTCGCGGCATGGTCACGGTTGCGGGACAGTGCCGGAATCCCACCGGCTTCCCCGGAGCACCCGGGCATCAACCCATCAATCAGGCTGACAGCGAGCACCGTACACCTGTCCCACGGGTGGCACCGACCTACCTGAGCTGTATCGCCCTCAGTCGTCCCCCTGAGTAGGTTGCCATGCTAACGGCAAAGGATGGGTCGGATGAAGCGCATTATCTCCTGTCGGCGGCCGCAACGCCATGGACCAACCCACCAGGTCAGATCAACACACGCCATAATCACAAAAACGCCGTGCAATACCTACATCCATCAAAACTCAAAGAAAAACATTACTCCTATGATGCCGTATACATAAAATCACGCCAAGGCAGATGCAAATAGGGCAAACGTCGCGATGACGCTCATCTCGACCCGAAAATACTTATCGCCCCTGCAAGCCATGCTTACCGCACCAAGAATCCAACCTGCCAACAAGAACACCACAACCGCAACAGAAAACTGGATGATCTTCAACTCGATTCTGTCAAACCTGAAGGTCGAATAACACTCCTTGCAGGCCAGAATCGCGCCAGTAATCATTACCATAACAGCAGTAATAGCCTTCACCCTGAGTTTGTAGCGTGCCCCATGGCACCGAGAAATTGCGGCCTTTTGCCACAGCCCAGTAAGCCGCCCAATCACTGGGAATATAAGCGACGTGACCAATGCATACTCGTGCCCACCAAAGGCAATGATCGCTTCTTGCCCCCATGAAAATACTCGATCTGCGAGAATTGCCAACAGACGGCTCCGACGATGGTGCCGATGATGAGGCCGTTGAGGGGTGCGCGACGGTACTGATCCTTGTTCGTGGTCGTGTTGTCGTGGATGCCCATCGTTGCCTTTCTATAGGCGCTGGCGGCGTCTAAGTCCTAATTTAGTATTTGTGGTTTGGCGATAGGAGGACTATCTAGGGGTAGCTCCACTGTCATCGGTGATGGATAATGACCGCAGGTCACGTCTTCTAACGCTTCAGAGCAATGATATGAACCATTCAAGTCCCAAAGAAAAAACACACCTCTATGATATTGAATACATAAAAGGAGACTGCCAAGGATGCGTATAGTGCGATCAGTGTGGCTATGATTATCTTGGCAAGAAAGTGATTGTCATTCTCCCTGAGGGTAATTCTTGTCGCGCCAAGGGTCCATCCTCCCAAGGAGAACACCGATAGTAGAATGAGGTAATATATAATGGTTTCTTCGCCGCTAATGAACCTCAGAGTTGACAAGAAGCGCTCAATGGAAGCCATAAGTACACCATTGAGGGCGAATATGGTAGCGATGGTAGCCTTGACTCTATGCTTTTGCTTCGTTGAATCGTTGCAGTCGACAGCGGCTTGTTCCCACAGTCCGGCGAGCCACCCCGTCACAGGGAAAACAAAGGACATGATGAATTGGGGCGGAGAGGATTTAATGTCTTGTTTTGCTAGGGGCGGAGTTATGAGGAATCTCAAAATCACGAGTGCCCAGACGGCTCCGACGATGGTGCCGATGATGAGGCCGTTGAGGGGTGCGCGGTGGTACTGGTCCTTGGGTGTGTTGTTGTGGGTGGTCATCGTGGTGCCTTGGTGTGGGGGTCGCAGGCGTCTCCTACACCGTTGTGGTCGGTGTCGGTCTGGTCTTGGTTGGCGATGGTGGGGCAGTTGTCCTGGTTGTCGGGCACGCCGTCGCCGTCTCGGGTGACGTGGATGGGGAAGGTGAGGGTGTCACTGGTACCGGTGGTGTCGGTGATGCGTAGGTGTGCCCGATACTTTCCCAGCTGCTTTAAGGTGCGGGTGATCCCAGGTGTGGCACTATCAATCTCGTAGTGTCCATCGCCGTCAAGGTCCCACTGCCAACGCCGAATGCGTCCGATCGAGGTGTAGGACGAGGAGGCGTCCAACTGAAGGGGTTCACCTGCACGTACCAGATTTTGCCCAATCACGTCAGCGCGCATCCGCACCCCAAGCACCGGCGCCACCTGCGAGACACCGGCAGACAGGCCATACATCCTCGGCGGTTTGACCAAGGGACGCACCATCCCGGCAATCTGCTCATGGCCAATCACATTCGGATGATACCAATTATTCTGATCCCAACTTGGAAGTGACCAGGTCTTCCCGGTCCACCCCTCATCGCCGGCAGTCTCATGGAACTCGTTGATCCAGCGATAAGGATTGTGTAAATCAAGATCAATGAAGGACGGTTCTGGCTCATGGGTGTTGAACAGGCTGGTGGTGGGGGCGTAGGTCACTTTGAGGCCATGAGACGTGTTCCAGGCCTTGATGGTGGCAGCCTGCCGGGCGCGGAACTCGTCCTCGGCGGCCCGGACACGGGTCGCCGGTATGCCCGTGCCAGGAACGTCCTCGGCAGCCGGGATGAGGTAGGGGTAGCCGATCAGGATGACACGGGTGTGAGCCGGATCCGCCAGTCGGTGCTGGATATGTGACAGCAATGTCACCGTGTTCGTCATCGTGGCATCAGTCTTCTTGCGTGCTGCGTCAACCGTCCCGCTGCACTTTTTTGCTGACCATGCTATTTCTGCAAAGCAGTTTTCGACGACGTCAGCGAAGTTGAGGTCGTTGCCTCCGGCGGTCATGAGGATCACGCCGGTGTGGGGATTCATGGTATCGGCCTGGCTGATGATGTTGTGGTCTCCGGTGGCGATCTGGGCGCCGCTCCAGGCTTTCACGTCGAGTTGGTAGGTTGTGTCCGTGCTCTTCTGGTTGAGCATGCCGGTGAGTACCGAACCGTAGTTCTTGGGGCTGCGATATGATCCATCGGCCGGATACCCATCGACCAGGGTTCCGTTGCCTGCCGAGTACGAGTCTCCGAGCACGGTCATCTTTACCAGTCGGCGAGGAGGCACCCACCCATGAACCGTGACCGCTCGGGCCGGATTGGCACCCACATTGTCATAGGACTGCAGGCCACGTAGCGCCGGTACCACCTGTATCGTCGCCAGCATCGGGGAGTAGTACCCGGGGAATGATCCGTCAGGCCGCTGTTGGGCGGCAAGCCATGTCTGGCCGGCCACGGCCTGTGCTCTGTGGGTGGCATCACCAGCCCGGTACAGTCCCGGTGCCGCCCGCGTGGTCGCACGCACATTATCCCCCCGTGCCCCTTCGGAAGCCCACGCATCACCCTGCCGAGCGGTATCCAACCGTGCCATAAGACGCGCTTTCGCCGCCGCAATCGTCTCTTGCTGGTCTTTCGTGGCCACCACATGCGATAACGCAGTCAGCATTAACCCATCGGTACTGGTAATACCCGCCGGCATCTTTGGTAGCCCGTGCCACGCATACCTGGTCACCTCTGCAAGCAGGGCCTCGGGGATCGGTTTGCCCAACCGCTCCAGAGCGATCATGTCCAACGCCTGATGAAAAGGATGCTCATTGAACTGGGACGCATGGGTCACCGGTTTGGCGTAGTCAACTCCGCCATAGGTGGTCGACTCGCCAAGTGCCAGCAAGGTGATCGTCACCTTCGCACACCCACCCACATTCGCCTTAGTGCAGTAGGTCCGCCCTTGGGCCTTGATGGTGTCCTTGACCTTGGCAACGGTAGGCGAACCCTTCTTGCCCGCCGCCACCAACGCCAGAGCCCCATCCAACTGCGAACCCAACTTGTTCTTGGTCAGATCGGCCTGGTGACTATCGATGTAGTCGGCCGCCTTCTGGGCTTGGGTGGCATAGTCGGCAGGTCCAGACGTCTGAGCTGCCTGGGCGGGGGCCGCCCCCGCTGCGCCTACCATCAGTGCGGCAGCCACCACTGGGCCCACCACACGCTTGCACGTCGTCGTTGCTTCTACTGCCATGGCCACTCCTCAATCTTGGAGCGTTCCGAGAGGAGCCACGGGGCAGCACAGGCGTAGCAAGCGTCGGTGACGATCCGTAACCCTCGACGGAACCAGAAACCAATCTCCACGGTGATCTGGTACTCCGACTTCCACACACGAGATGCGGTCACGGTTGCGGGACAGCGCCGGATTCCCACCGACTTCCCCACATCACCTGGGCATCAACCCACCCATTGGACTGACAGAGAAAAAGATACACCCCAAGCCTCTAGGAACACACACGACACAGCACGTGCCGGCGCCAGGAGGCTTTGGGGCCAAGACCCATTCCTGGCCCCGGAAGTTTCAGTCCTGGACCTGCCAGGTGTCGTTCCCGGCCAGCAGAGTGGCCAGAGCGGCGTCGCGGGACTCCTGGTCGGTGGCGTCCCCAGCGGCGAGCGTGACCTGGGCGCGAGCCTGGTCGTCATAGGTGGGACGCTCGACGTCGCGGAAGATTCCGACCGGGGTCTGGCTGACGATGACGCCGTCATCCAGGTGAGCAAGTTCGAAGGCCAGCGACGGGTCAGCACGGTGGGAGTCGTGGACGAGCACGTGGTCCATGCCCACCTCGGCGACGTCAGCCACCGTTAACTGGCCGCTTACGGGGTCGCGCACCACGCCGCGGGAACCGTCAGCTCCGACGAGCACCGGCTCCCCGTCAACCAGTCGGATGAGGTGCTGGGCGGCCTCGGGCCCCTTGTAGTCATCGAACGCCCCGTCATTGAAGATCGGGCAGTTCTGATACATCTCGACAAACGAGGTGCCCCGATGCTTGGCGGCGGCGGCGAGCACCTGGGCGAGATGCTTCCGATCAGAGTCGACGGCACGAGCTACGAAGGAGCAGCCCGCCCCCAACGCCACTGCCAACGGGTTGAACGGTGCGTCGATCGACCCCATCGGGGAGGACTTCGTAACCTTGCCAGCCTCCGAGGTGGGGGAGTACTGCCCCTTCGTCAGACCGTAAATCCGGTTGTTGAACATGAGGATCGTCAGGTTGACGTTGCGGCGCATGGCATGGATGAGGTGGTTGCCGCCGATGGACAGAGCGTCACCGTCACCAGTGATGACGAAAACGGCCAGATCCGGGCGAGACACTGCCACCCCCGTCGCGATGGCCGGGGCACGGCCGTGGATGGAGTGCATGCCATAGGTGTTCATGTAGTACGGGAAGCGCGAGGAGCAGCCGATGCCCGAGATGACAACGGCGTTTTCCTTGGCGATGCCCAGATCCGGCAGCACACCCTGGAAGGTGGACAGAATCGCGTAGTCGCCACAGCCGGGGCACCAGCGCACCTCCTGGTCGGAGGCGAAGTCACGACGCTTCAGCGGCTCGATCGCCAGCGGCACACCGGCAAGTCCGGCGGGACGATCCTCGGTGGTGATGTCAGTCATCTCAGGCCTCCTCGGTCTCGTCGTTGCAGTACTGGCACAGTTCCTCACACAGGTCGACCGGGGAGATCGGTAGCCCGCGCACCCGCGAGATCGTCTTGACGTCGACGAGATACCTCGAACGTAACAACATCGCGAACTGGCCGGTGTTCATCTCGGGGACGACCACTCGGCGGTAACGATGCAGCAGGTCGCCCAGGTCCTCCGGCAGTGGGTTGAGGTGACGCACGTGGGCCTGAGCGATGGACAGACCACGAGCACGGACTCGACGCACTGCAGCGGTGATCGGACCGTAGGTGGAACCCCAACCCAGCACCAGGACGTCAGCGTCACCGGACGGATCGTCGACGACGGTCGGCGGAATGGTCTTGGCGATGCCCTTCACCTTGGCGGCTCGGGTGGTGACCATGTCCTCGTGGTTGGACGGGTCGTAGGAGATGGCGCCGGTGCGAGCCGACTTCTCCAGACCGCCGATGCGATGCTCCAGACCCTTGGTCCCGGGCAAGGCCCACGGACGGGCCAGGGTCTCC
>OKVG01001294.1_pt1 | contig 11280 bp, 7 predicted proteins | sample 1606981 | NCBI WGS metagenome assembly OKVG01 (sample SAMN03281018, study PRJEB24777) | human gut metagenome | isolation source: fecal sample PR128 from 1 month old male Malay infant, vaginal delivered... | reverse complement strand
ATGCCAACGCCCAAGACGTACACCTCCTCACGCACTCCAGTGTTGGACTGCTGCGAGGACGCACGCCACGAAGAAATCCACCACCGCAGCGAAGAACTGTTCCAGGCCCTCGTCCACGCGAGTCTTCGCACGCACTTTGAACGCCTGAGCTCCGCCGAAACCCTGTACCTGGTGACCGGCGACGGGGAAAGGGTACAGATTTCCCCCGAAATGTACGGCCCCATCACCTCGGTGGCACGGGCCTTCGCCGACCGCAAGGACGTGTGCGTGGTCCGCCAGGACCGCCTCATGACCACTCAGGAGGCCGCCGACTACCTGGGGGTATCGCGACCGACCATCGTGCGACTCCTCGAGCGCGGCGAGATTCCCTTCGAGCGCATCAACACGCACCGTCGCGTGGCGTTCGACGACCTGGAACGCTACCGCCTCGATCACGAGCACGTCAGCCGACGAAACCGATAGGCTGAACGCTCGATAGGCCGAGCCGAACTGAACCGAGCGGCGCTCACGATTCGCGGCCCTAACGGTAGGTAACGGGCCGCCTACACAGTGGCGTTCAGGAAAGACAACATCCGCTGAACAATCTCGGGGCTAAAACAGCGCGAATCCCCGTGTTCGGCGCCCGGAACCAGCACCAAATCGGTGGGTACCTGTCGCGTGCGCAGGGCCTGATACACCCGCACCGATTGCTGGTACGGCACGCACGAATCGGCAATGCCGTGCACTAGCATCAGGGCAGTGGCGCCGCCGCTCGCACCCTGTGCAGAGGCATTTTCGACCTTATTCACTCGTTTCTGGGGGCGTACCGCATCAATAGGATGCGCACGCTCCCAGTTCTTTTGGGCACGCTCGATGCAGACACCCGGAACCGCCCGCTCGCCCTTGGACGCGTCGATAGTAGACACATCAGCGGGGACCGGGTGGGTGCTTCCCAACAGTCGCCATTCGGCGCCGTCATCCTCGGGGTGGTCGAGAGCGTAGCCAGCCAGGGGCCGGTCGGTGAAGATGGTCCTCAAATCGCTGACCCCGTAAAACGAAGCCGCCGCCGCCACCTGCGAACTGTGGGACGGGTAGGCGCTTGCCGCCCTGCCTTCAAAGTATTCGTCGTGCTCGGGAGCGCTCGCAGAATCCCCAAATGCAGGGTCACCGGCGGCGGAATCTCCCGTATGCGCAACCATCATGCTCAGGTGCCCGCCGGCGCTTCCGCCCGCTACCGCAATGCGTTGCGGGTCAATACCGAATTCGTGCGCGTTGGCGCGGAAGAAACGCACCGCCTCCTTCACATCGTGCAGGGCACCCGGGAAGAGTGCCTGATGCGAATACCGGTAGTTGATGGACGCGACCGCCCAGCCTGCCTGCTGAAAAGCGGCGCGCATGAGCGCCTGGGTATTGGGCTGCTCCCCGCCAGGGGTGCGCAGGACGGTGTCGCGTAGGGCCTGGTTGGTGCCGAAGCGCCAGGCACCACCGTGAACCCACACCAGCAGCGGCGCGGGGGCAGAGATATCCCCGGTCGCGGGGAAGAAATCATAGGCGAAAGCCTCGCGAGTTACCGGCGACTGCGCGCCGTAGTCGGGTAGCGAGTGGGCATCGTAAAAGCCCGCCTCGCGGTAAAAACCGGAGCGGTACTCGGTGCTCTCAACGGTCGGCGCGCCCTCTACATTCGGCGCGTCCTCAGCGTTCAATGCGCCCTCAACCTTCGGCGCGCTCTCAGAAATCTGCATGAATCAGCGCCGCGTTAGGGAACCAGCACAATCTTGCCGCGCGTGTGGCCGGAGGCCATAAGCTCCTGAGCCGCGGCGGCCTCGGCGAGGGGGAAAATCTTCTCCACGTGCACCTTCAGCAGGCCCAGAGACATGAGCCGGGCGATCTCCTGCATCTGCGCACGGTCCGGGTGAGCCGTCAGCCACTGCGCCTCAAACCCGCGCTCGCGGGCCACGTCCAGCGGGTCGGGATTCGTCAGCGTCACGATGCGCCCGCCGGGGACCAGTACCTCCAACGAATCGAGGAAGGTCTGCCTGCCGGTCGAGTTGAGTACCACGTCCATGGTCCGACCCAGCACCGCGCGGAAATCCTCGGTGCGGTAGTCGATGGGCTGGGCCCCCAGCGAGCGCACGAACTCGTGATTCGCGGCGGAGGCGGTCGCAAAAACCTGCGCGCCCGCCTGAATGGCCAGCTGCACGGCGAGGTGGCCGACGCCTCCGGCACCGGCGTGGATGAGCACGCGCTCGCCCTCCTTCAGGTGCGCCACCTCGAAGAGCGACTGGTAGGCGGTGAGCCCGGCAAGCGGTGCGCCGCCGAGCTGGGCGCACGGAACGTCGGAGGGAACCTTGGCCAGCTGGTAGGCGGGTGCGAGGACATACTCGGCGTACGCGCCGCCGGGGTACGGGAAGGTCACCATGCCGAAAACGCCGTCGCCGACTTTGAAGCCCGTATAGTCGCCGGCGGTAGCGACCACAGTGCCGGCAACATCCCATCCGGGCACGAAGGGTCTATAGGAGGGATCGGCCAGCTGCGCGGCGGGACCCAGGCCCTTGCGGGTGGTCACGTCGATGGGGTTCACGCCCGCGGCGACCGTCTTGATGAGCACATGACCGCGCACCGGGGTGGGGATGGGCACGTTCGCCTCGTGCAGAACGCTTTCGTCGCCCCATTCGGTGAGCTGAATCTGGCGCATGGTGGTCACGGTTTACCTCCGCTGGTGTGGTGTTGTCGTGCTTGTTTGAACGGTGTGCGCGTTTCCCTATTCTCTCAACTGCGGGGCCTCCGGAACAACAGGGGAGCGGAGGCGTCCAGCCTCTGATGCTTCCACCCGAGATGTAACCCGAGATATAAAGCAGAAATAAAAAGGAGCCGACACCCGCTGGGCGAGTATCGGCTCCCGTGTTCCCTCTCGAATAAGAACATCGTGCCCCTGAAAGGATTCGAACCTTCGACCCCCAGTACCGGAAACTGGTGCTCTAATCCGCTGAGCTACAGAGGCAACCCCACCATGGTATCAGATATGCGTCGGATAAACGGTCAGCCCCGGCCCAATGCTTGCTAGAATAGGTTCTTATGACTCCTGAAGAACTCTCCGAAGCCATTGCGCTTGCCCTAGAAGAAACCATTTCCTCCGGCCAGCTGACCCTCGTGGAGGGCGCTGAACTGCCCGCCGTCCGAGTGGAGCGCCCCAAGTCCCGTGAGCACGGCGACTGGGCAACCAACGTCGCTCTGCAGCTCGCCAAGAAGGTGGGCAAGAACCCGCGCGAGGCAGCAGCTCTTCTGGCCGAGAAGATCGGCGCCATCCCCGGCGTGGCATCCGTTGACATCGCGGGCCCCGGCTTCCTGAACATCACCCTGGACGCAGCAGCAGCAGGCGAGCTCGCCGCCACCATCGTTGAGGCGGGCGAAGCCTACGGCCGCAGCGACAAGTTCGCCGGCAAGACCATTACCCTTGAGTTCGTCTCCGCGAACCCGACCGGCCCCATCCACCTGGGCGGCACCCGCTGGGCCGCCGTCGGTGATGCGCTCGCCCGCGTGCTGGAGGCTGAGGGCGCTAACGTGGTGCGCGAGTACTACTTCAACGACCACGGCACCCAGATTGACCGCTTCGTGCGTTCCCTGATTGCCGCCGCCCGCGGTGAGGAGACCCCCGAGGACGGCTACGCTGGCGCGTACATTGTTGACATTAAGGACCAGATTCTGGCTCAGCGCCCCGACGCGCTTGAGGCTGAGAACCCCGAAGAGATTTTCCGCGAAATCGGTACTCACCTGATGTTCGATCAGATTAAGGAGTCTCTGGCGGCCTTCGGTACCCACTTCGACGTGTTCTTCCACGAGAATTCCGTGTTCGAGGGCGGCAAGGTGGATGCCCTGCTCGACGCCATGCGCGAGAACGGTCAGCTCTTCGAGGCCGACGGCGCCTGGTGGATGCGCACCACCGACTACGGCGACGACAAGGACCGCGTGGTCATCAAGTCCGACGGCAACCACGCCTACGTGGCCGGCGATATCGCCTACTACCAGGACAAGATGACCCGCGCCGAGAACCCCGCCGACGTGGCGATTTACATGCTCGGCGCTGACCACAACGGCTACGTGGGCCGTCTGAAGGCCATCGCCCAGATTCTTGGCTACCGCGCAGACCAGATTGAGGTCATGATTGGTCAGCTGGTGAACCTGGTCAAGGACGGCAAGCCCGTGCGCATGTCCAAGCGTGCCGGCACCGTGGTCACCCTCGAGGACCTGGTCGAGGCCGTGGGTGTTGACGCGGCCCGCTACGAGCTGACCCGCTACTCGGTGGACACCCCCATCGACATTGACCTGGGCCTGCTGACCTCCAAGAGCAACGAGAACCCGGTCTACTACGTACAGTACGCTCACGCACGCACCGCCGCCGTGGCACGCAACGCCGCGGAGGCCGGCGTGAAGATTGAGGACGGCGTGGACACCTCCCTGCTCGACTCCGCCGCTGACGGTGAGCTGCTGGCTGTGCTCGGCCAGTTCCCCGCCGCCGTGCGCGACGCCGCGAAGTTCTACGAGCCGCACCGCGTGAACCGCTACCTGGAGCAGCTCGCTTCGGCCTACCACAGCTGGTACGGCGTCTCCCGCGTGGCCCCCAAGGCCGACGAGGAGGTCACTGACCTGCACCGTACCCGCCTGCTGCTGAACAACGCGGCACAGCAGGTGCTGGCTAACGGCCTGAACCTGCTGGGTGTGAGCGCACCCGAGCGCATGTAATACTCCTCGATTCAACCCCCGACCCGGTGCTACCGGGGCGGGGGTTGAACGTATGCCGCCGCCGGCGGCATCATTGCCCAACCCCGTACAGAGGACAGAAATTGAAACTGCACAGACTTTGACCCGCCGCTACACTGCGTCCCCTTACGCTAAACCCCGGCGCAGTAGCGCACCCGAGCGCATGAGAAAGAGACACGATGAGCGAAGCCCGTTCCCTCTACCGCCCCGAATGGCTGACCCAGCCTCAGAACCGCGGCGACCTGCCCCGCAGCATCTGGAGCGAATCCTTCACCCGCAATGCGGAGGGTGAGCTTTGCATCGACGGTGTGACCGTCAGCGAGCTGGCCGCCGAGCACGGCACCCCGCAGTACGTTTTCTCCGAGACCACCTTCCGCGCCCGTGCCCGCGCCTACCGCACCGCTTTTGAGCAGGCTTTCGCCAAGCATGGCGCGCAGGTGAGCGTCTACTACGCCGGCAAGTCCTTCCTCTCCACCGCGGTCGTTCGCTGGGTTCGTGAGGAGGGCCTGTGCCTGGACACCGCCTCCGGTGGCGAGCTGGCGCTGGCGCTGCGCGGCGGCATGCCCGGCGAGCGCATCGCCCTGCACGGCAACAACAAGTCGGAAGCCGAAATCGCCCGCGCGATTCGTAGCGGCCTGGGCCGCGTGGTGGCCGATTCGGTGGACGAAATCAAGCTGATTGAGCGGGTGTACGCCGAGCTGGCCGCCGAGCGCGTGGCTGAGGGCGAGGAGCCCTACCCGCCCGTTCCGGTGCTGATTCGCATCACCCCGGGCGTGCACGCCTCCACCCACGAGTCGATCGCGACCGCTCACGAGGACCAGAAGTTCGGCATGTCCCTGCAGCCCGGTACCGCTGCGCTTGCCGGCCTGGACGAGGCAGAGCTGGAGCACTGGGGCGTGGAGGCCTCCGACTCCTACGCTGCGCTGGCGGCGGCAATCCTGAATGTGACCGACTCCCTGGATTTCCGCGGTATTCACTGCCACATCGGTTCGCAGATTTTTGAGGCGGAGGGCTTCGAGCAGGCGGCAACCACCGCTCTGGAATTCATGAACCGCCTCAACCGTGACCTGGACGTGACCCTGCCGGAGCTGGACCTGGGCGGCGGCTACGGCATCGCCTACACCGAGGCCGATCGTCCCCGCTCCATCGCCGAGGTGACCGAATCCATCGCCGCTTCGGTTGCGGCCACCTGCGAGCGCCTGGGCATGGCGATTCCGCACATGTCCTTCGAGCCTGGTCGCTCGATTTCGGGCCCCTCGGGCGCGACCCTGTACACGGTGGGCACCATCAAGAACGTGAGCATTGAGGACGAAAACGGCGAGATTCGCGTGCGCCGTTACGTCTCGGTGGACGGCGGCATGAGCGATAATGCCCGCCCGGTGCTGTACGAATCGGACTACTCGGCAACCCTGGCGAACCGCGCCCCGGCGGGGGAGCAGGCGCTCTCTCGCGTGGTGGGTAAGCACTGCGAATCCGGCGATATTGTGGTGCGCTACTGCTACCTGCCGGTCGACCTGCAGGCGGGCGATATTCTGGCGGTTCCGGCGACGGGCGCGTACTGCTACGTGCTGGGGTCGAACTACAACTTCCTGACCCGCCCGCCGGTGATTGCGACCGCCGAGGGTCGTCCCTCCCGCGTGATGATTCGCCGCCAGAGCGAGGACGACATGCTTGCCCTGGACATGGGTTCGGATATCTAAGAACCCCATCCCAGAATCTAAGAAACCGTGAAGTCCCCGTCTCTGAATTGCACGCCGTGAGGCGGCTGTTGCAGGCGGGGCTTCACGGTATTGCGCGTTCAAGACTCCGCCGACGATAAGGCCCACCTCATGATTGTGAGGGATGCCTCATCTCAGAGAATAAAAGTCGCAGCTTGAGGCCGATGGCTTCATCCCGCCTCTTGATAAAGTGGTGTTGAGTGCGTGCTCCGCGTAGCGCGCCGCACCGTAGCCCGAAGAGACCCCGGGGAACGCCCCGGAACGACCGTAGAAAGAGACTATCGTGGCTGACAAAATCAAAGTTGCCCTGCTGGGTGCCGGTAACGTCGGTTCCCAGGCGGCACGCATCCTGATAGAGGATAACGCCGTCCTTGAGAAGCGCATTGGTGCGCCCGTCGAGCTGATCGGCATTGCCGTGCGTGATACTCGGGCAACTCGCCACTGGAATGCCGACCCCTCGCTGTACACCACCGACGCCGAAGCTTTGATTGACGCCGCCGACGTGGTGATCGAGCTGACCGGCGGCATCGAGCCGGCCCGCACCCGCATCCTGCGCGCGCTGAACGCCGGCAAGTCCGTCGTTTCGGGCAACAAGGCCCTGCTGGCCAAGCACGGCGTGGAGCTGCAGGCCGCCGCCGATGCATCCGGCGCGCAGCTGTCCTACGAGGCCGCCGTGGCCGGTGCGATTCCGATTCTGCGCCCGCTGCGCGACTCCCTGGCCGGCGACCGCGTGACCCGCGTTCTGGGCATCATGAACGGCACCACCAACTACATTCTTGATCAAATGGACACCACCGGCGCCTCCTTCTCAGATGCGCTGGCCGACGCCCAGAAGCTGGGCTACGCAGAGGCCGACCCCACCGCCGACGTTGAGGGCCTCGACGCCGCTTCGAAGGCCGCTATTGTTGCTTCGCTGGCGTTCCACTCGGACTTCACGATTGATGACGTGCACACCGAGGGCATTACCGCCATCACCGCCGATGACGTTGCGGCCGCGGACGCCGACGGCTACGTCATCAAGCTGCTGGCTATCTGCGAGCGCGAGGGTGAAGACGGTGTGAACATTCGCGTGAACCCGACCCTGATTCCGCGCCAGCACCCGCTGGCCGGCGTGCACGGTGCGTTCAACGCCGTGTTCGTCGAGGCTGAGAACGCCGGTGAGCTGATGTTCTACGGTCCCGGTGCGGGTGGCGCTCCTACTGCTTCGGCTGTTCTGGGTGACTTCGTGTCCCTGGCTCGTCGCCTCGTGCTGGGCGGCCCCGGTGTTCCCGAGACCTCCCACGCTCAACTGCACGCAACCAGCCTGGACAACGTGATTTCTCGCTACTCGGTGGGCGTTCTGGTGGAGGACCGTCTGGGTGTTCTGGCGAACATTACCCGCATCCTGGCCGAGCACGGCATCTCGGTGGATTCGCTGCGCCAGTCCGCCCCGAAGGAGGGTGTGGCCCAGATTCGTATGGTGACCCACTCCGCGAAGGACTCCGACCTGCGCCGCGCCATTGCCGTGATTGACGCGCTCGATACGGTGCGTGAGGTGACCTCCGTGATTCGCGTGGAGTCCGAGAAGCACTAGGTGCACGTCGAGAGACTATCCAATCCCGCGGCCTGATGCGCCGCACTAAACCTGCGAGGGCAACCCGCGAGGTCCCTCGCTCACTGACGAACCCGCGTACCCGCTATCGGGGTCACAGGACCCCGGCGGGCGGTGCGCCTCAAGATTAAAGGAGAAGCCAATGGCACACGTGTGGCAGGGCGTTATCAAGGAATACCGTGACCGTCTGCCCTTCGGTGAGGACGTTCAGGTCGTGACTCTGGGTGAGGGTGGCACCCCGCTGATTCACGCCCCGGCGCTGTCCGCCGAGACCGGCAACACCGTTTACCTGAAGTTCGAGGGTATGAACCCGACCGGTTCCTTCAAGGACCGCGGCATGACCAGCGCCATGACCGCCGCTAAGCGTGACGGCGCGAAGGCAGTGGTGTGCGCTTCGACCGGTAACACCTCCGCTTCCGCCGCAGCCTACGCGCTGCAGGCCGGCCTGCGCTGCGCCGTGCTGGTTCCGGACGGCAAGATTTCCATGGGTAAGCTCTCCCAGGCGATTGCTCACGGTGCCGACATCATCCAGATTGACGGCAACTTCGACAACTGCCTCGAGATTGCTCGCAAGCTCAGCGAGAACTACCCCGTGTTCCTGGTGAACTCGGTGAACCCCTACCGTATCGAGGGTCAGAAGACCGGTTCCTTCGAGGTCGTCGACACCCTGGGTGACGCTCCCGATTACCACCTGCTGCCGGTCGGCAACGCCGGTAACATCACCGCGTACTGGAAGGGCTACAAGGAGTACTCCGAGCCCTACACCAACCGTGACGGCGAGGTTCTGGAGCCCGTGGCCACCAAGCGCCCGATCATGTGGGGCTTCCAGGCCGCCGGTGCCGCCCCGATTGTGGCGGGTCACCCCATCGAGACCCCCGAGACCATCGCAACCGCGATTCGCATCGGTAACCCCGCTTCGTGGGAGAAGGCCGAGGCCGCCCGCGACGAGTCCGGCGGCGTGATTGAGGCCGTGACCGACGAGGAGATTCTCGAGGCGCACCGCTGGCTGTCCTCGCGCGAGGGCGTGTTCGTGGAGCCTGCTTCGGCCGCCGGCGTGGCGGGTCTGCTGAAGAAGCACCGCGCGGGTGAGGCCCCCGAGGGTAAGACCATCGTCATCACCGTGACCGGCCACGGCCTGAAGGACCCGCAGTGGGCCCTGGAGGCAGTGAACGGCGTGAAGGTCGAGCCGACCAAGGCTCCCTTCGACGTGGTTGCTGTGGCAAATATTCTCGATTTGCACTAGCCTATTCGTACTACGAGGTGCACTCCGTCCCGGTTTTCGGGGCGGGGTGCACCTGCATGATGGCGGGGCCCCGTACCCCGCCACCACCCATTGTTATGGCGGATGTGCGGATCATCAGCATCCCGCTCGCTCACTCCGTCACCGATCGCGAGGGACCTCTTCACATGTCTTCCCTGAACCTTTCTGATATTCCCGTGGGCGCATCCGTCACCGTGCGCGTGCCCGCCACGAGCGCCAATTTGGGTCCCGGCTACGACAGCCTGGGCCTGGGCCTGGGATTCTACGATGAGCTGAGGGTTGAGCGCATCGAGTCCGGCCTGGAATTTGAGCTGACGGGTGAGGGTAGCGCCGAGGTTCCGCGCAACGAAAACCACCTGGTGGTTCGCGCCATGAAGGCGGCTTTTGAGGCGGCCGGCCTGGAGGAGCTGCCCCCGCTGAAGCTGATTGCGGATAACAAGATTCCGCACTCGCGCGGCATGGGCTCTTCGGCCTCCGCGATTGTTGCCGGCGTGGCGGCCGCCAGCGCGCTGCTGCCCGAGGAGCACCGCCTGGACCGCGAGCGTATGCTGCAGGTCGCCTCCGATATGGAGGGTCACCCCGATAACGTGGCTCCGGCGATTTACGGTAACCTCTCGGTGTCCTGGGGACAGCTGGGGGAGTGGCACTCCCTGATTATTCCGGTGCACCCGCAGGTGCGTCCGGTCGTGGCCGTGCCCGACTACGAGGTGTCCACGAAGCTGGCCCGTTCCCTGATTCCCGCGGAGATTCCTCACGCTCGGGCCGCCGCTAATTCGGCGCGTTCCGCGCTGCTGGTGCGTTCGCTCTCGGATGCTCCCGAGTACCTGATGGATGCGACGGTGGACTACCTGCATCAGGGCTACCGTGTTCCCGCCATGGAGCCGTCGGCCGCCCTGGTTGCCTTCCTGCGCGAGCGCGGCCTGGCCGCCGTGATTTCGGGCGCTGGCCCGACCGTCTTGACCTTCGCCCGCGGTGATGAGCAGGTGCAGCAGGCCGCCGAGGCTATTGCCGAGTTCGAGGCGCAGAGCCCCGCGAGCGAGGTGGAGGACCGTCGTCTGAAGTGGCGCGTGCTCCCTCTTGAAATTGATACTGAAGGTGTTATAGTTACTCAGTAGGACGTGTAACGTCCTATCGCGGGTTCTACCCGCCGTTCGACGACGACCGTAATTGACGCTTCCTCGCGGGTACGTTCTGTACCTCACCCCGTTTCGCCCCTTTCCGGACCTTGTACCCGGTTGGGCCTCGGAGGGGAGCTTACCTTCTACAATGCCTCACCCGCAGGGTGCCGACGTGAAGGTACGGTCTCGGTCACGGTGATTGAACCCTCCCGACCGTTCATTCTTGACCCGCCGGCCCCAGGCCCCCAGCCCCCGGGGCGGGGCCGAGGGAGGGGGGGGGCCCCACAAAAGGATGGAGCCCTTTTCCTCCCGGGTGCCCCCGCCGTGTCTGAATCGGCGGGTACGGTAAGAGACGCGAACCGCCTCCAGCGCGGTTCGAGGGAGTCAAAGGTGCAGGTCGCCGCGTTCTGCGGCGGCACAGGAACCTTTGACCGCGCTATAGCGCCCGCCCGATCTTTATTCTGAAGATTTTCAGGGCTTACAACCAAAGGAATTGTAGTTGGCAAAAAATATTGTTGTCACCGATGAGTTCGGCACGGCATCGACCGCGCCGGAACTGGCAAATTTGAAGGTCGCGCAGCTGCGCGTCCTGGCTCAGCAGCTGGGTATTCGTGGCTACCTGAAGCTGAAGAAGGCGGAGCTGGTTCAGGCTCTGGAGGAGCACCAGCGTGGTGGCGCCGTAGCTGCCCCGGCCGCTCCGGAGGCCGAGACCCCCGCCGAGAAGACTTCCGAAAAGCCCACCGCGAAGGCCGCGGAGAAGGCCGCCGAGGCCTCCGCTGAGGCTCCCGCCGAGGGTGAGAAGGACTCCGAGCCTGTTCAGAAGACTCGCCCTACCCGCCGTACGCGCGTCCCGAC
>OKVG01001292.1_pt1 | contig 11305 bp, 7 predicted proteins | sample 1606981 | NCBI WGS metagenome assembly OKVG01 (sample SAMN03281018, study PRJEB24777) | human gut metagenome | isolation source: fecal sample PR128 from 1 month old male Malay infant, vaginal delivered... | reverse complement strand
CATTTGGTACCGCTCACCGTGCTCAGGGTTCTGTTGTTGGACCAGCAGCTTACCTTCCTGCATACGCTGGCTTCCTGCTTGAGAAAGAGGTTGACACTCTTACCTCTATCTTCTCTAACCCAGAGCGCCCACTTGTAGCTATTGTTGGTGGCTCCAAGGTTTCTTCTAAGATTGGTGTTCTTGATCACCTTATCGACTCCGCTGATACCCTTATCATCGGTGGCGGTATGGCTTACACCTTCTTCCTGGCAAAGGGTTATACCGTTGGTACTTCTCTTCAGGAGCCAGACTGGATTGAGCGCGCAGGTGAGATGCTCAAGAAGGCAGAGGAGAAGGGCGTTAAGATTCTGCTTCCTGTTGACAACGTTGTTACCGATCACTTTGGTGAGGACGCTGTTGGTGAGGTAGTTCCTTCTGACCAGATCCCTGCAGACCGCATGGGTATGGACATTGGTCCTAAGACCGTTGAGCTTTACTCCGAGGCAATCAAGGGCGCAAAGACCGTCTTCTGGAATGGTCCTATGGGCGTCTTTGAGTTTGACCAGTTTGCAAAGGGCACCGAGGCTATTGCTCGTGCTGTTGCAGATGCTGATTGCACCTCTATCATCGGCGGCGGCGATTCTGTTGCAGCAGTTAACAAGTTCCACCTTGCTGACAAGATGAGCTGGATCTCCACTGGCGGCGGCGCTTCCATGGAGCTCGTTGAGGGTAAGGCACTTCCAGGAGTGGAGGCGCTTCTCGATGCGTAATCGTATGATCGCAGGTAACTGGAAGATGAATGAGACTTTCGCTGAGGGCGTTGAGCTTGCTCAGGGAATTGTTGATCAGCTTGCTTCCGGTACTGGAAACGTTGATGTTGTTATTGCTCCACCTCTTGTAGACCTTAAGGGTGTTTCTGAGGTTCTTACTCAGGCAAACTCTTCCGTTGCTCTTTCTGCACAGAATGTGTACTGGGAGGAGTCCGGCGCATTTACTGGTGAGACCTCTCCAGCAATGCTGACTTCCGTTGGTGCAACTTACTGCATCATTGGTCACTCTGAGCGTCGTGGCTACTTTGGCGAGACCGACGAGGACATTAACCGCAAGGCAAAGGCTCTGATGGCTCATGACATCGTTCCTATTTCTTGTTGCGGTGAGTCTCTTGAGGTTCGCAATGCTGGTACTCACGTTCAGTTTGTTGTTGACCAGATTAAGGCAGATACCAAAGGTCTAGAGATCACCGATCCTTCCAAGTACGTCATTGCTTACGAGCCAATCTGGGCAATCGGTACTGGCATGACTGCAACTGCTGATGACGCACAGGAAGTCTGCGGCGCAATCCGCAAGACCCTGGTAGAGATCTTTGGCGCAGAAATTGCAGACGGTATCCGTATTCTTTACGGTGGTTCTGCTAAGCCAGAGAACGTTGGTGGCTTCCTCGAGAAAGAGGACGTCGACGGCGCACTTGTTGGCGGTGCATCTCTTAAGGCTGATTCCTTCGTTGCAATGGTAAAGAGCGCAATGAACTAAACTCTGGCCAAGCTCCTTACCACCGGTGAGGCGCTTGGCTCATTTGTTAAGTTCTTGTTTGTTTTGCAACTTGGCACACGTCATTCCCAAAGGGGAGTGGCGTGTGCTATTCTTTCTCTTGTACGTGAAAATAACTAGGGCTGGGTCTTCTCGCCAGCAAGAGGGGGAACCTCGTGGGCGTTCTGAATACAATTCTTTTAGTGCTGTTTGTACTTTCTGGCATTTTGACGGTGCTGCTTGTTTTGGCACACTCCGGAAAGGGCACCGGCGTTTCTGACATGATTGCTGCATCTATGTATAACGCAAGCGCTGGTTCAGGCATTATGGAGAAGAACCTTGATCGCCTTACCATCATCACTACAACCGTCTTTATGGTTTGCGCTATTGTGATGGCTTTGACATTCCCTGTTGGCGCTATTGGCTAAGCAGTCGCTTGCATATTTGAATTATCTGCCGAGAAACCCGAGTTTCTCGGCATTTTTTATCCGTAGCCTGCGGAGCATGTGAAAATTTGCTGATGAAGACACCGGCAAAAAGGCCGGGCGCGACAGATAGTAGTTTTCTTTTACTTCTTAACAGAATTTTCAATAACGTTTCTCATATGTAAACAAATTTGATTGTGACCAGAGCGCTGGACTCAAACAGTCATTATATGTGGATACGTTTTACTGGGATTGGTATGCATAATCTTGGATATCTAAGAGATATTTTTTGGGTTAGATAACTTATCCATGGTAAAATTACACTTTGCTGTGTATTTGCAGCATGTTTGTTGTAGGAATGCTAGGTTGCCATACCGAGAAAACCTCGCTTATCAGGTGGATAAGCGCAAGGCGGTGAGGAGAGTCAATGGCACGGTTTGTTTGGTACGTTACAAAGAGGATTTTGAGCTACATTGTGATGATTTTTGTTGCAACTTCACTCACATTCTTCCTCGCATCATCGTTTATGAACCCACGCTCCAACTTTGAGCAGCGTACTCCACGTCCTCCACAGGAGTCTATTGAGGAAAACCTGTATAGGACTAATCTAAATGATAAGACTCCAGTTATTGAGCGTTATCAGGTCTGGATTACTAATCTGCTTACTAAGTTTGATCTTGGCATGACTCCAACGGGCGATAACGTTAACCGTGAGATGAGCTCTAGGTTCATGTCTTCTATTCTGCTTATGACTCCAGCAACTATTTTGTCAGTTGTTATTGGTGTTAGCTTGGGTGTTTATACCGCTCAGCGCCAGTATCAGTGGCAGGACCGCTTCTTAAGTGGTGTTGCTTCGGTTCTGCTGGTTATCCCAACTGTTGTTATGGCAATCTTGATTGTTTTTGCAGCAATCGAGATTAACGCACGTGCCGGTTCTCGTATTTTCTACGTTACCGATCTTTCTAGTGGAGATACCGGAAACTTCTTCACTTGGCTTATTGACTTCCTACAGCACATTATTCTTCCAACCATTGTTCTTACTATCGTAAGTTCTGTTGGTTACCACCTCTCGCAGCGTACCTACCTGCTTGACGAGATGCATGCAGATTATGTTCGTACCGCTCGCGCCAAAGGCCTCACTCGTAAGAAGGCAATTCGTAAGCACGCTCTTCGCGTTTCTTTGATTCCAACCGCTGTTTCAGTTGCTTTCTCTCTTGCAGGTATCTTCACTGGTGCTGTTATGACCGAGAAGGTCTTTGCAATTCACGGTCTTGGTGAGTACTTCATTAACTGTATTAACAACAACAATATTCACGGTGCAGTTGCAGTTGCAGCTTTCTCTGGCGCAATGACTCTTGTTGGCGCTCTTCTGGCTGACCTCTTTGCTGCTGCTCTTGATCCACGAATTAAGATGAGCTAAGGAGGCGGACATGTCTAAAGAAGAGCTTCAGAATAAAGACGAGAAAAACGTCTCCATTGATGCAGGTCTTACTAATGCTGAGCGTGAGCTTCAGGCAGATGCTAAGTCTGACAACAAAGAAGTTAAAAGAATTAGCTATGCTGGCTTGATTGCAAGGCGTTTCTTCCGCCAGCGTTCTGCAGTAATCGGTTTGATTATTCTTGGAATTATGGTTCTTATTGCAGTTTTTGGACCATATGCCACCCCATTTAATTACACAGATGCTGACTTTACTGCAATTAACATGGCTCCTAATGCAAAGCATTGGTTTGGTACTGATGGTGCTGGTATTGACCTGTATGCCTGTGTTGTCCACGGCCTTGGCCGTTCTTTGACCATTGGTATCAGCTATGCAATCTTGACCACTATCATTTCTGCAATTATTGGTACTGCCATTGCTTATGTACGCGGCATTCCAGAGAAGATTGGTATGTGGCTTCTTGATATGCTCATGGTCATCCCTAGCTTCTTGCTGGTTGCTATGATTGTTCGTGCAGCAGGCGGTGAGTCTGGTTGGCTTATGCTTATCTTTGGTCTGACTGCTTTTGGTTGGATTGGTCGCGCACGTACTATCCGTACCATGGCTCTGTCTTTGCGTGAGAGAGATTACGTCAAGGCCGCTAAGTACATGGGCGTTCCACCATTTACCATCATTGTTCGTCACCTTATTCCAAACCTTGGCTCAATTCTTATTATTGATTTGGTCTTGGCTGTTATTGGTGGTATTAACTCTGAGACTGCATTCAGCTTCTTGGGTCTTGGTATCAAGGCACCAGATACCTCTCTTGGTTATCTCCTGAGTGCTGGTTCTTCTGCAATGCTTACTACTCCATGGATGATTCTGATTCCATCGGCATTTCTGATTGTTGTTTGTGTTGGCCTGCAGCTCATCGGCGACGGCCTTCGCGATGCCTTTGACCCTTATTCACGCGCTGCTGGTAGCGTTAAAGATCAGGAAGAGGATTCTTCCAAGGATGACGCTCAGCTCGGTGATCTTGAGGGAAGCATCGTTTCTGAAGAAACTACGGAGCGTGCATAATGTCTGACACTACTACTACTTCAACAAAGCAGGGAAGTGTAGAGATGGACGATGTCCTTCGCTACGAGCTTCTTGAATCAAACGGTCCAAAGGGTGCTCCAACAGGAGATCCAGTTCTTTCTGTTCGTAACCTTAAGGTTTCCTTTAATACTGAGGCTGGTCGTGTAGACGCAGTTCGCGGTGTTAACTTTGACCTTTGGGGTGGCCGTACCCTTGGTATCGTAGGCGAGTCTGGCTCTGGTAAGTCAGTAACCGCTCTGTCTCTTATTGGTCTTCTTGATGACAATGCTCACGTTACTGGCTCTATTAAGCTTGGTAATGAGGAGCTCATTGGTAAGACCGACGAAGAGATGTCAGAGCTTCGTGGCACTAAGATTTCTATGATCTTCCAGGATCCACTGTCTGCTTTGACTCCAATGTTCTCTATTGGAGATCAGCTTGCAGAGGCTCTGCTTACCCATAATCCTCACATGAGCAAGGCAGACGTTCGTAAGCGTTGTATTGAGCTTCTCTCCATTGTTGGTATTACTGATCCAGAGAATCGTCTGGATTCTTTCCCACATGAGTTCTCTGGTGGTATGCGTCAGCGTGTTGTTATTGCAATTGCTATTGCAAACAACCCTGACATCATCATCGCAGACGAGCCAACCACCGCTCTTGACGTAACTATTCAGGCTCAGATTCTTGACGTCTTGAAGGTTGCACAGAAAGAGACTGGCGCAGCAGTTGTTCTGATTACTCACGACCTTGGTGTTGTTGCAGGTACCGCTGATGACATTATGGTTATGTATGCAGGCCGTGGCGTAGAGCGCGCAAGTGTTGATACACTTTTTGCTGAGCCTCGTCACCCTTATACCATGGGTCTTCTGGGTGCTGTTCCAAAACCTCACCTTCAGGCAGAGCATAGGCTTGTTCCTATTAAGGGTAATCCACCATCACTTGCTGCCATTCCAACTGGTTGTCCTTTTAACCCACGTTGTCCTATGGCTACCGAGGAATGCTCCAAGAAAGAGCCAGTGCTGCTTCCTGCAAATGCTGCCGAGGGTCACTTGGCATCTTGCCACCACCTTCAGGAGATTTGCGAGAAGAAGCTCACTTACGCTGAGGTATATCCAGACTTTGAGCCAATCCTTCCAAAGTGGGTTGATGTTCCTCGTAACGAGCGTCCTGTTGTACTTAAGGTTGAGAATCTTACCAAGACTTTCCCTGTTCAGGGTAAGGGCTTTATTAGACGCAGCAAGGGCACTATGACTGCTGTGGACCGTGCAAGCTTTGAGATCCATGAGGGAGAAACCCTTGCGCTTGTTGGTGAGTCTGGTTCTGGTAAATCAACAACTCTGATGCAGATTATGGATTTGCTGAAGCCTGAGGATGGTCGTATTACGGTCCTTGGCAAAGATGTTGCTGAGCTTAAGAATGCTGCACAGCGTAGAGAGCTTCGTAAAGATCTTCAGGTTATCTTCCAGGATCCAATGAGCTCTCTGGACCCACGTATGCCTATCTATGACGTTTTGGCTGAGCCACTTCAGGCACAGGGTTGGAACAAAGAGAATATTAATACTCGTATTGGTGAGCTTATGCGTCTGGTTGGTATCAACCCAGACTATGTTGACCGTTTCCCATCCCAGTTCTCTGGTGGTCAGCGTCAGCGTATTGCTATTGCTCGTGCTCTTGCAACAAGTCCAAAGATTCTTCTGTTGGACGAGCCAATTGCATCTCTGGACGTTTCCATTCAGGCAGGTATTATTAACCTCCTTGAGGATCTTCAGGTTCAGTTGAAGATTTCTTATCTCTTTGTTGCTCACGATCTTGCTGTTATTCGTCATATTTCTGACACGGTTGCTGTTATGCACCTGGGCAAGATTGTTGAGTACGGTGAGACTGAAGACGTCTTTACTAACCCACAAGATCCTTACACTAAAGCGCTTCTCTCGGCTATTCCAATTCCTGATCCAAAGATTGAGCGTACCCGTGAGCGCATGATTTACCAGGATGGTAAGCTGGTTCCTGCTACTCATATCTCTAACGAGTAACAAAGATTCAATAAATTTTCTGAAAACCCGCACTTAAAACTAGGTGCGGGTTTTCTTTGTTACAAATAGTGAACCAGGTTGTTACGGGAATGTTTCTGCTATGGAGTATTTTCAGGCAATTTCGTATAGTTAAGTGAATATCTGTAGGCCTTTAACGAAATGGGTGATCATATGGCTGACAGTTTTTCCCGTCGTTCGTTCTTTGCTCTGACTGGAATCACCGCCGCAGGCCTTGGCCTTGCTGGCTGTGCTCCATCAAATAATCAGGGCGGCTCTACCACCACAGGTACTGAGCCACAGGACGGCTCTCCTGCAAACACTCCTCTGGATCAGCTTCCACTTCCAGAGAAGGGCAAGACGTACAACAATCCTAAGTCTCGTGATGAGGTTAAGGATGGCGGTACTCTGACTCAGCCAATCAACGAGATTGGTCCACAGTGGAATTACTACCAACTTGCTGGTAATACCTCTTACATGAACATCCTTCACGGTCTTATCAACCCTCGTGACCTGTTCCTTAGCAATGCTGATGGCGATAAGTATGAGCCAAACAAGGATTACATCAAGGACTTCAAGGTAGAGGAGAAGGACGGCAAGCAGGTTGCTACCCTTACCTTCACTGATCAGGCTACCTTCAACGATGGCACCGCTATTGATTGGACCGCAATTCAGACCGCATTCATCACTATGTGTGGTCAGAATAAAAAGTTTGCTGTTTCTTCAACTGATGGTTATGACAAGTATGAGTCTGTTGAGCAGGGTGATACTGCTAAGACCGCTGTTGTTACTATGAAGGAGCCAGTCTATCCAATCGAGAGCATCTTGAGCTATGCTTTACACCCAAAGCTTCAGGATCCAGACTTCTTCAACAATGGCTACAACAATGAGCCACACAACGAGCTTGGTTCTGGTCCTTATATTGTTGATTCTTTCGATGACTCTGCTGTAACCTTCAAGCCAAATCCAAAGTGGTGGGGTGACGCTCCTAAGCTTGATACCCTTGTTTACAAGCAGATGGATACCCAGGCTTCTATTAACGCATTCAAGAACGAAGAGACTGACACTACTGGTTCTTCCGTATCTGGTTCTGCTGAGCTTCTCTCTAACTTCACCGGTCTTGGTGATAAGGCACAGATTCGTCGTGGTCTTGGTATGTCTATTGCTGTTATCGAGCTCAACTCTACTCGCGGTGCTCTTCAGGATGTTGCAGTTCGTAAGGCATTCTGCCAGGTCGTTGACCCTGCAACTATCGTTTCCATCGTCTTCCAGGGTGTTAACTGGAAAGAGGATGCACCAGGTTCTATGCTTTGGCCTTACTGGGCAGCTGGCTATGACAACAACCTCCCAGACGATATCAAGAACCTCAAGTCTGTTGACGAGCGCAAGGCTGCTGCAAAGAAGACTCTTGAGGATGCAGGCTACAAGCTTAACGGCGATTACTATGAGAAGGACGGTCAGCAGGTAACCTTTAGCTACACTCTGTTCGGTGACGGTACTACTGTTAAGAACCGTGCTGCTGCAATCCAGAAGATGTGCAAGGATGCTGGTATTAACCTTACCCTTGATTCTCACCCATCTTCTGAGTTCTCTGATGTTCTTACCTCTGGCTCTTGGGATGTCTGCCTCTTTGGTTGGGTTGGCTCTTCAACTTCTTACAACAACGGTGGCCAGCTCTATGGTTCTGAGTCTGGATCCAACTTTGGTCAGCAGGGCTCCGCAGAGACCGATGAGATGTTTGCAAAGGTTGTCTCTACCAAGGACTTTGATGAGCGCATGAAGCTCATGAATGAGGCTGAGAAGAAGATGATGCAGACTTACGCATATCTTCCTGTCTACACTGGTCCAGACTGCTACGTTGTTAAGAAGGGTCTTGCCAACTTTGGTCCATCACTCTTCCAGAGCACACCAGCAACCATTGTTGGTTGGCAGAAGTAAGCTAGGGACGCGCTTGTCTTCTCGCAAAGTTCTTTTGAGAAAAAGTTTTAAATTTTCTCAGTAAAGTTGCTTGAAGATGTGTTAGTATATCCCTCGCTGCAAAGCAAGTCGGAGTGGCGGAATTGGCAGACGCGCTAGCTTGAGGTGCTAGTGACCTACTAACGGTTGTGCGGGTTCAAGTCCCGCCTCCGACACCACGGAATTTCGGCGGATCTCTTCGGAGGTCCGCCTTTTTCGTATACTTAGACAATGTGATTTGTTTTTCCTTGCTGGTAAGGAGTGACTGTGGCAGATAACAAGCTGAGCGTAAGGCGTGTTGAGGGAGTTGTCGACGGGACTGTTGCTGCAACTCTGTCTCAGTTGCTACGGCTGACCAGCGATGCAGTCATTGTTTTTAATATGGAGGGCATGGTTCTTCTCGCCAATGAGGAGGCAGAAAGCCTATTTGCTAAGGAAGACGGCACCATTGCCGGCCTGGATGTTCGCTTTTTGTTTACCCCTGCAAATCAAGAAAACTTGCAGAAGCCGTTCTCTGTAGAGTCGTTGCCGTTTGCGATTGATGGCTCCACTTCCATGGTGGCCGCTCCTGCGCAAGATGGCACGTCGCAGGTTTTGAGCGTACGTGCAGATTATGTGGGTGCTCCTACACAGGCTATTGTTTTGACTGCCTCTAAGCTTCGTGACATGGCTAGCCCTATGCACGATGATGAACGAATGGTGTTGGACCTTCGTCGAGCCAACAGGAGGCTCTCAGGAGCGCTTCAGATTGTTTTGGACACGCTTGACTCGGAAGATATGGGTCAGCTTATCGAGCGCGTGTTAGAAGAGCTCTCAGAGACTGTCGAGGCTGACGGTGCGCTTATCTATCTTGCTGAGCAAGACGGGTATCACCTTCATGGTGCAACAAAGTCTTTGAGAAGTGCGTCATTGGATAGAATTCCTCGCTACTTTGCATTTAACAGCTCTCTGGAGCGTTTGACGTTTTATTCCGAGCACGCACTTCGCTTGCATACCATGCCTTTGAACTCAAGCACGCTCAAGCAGGGAAGAGTTAAAAAGCGCAACCTGGTCAACGAGGAAACACGCGAGGTCATAACCGTTGATGCAAGTCATCTGCCTCCGTTTACCAGCTTTCTTGTGGTGCCCGTGTGGTTTGGTGGCCACATTGTTGCCCTAATTGAGGTTGGTTGGGAGCGCAAACGCGCGCTTCTGGTTGAAGACGCACGGCTTCTGGACTCCATTGCAAATTACCTCTCGGTACAGCTTGTAGGCGCGTTGTCGGCCATGAGAACGCAGCGTAGAGACACGCTTCGCGAGGCGTTGGCTCGCGTGCGTCAGGGGTTGCTCCACAGCGCTGCAGAGGGCGAGAAGATCTCTGGCGAGCGTTTACAGCAGGTTATGAGGTCGGTGGGCACCGATTTGTATGCACAGGTTTTCTCGGTAGATTGCTGTGAGGTAACAGGCAACATTACGCTCCATGCGCTTGGCGCTGAGCAAGCGTTTGGCGACGCTCAGGACGCCGCGCAAGACGCAGCGCAGGGCGCGGCAGAGCTCGGCGGCGCGCAGGATGGTGGCAACCAGATTGCGCTTCCATCGACGGTTGAGGGACTCAAGACAGGGGAGGGCGAGGCGTCAGTCAAAGAGGTCGAGCTTGAATCTGAGCTGAGTCGCGCGCTTGCTGCACAAGGTTTGCCCTGCAAGGGAGCTGTGCTTTTTCTGGGCAAGTTTGCCGGCGAGCAGCATACTTGGCTTTTCTTGCGAGAAGAAAACGCTGAGCCTCTGAGCGACATTGAGCTTGATTTCTTGGACCGCGTGATGCTTTTGGTTCACTCGTTGGCCGTTGGTGCCGAAGAGAGCCAGCAAAATAAGCATATCTCCCAGGCGCTGCAGTCGGGCATGAAGAATGAACTGCAGCAAGTTGAGGGAATCTCTGCCGAGGGAATTTATTCATCCGCAACTGCTGATGCGTTTGTCGGCGGCGATTTTTACAGCATGATTAAGCTGCCTGGTCGTCGCGCGTGCATCATTATGGGTGACGTTTCTGGCAAGGGCATTGAGGCGGCTTCTATTTCGTCCGCAGTTAAAACGGCACTTTCTGCCTACGCGTGGGAGGGAAGAACTCCTGCTCGTATGGTGGCAACGCTGAACGAATTCTTGCTGGGCTTCTCAAGGGTTGAGACGTTTGCGACGCTCTTTGTGGGCATTGTTGACCTTGCAACCTCATCGCTTACGTACTGCTCAGCTGGCCATCCACCTGCGATTTTGGTGTCCGCTAAATCGGGCGAGGCTGAGCTTTTGGACGTACAGTCGGGCGTTGTGGGCGCGTTTCACGACATGGAGTACAAAAACGGCACAGTTCGTTTGCATGAGGGCGATATCCTGCTGCTTTACACCGACGGAACCACAGAGGCTCGCAGTCCTGAAGGCGCTTTCTTTGGTGAGACCGGCTTGCGCGACATGATTATGAACGAGGTTCCTCAAGGCTTTGACGGCCTTCTGAACAGGTTCTTGAGCACGCTTGATCGCTATACCGGTCGCAGACTTGACGATGATGTTGCCATGGTTGCCCTGCGCTTTGATGAACTTGGCAGCGCCGATTCGGGCGCGCCTGGCGGTGCTGATTCGAGCGCGCTTGGCGGCGCCGGCTCTGGTGCGTCTGGCGGTGCTGATTCGAGCGCGCTTGGCGGCGCCGGCTCTGACGAGAAGAGCAACTAGACGGTCTTCTCGTCAACTAGACGATTTTCTCGCTAAAAAATGCAGATATCTGAAATTCTTGTTGCTGCGCGGGAACAAGAAACGTATGTATACGCAGCCAAACATAGCAGTTGTTTCAGTCAATACTGACCTTGACGTGAGGGGAGTCCCGCGCGTGAAGGCCCAGATTGAGCAGCTCATCGATAGCGGCTGT
>OKVG01001291.1_pt1 | contig 11319 bp, 4 predicted proteins | sample 1606981 | NCBI WGS metagenome assembly OKVG01 (sample SAMN03281018, study PRJEB24777) | human gut metagenome | isolation source: fecal sample PR128 from 1 month old male Malay infant, vaginal delivered... | reverse complement strand
GGTCGTGCGCGTTGCCGCCGATGCCATCGAGGGCGTGGAGGGCGAATTCGACGATGTCGTGTTCTTCGGCTCGGACGCCGACGCGATCGAGAAGGCCGCTCTGCTGATCGGCACCCGCGGCACCATGTGCGTCGTCCTGGGCGGCGGCACAATCGAGCGCAAGGTGTCCCTGGACATCGGCCGCGTCCACTACGACTTCATCCGCTTCTGCGGTACGACCGGCTCGGATCCGCGCGAGGGCTACGCCTGGATCCCCGCCAACGGTGATCTGCGCGAGAACGACAAGTGCGTGTTCGTCGGCGCCGCCGGCCCGATGGGCGTCATGCACACGATGCGCGCTGTCACCTCCGGTGTCCCCGGCATCAGCGTTGTGGGCACCGACCTGTCGGACGAGCGCCTGGCCAACCTGACGAAGGTCGTGGGCCCGACCGCCGAAAAGAACGGCGTGCCGCTGGACATCATCAACACCGCCTCGACGCCCCTGGAGTACGGCTACACCTACGCGACGTGCCTCGTGCCCGTCCCGGCGCTGGTCTCCCAGGCCGTCGATCTGCTGGCGCAGGGCGGCATCTTGAACGCGTTCGCGGGCATCCCGGCCGGTACGTTCGGCGACTTCGACCTGCAGGGCATCATCGAGCGCCAGATCTTCATGCTGGGCACCTCCGGCTCGGACGTGTCCGACATGCGCACGGTGCTGCGCAAGATTGAGGCCGGCATCATCGACACCACGATCTCCCTGTGGGCGATCACCGGCATGGCGGGCTTCGGCGACGCCATCAACGCGGTGATGAACCGTACCTCGGGCGGCAAGATCATGGTCTTCCCGATGATGCACGACCTGGGCCTGACCCCCGTGTCCGAGCTCGCCGAGAAGCTGCCGACGGTCGCCGCGAAGCTCGACGCCGCCGGCCTGTGGACCAAGGAGGCCGAGGAGGCGCTGCTCGCCACTCGCTGAGCGCTCTCCTGAGACCTTCGCCCCGGCCTCGTCTGTCACTCAGACGAGGCCGGGGCTTCCTCGTGCTGTGATAGCCGCGTACGATGGTGGGGTACCTGTCGGCGCAACGAGGGGGTTGCCGTGAAGACCAACGGTGGGACAAACGAGGGCTACGTGGCGTTGCAGGCGTGGCTGGTCGGCCAGCTGAACCCGCGCGCGCCTCACGCGGCGGACCTCTTTGCGCAGGACAGGGAGTGCCTCTACGCCGCCTTCCTCTCCGTGCTCGTTGGTACGGGGCTGGGATTCGCCGACTTCGACGACAATCGCGCCCATCACGGGCTCTATGCCTTTGATTTCTTCGTGGGTGACCTCGAGGCTCCGCCCCGAGGCAGGGGTGTTGATGGGCCGAGGGCGTCCGTTGTAGCAGGGGATTCTGCCACGGACGCCGCCGCCCCGGCGATGTGCCACGCCCTCGTCGACACGTGGCTCGGGGAAACGGGCAGGCGCATCCCGTTCGTGGCCTCCGTGATCGCCTCCGTGGCCACCCTCAAGCTCGTCGCCGACGTGAGCGTCGACGGATGCGTCTTCGAGTGTGAGCTGCTGCCGGGCTACGCGCGCTCCACCGCGAACTACCCGTGGGAGGACGGGAGCCTGCCGATCGGCTCGCTCGATTCGTCTCTGGTGATCCCCGGTCCACTCATCTACGTGGAGGCGGGCGTGCGATATGAGGGACAGGTTCTGTCCTGCTTGGGCGTCGACGAGGTCGTGGCCTCGTGGGTGCAGATGGGGCTCTCTGTGGAGTCCTCCACGGCCTCCGGCACCGGAGTGACTGCCGTTCTGCGCGCCCCGCACGGGGGCCCTGAGATGCTCGGGTGGGCTGCCGACGCAGTGGCTCGCGCCCTGTCCGCGTGCGGGTACACCGGGGTAGTGCAGATCCGAGCGCGCTTTGAGCACACGTCGGTGTAGCGCGCGCACGCGGACCGAGACCGCGCCCCGGCGCGTCCGAGCGCATCCACGCCCCGTGTAGCGCGCGCACGCGGACCGAGAACCCGCGCGCGGCTGGGGCACGCGCCCTGGCCGAGAACGCGATGACCGCGCCGATGCGCATAGCGAAGCCCCGGCCTCGTTCTCACGTGGAGGAACGAGGCCGGGGCAGTTTGCTAGGGGAGGGGACCCTTACGCGTTGGTCTTCTCGGAGGCGACGGGGGCGTCGTCCTTCCAGAAGTCCAGCTCGTCGGGGTTCAAGCCGATCGAGGACGCCTTGAAATGGGGCTCGAGACCGGCCTTGCGCTGAGCGACGTAGTCGTTCGCGCAGCGGATGGCCTGGTTGCCCAAAATGACGATGACGGGCAGGTTGATAAGCGCCATCAGGCCCATCAGGATGTCGCCCAGGTTCCACGCAACCTCGAACTTGAGGAGGGCGCCCGCGAAGACGAGCAGAGCTGCGACCGCGCGGAAGATCGAGAGCATCCAGTGCTTCATGTGCACGTTGCGTAGCAGGAAGCGGAAGTTGACCTCGGCGTAATAGAAATTACCGACCAGCGTCGTGAACGCGAAGAGGAACAGAGCGATCGAGATGAAAACCTGCGCAGGACCCTGGCCGAGGACCGTCGCCATAGCATCCTTCACGAGGGGAGCGCCCGTCACGCCGTTATCCGAACCAACTCCCGAGGAGAGCACCACGAAAGCGGTGAGCGTGCAGATCACCATCGTGTCGATGAAGACGGAGAGCATCTGGACGAGGCCCTGCTTGGCGGGGTGCGACACGGAGGCGGAGGCGGCGGCGTTCGGAGCGGAACCGACGCCGGCCTCGTTCGAGTAGAGGCCACGCTTAATGCCGAGCATCATGGCCGAGCCGGTGAAACCGCCGAAGATAGCTGGGAAATCGAAAGCGCTGCGGAAGATAGCGGCGAACATCGCGGGGATGTTTTGGTAGTTGAGCACGATGACGACGAAGCCGACACCCAGGTAGATGATCGCCATGACGGGCACGAGGAGGCCCGTGACGTCGGTGAGGCGACGGGTGCCGCCGAAGATCGAGCCGGCCATGAGCACCGCGAGCACGGCGCCGACGATCCACGGCGTCCACTCGTTCGCCCAGCTGTACTGGGTGAACGCGTCAGCGACGTTGAAGGAAGCCAGGAGGTTGAAGCCACCCATGTAGGTCAGGATGAGAACGGAGGCGAAAAGCGTGGCCAACCAGTTCTGCTTGAGAGCCATCTGGATGTAGTAGGCGGGACCACCGTAGGAGTGGTGGGGACCCTGCTTCTTGTAGATCTGCGCGAGCGTCGACTCGATAAAGGCAGAGGCGCCGCCGAGGGTCGCGATGACCCACATCCAGAAGACAGCGCCCGCGCCGCCCAGTGTCACGGCGGTCGCAACACCGGCGATGTTGCCGACGCCCACGCGCGAGGCCGTGGAGACCATCAGGGCACGGAACGAGGAGACCTCGCCTTCCTCGTGCGGCGGCTCGGTGACGACGCGGATGGCTTCCTTGAAGAGGCGCAGCGGCAGGGCGCGCGTGCGAATGAAGAAGTACAGGCCGACGCCGATCAGGAGCGCGACGAGTACGTACGTATACATGAAGCCCGAGATCGTATCCAGGGTGCCGGCCAGATCGAAGGCCGGGCGCAGGGTTCCATTCATCGTTTTTCCTAGCGTTGATGGATGTTCGTGGATGCGGCGAGGCCGCGGTATGAGCACGAGTATAGCGCCATGGTCAACAAAAGGTAAAGAGTTGACTAAAAAATGTGATGGCGTCAGCCGTCTGTGCAGGCTGGGCCCTGATGACCTGGCGCTGGAGGCGGGTTACTGTGGAATGTTGGGAGCGCTGGCGCACATTTCGACTAAATCTTTGTGGTCTGGCGCATGAAATTGGGTGATTTTGGGGCAAAGTGCGCCGGTCTGAAGGCTTCAATCGCTGATATTCTGCGGAAAAGTGTCGAGAAGGGGTGCAATTGTGCTTGACTTGACGATGTCGGAAGAAGTGCGTATTGTTTTCCTTGTTGCGCCGAACGGCAGCGAACGAAGCGAAAAGCTCGGGTCGCGGAAACATGGCGCGGACCGCCTTTCAAAAACATGCGAGAGATTCGTGTGCGCTTGATCGTGCAGGTGTTGTTTGTGAACTCGATAGTGTGTTTGTTTGTTTTTTATGCCTGTTTTTTGTTTTTGAGTGTTTTTGGTTGGGATTGCTGGCTGGCCTTGTTTGGTTGGTTGGTTTTTCTGGGCTTTAACGTTTTTGTTTTTGTTCGGAGAGTTTGATCCTGGCTCAGGACGAACGCTGGCGGCGTGCTTAACACATGCAAGTCGAACGCTGAAGCCCAGCTTGCTGGGTGGATGAGTGGCGAACGGGTGAGTAACACGTGAGTAACCTGCCCCCTTCTTTGGGATAACGCCCGGAAACGGGTGCTAATACTGGATATTCACTGGCCTTCGCATGGGGGTTGGTGGAAAGGTTTTTTCTGGTGGGGGATGGGCTCGCGGCCTATCAGCTTGTTGGTGGGGTGATGGCCTACCAAGGCTTTGACGGGTAGCCGGCCTGAGAGGGTGACCGGTCACATTGGGACTGAGATACGGCCCAGACTCCTACGGGAGGCAGCAGTGGGGAATATTGCACAATGGGCGAAAGCCTGATGCAGCGACGCCGCGTGAGGGATGACGGCCTTCGGGTTGTAAACCTCTTTCGCTCATGGTCAAGCCGCAGCTTTGGGTTGTGGTGAGGGTAGTGGGTAAAGAAGCGCCGGCTAACTACGTGCCAGCAGCCGCGGTAATACGTAGGGCGCGAGCGTTGTCCGGAATTATTGGGCGTAAAGGGCTTGTAGGCGGTTGGTCGCGTCTGCCGTGAAATCCTCTGGCTTAACTGGGGGCGTGCGGTGGGTACGGGCTGACTTGAGTGCGGTAGGGGAGACTGGAACTCCTGGTGTAGCGGTGGAATGCGCAGATATCAGGAAGAACACCGGTGGCGAAGGCGGGTCTCTGGGCCGTTACTGACGCTGAGGAGCGAAAGCGTGGGGAGCGAACAGGATTAGATACCCTGGTAGTCCACGCTGTAAACGTTGGGCACTAGGTGTGGGGGCCACCCGTGGTTTCTGCGCCGTAGCTAACGCTTTAAGTGCCCCGCCTGGGGAGTACGGCCGCAAGGCTAAAACTCAAAGGAATTGACGGGGGCCCGCACAAGCGGCGGAGCATGCGGATTAATTCGATGCAACGCGAAGAACCTTACCAAGGCTTGACATGCACGGCGACACTGCAGAGATGTGGTGGCATTTAGTTGGTCGTGTGCAGGTGGTGCATGGTTGTCGTCAGCTCGTGTCGTGAGATGTTGGGTTAAGTCCCGCAACGAGCGCAACCCTTGCCCTATGTTGCCAGCACGTGATGGTGGGGACTCGTGGGGGACTGCCGGGGTTAACTCGGAGGAAGGTGGGGATGACGTCAAATCATCATGCCCCTTATGTCTTGGGCTTCACGCATGCTACAATGGTTGGTACAGAGGGTTGCGATACCGTGAGGTGGAGCGAATCCCTTAAAGCCAGTCTCAGTTCGGATTGGGGTCTGCAACTCGACCCCATGAAGGTGGAGTCGCTAGTAATCGCAGATCAGCAACGCTGCGGTGAATACGTTCTCGGGCCTTGTACACACCGCCCGTCACGTCACGAAAGTTGGTAACACCCGAAGCCCATGGCCTAACCGTTTTTGCGGGGGGAGTGGTCGAAGGTGGGATTGGCGATTGGGACGAAGTCGTAACAAGGTAGCCGTACCGGAAGGTGCGGCTGGATCACCTCCTTTCTAGGGAGCCCAGTTTGTGGGGAACAGTTCGGCATGGCCTGTTGGGTTGTGTTGGGTTGTTTTCTTGTGCCTGCATGTGTACGCCACCTGATGTGGGTGGTGGGTGTGGGTGCGTTTTTGGGTTGGGCATAAATAGTTTATACGAGCGAGCACACTGTCGGGTTCACGTTCAACACCGTGTGAGCGTCCGCCGCTTGTTGTGGTGGTTGCCTGCATGCCCGGCCTGGATCGTTTGTGGTTTGGGTGTCTGGGTGTGTGTGGTGGGTTGTTTGTGATTTGTATAGTGGTTGCGAGCATATTTGTTCTGTACTGTTTTTTGTGTTTTGTTTAGTTTTATTGGGCATTCGGTGGATGCCTTGGCATCAAGAGCTGATGAAGGACGTTGCGGCCTGCGATATGCCTCGGGGAGCTGGCGAGCGAGCGTTATTATCCGAGGGTGTCCGAATGGGGGAACCTAACCTGGGTTGTGCTGGGTTACCATCATCTGAACGTGTATAGGGTGGTGGGGGGAACGCGGGGAAGTGAAACATCTCAGTACCCGCAGGAAAAGATATTCCGTGAGTAGTGGCGAGCGAAAGCGGAGGAGGCTAAACCAGATGCGTGTGAGAGGCGGCGGCCGTTGCGTGTTTGGTGTTGTGGGGCCATGTCGGATCCTTCTGCCGGGGGGTCGCGCGTGTTGTTGCTGGGAGTTGAACAGTCTGGGATGGCTGACCGTAGAGCGTGAGAGTCGTGTAAGCGGACCGGTGGCAGGGCGTGTGGGTGTGGTACCCGAGTAGCGCGGGACTCGTGAAATCTCGTGTGAATCTGCCAAGACCACTTGGTAAGCCTAAATACTACTTGATGACCGATAGTGCATAGTACCGTGAGGGAATGGTGAAAAGTACCCCGGGAGGGGAGTGAAATAGTACCTGAAACCGTGTGCCTGTAAGCCGTCAGAGCCTTGTGGGGTGATGGCGTGCCTTTTGAAGAATGAGCCTGCGAGTTAGTGATACGTGGCGTGCTTAACCCGTGTGGGGTATGCGTAGCGAAAGCGAGTCTGAAAGATGGCGTTTGTCGCGTGTTCTAGACCCGAAGCGGGGTGATCTACCCATGGTCAGGTTGAAGCAGAGGTAAGACTGTGTGGAGGACCGAACCCACCAGGGTTGAAAACCTGGGGGATGAACTGTGGGTAGGGGTGAAAGGCCAATCAAACTCCGTGATAGCTGGTTCTCCCCGAAATGCATTTAGGTGCAGCGTCGCGTGGTCCCTGGTGGAGGTAGAGCTACTGGATGGCCGATGGGCCCTATGGGTTACTGACGTCAGCCAAACTCCGAATGCCATTAGGTGTAGCGCGGCAGTGAGACTGCGGGGGATAAGCTTCGTAGTCGAGAGGGAAACAGCCCAGATCATCAGCTAAGGCCCCTAAGCGTACGCTAAGTGGGAAAGGATGTGGAGTCGCGGTGACAACCAGGAGGTTGGCTTAGAAGCAGCCATCCTTGAAAGAGTGCGTAATAGCTCACTGGTCAAGTGGTTCTGCGCCGACAATGTAGCGGGGCTCAAGCGTACCGCCGAAGCTGTGGCAACAACACGCAATGCTGGCGCCAGGAACTGGAGTGCTGGTGTGTTGTTGGGTAGGGGAGCGTCCTGCACGAGGTGAAGCCTGGAGGGAACTTCTGGTGGATTGTGTGGGAGTGAGAATGCAGGCATGAGTAACGAATCTGCGGTGAGAATCCGCAGCGCCGATTGACTAAGGGTTCCAGGGCTAGGTTTATCCGCCCTGGGTTAGTCGGGTCCTAAGGCGAGGCCGACAGGCGTAGTCGATGGACAACCAGTTGATATTCTGGTACCGCGTTATGACCGCCCATGCTGAAGTCATTGTGCTAACCAATCTGCTCACGCCGCCACTAAGCCTTCGGGTTTGTTGGTGTGTGTGGGTCTTGGGGCCCCGGTGATGGTAGGCAAGCGTGTTAACAGGGGTGACGCAGACAGGTAGCTGCAGTGCGCCGATGGTTGTGCGTATTTAAGGTTGTGGCCCGTCCCTCAGGTAAATCCGGGGGACACTAGGGGTGAGAACTGATGAGGGACACACGCGTGTGTGGACTTGTGGTGATCCTATGCTGCCGAGAAAAGCCTCGACGTGAGGGCATAACGCGCCCGTACCCTAAACCGACTCAGGTGGTCAGGTAGAGTATACCGAGGCGTTCGAGTGAATCGTGGTTAAGGAACTCGGCAAAATTGCCCCGTAACTTCGGGATAAGGAGGACCCCGTGACTTCCCCGCGCCTTGCGCGCGGTGTGGGGTTGTGGGGTCGCAGAGAATAGGGAGAAGCGACTGTTTATCAAAAACACAGGTGCGTGCGAAGCCGTAAGGCGATGTATACGCACTGACGCCTGCCCGGTGCTGGAAGGTTAAGAGGAACCGTCAACACTCCTTCGGGGTGTGAAGCGGTGAATTTAAGCCCCAGTAAACGGCGGTGGTAACTATAACCATCCTAAGGTAGCGAAATTCCTTGTCGGGTAAGTTCCGACCTGCACGAATGGCGTAACGACTTCTCCGCTGTCTCAACCGCGAACTCGGTGAAATTGCAGTACGAGTAAAGATGCTCGTTTCGCGCAGAAGGACGGAAAGACCCCGGGACCTTTACTATAGCTTGGTATTGGTGTTCGCTTGGACTTGTGTAGGATAGGTGGGAGACTGTGAAGCTGCCGCGCCAGCGGTGGTGGAGTCGTCGTTGAAATACCATTCTGGTTCAAGCGGTCACCTCAACCTAGACCCGTGATCCGGGTTGGGGACAGTGCCTGGTGGGTAGTTTAACTGGGGCGGTTGCCTCCTAAAATGTAACGGAGGCGCTCAAAGGTTCCCTCAGCCTGGTTGGTAATCAGGTGGCGAGTGCAAGTGTACAAGGGAGCTTGACTGTGAGACCGACGGGTCGAGCAGGTGCGAAAGCAGGAACTAGTGATCCGGCCATGGCACGTGGGTGCGTGGTCGCTCAACGGATAAAAGGTACCCCGGGGATAACAGGCTGATCTTGCCCAAGAGTCCATATCGACGGCATGGTTTGGCACCTCGATGTCGGCTCGTCGCATCCTGGGGCTGGAGTTGGTCCCAAGGGTTGGGCTGTTCGCCCATTAAAGCGGTACGCGAGCTGGGTTCAGAACGTCGTGAGACAGTTCGGTCCCTATCCTCTGTGCGCGCAGGAAACTTGAGAAGGGCCGTCCCTAGTACGAGAGGACCGGGATGGACGAACCTCTGGTGTGCCAGTTGTACCGCCAGGTGCATGGCTGGTTGGCTACGTTCGGAAGGGATAACCGCTGAAAGCATCTAAGCGGGAAGCCTGCTTCAAGATGAGGTTTCCACGCCCCCTCGTGGGGTGAGAGGCCCCCGCCAGACTAGCGGGTTGATAGGCCAGAGGTGGAAGCACCGCGAGGTGCTCGTGAGCCGACTGGTACTAATGGGCCAACACTAAACAACAACCCAACACACAAACAACGTTGGGGTGAACAAAAACCAGGCAACGAAACAGCCGCAACCACTATACAAACCACGATCAACCCACACCCCACCAAACACGGTGAGGGGAGTGTTGAACACCAAATCTTGTGGTGGTCATAGCACCGGGGAAACGCCCAGCCTCCATTCCGAACCTGGAAGCTAAGCCCGGCAGCGCCAATGGTACTGCAACCGCCAGGTTGTGGGAGAGTAGGACACCGCCACAACACACTGATGGGGAGCGGCCAGAAACCTTCGGGTTTTTGGCCGCTCTTCCTATACATTGAATTGCTCCGCTCTACGTTCAGTCCCTCGGGTGATTCACGTTATCGATGCCGCCCTCGGCGGTCACTTGGTGCATCGTGGCACCGCGTTCTCCCCGTTTTGCCGGAGGATCGGTGACTCGGGTATCCGTACCTGTCTACCGGGCCCATGCCTCGTCTCAATGCTCCATCCGCATGCAGTTGCATGTCCACCAGATGAAAAAACACACGTCACGGACCAACGTCGCCCTCAAAACGGCATGAGTCGTGCGATGCTATTCCCATGGTCACTTCTGCACATCAACCAGACTCGCCCCACCGACACGGTGGGAAGGACGAGGTTCTTGCTCAACGTATGGCGGCCCATGATCGCCTCGCTCATCAGTCCCAGGTTGTGCTCCGGCTCGGACAGATGCTTCTGTCCTTCGGGGCGAGCGCCTACCGCGTGAAGAAGTCCATGGCGGACGTCGCCCGGGCGGTGGGTATTTCTGAGCATCGCGCGCAGGTCACGTACACCGAGATCATTGCGACGGCGTACGCCAACGGTACATTCCGCACGGCGCTCGCCGAGCAGCGCCTCCTGGGCGTGCACGCAGACAAGATCGACCGCATCAATAACTACGTCGCCTCGCTCCACGGTAAGTCCGTGCGCGTTGAGGATGTATCCGATGAGCTCGACAAGATCGCGAAGGTTCCGGGTCTCTACGACTGGTTCTCGAATGCGCTCGCATCGGGCCTTGCGTGTGCGGCCTTCGCGTTCCTCAACGGTGGGGGATGGGTCGAGTGCTCTGCCGTGGCCGTGGCGTCGTTCTTCGGCCAGGCGCTGCGTCGTCAGATGCTCGTGCGGCACATGATCCACTTCGGTGTGTGGATGGCTTGCGGTGCTCTTGCTGCGATGATCTACATTCTGTTGGTTGCACCGGCCCAACACTTCCTTGGCATCGAGTCGACCCACCAGGCGGGCTTTATTTCCGCACTGCTGTTCCTGGTTCCCGGCTTCCCGCTGGTGACCGGCCTGATCGACCTTGTTCGCCAGGATTTCCAAGGCGGTCTCGGGCGCCTCGTGTATGTGGCGATGCTTGTCGCGTCGGCGGGTGTGGCCGTGTGGGCGATTTCCGCTATCTTCGGCTGGTCTGTGACCCCCGAGTACGGCGTGTCGCTCGTTCCATGGTGCCACTACATCCTGCGCTTTCTGACGAGCTTCGTTGCGGCATACGGTTTCGCGATGCTCTTTAATTCGCCACAACGCGTGTGTGCCACCGCGGCCGTCATCGGTGCCGTCATCAACACCGGCCGTATTGCGCTGCACCTGGAGCTTGGCGTTCCCGCTCCGGCTTGCGCCGGCCTCGCGGCCCTTGCTCCGGGTCTCCTCGCCGTGTTTGCCGCCCGCAGGACGCGCTTCTCGCGCGTGCCGCTGCCCGTTCCCGCCGTTGTCATCATGATTCCCGGAGTGCCGCTCTACCGAGCGCTCACGTACTTGAACAACCAGCAGATTGACGAGGCACTCGGTGCGCTCTTCACGGTCATGTTCACGATCGTTGCCATCGGTATGGGCCTGGCGCTCTCGCGCATGCTCACCGATAAGAACTGGCTTGTCGAAAAGCAAGATCGAGTCCCCAACCTGTGGGAGTACGAGGAGGAGAACGCATGAAGTTCGACATTGAGGCGAGTTTGAAGCCGCCGTCGTTCGAATTCGAGTACGCGATCGACCGCGACGAGATCCGCGCCGTCGGCCGCAACATTGCGATCGTGTGCGTGGCGGCAGTGACCGCTCGAGTGCTCGTCGCGCTCATCCAGCGCTGACGCTCATTCATTGACGAGGCCGTGGCCGGGAAACCGGTCGCGGCCTCGTTCTGTGCGCGTGCCGCC
>OKVG01001284.1_pt1 | contig 11367 bp, 10 predicted proteins | sample 1606981 | NCBI WGS metagenome assembly OKVG01 (sample SAMN03281018, study PRJEB24777) | human gut metagenome | isolation source: fecal sample PR128 from 1 month old male Malay infant, vaginal delivered... | reverse complement strand
GTCCATGTGAGGCAGATCGACGTCAACGAGCACGCGAGCGATCTCCACGCTGCGAGAGCGCGGCGGATCGAAACCGTCAAGCATGCCCTGTTGGGAAGTCATGATCCTAGTGAATCACGGCCCGCACTCATCTGCGTCCCGCGCTCAGCCGAGAAGCTTCAGGCCGTACTTCGCGACCACCATGGCGAGGACACCGAACACAATGAGGCCCCACAGGGCCCAGTCGAGTCCCTGGGCGACAGCGCGCCGCAGCCCCTCGGGCGCCTGGATGACGCCGTCACGGATATTGATGCGGGTAATGCCGCCAAACACGAGCGTCGTCGTCAGGGTGATGAGCAGGCACCACGGGCACAGCACTTGAATGATGAAATACGACTGTCCGAAGAGCCAGAACGCGAAGAACAACGCGACCGTATACAGCAGGTTCGTGCCCAGCATGTACCAACGCGGAAACTTCACGCCGGAAAAAATCGCTACCGAAATAGCGAGAACAACGGCCTCGAAAAAGATGCCAAGGAAGGCGTTCGGGAAGCCGAGGATACGAGCCTGCCACGTCTGAGCAACCGTCGAACACGACAGGACGGACGAAATGTCACAACCGAAGCGCGTCGATGAGTCGGCGGCAAGCTGCCACGCCTCGATCGACAGAACGAAAGACGTGAGGAGACCAATGCAGCCAGAGATGATCATCTCCAGGCTTGTGCGCCGACGCCATGCCCGGCGAGCGTCCTCGGTCTCGTACGAGGGCAGGTAGTCCTCGGCTTCCCATGCCTCGCTCATGCGAGCGCGGCCTTGAGCTGCTCGACGCGGTCGGTGGCCTCCCACGGGAACTGGCCGCGACCAAAGTGACCGTAGGCAGCAGTCTCGCGGTAGATCGGACGCAGCAGATCGAGGTCCTCAATCATGCCGAGGGGACGCAGGTCGAAGACCTCGCGGATGGCATCCGCGATGCGTTCCTCGGGCACCGAAGCGGTTCCAAAGGTATCGACGTACAGGCCAATTGGGCGGGCACGCCCGATCGCGTATGCCAGCTGAATCTCGCAGCGCTGGGCGATACCTGCGGCCACGACGTTCTTGGCGACCCAGCGGGCAGCGTAGGTTGCGGAACGGTCGACCTTTGACGGATCCTTGCCGGAGAATGCGCCGCCTCCGTGGCGTGCCATGCCACCGTAGGTGTCGACGATGATCTTGCGGCCAGTGAGACCGGCGTCTGCCGCGGGGCCTCCCAGGACGAAGCGTCCCGAGGGATTAATGAGAGTATTCATCGAACCCGTCGCAAGCGCGAGGTCCGACTCCTCAACGACGGGGGTAATGACGTAGTCGCGCACGGCATCGTAGATCGCCGACTGAGACAGGGCTTCGTCGTGCTGGGTGGACACAACGATTGTGTCGATGCCTACCGGGCGGCCGTTCTCATAGGCAAGAGTCACCTGAGTCTTGCCGTCGGGTCGCAGCCCCTCAAGGATGCCCTGCTTGCGCACGTCGGTCAGGCGCTTCGCAAGGCGGTGAGCGAGCCAGATGGGGGCAGGCATGAGATCGGGGGTGTCGGAGGAAGCGTAGCCGAACATGATGCCCTGGTCGCCTGCGCCGAGGCGGTCGCGGGGGTCGCCGCCCTGGGTCCCGCGCACCTCAAGGGCCTCGTCGACGCCACCGGCGATGTCAGGGCTCTGGCCATCAAGCGACACAGAGACGCCACAGGACGCGCCATCGAAGCCAACACGCGACGAGTCGTACCCGATCGAGAGGATCTCGCGGCGCACGATCTCAGGGATCTCAACGTACGCCTCGGTCGTCACCTCACCGGCGACGTGAATGAGGCCGGTAGCTGCCATCGTCTCGACGGCGACGCGCGAGCGGGGGTCAGCCGCTAGCAGCTCGTCAAGGATTGCATCGGAAATGCGATCACAGACCTTGTCGGGGTGACCTTCGGTAACGGACTCAGAAGAAAAAAGCTGTTGACTCACCGCTTTAGATTATCAAGGAATGAGGCCATATGGCCGACGAGACCTGCGGCTACTTCATCCTTCGAGCCGACGTAACGGCCGACGATGTGACCGTTGGCATCGAGGATGTGGATGTCGTTCGAAACATCGCCGAACCCGACGCTCTCCCCCACCCGGTTCAGGCAGATGAAATCGGCTCCCTTACGCGTCGCCTTATCTGCACCGTACGCGAGAATCTCCTCATCTGTGCCCGTTTCAGCCGCAAAACCAATGACGAGGGGTGGGCGCTTCTTGCTGTGTCCGATTTCAGCGAGGATGTCGGGGTTGCGCACCAGGCGAATAGTGGGTGCTTCCTCGTTTGTTGGGTCTTTCTTGATCTTTGACTGCGATGCGGCTTCGGGACGGAAGTCAGCGACGGCGGCCGTCATGACGAGAGCATCGGTGTCTGCGACCTGGTTGACCGTCGCTTCTCGCATTTGCAGGGCGCTACCCACACGAGTGACCTGTACGCCTGACGGAAGTCCGGCGAGGAGCGCCGACTCGATATTGGCAGCAATGACCCTGACCGCAGCCCCAGCTCGTGCTGCCGCCGATGCGATTGCCAGCCCCTGCCGACCAGACGACTGATTTCCCAAAAAACGAACAGGATCAATCGGCTCGCGAGTACCACCGGCCGTGACAACGACGGTGCGACCGGCGAGCGCGTGGGATGCCTGCTCGTAGGCGGAGAGCACCTCAAGGGCCCTGTGTGCGATCTCCTCAGGATCCGGAAGGCGACCAATGCCGCTGTCACCTGAACCAAGTGCACCAGAGGAAGGATCAATAACATGGATGCCGCGCTCACGTAACGTGCGCACGTTGGCCTGCGTGGCAGGCGCCAGCCACATGTTGGAGTGCATCGCCGGGGCAACGACGACGGGCGCATGAGACGCGAGAACCGTCAGCGACACCATGTCGTCCGCGAAGCCTGCGGCAAGACGCGCCAGGGAATTCGCGGTCGCAGGCACAACAATAATGAGGTCGGCAATGCGGGCGAGCTCCACGTGCTCGGCACGCCCCTCGCCCGCGATCTCCACGGCGACAGGGCGCGACGTGATGCCCTCCCAGGTCGAACGGCCGACGAACTCTAATGACGCGCGCGTTGCAGCGACATACACGTCGTGGCCCGCGCGTTGACACTCGCGGACCACGATGGGTGCTTTGAAAGCTGCAACGCCGCCGGTCACTCCGACGACGACAGTTGCCATGTCAGGCCTCGGGGTTGGCTTCGAGAGTCAGGAGGCCTTCGTTGATCTCTCGCAGGGAAACCGCCAGCGGCTTCTCATCCGGCTGCACGTCGACGACCGGACCCACGAACTGGATCATGTTCTGCTGAAGCTGCAGATTGTAGGAGTTAATCTGACGCGCGCGCTTCGCAGCGAAAATCACCAGCGCGTACTTGGAATCGACGTGCTCCAGCAGATCGTCAATGGGCGGGGACGTGATGCCCACGGGCTGGGCAACAATTCCGGACATGCGTGTTTTCCTCTCAGTGGCGGATTCAGATAGATATTACTCCAGGCCAATGAGCCGGGCCAGCTCATCCACCGCGCGCTCCACATCGTCGTTGATCACACCGTGATCGAACTCCGAGGAGGCCTGCAGCTCGACGCGAGCAGTGGCCAGGCGTCGCGCCTGCTCCTCCGGGCCTTCAGTGCCGCGGCCGATGAGGCGGCGCTGAAGCTCCTCCCACGAGGGAGGCGCAAGGAAAATAAACTGGGCATCGGGCCTGTTGGCTCGTACCTGCCGGGCGCCCGCCAGGTCGATCTCGAGGAGGACGGGGTGACCGGCGTTGAGAGCCTCGTCGACCGGGCCGCGAGGGGTCCCATACTTGTTTTTCCCATGAACAAGCGCCCACTCCAACATGTCTCCCCGTTCGATCATCGCATCGAACTCTTGGGGGGAAACAAAGTAGTAGTGGACGCCGTTCAGTTCACCGGGTCGAGGATCGCGAGTCGTTGCCGAGACCGACACCTTTAGTGCCGGGTAGCGCTTCGTCAGCGCAGCGACAACAGTTCCCTTTCCAACGGCCGTGGGTCCAGCGAGGACAGTCAGTTGAGCCTTAGTCATGACTCAAGTGTGCCACGCTTGGACGCGTCAGCCGAAACGCTCGACGAGCGCCTTCCGCTGGACGGGGCCAAGGCCACGCACGCGCCTGCTCTGGGCGATCTTGTACTCGTCCATCAGGACAGCGGCCGTGTTCGTGCCGACGCGCGGCAGCGACTCCAGTAGCGAAACGACTTTCATCTTCGCCACGGCCTCGTCTGAATCAGCGAGTTCCAAAACCTCAGACAGGTTCATCGAGCGCGCCTTCAGCGCGTTCTTCACTTCGGCGCGACGCCTCCGTGCCTGCGTTGCCTTCTCAAGAGCTTGCGCCCTCTGTTCTGGCGTGAGATCAGGTAGTGCCATTCTGATCATCTCCTCCGTTGGGATCTTCGGTAAATAAACTATGTCACCTTCCCGACCATTAATGCCAGACCAAAACGCTGCTTCTTATGTAACAGAGCAGATTATTGCAGTGAATCGACGGTCGCACGATAGGCGTCTCGAAGGCCGGTGATGGCGGGGCCCGAACGCAGAATTGCGCGCGAGGATGAGGCAAGGACAGCATCCGTCGCTCCGTCGAAAACCTCCCTGACCTGCGCTGGACCGGCGCCCTGTGCGCCCACTCCTGGCGCCAAAAAAGCGCCATTGAGGGTGGCTAGGTCAATGCCCAATCGCTTGACAGCATCGCCGACGGTGGCTCCCACGACGATGCCAGCAGGGCCGAGGTGTTGTTTATCACACTGACTGTTAAAGTCCGCCAGTTGGGACACGACATGACCGGCAACGCTGACTCCATCAGCGCCACGGGCATGCTGAACGGACGCTCCCTCGGGGTTCGAAGTGAGTGCAAGGACGAACACACCCCTGCCAGTCTGACGCGCAAGCTCGAGTGCGGGGGTCAGAGAACCCACACCCAGATAGGGTGACAGAGTCACCGCATCGCCGGCAAGCGGTGACGAATCGGAGAGGAACGCGTGCGCATAGCCATCCATCGTCGAACCGATGTCGCCGCGTTTGGCGTCCACGATGCAGAGCGTACCGACCTCGCGACAGGCCGCAATGACCTCTTCGAGAACGGCAACACCACGCGAGCCATGCCGTTCGAAGAAAGCAGCCTGGGGCTTGAAAGCAGCGACGCGCCCCCCGAGGGCCTCGATGACGCGGAGGGAGAACTCTCGCACACCATTTGCGTCGTCGTCAAGTCCCCATTCCTTCAGGAGGCCGGCATGAGGGTCGATACCCACGCACACCGGTCCATATGTCCGCATGGCGGTGTAGAGACGATCGCCGAAGCCGAGAGAAGATGCGGGTTTAATGACAGACGTAGTCATCGTGTTTCCTCCGATCGGATGGAATCCCATTCCTGCAGGGATCGCACGGAATAGGCTCCGCGCATACGAACTTCGATGGCCTGCACCATCGCGTTAAACGCTTGGAGCGTTGTGACCGCGGGGCGGTCCTGTGACGCTGCCGCGGCACGGATCTGGTAGCCGTCATTACGCGGCGCACTGCGCTGCGGCGTGTTGACGACCATATCGACCGACCCCTCGTTGATGAGGTCGACGACCGTCGGCTCTCCCCCATCGCCTCGGCCCTCAGAGGACTTACGGACGGCCTGTGCTTCGATACCGTTGCGGCGCAGAACGGAAGCCGTCCCCGAGGTCGCCAAAATCTTAAAGCCCATCTCGTGCATACGAGCCGCCGGCAGAACAATTGCTCGTTTGTCAGTATCGGCAATCGAGATGAAGACAGTTCCCGAGGTCGGCATGTCAGTTGAGGCGCCAAGCTGCGACTTGGCGAACGCTGTCGGGAAGTCACGGTCGATACCCATGACCTCGCCCGTTGAACGCATCTCGGGGCCGAGGACGGTATCAACAATCTCGCCGCCTGCGGTGCGGAAGCGCTTGAAGGGCAGGACGGCAGCCTTGACGGCAATCGAGCCACCGTCGTGAATCTCGCGGGCGTCATGGGTGGGCAGCAGCCCCTGCTCGCGCAGCGATGCGATCGTCGCGCCCACCTGGATGAGGGCTGCAGCCTTCGCCAGCTGCACACCAGTTGCCTTCGACGCGAAGGGCACGGTGCGCGACGCACGCGGGTTAGCCTCAATCACGTACAGCGTGTCGGAGAGCAGCGCGAACTGGATGTTGATGAGGCCGCGCACACCGACGCCGCGAGCAATCGCCTCGGTCGAAGCGGTGATGCGCTCGAGTTCGCGTGCGGACAGCGTCATGGGAGGCAACACGCAGGAGGAGTCACCCGAGTGGATGCCCGCCTCCTCAATGTGCTCCATGATCGCGCCCATGAAGAGTTCGTCGCCGTCGTACAGCGCGTCAACGTCGATCTCGATGGCTGCGTCCAGGAAGCGGTCGATGAGGAGCGGGCCGCGGGAGAAGAGCAGCTCGGAGTCGTGGCTCGCGAGGTATTCGCGAAGCGCAGGCTCGTCGTTGATAATCGCCATGCCGCGTCCGCCTAGCACGAACGAAGGACGCACGAGGACGGGGTAGCCGACCTTTTCGGCGACGGAAATGACCTGCTCAGGCGTGTGCGCCGTGTCGTGCGCGGGTGCCGGGCAGTGGGCCGCCTCGAGCACCTTGCCGAACTCCTCACGGTCCTCGGCCAGGTCGATGGCGCGCGGGCTCGTTCCCAGGATTGGCACGCCGGCGCGCTCGAGGTCGGCAGCCAGCGACAGCGGGGTCTGTCCGCCCAGCTGCACGATCATGCCCTTGACCGGGCCTGCCTCGCACTCGGCACGGTAAATCTCCAGCACATCCTCGAGGGTCAGAGGCTCGAAGTACAGGCGGTCCGAGATGTCGTAGTCGGTCGAGACCGTCTCGGGGGTGCAGTTGACCATGATGGTCTCGTAGTGGTCGCGCAGCGACATGGCAGCGTGCACGCACGAGTAGTCGAACTCGATGCCCTGGCCGATGCGGTTGGGGCCTGCACCCAGGATGATGACGGCCTCGCGCTCGCGCGGGCGGACCTCGTTTTCCTGGTCGTAGGTCGAGTAGTGGTAGGGCGTGCGGGCAGCGAACTCTGCGGCACAGGTGTCAACGGTCTTGAAGACTGGGTGGATGCCAAAGGCGCCGCGCACCTCGCGCACTGTGTCCTCTGACAGGCCACGCATAGCGGCGATCTGGCGGTCGGAGAAGCCGTGGCGCTTTGCCTCGGCGAGCACGTCGCCCGTCAGCGCGTCGGCTTCGCGAATACGGGTTGCGACCTCGTCGAGGAGGAACATCTGGTCGAGGAACCACGGGTCGATCTTCGTCGACTCGTAGAGCTCCTCAAGCGTCGCGCCCCCGGGGATCGCCTGCTGAACCGGGACGAGACGTCCTTCGGTGCCAACCGCCGCAACCTCAACGAGTGCGCGTGTTTCCTCGGGGGTGGGTGCCTCTCCGTCCCAGTGGAACTGCACGCCGCCCTTGTCGATCGAGCGCAGGGCCTTCTGGAGGGCCTCGGTGTAGGAGCGGCCGATCGCCATGGCCTCGCCGACGGCCTTCATCGACGTGGTCAGCGTCGGGTCAGCGGCAGGGAACTTCTCGAAGGTGAAACGCGGGACCTTGACGACCACGTAGTCGAGCGTTGGCTCGAACGAGGCCGGGGTCGAGCCCGTGATGTCGTTCGGGATCTCATCGAGCGTGTAGCCGGTGGCCAAGCGAGCGGCGATCTTTGCGATCGGGAAGCCGGTAGCCTTCGAGGCCAGGGCGGAGGAACGCGAGACGCGGGGATTCATTTCGATGACGATGATACGACCCGTCTCCGGGTGGATGGCGAACTGGATGTTGCAACCACCCGTGTCCACGCCAACCGCGCGAATAACGGCGATGCCGATGTCGCGCAGTCGCTGCATCTCGCGGTCGGTCAGGGTCAGGGCCGGAGCGACCGTGATCGAGTCACCCGTGTGCACGCCCACAGGGTCGACGTTCTCAATCGAGCACACGCAGACGACGGTGTCTGCCTTGTCGCGCATCAGCTCGAGCTCGTATTCCTTCCAGCCGAGGATCGACTCTTCGAGCAGAACCTCGGTCGTGATCGAGGCAGCCAAGCCTTGGCCGGCGATGCGCTCGAGGTCCTCGGGGGTGTAAGCAAAACCGGAGCCGAGCCCGCCCATTGTGAAGGAGGGACGAACGACGAGCGGGTAGCCGAGCTCGGCGGCGGCCGCGTGGCACTCCTCCATCGTGTGAGCGATGAAAGAGCGAGCAACCTCGGCGCCCGAACGCTCCACGATCTCCTTGAACTCCTCGCGGTCCTCGCCGGCGCGGATCGCGTCAATCGACGCGCCGATCAGCTCGACGTTGAAGCGCTCAAGAACGCCCATCTCGGACAGGGCGACGGCCGTATTGAGGGCCGTCTGGCCACCGAGGGTGGGCAGCAGGGCGTCGGGGCGTTCCTTCTCGATAATCGAAGCCACGACCTCCGGGGTGATCGGCTCGACGTAGGTGGCGTCGGCGATACCCGGGTCGGTCATGATGGTGGCCGGGTTGGAGTTGACGAGGATGACGCGCAGGCCCTCCTCCTTCAGGACGCGGCATGCCTGCGTGCCCGAGTAGTCGAACTCGCACGCCTGGCCGATGACAATGGGGCCCGATCCGATGACGAGGACGGACGACAGATCGTTCCTGCGGGGCATCAGTGGGTCTCCTTAGCGGCAGTCATCAGGGAAATGAAGCGATCGAACAGCAGCTCGCCGTCGTGCGGGCCGGCAGCTGCCTCGGGGTGGTACTGGACGGAGAATGCGGGGATGTCCAGGGCGCGCAGGCCCTCGACGACGCCGTCATTGAGGCCAATGTGAGAGACCTCGACGCGGCCGTATCGACCCGAATCGAAGGGCGCGACGGATGGCTCCCCCACCGGGGCATCCACCGCGAAGCCGTGGTTATGGGCAGTGATCTCCACGCGGCCCGTGGCGACATCCTTCACCGGCTGGTTGATACCGCGGTGACCATAGTCCAGCTTGTATGTACCGTAGCCGAGGGCGCGGCCGAACAGCTGGTGACCGAAGCAAATACCGAAGTACGGGATACCTGCGTCCAGGACGGCGCGCAGAACGCCGATCTCACGGTCGGCCGTGGATTGGTCACCGGGGCCGTTGGAGAAGAACACGCCATCCGGCTTCAGCGCCTCAATGTCGGCGAAGGACGCCGTTGAGGGCACCACATAGACGCGCACGCCGCGCGCCGCCAGATGGTAGGGCGTACGCGACTTAATGCCGAGGTCAACGGCCACAACGCGCGCAATGGGTTCCTTGCCTGCGAAGTCACCGAGAGGCTCCACGACGTAGGTCTCTTCAGTCGAGACCTCGGCCGCCAGCGCTTGGCCGCTCATCGCGGGGGAATCGGCGACGATACGCACGAGCGAGGCCACGGCCTCCTCCCCCAGGTACTGCGCGCCCACGGGCAATGCGTCGCCCGAGAAGATGCCGGCGCGCATGGCGCCGCGTTCGCGGATGTGGCGGGTGATCGCGCGCGTGTCAACGTCGGCGATGCCGACGATCCCCTGTGCGACGAGCTCGTCTTCCAGTTCGCGGCGTGCACGCCAGTTGGAGGCCCGGCGGGCCGCGTCGCGCACGACGAAGCCAGCAACCCAGATGCGCGATGATTCGGGGTCCTCGTCGTTCACGCCGGTGTTACCGATGTGCGGGGCGGTCATCACGACGATCTGACGGTGGTACGACGGGTCGGTCAGCGTCTCCTGGTAGCCGGTCATACCGGTCGAGAAAACGATCTCGCCGAGCGTGCGGCCCTTCGCACCCCATGCGCGGCCCTTGAAGACGGTGCCGTCCTCAAGGACGAGCAGGGCGATATCGGACGTGGTCATCGGTCCTCCTTGGCAATCGGGGTGGCGTCGACGACCGTCGGGACGCCGTTGAAAATCGTGTAGCGCACCTGTCCGGGCAGTTCCATACCGCGGAAGGGGCAGTTCGTGGAGCGGGTCCACTGCTTGGCGGGATCGACCGTGACGCGCGCGGTCGCATCCACGAGGGTGACATGCGCGGGTGCGCCGACGACGAGGCCCTGGCCCTGCGATTCAACGCGGCCGATGCGGGCGGGAACCGTCGACATGACGCGCGCGATGTCCGCCCAGTCCATGCGTCCCGTGTTCACCATCGTTTCGATGAGGATCGGCAGTGCGGTCTCCAGGCCGGTCAGGCCGAAGGCGCCGGCCTGCCACTCGCAGTCCTTCATCTCGAGCGGGTGGGGTGCGTGGTCGGTGCCGATGCAGTCGATGGTGCCGTCGGCGAGGCCTTCGCGCACCGCCTCGACATCCTCCGCGCGGCGCAGCGGCGGATTCACCTTGTAGAGCGGATCGTAAGTAGCGGCGAGCTGCTCGGTGAGCAGCAGATGGTGAGGCGTGGCCTCGGCCGTGATGTCCACGCCCTGCGCCTTGCCCCAGCGCACGAGGTCAACCGAGCCCGCGGTGGACAGGTGGCACCCGGGCAGGCGCGAGCCCACGTGCTTGGCGAGCAGGATGCCGCGCGCAATGATTGCTTCTTCAGCGACTGCGGGCCAACCGGCCAGACCGAGCTCACCCGACAGTGTCGATTCGTTCATCTGTGCACCCTCGGTGAGGGCCGGATCCTGGCTGTGCTGGGCGATGACGCCGCCAAAGCCCTTGACGTACTCCAGCGCGCGGCGCATGAGAACGGGATCGGAGACACACTTGCCGTCGTCGGAGAAGACACGAACCTTCGAGCGCGAACGAGCCATCGAACCGAGCGAGGCCAGATGCTTGCCCTCCAGGCCCTTGGTCACCGCGCCGACGGGGCGTACCTCCACCCAGTCAGCCTCCTCGCCCAGGCGCAGCACCTGGTCGACGATGGCGGCCGTGTCCTGCGTGGGCGTCGTGTTCGCCATGGCGTGAACGGCGGTGTAGCCGCCGACCGCAGCAGCGCGGGTGCCGGTGAAGACGGTCTCGGCATCCTCGCCACCGGGCTGGCGCAGGTGGGTATGGATGTCAACGAGGCCGGGCAGAGCAATGAGCCCCTCGGCGTCGATCACGCGAGGGTCGCGCACACTGTCGCGGGCATCTGCGCCAATGGCAACGATCTTGCCACCTGACAGCGCGATGTCGGTGGGTTCCCCGCCGAGGAGCGACGCTCCGGTAATCAGGATGTCGCGGGTCTGTTCAGTCATTGCTGTGTCCTTCCGAAGCGAGGAGCAGGTACAGAGCGGCCATGCGGATGCACACGCCGTTGGACACCTGTTCGACGATGACAGATTGGTCTGAATCTGCGGCCTCAGCGCAGATTTCGAGGCCTCGGTTCATGGGGACGGGATGCATGACGACGGCGCTGGGTGCCAGCGTGGCAAAACGTGCGGGTGTCAGTCCGTACTCAGCGTGG
>OKVG01001277.1_pt1 | contig 11409 bp, 7 predicted proteins | sample 1606981 | NCBI WGS metagenome assembly OKVG01 (sample SAMN03281018, study PRJEB24777) | human gut metagenome | isolation source: fecal sample PR128 from 1 month old male Malay infant, vaginal delivered... | reverse complement strand
TATTCTCTCTTTGGATTCGGCATTGGCCGTTGTACAATTCAAGAAAGATGATGTAGCCTACGAACGCGATTACTTCATTTCCTATCCTGCCAACGTGATTTCCTTCCTCTTCTCTCCCTCCCGTCTTCTTTCGGGTCGTAGCGGGTGATGCCGTCGACGAGGATGTCGGAGAAGCCGTACTTGGAGATGAGCATCATGAGGCAGGCGGTGAGGCCGACGATGGCCTGTGTGCGGATGCCTGCGCTCTTGCCTCGGATCTGTCGTTCGAGGCCGATGGATGCAGAGAGGACGAGGGCGAGGAGCATCCAGCCGATGCTCATGAGGGACTGTGTCATGGGGACCTCCTGCGGTGGCGGGGGTGGGTTTAGTGTAACCGCCTCGTGTGTGTGAGGCGCGTGAGGGGCGACGAGGCGGTGGCAGGGAAGGGGGTGTCAAAAGCGGAAATCGGCCCCGACCTCGTTAAAGAATGAGAAAAGAATCTACCAAGTTCGACACAAGCATTTGTGGGGCTAAGATGGGACTCGACGATCGACAGATGAGGAACCCAGTCATGGAAACCCCCACTCCCGACGACATCGCCACCGATGTGCAGGAGCGCTCCAATACAGCGCTCAAGCGCGGCTTGGCGTCGCGCCACATGCAGATGATCGCTATCGGCGGCGCGATCGGCACGGGCCTGTTCCTGGCCTCCGGTGCGACGGTCGCGAACGCCGGTCCGGGCGGTGCACTCGTCGCCTACGCGGCAATCGGCCTCATGGTGCTGCTCCTGATGCAGTCCCTGGGTGAGATGAGTGCGCATCAGCCGGTCGCGGGCTCCTTCCAGACGTTTGCCACGAAGTTCATTTCGCAGTCCTTCGGCTTCGCCATGGGGTGGAACTACTGGCTTAACTGGGCGGTGACGGTGGCCGCGGACTTGGTGGCCTCGGGCTTGGTGATGGCCTACTGGTTCCCGTCCGTGCCGTCGTGGATCTGGGCGGTGGGCTTCCTCGGCGTCGTCGTCGGGCTGAACGCGCTGTCGGCGAGAGTCTACGGTGAGGCCGAGTTCTGGCTGGCCGCCATCAAGGTCGTCATCGTTATTGTGTTTGTCCTGTCGGGTGTGCTTATGATCGCCGGCGTGATGGGCCAGAATTCGCCGGGCCTGTCGAACTGGACGACCGGGGACGCGCCCTTCCACAACGGTTTCGTCGGCGTCATCGCGGTCTTCATGATTGCGGGCTTCTCCTTCCAGGGCACCGAGCTGGTGGGCGTGGCCGCGGGCGAGTCCGAGAATCCGCGCAGGGACGTGCCGCGTTCGATCCGCACGGTGTTTTGGCGCATCATGTTCTTCTACATTGGCGCGATCGCGGTGATCGGCACGCTGCTGCCGTACACGGATCCGAGCCTGCTGAGTGCGGCCGATGACTCGGCGAACAATATTGCTCAGTCGCCGTTCACACTCGTGTTCGCGCGCATGGGGGTCGGCGCGGCGGCCGCCGTCATGAACGCGGTCATCCTGACGTCGATTTTGTCGGCCGGTAACTCGGGTCTCTACGCGGCCTCGCGTATGCTGCATTCGATGGCCCTGAAGCGTCAGGCTCCCGCGATCTTTGCGCGCGTCACGAAGGGCGGCGTGCCCGGCTACGCGATGGCGGTGACCACGGTGACGGCGGCGTGCGGCTTCCTCACGCAGCTGGTTTTTGAGGACGCCTACATCTGGCTGGTGAACATCGTCGGTATTTCCGGCATCATCATGTGGCTGGGCATCGCGGTCAGTCATATTCGCTTCCGCCGCGCCTACCTGCTGCAGGGCTACCGCCTCGAAGACCTGCCGTATCGTTCGCCGTTCTTCCCGGCTGGTCCCATCATCGCTTTCGTCATGTGCCTGGTCGTTATGGCGGGGCAGAACTATGAAGCCGTGCTTCACGGTCAGGTGTGGGAGGTTGCCTCCTCCTACATCGGTCTGCCGCTCTTTGGTGTGGTTTGGTGGGGCTACCACCTGGTGCGCAAGGATCGGACGGTGCCGCTCGCTGAGATGGACGTGGCCCCCGTCGAGATCGAACCCGTCACGCACTGACATCGACGAGGCCGGGGCGCGTTGGTCGGGCACGCCCGGGTGCGCCGCTTGTCACCCCTGGGCGCTGCCCGGCGTGGCGGTGTGAGAGCTGCGCGCCGCTCCATAGGATGGGCGCATGATCAACACGCGACGCATTCTTGCCGTGACCTCCCTGTCGGTTCTCGCCCTGGGGCTTGCTGCCTGTTCTCCGAAGGGCACGACTCCCGAGCAGGGGTCGACGACCTCGTCCGCATCCCCGAGCGCTTCGGCCTCCCAGGGTGGCATGCCCGCGCAGAGCGGCGCCGGCCCCCAGAGTGGCGTGCCCGACGAGGGGAACCAGGCCCCCGAGGTGAATGTCGCCGACAACGATCAGCGCTGCGACCTGTCGAACCTGCAGCCCTCCATCGACTCTCAGCAGGAGGCTGGTGGCACGACCTACGTGTCTGTGGGGTTCACGAATGAGGGCCCCTCGTGCTGGATTGAGGGCTTCCCGCAGATTATTTTCTCCGGTGGCGGCTCGGTTCTCTCGACTGCTGTGCGTGAGGGCGAGGACCCCGGCAACGTGTACACGGTCGCTCAGGGCGGCCGCGTGGGCGTGACCCTGACAGCGGAGTCGACGGACGGCGTCGACGGCTGCAATCCGGCCGATTCGGAGCTGATCGACATCATGCCCGAGGCCGGCAGCGGTGCGACGAGCCTGCAGCTGACCCTGCGCGTGTGCCAGGAGATCCCCTCGGTGTCGGTGAGCCCCTTCGAGCCGCTGTCCTGAGTGAGTGTGTGCTGCTGTCGGATGCGCGTTGGGTGTCCGGCAGCTGCATGTGTGGGTGCGCGGCCACATGGAAATAGGTGATTGGGCGCACTGCTGATACGCTGAGTCTGCTAGAAGAAGGAGCTCCTCTTTCTCGTCATATCGAAGCGAGTGTGTCTGTCCTTCTTCGCCGGTCGGCGCGTGACCTGTGCGCGCCGACTGCGCCAATAGAGATCCTGAAGGAGACACTCATGGGTATGCGTTCCACGACGCAGGCATTCCAGTTCAACGTGCCGTTCGAGCAGCTGTTCCCGGCCGCTACCCAGGCCGTTCAGGCGGTCAAGAAGGCGACGCTGACGGGCGCCGACCCGAACGGCCGCGTGATTACTTTTGATACCCCGATGGGCATGATGTCCTGGGGCGAGAACCTCGTCGTCGGTTTCATTCCGAATGAGGAAGGTGTCGTCGTCGAGGTCACCTGTTCGACGAAGGGTATGCCGAACCTCATGCAGAATGGCCTTAACCGTAAGCAGATCGGCGCCTACATCACGGCGCTGTCGAACCTGGTGCAGGCGCCGTTCGTCGAAGTCGCCCGCTCCTGACGGCGCGTACTCGCAAGACTCGGCCCCAGCCTCGTCCATGAATTGACGAGGTCGGGGCCGAGTTTTGTGATGCGCAGTACAAAAGAGTGCGTCTGGTTTGGCCACTGTGGTTATTCAGTAGATGTATGCTGGCGCGCATATTGCTTCTATCAACGTCGAACTGGGAGTAATGCGATGGCGCGTGGCTACAGGGCAATTGTGGAATTGGATGGCAAGGAAGGCGCGTTGCAGACCGCCGACCGTCTTTTTCACGAGTGGGTGAACAAGAAGTACCCGATCAAGGGTGCGAAGGCAGGTGTCGAATGTGACGCGGAGGGGATCTACCGATTCGGAGAGCTCACCTCCAGCAGGGGTGAAACTTCCAGCGTCGTTGCGACCAAGCTGACCGAGGCGTCCGAGGACAAACACTACGAACGCCAACTCCTTGAGATGGTTGAGCGTCGAGACAATGGCGTGCAGTGGACAACGCGTCTCTTCGCCATGCACGCGACCAAGGAATCGCGCTATCGAGACGTTCTCTGGGTGGAGGTTACCCCTCCGCGCGAGAGCGAATGGGACGCCAAGCCCCCGCGTCTGGTACGCGATCTCATCACCGAGGGCCACTGCCACGACCGCGGTATGCCGCTGTCAGATTCCCTCCAGACCATCTCCGATGATCGGCAGGTCGAACAGCTGATCGAGTGGATACGTGATGGGCGTCGACGTGCATCCGTCGTCGTCGCCGCTCCTCTCACGGATGGGAACGATTCAGGGGAGCGTGCGGCAGAGCATCGGTGGAAGGATATTCTCGGTTCCCTGACGAAGGATTCCCTCGGTTGTGCCACCTACTTCCTTCTCACCCCTGATGCCTACCGTGAGTTCCACACTCGGATCGGGCAGGGGTGCGCGATGCCCAAGGGGAGCCTGCGCACGTACCTTCCCGACTTCAATCCCGCCGAACCGACGGACACGCTTCGGCACAGGGTACTGACCGCGGGCACGCTGCTGCGAGGCTACGACGAGAAAAGCAAGCGATTCCGCCCCGAACTGTCGGCGATCATCGCGCGAACGCCCTGCGAATACCTGTGGGAAAATGGGCTCGACAAGGAGCTTCGCCGGGCCCAGGCGCCTCTGGATAAGAAACGCCTGTCGGTGCCGACGTTCTATCCGCTGCGCGAGGCGGAGCGGTCGGTAGAACTGCTCGACGAGAAGGTGCGCCAGCGGGTCGCCGAGACGCTTTCGACAGTCTCACGGCAGGAGGAGCAGGCCGAGGAGCCCGGTACGGCTGAGCGCGCGCAGGCGGAGGAGTCCGCGCCCCAGCAGCATGCGCCAGAGGCAAGCGGAAAGGCTGTTGCCCCTGAGTCTGCTGCGCAACGCGCGCAGTCTCGGCACTTGGCATGGTACGAGCCGCTACGGCGTCTCATCCGCCGTTTCCTACCCGCCTTCAATCCGCGCACGCACACCGAGCTGGAGAGCGGAATCGCCGCGCTCTCCAGTGGCCTGGACGCCATGAATGAGGCGCACTCGGAGCTCGCGCAGAAGCAACATGAGCTTGAGGACGAGCTGCGGGTTGCGGAGGAACTGCTGGAAGAAGCCTCTCATCAGAGCCAACAGATTGAGGAACTCAAGGAAGAGAAGAAAGCAATTGCAGAACAGCTGCTCGCGAGCCAGCAAGAGAGGGAGAGGCTGAGTAAGAGAAATCGTTCCCTGGAATGGAAAGCGAGGCAACAAGAATCGAGTGGAAGTGCGACCGAACCAGACGACTCGTGGCTGGCTGATGCGCCCAAGAGCATGTCGGAGCTGTTCGACCGCATGACGCAGCAAGGGTATGAGACGGTCACGCGTTACGTTGAATTGAGTGCGCCGGATTCGATGGTGGACGATATTCTCTCGATTGACGACCTGGCTGAAAATCACTATGCGCCGGAGTTCTGGAACTACATCTTGGTTCTGCGTGACTATTTGCGTGCGCGGGAAGCTGGAGACTTTGCAGATGGAGATATTGACCTCTACCTGTCGTCTCCCCCGGATGGGTACTTTAGCTGTGGTCCCGGCCATCACAGGCGCAACGAAGGGCACAGAGTGAAAAGGGATCGAAAGATGCGGCGCGAGCGTATGCTACCGGTTCCCACCGAGGTAGATTCGCGCGGTTATATCGAGATGTGGGCACATTTTGCCCCACCGTCATGTAACCAAAAGGCTCCCCGCATGTACTACTACGCTGACACGAAGAAGACGCAGAAGGTGTACGTCGGTTACATCGGGTATCACCCGACGAACACGAAGACCAACTAAACGTAGGGATGCGACTCGGCCCCGGCCTCGTCCATGAATTGACGAGGCCGGGGCCGAGTCTTGTTGCAGCGCACGGCGGCGCTGTCTCCTCCCCGGCTGTGCCCGTGCCGGGGAGTGGGCGTCTTAGTGCCCGGAGACGTTCGTGAGCGTCCAGCGCTGCGACGTGGAGGCGTCAGAGCACTGCGAGATGACCGCCTGCGTGTTCTCCTGCGTGGTGTCGCCCGGGATGGTCAGGCACAGGCCCGACGCGCGGTTCACCAGCTGACCAGAGCCGTTGATATCCCACTTCTGGGACTCAAGCGTCGGGAAGCACGTCCACATGTGCGCGACCGTGCCCTCGTTGGTGTAGCCGCCCACCACGTCGACGCAGCGATCGCCGATACGCAGGTGCCCATCACCCTCGTAAGTAACGGTCTGTGCGGCGCTGTTCCCAGCGCAGTTGCTGTTCCACACGGGGGTGCCGTCAGCGCCCTTCGGATCCTGGGAGGTCAGGCACTGGCCGTGGCCGTTGCGCAGCTGGCCGACGACTGTTGCGGGCACGAGCCCCGCATTGTCCGAATTGGCGTTGCCTGACGCGTTCGGATCCTGAGGTGCGGCATCTGCACGGTCCGCAACCTTAGTGGGGGAGAAGACGACCATGTCCCAGGAGGACAGGCGACCCACGTTGAACGTGAGAGTCGTGCGACCCTGCTCATCCGTGCCCGTCGTGAAGTCGAGGGGCATCGGGCGGCCACCGTCAACGTCCGGGCTGACGGCGTAGATGGAGCCGGGGACCGCTTCGCCGTCCTCCAGGTGGTAGGTGACGGACGTGTTGTCGAAGGCGAGGATCTGCTTGGCGGCGTTACGCCAGTACTCGTCGTTGCCCTCACTGTCGTTCGTGCGCAGGTTGATCAGGTGCAGGGCCGTGCCCGCGTTGGACGTCATGGTGTTCGCCCAGATCGTGTTCGCGGACCCGTCCGTCGAGGTCGGCAGACCCACCCCATTCGTCGAGACCTCGACCTGGCGCTCCTTGCGTGTCAGGTTGTCGCCGAAGAGCAGGTTCTCGTAGGCGGTGGAGATGTTGTAGTAGTTCTTCAGCCACGTCTGCGTGTCGTCGGACAGGCCACGGCCAGATTCAGGGAAGAACTGGTTGTCCAGCATGCGCCCGTAGTCGCCGAGCTCCAGGTGATGCGCGCCGTTCGCAGCGAACGCCGCGTCCGCGAGCTTGATGGAGTCCGCGTTGAACTCACGGAAGGTAATGCAGTCAATGTTGACGGGCGCGTACTTCTCGTACTTGTCGATCGGGAAGGAGATCGTGTGGGTGCCCGGGGTGAGCTCCACGTTGATGCTGATATCCTCGCGCCAGTCAGAATCGCTCTGCGTCTTGTTGAACGTGACGTACTTCAGGAGCTTTTGCTGCCCGGTCTTACCCATGTCAATCATCACCTGGTGGCTGGCGCCATCGGCCTGAGGGCTCGAGTAGCGCGGCGAGAAGGTGAAAGTGCCTCCCTGGCCAGCGTCGACGGTGAAGGTGACGGCGTCGCCGTCCTTGGCAATACCCGACGCGTAGGAGCCACCCGACGCGGATGCGTCACCAGACACGATAGTGACGTCGCCGCTCACGCTCGACTGGTCGGCCTCGGCCTCGATACGCACGCCGTTGTCGGCAGCGATTTCGGGATGCCTGTACTCCTTGGCCGCTGCATCCCAGTAACGGGTGGTCGGATCGTAGTCGTTCGCGTAGGCGGCCACGATCAGCGGCTGCTTCGCGCCCGAACTACGCACACCCTGCAGGTAGCTGGCGACCTGCGCGTTCGTCTCGTTGTTGTTCCACAGCTCGGTGTACAGGTACGTGGACGAACCGTTAATGAGCTTGTCGTTGCCGGCGCCGTCGGGCAGGTTGATGCCCACTGCGCCCTTCGTCTTCTCGGCCGTCTCGTTAACGAGCGATGACAGGCCTTCGGTCAGGTCGAGATCGTTACCGGAAGCATCCTTCTTGTGGGTCTCACCGAGTGTGTCAATGTGCGTGCCGGTGAAGTTGAACGTCTTCTTCTGGTCCACGTATTGGCCGGTGATGTAGTCGCGCCAGCCCTTGTTGTTGACGTTCATCATGTACTGGTGGCCCGCCGGCTTATCCACACCCTCGGGGGTCGGTACCCACCACTGTACGCCGAGTGGGCGGTCCCAATAGGAGCCGTTCTCGTTGTGCAGTCGCCACTCGTCTTTAATTTTGTTCGTGTCGTAGTTGTCGTTGGCCGCGTACGCCATCGAGTAGGCGAGTGAGGCAGCGCCGACGTTGTCCGCGGTGGTCACGTAGCTGTTGATGGTCGCGGCAGAGGCGTAGTTGTTCTCGTACCAGAGAGGCCACTGCTCCTTGATGTCCCCGGTTGCGACGGGCTGCTCGTGGCGGTACTGCCAGTCGTAGTACTGGAACGCGTTGAGGTGGTAGTCCTGGCTGAGCTTCGTGACGTAGTCCGACGGAGCGTTGAACAGGTATGGCTCGTAGGTGGCGTTGCTCGCCAGCCCCTTGGGCGCGGTGGGCTTGAAGTGGGAGAGGTAGCCCATGCGCGGGAAGCGCGTCCAGCTGGTGGAGGCGTCGATGGCCGTTTCCGCGTGGGTGCCGTCCCCACCGGTCGCGGTGACGAGGTACCCTTGGCCGTCTTCGTTCGGCGTCGTGTAGGACCAGGTGGCCTTTCCGTTTTCGACGGTGGCGTCGCCCGAGTCGATCTCAGTGCCGAGGTGGCTGACGGAGAAGTGGACGGTTCCTTCGGTCGAGGCCTCGGCTGTGATCGTCGCCTGCTTACCCGGTTCGTGGGTGGACTTGTCCGTGTAGGCGCGGGTGACGTGTGCCGTGCCCGTGGCGGTGGCCGGTGTGGAGTTCGGCAGGGGTAAGGCCGTGGCGACGACCGCGGTGCCGAGCACGATCGCAGCGGGGATGGTCAGGGGATGTCGTGTCTCCATGACGTGTGTGTCCTCGTAATCGTTGATGAGACGTCCCGGTGGGGGAGTCATGCGCGTGAAACTGCGCCCATTCAACGGTAAAGCGATTTTTCAGTAAATTAACCGACAATATGGTCAAGCTGAACAAAAGTGTCCCGTAGTGCGGACAAGTAAAATCGTGGGTCGGTTGAATTTCCAAGTATTTGTCAGGCCTTGTATGCCCGTAAGCAGCCACTTTGCTTGTGTGGCGATCAAAATGGCTGTCGATATTTTCTGAAAGTGTCTAACTCTCCGAGGGTGGGGGAGTATCCTGAAAAGTTGGGTTTTGTGGGTCCGTTTCCCTCGCGCTGTTCTCATCGACGAGGCAGGGGCTGGGATACGGATCTAGCCTCCTCTCGGAGTGCGACGGTCCGCAGATGTGGGGGTGTACCGTAAGCTGTTTTGTGTGGTCCGCACCTCCGACTGAGGGGGTCAGCGGAGATGATGTAGACCTAGTCGGGGCGCAGTACATGTGCGCTGTACCGGAAATGAGGACACCGTGGTGGCAGCAACCGAGCGAGCCGAGCTGCATAAGACGATCTGGCGTATCGCCAACGACCTGCGTGGCAGCGTGGACGGGTGGGACTTCAAGAGCTACGTCCTGGGATTCCTGTTCTACCGCTTCATCTCCGAGAATCTGACGGACTACGTGAACTCCTCCGAGCGTGAGGCGATCCTCGCCGAAGGCGGAACCCCCGAAGAGGCGGCCGCCTTCGATTACGCGAGCCTCAGTAACGAGGATGCCGAGGCGGCGCGTGAGAGCATCGTCAAGGAAAAAGGCTTCTTCATCCGCCCGTCCGACCTGTTTGGGAACGTGCGCGCCCAGGCTGCCGGTGATGAGAACCTGAACGAGACTCTCGCCTATGCCGTCCGTTTCATCGAGAACTCGGCCCGGGGCAGCGGCTCCGAGTCGGATCTGCGCGGCCTCTTCGACGACGTGGACGTCAACTCCACGAAGCTCGGGAACACGGTCGCCCAGCGCAACGCGAAGCTCGTCAAGATCATGGAGGCTGTCGGCGATCTGCCCCTGGAGCACGGTGCTGCGCAGATCGACGCCTTCGGCGATGCGTACGAGTACCTGATGACCATGTATGCCTCGAGCGCGGGCAAGTCGGGCGGCGAGTTCTACACGCCCCAGGAGGTCGCCGAGGTCCTCGCGACTCTCGCCCTGGATGGGCGCTCCGACGTGACGCGCGTGTACGACCCCTGCGCTGGCTCTGGGTCCCTGCTCCTGAAGTTCGCGAAGCTTCTCGGGCCGTCGAGCAGTCGCCAGTATTTCGGCCAGGAGATCAACCTGACGACGTACAACCTGTGCCGCATCAACATGTTCCTGCATGACGTCAACTTCTCGAACTTCGACATCGCGCTGGGGGATACCCTGACGGAACCTGCCCACTGGGACGATCAGCCTTTCGACGCGATCGTCTCGAACCCTCCGTATTCGACGAAGTGGGTGGGCAAGGACGACATTGCGCTGATCAATGATCCGCGTTTCGCGCCCGCGGGCGTTCTAGCCCCAAAGTCCAAGGCTGACCTGGCCTTCACCATGCACATGCTGCACTGGCTGGCTGAGGACGGGACGGCCGCTATCGTCGAGTTCCCGGGTGTCCTGTATCGCGGCGGTGCCGAGGGGAAGATTCGCCGCTACCTGGTCGAAAACAACTTCGTGCACGCGGTGATTCAGCTGCCGCCCGACCTGTTCTTTGGGACGACGATCGCGACCTGCATCATCGTGTTGAAGAAGGCGCGTCCCGACCATAGCGTCCTCTTCGTGGATGCGTCCGCCGAGAGTGTGCGTGAGGGAAACAAGAATCGCCTGAACGCGGAGAATCAGCAGCGGATCCTCTCCCTGGTGTCCGAACGCCAGGCTGTGGACCACGTGGCCGCCCTGGTGTCGATCGACGACATTAAGGACAACGACTGGAACCTGTCAGTGTCCTCCTACGTCGAGCCCGAGGACACGCGCGAGCAGGTGGACATCGTCGAGCTGAACACTCGGATCGCCGGCATCGTGGAGCGTCAGCGTGAGCTGCGCGCCTCGATCGACGCGATCGTCGCAGAACTGGAGGCCGACCGATGAGCCGCCTCGCTGACCTGATTGCGCAGCTGTGCCCGGACGGGGTGGAGTATCGGCGTCTCGATGAATTGTTTGCAACTCGGAATGGCTATACGCCTCCTAGAAGTGATATGTCTGCATGGGATTCTCATGATATTCCCTGGTTTCGGATGGAGGATATCCGGGAGAATGGGGGGATTCTGGACCGTGCTTTGACTTATGTTTCGTCTAGTGCGGTGAAAAATGGTGTCTTGTTCCCGGAGAATTCGCTGCTTGTGGCAACTTCTGCAACAATTGGTGCGCATGCATTAATTACCGTTCCTCATTTGTCAAATCAAAGGTTCACGTCTCTTCAGTTGAAAGATGAGTATCGAAAGCACTTCGACTACCGCTTCTTGTATTACTACTGTTTTGTCCTTGATGCGTTTTGTTTGGATCATGTTAATGTTTCCAGTTTTCCGTCTGTGGACATGAGAGCATTTCGCTCCTTTAAGTTTCCTTTTGTTCCGCTCGCGGTGCAGCGGGAGATCGTGAGAATGTTGGATCAGTTCACGACGCTGGAAGCGGAGCTGGAAGCGGAGCTGGAAGCGGAGCTGGAAGCAAGGCAGGCCCAGTATGAGCACTACCGCAACCACTTACTTAGTATGACTGCGCTCAAACAGCGCTGTGGTGAGATTGCTATGCGTAAGCTAGGTGAGGTCGGGGTATTTCATGGAGGGTTGACAGGGAAGACTAAAGC
>OKVG01001266.1_pt1 | contig 11505 bp, 11 predicted proteins | sample 1606981 | NCBI WGS metagenome assembly OKVG01 (sample SAMN03281018, study PRJEB24777) | human gut metagenome | isolation source: fecal sample PR128 from 1 month old male Malay infant, vaginal delivered... | reverse complement strand
CCAGTAGCTATTCCAGCGCCGCCACCCATCCGCAATGTTTGCGGTGTGGATTTCCGCAATTTTCTGGTAGGTCTTTGACGTCTGATCATAGTTCTGTGACGTGTGCGCCAGCATTAGATCGGTTTTTTCCTGATCGCGTCTAACCTCGATGCGCAGAATGTTAGCCAGGAACGGCGCAAATTATGAACGGTGCATGTCACTTCTACCGGTTCGCCGGTCTGCTCGTCGGTGTAACTAGCCATCATGCCCAGCCGCGCTAAAACGGCGTTTAAAGTTGTTCCGCCGACAGGCCAGTATTTGCCTGCGTCTGTAGGCGAAAGCCTCAGCACGTCGCGAACGCTACCATTCTTTGAACGGTTTCCAGGAATGATCCATACATCGCGCCGTATCTCCTGTCGCACCATTTCAACAACTTCGTTTTTACGACGGCCCGTTACCATAACAAACCGAAGCGCGTTGCCTGCGACGGTGTGCGGCAGTTAGGCGAATAACTGCCGGTAAGTGTCCGCCGTTATGCTGGCTTGTCGCGGTTTGGCTTTTGCGGGCATCTGGTTCTTATCGATGCTGTCCTTCAATGTCTGCGGAACTTGGATCGGCTGCGGATTGTTCCCGCCGGTGTGGATATCCTCAGTTTCTTCTGTGATTGATGGGGGCTGATTGGGAGTCCTGAGTAGTTCACTAACGGGCATTAAGGCTTGTATTGTCTAAAATCTGATAAATTGTATAAACATTATGTGATCGTTAACCTTAAATGGTTGAAACGCCCTGGTACCACCCAGACGATAAGAAAGGGGATAGAGTCTGCGAAAAGTTTCGGCTGGATTGCTATAACGTTCATCAGTATGATTGCTTGTACAATCAGGGGTTGGGGAAACATCTTTGAAAGATAAAGGACGATACAATATGAAAGTTACTGATGAAGCTTTGTTACGTTCTGGTTTTACACCATCGGATTTGCAGAAGATAAAAAACAATGTTGAAAGCTATGGTGGTACGTTGGGAGAAGCGATTCAGGATCTGGCAAATCGATTCAGGATAGTTATTTGGATCTTTTCCGCTTTCATGGCAATGTTTCTCTGGGTAATTATTTCAAATGAAATACAATACATCATATCCACAGGGATCGGTTTATCTATAGCAATGTTGATTGCTGTTTTTGTTCAACCGCCAGTCCTTTCTTACAAATCCTGGCGGTTCTGGAGAAAATACAGAGGTTAATGATTCGGTGCTTCGGTGGAAAGCAGGTCAAAAATAACTTTAGCCTTGATACCGTAGCCTACTATTTTCATAGTTAACTTGGGGCGACTCATTATGTTGACTTTACGATAGTAATCGTGGGGAAGCCAACGGAACAATCGCCAGGCACCTGCTTTTCGCGCTAATCCAAAAATGCTGTAGATGTTTGCGCTTAATGTCAGAGTGTTATACAAAGCCAGACCAGATTCAGCCTTAAACCCCATAAACTGAGCAATATTAATCACTTTGTCAGCGACCACACCTTCAGAGTTAGATTCCCCTTGAGATAAAAATTTATTCACTTCTTTAGTTATACCGTTAGTGCCATCAGCAACTAAGATTGCACCAGCGAGGACTCCAATAGGGTTCATCGTCGAGATCATGATCATCCCACCATAGAAAACCATCCCTGATATAACGATATTCACAGCCGAAATCATATATCCGACGATTTTATTATTTTCCCGAACAAACTCGACCTTTGCATAAAGTTGTGCGACTCTGGTTTTTAACAGGCGTTCTTGTTCGTGCAGATTATCCGTTTCGGCACGCAGATTTTTGATGCATATAATGCATTCTTCGTCTGTTTTAGCTCGCCGTGCTGCCTCGAACTCCTTTTCTACGACCTGTTTTATCTCTTCGACAAACTTGATACGTGTTAGACCATCTTGCAAATAGAATGCTGACAACCGGTTTGCTGTTTCGACGAGTTTCCGGGCTTCCAGATTCACCATGGTATCTGACCATGTTCTGTTCCAGCCTCTGTTGAGCAGCGCGATATCCATTAAAGACTCCTTCCCAAAATGTGTCTGGTCATTTTACGTGCAATAAGGTCGAAGACAACAGGAAATACATTCCCAACGTCTTATTTTAGCGGAAAGAACACATGATCAAACTTTGAGACTCCATGCCGCAATTCTCTACATTTATTCTCCGACGTTTCAAACGTCCTGGAGTACGGGCAGGACTGCGAGCGAGTAACGTACTCTTCATTTTCTATACCTTATAAACTGAAGTCGAAAGGATTGAAGAGAACAAGCTTACTGGCAGGTAAGGTTCTAATACTTTTTTGAGTATTGGCAGGCTTCCCCCACGTTTCAGAACGTGATAGCGAAAGTTCTTGCATGGGCTGTGGGCTGCAATGTGAAGAGCGAGCATATCCCTGGCCTCTTTAAATTTGGCTGAGACCATCAAACGGCAGATCGGTTTCGAAAACAGCGAAAGATCACAACTAAAAGAGGCTCGATCAATCCGGCCTTTTTGTCGTTTGGATGTGGGATACAGCTTGAGATACAAGCTGGGACACAGAGCATTTTTTAGGGTTGAGTCTTTGGCTTCCCACTGGCATGATCCAGAACAGGGATTAACGGAACGTTAATCACAAGCTTTTGATTTTTTTATTTGACTCGGGGTGCCCTTCTTTGTGAAGGCTGAGAAATACCCGTATCACCTGATCTGGATAATGCCAGCGTAGGGAAGTCAGATGCCTCCTCTGGTCATCGCTTCTTCACGCAAGGCAGGAGCGAACCTATGCAGCCTGACCTGCTCGATTTACACGTTTTACATCACTTCCGAACCCGTTCCCCGCTTACGCACTGTATGACCAACGATGTCGTGCAAACCTTTACGGCCAACGTTCTGCTGGCGCTTGGCGCTTCTCCGGCAATGGTGATTGAAGCCGAAGAGGCCGAGCAGTTTGCCGGGATGGCCGATGCGCTGCTGATTAACGTCGGTACCCTCACCACGCCCCGCGCCCAGTCGATGCGTCGGGCTATTGAAAACGCGGTGGCGGCAGGCAAGCCCTGGACGCTCGACCCGGTTGCGGTGGGCGCTCTGGCGTTCCGTACCCGCTTTTGTCATCAAATCCTTGCCCTGAAACCAGCCGCCATTCGCGGCAATGCGTCGGAAATTCTCGCCCTTGCGGGGATGAGCGCAGGGGGACGCGGTGTGGATACCACCGACACCGCCGTTGCCGCGCTACCCGCCGCGCAGGCGCTGGCTCGCCAGACCAATGCCATTGTGGCGGTGACGGGGGAGGTGGATTACGTCACCGACGGCCAGCGCACCCGAACGGTTGCGGGCGGCGATCCGTTAATGACCCGCGTGGTGGGCACCGGGTGTGCGCTCTCGGCGGTGGTGGCGGCGAGTTGTTCCCTGCCGGGGGATCGGCTGGATAATGTTGCCGCTGCCTGCGGATGGATGAAGCGTGCCGGAACGATCGCCGTTGCGCAGTCTCACGGGCCGGGCAGCTTTGCCAGCGCGTTCCTTGATGCGCTGCATAACCTGGAGGCACAGGCATGAAACGAATTAATGCTCTGACGATTGCCGGTACCGATCCAAGCGGCGGTGCCGGTATCCAGGCCGACCTGAAAACGTTCTCCGCTCTTGGCGCTTACGGCTGCTCGGTGATCACCGCGCTGGTGGCGCAAAACACGCGCGGCGTGCAGTCGGTCTACCGTATCGAGCCTGATTTTGTCGGTGCACAGCTGGACTCGGTGTTCAGCGATGTGCGCATCGACACCACCAAAATCGGGATGCTGGCGGAAACGGATATCGTCGAGGCGGTGGCTGAGCGGCTGCAACGTTATCAGGTGCAAAATGTGGTGCTTGATACGGTGATGCTGGCTAAAAGCGGTGACCCGCTGCTCTCTGTATCTGCTGTTGAGACATTGCGCAAGAAACTGCTGCCGCAGGTGGCGCTGATTACGCCAAATCTGCCGGAAGCGGCCGCACTGTTAGACGCGCCGCACGCGCAGAACGAACGTGAGATGAAAGAGCAGGGGAACGCCCTGCTGGCGATGGGGTGTGGCGCGGTGCTAATGAAAGGCGGCCATCTCGATGACGATGAAAGCCCGGACTGGCTCTTTACCCGCGACGGTGAACTGCGTTTCACGGCCCCGCGCGTGCATACCAAAAATACCCACGGTACGGGGTGCACGCTCTCTGCCGCGCTGGCGGCGCTGCGTCCACGGCACAACAGCTGGGACGATACGGTACGCGAGGCCAAAACATGGCTCTCGGCCGCGCTGGCAAAAGCCGATACTCTGGAAGTGGGTCACGGTATTGGGCCGGTTCATCATTTTCATGCATGGTGGTAAGCCAGTATACTGGCAGGAAACACCACGCCTGAGAAAACAGAGATGGAACAAGCGCATACCCGGTTAATCGCTCAACTCAATGAACGGATCGCCGCGCCCGACAACATGCCGCTGTATCTGAAATTTGCCGAAACGGTAAAAAACGCGGTACGCAGCGGGGTGCTGGAGCACGGGAATATTCTGCCCGGCGAGCGCGATCTGAGCCAGTTAACCGGGGTGTCGCGCATTACCGTGCGCAAAGCGATGCAGGCGCTGGAAGAAGAGGGCGTGGTAACGCGCGCCCGGGGTTACGGGACACAGATCAACAACATCTTTGGATATTCGCTCAAGGAAGCGCGCGGGTTTTCCCAGCAGGTGGTGCTGCGCGGTAAAAAACCTAACACGCTGTGGGTGAATAAACGGGTGGTGAAGTGTCCGGAAGAGGTGGCCAGCCAGCTGTCGGTCCCCCCGGACAGCGAGGTATTCTTGCTTAAGCGCATTCGTTACGTTGACGATGACGCGGTGTCGATTGAGGAGTCCTGGGTTCCGGTTGAGTTAATTCATGACCCGGACGCAATTGGCATCTCGCTGTACGACTACTTCCGTAGCCAGAATATCTTTCCGCAACGCACCCGCTCCCGGGTCAGCGCCCGGATGCCGGACAGCGAGTTTCAGGCGCATATCAGTATGGATGACAAAATACCGGTACTGGTGATCAAGCAGGTTGCGCTTGACCAGCAGCACCGGCCGATTGAGTACAGCATCAGCTACTGTCGCAGCGACCTATACGTCTTTGTGTGCGAGGAGTAAGGCCTCGCGCGTCGGCGCGCAATCCCCGCCGCGGTGGCTGACCACCCAGGCCGCCACGGCATTCCCCAGCGTCACGGCATCCGCCAGACGCCATCCTGCCGCCAGACCGGCAAGCGTACCGCCCGCATGGCTGTCGCCTGCGCCAATGGTATCGACGACGGTGGCGGGAAACGCAGGAACATAACCCGATGCGTCGCCTTCATACCAGGCTGCGCCATCTTTGTCGTGACGAATAATCAGCGCGGCGCCATAACGGTGCTGCCACTGCACGCCTAAAGTCTCAACGTCCATGCCAGCGCGCTCCGCGGCAATCTGCGCCTCCTGACGATTGAGCGACACGATGGGTTTCAGGGCCATGATCCGCGCCATCAGCGCGTCGGGAATATCGGCAATGCGGGGGCCAAAATCGATAAACGCGGTGACATTTTCCAGCGACTCCAGCCAGCGTGTGAGCAGTTCACCCGATGGTGATGCCAGCTGATAGCCGGACAGATACACCAGGCTACCCGGCGGGACATTCAGCCCATCCAGCCAGTGCGGCTGCCACTGGTTCTCCACGCCGCTGAACGACATAAAGGTACGTTCACCGTCAGGCTCTACCAGCGCCAGACACCAGCCGTTATCGCCTGCTTCGGCCTCCACGGCGCTGTGCAGATCCTGCCTGGCCATGGCGTTACGGATGATCTCCGCCCATACGCCGTGGCCGACGGGCAGGGCGTTTTGCGCCGCAATGCCGAGGCGCTTCAGGGCGATGGCAATATTCAGCGCACAGCCGCCGATATTCACCCCTTGTTGTTTCAGCTCGATATCGCATCCGCGCCAGGGCAGGGCGTACGCGTCGGCGATCACGTCGATGACCGCCGCGCCCAGCACCGTGACCGGGCGTGTGGCCTGTAACGTTTCAAGACGTTGGGCTAACGTACTCATACGCCCTCCCTTTGCTCCCGGTAGTGCAGCAGTTTTTCGCAATAGTAGTCAAAATCGAGCCGGTTTTCGGTATCGAGTTCATCCTTCAGCGCCGGGTCAATCGCCTGCACGCCGTGCAGTGCCCCGCAGATGGCCGTTGCCATCGCCCCGATGGTGTCTGTATCTCCGCCGAGGTTGGCGCACAAAATCGCGCAGCGGTTAGGGTCCGTGCCGGCCAGCTCCACCATCGCAATCGCCGCCGGAACGGACTCAATGGTGCTGGTGCCCGCGCCAATAAGCTGGTAAACCTGCTCGCTGGCGGAGTCGATGCCGTGGGCTTCCCGCACGGTCTTAAGCGCCAGTTCAATACGAGCCGCCAGCGAGGCGCTGAAGGTGGTGGTATTCGCCTCCTGTGCGTAGCGGGCAATACCGGGCAGGGCATCGACGATGTTCTGCCAGCGCTCGCCGTCGATGGCGCGCGAAACCGCCCAGGCAATCACCACGGCCCCGGCGATGGCGAGGTCCGATTTATGCGTCGGGCTGGAGGCCAGCGCGACCTGCCCGACAAAATGTTCCAGCCGCGTCGCCGGTAGCAGGCAGCCCAGCGGGGAAGCCCGCATCGCCGCCCCGTTGGTCACACCGTTGTTGTCCAGTTCACTGACGGGTTTGCCGTCGCGGATGGCGTTAAGCGCGATTTTTGAGGTGGGACCCAGCACGTTTTTATTAAAGGCATCGAAATCCAGCGCCCAGTTCAGGATGTGTTTGCCGATGACATCCGCGTCAATCTCCCCGTCGCATTCGATAATCGCATCGGCCAGGCACAGTGCCATCGAAGTATCATCGGTAAACTCCGCGCGCTTAAAATAGCAGGCCGCGTTATTCTCTGCCGGACCGGGTAAGAAGCGGTCGATCCAGCCGAAGTGCGCTTTTACGCGCTTTCTTGGCCACAGCTCGGAGGGCATACCCATCGCATCCCCTAACGCCTGCCCATAAAGAGCACCGAGAATACGTTCTTGTTTCATTTAACTTCCCCTTGTGTCAGCGCAGCATCGCCATCAACCACCTCAATTGCGGTGATCTCTTTGTCCGATTCGCGGAAAAACAGCATAAACAGCACGGCGATCACGGCAATCATGATCGCACCGAATGTCCACATTCCGGCCCAGTTGAAGGTCAGCCCATTCACCGGCTCTTTGTAAGCGAACATTTTTTCCATCATCACGCCGCCCAGGCGGTAACCCAGCAGGCTACCAAAGCCCTGACAGCACAGCGTAATCAGGCCTTGCGCAGCCGTACGCATATGCGCCGGCGCTTTTTTATCCACGTAGATATACGCGGTTACATAGTAGAAGTCGTAGCTCACCCCGTGCAGCAGAATGCCGAGGAACAGCAACGCATAGGTGAAGTATTGTTCCGCGCCACCGTAAACAAAGAAACCGTAGCGGATGGCGGCCGTGAGCAGGCCCAGCAGTAAGACCTTCTTAATACCAAAGCGTTTAGTGAAGAACGGCAGCGCCAGCATAAAGAAGATTTCAGAGAACTGGCCGAGCGTCATCCAGCCGGTGGCGTTTTTCATCCCCACTTCGGTGAGATAGCCGTTGGCGAAGATGTAATAGAAGGCCAGCGGCATCGCGAACAGGAAAGAGCAGAAGAAGAATACCAGGAAGTTTTTGTCGCGCAGCAGGATCAGCGCGTCCAGACCGAGCATCACTTTGAAATCCAGCTTGCCGGTACTTTTCGGCGGCGTATTCGGCAGGAACAGGGCAAACACGCCCAGCAGGGCGGAGCTGGCTGCGGTCATCAGCAGCGGAATATTGGTATCAGAGATATCGCTATAGCCCAGCATCTGCGGCAGGAACCCGCATGCCAGACCGGAGGCGATCCAGCCGATAGTGCCCATCACGCGAATACGCGGGAAATCGGCTTCCACGTCATCGACGTTGGCGAAGGCAATACTGTTGGTCAGCGCAATGGTGGGCATATAGGTAAGAGAGTAGGCCAGCAGCAGCGGGAAGAAGGTGCTGAACTGGGTTTGCTGTGCGGCGAAGTACATCAGAATGGCACCGGCAAACATCAGAACCGCCAGCACTTTCTGGGCGGCAAAGAAGCGGTCGGTCAGCGAGCCGACGAGAATAGGCGACAGGATCGCCGCAATGGCCGTACAGGCGTAGGACCAGCCAATCTCCCCGGCGGTAAAGCCGCTTTTGCTCAGCCATAGCCACAGCGGCACAAACCACGCTCCCCAGATAAACCATTCAACAAACATCATGAATGACAGTTGGACTTTCGTTTTCATTGTTTAATCCTGCATGTCAGTGAGAGTACGCCTTTAACATACCATTCAATAATACCTTTAAAATACCTTTGTGGTGATTGTTTGATCAATGTAACAGTTTTGTTGTACACGAATCGAGCCAGCAGATTGTGCTGAAAAAAAATGCAAATGCTGGAAAATCTGTTAAGTCGGTACCAGGCTTAGTCTGCCCATAAAAATGTGGGTCTGGATAAACACTCACCGACATGACGTCGGAATTACGGGAGCATCGCTATGACTGATATTGCGCAGTTGCTTGGCAAAGACGCCGACAGCCTTTTACAGCATCGGTGTATGACCATTCCAGCCGACCAGCTTTATTTGCCCGGCCACGACTACGTTGACCGCGTGATGGTGGATAACAACCGTCCACCGGCCGTGCTGCGAAATATGCAGACGCTCTATAATACCGGGCGGCTGGGCGGTACCGGGTATCTCTCGATTCTGCCGGTTGACCAGGGCGTTGAGCACTCGGCAGGCGCCTCCTTTGCAGCCAATCCGCTCTACTTTGATCCGAAGAACATTGTTGAGCTGGCGATTGAAGCAGGCTGTAACTGTGTGGCCTCTACCTATGGCGTGCTGGCGTCTGTTTCACGGCGTTATGCCCACCGCATTCCTTTCCTCGTCAAACTGAACCACAACGAGACGCTCAGCTACCCAACCGAATATGACCAGACCCTCTACGCCAGCGTTGAGCAGGCGTTCAATATGGGCGCAGTAGCGGTTGGGGCGACGATCTACTTCGGCTCTGAGCAGTCCCGTCGTCAGATTGAAGAGATTTCCGCCGCCTTTGAACGCGCCCATGAGCTCGGGATGGTGACCGTGCTGTGGGCGTATCTGCGTAACTCCGCGTTTAAAAAAGACGGGGTGGATTACCACGTCTCAGCTGACCTGACCGGTCAGGCGAACCACCTGGCCGCAACCATTGGCGCTGACATCGTGAAGCAGAAAATGGCCGAGAATAACGGCGGCTATAAGGCGGTGAACTTCGGTTATACCGATGACCGTGTCTACAGCAAACTGACCAGCGATAACCCGATCGACCTGGTGCGCTACCAGCTGGCGAACTGCTACATGGGACGCGCCGGGCTGATTAACTCCGGCGGTGCGGCGGGTGGAGATACTGACCTGTCTGACGCGGTACGCACGGCGGTTATCAACAAACGCGCAGGCGGTATGGGGCTGATACTTGGCCGTAAAGCGTTTAAGAAATCGATGGCCGACGGCGTGAAGCTGATCAATGCAGTTCAGGATGTCTATCTGGACAGCAAAGTGACGATCGCCTGACGCCTCACTCTCCCTCTCCCTGTGGGAGAGGGCTGGGGTGAGGGGATTAGCGCAGAAGCACACAATCCGGCGGCAACCGGCACTGCAGCGCGCCGGGCAACACCTCTATGCGGAAATGCTCCCCGCTCAACGGTTCCCCATCCAGATTAAACGTCATCCCGTGCGGGGCATTTACTTCGAACCACGCGGATTTTCCGGCAATAATGTTTGGGCTCTCTTCGGGCTGCGTCAGCGTGGTAAATAGCGCGGGCAGCAGGCCGTCGCCGGTGAAAATACGCAGCTGAAGCTGACCGTCATTAATCAGCGCCTCCGGGCAAAGCTGCTGCCCGCCGCCTGCCTGACGACCGTTGCCAATGCCAATCACCAGCGCGTCTCCCTGCCACTGGAAATCCTCGCCGCGAATTTCACAGCGGTCCGGCTTGAGGGTGTCCATGCGCATCAGACCGTGGATCAGATAAGAGACACCGCCCAGCGCCGCTTTGAGTTTTTCCGGCGTTTCGCTGGTGATCCGCGTGCCGAACCCGCCCGTCGCCATGTTGATAAAGCAGGTTTTGTCATTCACCTGCGCAATGTCCACGGCGGTAGCTTTGCCAAGGATCGCCAGTTGCAGGGCTTTACTCAACTCCTCCGGAATGCCAGCGCTGGTGGCAAAATCATTGGCGGTACCGAGCGGTAAAATGCCCATCACCGGACGGTCTTCGGTGGGCAGGTCGACAAGCGCAGAGGCGATCTCATTGATGGTGCCGTCGCCGCCGCCGGAGATAATGGTTTCGACGCCCAACGTCAGGCCTTCATGGATATACCGTGCCGCGTCGCCTTTTTCCCACGTGACCCGTACATGGATCCGCGCCCCGTCTTCCCGCAAATCAGTGATTGCCTGACGCAGCAGATCGTTGCCTGCACTTTTACCATTGAGAATCAATAAACTGTCTGGATAGGTTGCCATCCTCGCTGCTCCCTTTTTTAGCGTTAGTAAGAGTGTATAGCAGTGTGGAAAAAAGCGGGTAAGAACAGGATGAAAGGGAAAAATAAGGCCGCCAATTTTATCTGGAGGCCTTACCAATTTAGACTCATTTATGAGGAGGATAATCGAAACCTCCATGAGGAGGACGACAGCGATAAATGCGTTGTAATCCCAATCTCCACCCTTTCAGAAAACCGAACCGCTTCAGGCTAATCAGCGTGTACTTTGAGCAGGAAGGAGTATGGCGGCAGCGATTACGGATACTCATTGGGGCATGGTTACGGTATAAGAGTATGAAATGTATGCTAAGCCATTTAAGCATCTGTCACTTCTTTTCTGAAAGTAATGACATAATAGTGTGTCAATGTTGATTTATTTCCGCCAAAGCACCCTGGCCGCTCTTCTATACCGATTGTATCAACGCGCTGGAATTCCCACCCTTCGGCAGCCCAGGAATTCACTTCTTGCTCTAAATACGCTGCTGCAATGCCATCTTTATTATCCTTTGCCTTGATAGAAATGTTTGGTGGAATCTGAACCATCTTATAGGTGTACATATAGAATCCCTTGCTTTTTGAGTGGTTATTGATGGTAAGGCCTGACATCTTTTGATTCAAATGGATTGTTGCAGAAACAAGGTGATGCGATCGCCTACAGGCATCAAAAGTGTAATTTTATTTCCTCAGGAGATGTTCCATGCAAGTGCAGCAGAATGGCGAAAAACAGAGCATTAAAAAATAAGCCCACGTAAGGGAGATTACGCGGGCTAAGGAGGTGGTTCCTGGTACAGCTAGCATTTATGGGTTATGTTTTTCAGCGCTGGGGATAATACCCGTATTGAACGAAGCGGTATGTGATCCGATTCTAAGAATTTTCCCGGCGCGAAAAAATTTCCCTGGTTGACTATTTAC
>OKVG01001248.1_pt1 | contig 11679 bp, 10 predicted proteins | sample 1606981 | NCBI WGS metagenome assembly OKVG01 (sample SAMN03281018, study PRJEB24777) | human gut metagenome | isolation source: fecal sample PR128 from 1 month old male Malay infant, vaginal delivered... | reverse complement strand
TTCGTTGTGGGTCGAGACCAGCTTGCCGGTAAACAGCAGACCCCAGGTGGCGGCGTTGACGAACAGCGACGGGCTGCGGCCAATGTGCGACTGCCAGTTGCCGTTGCTGATTTTGTCGCGGATCAGCGCATCGCGGGTGGCTTTATCAGGAATACGCAGCAGTGCTTCTGCCAGACACATCAGCGCCACGCCTTCCTGGGAGGAGAGGGAAAACTCCTGCAGCAGGCTCTGCACCATACCGGCACGGCCGCTGGCGGTTTTCTGGTTACGCAGTTTGTCGGCCAGCTGATACGCCAGGCTGTGCGCCTGCGCGGCGACGGCTTCAGGCAGGCGAGCCTGCTCCAGCAGCATTGGCACGGCGTCCGTTTCAGCACGGCGGTACGCACCGGTAATGGCGGCGCGGCTGACGGACTGCGGCAGGATCTGCTCCGCGAACTCCAGGAACGGCTGATGATTCTCGTCGCCAGCAACCGGCGCGTCTTCGCTCTCATTGGCGGCACCTGCCAGCAGGGCGGGCAGCTCGGGCAGACCTTCGTCGCTCTCAAGCCGTTCGAGATAGTTAAAAATTGCCTGCTTGATTAGCCAGTGCGGCGTGCGGTCAATGCGGGTTGCTGCGGTCTTAATCCGTTCGCGGGTTGCGTCATCCAGCTTAACCCCCATGGTGGTCATGCCCATGCCAAAACTCCTGTTGTTCTTTGATCGTGTTCGGTGGTTAGCCTGAAATATCCACCATGTTGCAACTTTGTGCAACCGTGTTAAATGTGACCCGGCTAGCAAGCTGAAAAATGAATGGATTGTTAACAGATGGTTAGCTGGAAAAAAGCGCTGGCTTCTGCATACGAAGCCTGTTTTTATGCGGTACTTAACACTTTTAAAAGGTGCAACCCGTATAAATGTGAGCGAGTGCAACCTATAGGAAAGACATATAAAACCGGGGATGAATTTGATGTAAATGCAGTGTTAAATCGTTTGTGTGCGAGCACTGCTTACGGCAGGATACGCGCGGCCAACAGAAACACAGATACCCATCACCCCGTTCCGGTGATGACATAACAAGGCAACCCGGACGGTTGTCGCTCGACTTTTGGAGAATTTGAATGGCAATGAGCACACCGATGCTGGTGACATTTCTCGTTTATATTTTTGGCATGATCCTGATAGGGTTTTTGGCATGGCGTTCTACAAAGAACTTTGACGACTACATTCTGGGTGGCCGCAGTTTAGGCCCAATGGTGACTGCGCTTTCTGCGGGGGCATCGGACATGAGTGGCTGGCTGCTGATGGGGCTGCCGGGTGCGATTTTCATCTCCGGCATCTCTGAAAGCTGGATCGCCATTGGCCTGACTCTCGGGGCGTGGATTAACTGGAAGCTGGTAGCAGGCCGTCTGCGCGTGCATACCGAAGTGAACAACAACGCCCTGACGCTGCCGGATTATTTCACCGGCCGTTTCGAAGATAACAGCCGCATCCTGCGCATTATCTCGGCGGTGGTGATCTGCTGTTCTTCACTATTTATTGTGCCTCCGGCATTGTGGCCGGTGCGCGTCTGTTCGAAAGCACCTTCGGCATGAGCTACGAAACCGCCCTGTGGGCCGGTGCGGCGGCTACCATCCTCTACACCTTCGTGGGTGGGTTCCTGGCGGTAAGCTGGACCGACACCGTGCAGGCGAGCCTGATGATTTTCGCCCTGATCCTGACCCCGGTGATTGGGATCTTCACCGTAGGTGGTTTTGGCGAGTCGCTGGAAGTGATCAAGCAGAAGAGCATTGAGAACGTCGCTATGCTGAAAGGGCTGAACTTTGTTGCCATCGTCTCCCTGATGGGCTGGGGTCTGGGCTATTTCGGTCAGCCGCATATCCTGGCGCGCTTTATGGCGGCCTACTCTCACCACACCCTCGTTCCTGCGCGTCGCATCAGTATGACGTGGATGATCCTCTGCCTGGCAGGGGCGTGCGCGGTGGGCTTCTTTGGCATTGCATACTTCAACAACAACCCGGCGCAGGCGGGCGCGGTAAACCAGAACGCCGAGCGTGTGTTTATCGAGCTGGCGCAGGTGCTGTTTAACCCATGGATTGCCGGTATTCTGCTCTCCGCTATTCTGGCGGCGGTGATGTCCACCCTGAGCTGCCAGCTGCTGGTCTGCTCCAGTGCGATCACCGAAGACCTCTACAAGGCATTCCTGCGTAAAGGCGCAAGCCAGAAAGAGCTGGTATGGGTAGGGCGCTTTATGGTGCTGGTGGTGGCGCTGGTGGCCATTGCGCTGGCGTCGAACCCGGAAAACCGCGTGCTGGGTCTGGTAAGCTACGCGTGGGCGGGCTTTGGTGCGGCGTTTGGTCCGGTGGTGCTGTTCTCCGTGATGTGGTCGCGTATGACCCGTAACGGCGCGCTGGCGGGGATGATTATTGGTGCGGTCACGGTTATCGTCTGGAAACAGTTCGCGTGGCTGGGCCTGTACGAAATTATCCCGGGCTTCATCTTCGGCAGTCTCGGTATTGTGGTCTTTAGCCTGCTGGGTAAAGCGCCGTCTGCCTCCATGCAGAAACGCTTTGCGGAAGCGGATGCCCATTACCACACTGCGCCGCCGACGAAGCTCCAGGCTGAGTAATTTTTCTTCCTGCACACTGTAAGCCGGGTGAGCGTCAGCGCCACCCGGCTTTTTTCTTGCCAAAATCCGTAATTTACGGTGATATCGCTGCACTTATAACAATGAGGATAGCGAAGCATGACAATCAAAACAGGGTTACTGGCAGCGGCATTCCTGATGCTGGCTGGCTGTACGGCACCGTCGCAGCATACGGCGACTGACACCTGCAAAGTGGATAACCAGATGCAGCAGACCACGCTTTATTTCGGCTTAAATCGTCCGGCCGGGGCGCAGATCACCCCCGACGAATGGCAGCAGTTTGTTGACCGGGACGTGACGCCGCGTTTTCGTGATGGCTTAACGGTGTTTGATGCGCGCGGACAGTGGCTGGGCAACGACGGTAAAGTGGCGCGTGAGCCGAGCAAGGCGTTGATGCTGATCCACGGAAAAGATGCGCAGAGCGAGAAGAACATTGAGGCGTTACGCGGGATCTATAAATCCCGCTTTGCGCAGGAGTCAGTGATGCGGGTCGATCAGCCGGTGTGTGTGCAGTTTTAATGAAAACGGCGGGATAACCCGCCGTTGTTGCATCGTAGGCCGGGATCGCTGCGCGCTACCCGGCATCACATCACAGCACCAGGCCCGCAAAGCTCGCCGACAGCAAACTCACCAGCGTCGCGCCATACACCAGACGCAGACCAAACCGCGACACCACGTTGCCCTGCTGCTCGTTCAGGCCCTTGATTTCACCCGCGACAATACCCATAGAGGCGAAGTTGGCGAACGACACCAGGAACACGGATAAAATCCCCAGCCCGCGCGATGACATCTGATGCGCAATTTTTTGCAGCTCAATCATCGCCACAAATTCATTCGCTACCAGCTTAGTTGCCATAATACTGCCGGCATTTAAGGCATCGCTCAGCGGAATACCCACCAGCCACGCCAGCGGATAAAACACATAGCCCAGGATCTGCTGGAAGCTCATGCCAAATACGCTGGAGAAGAGGGCGTTAATGGCGCTAATAAGCGCAATAAAGCCAATCAGCATCGCCAGAATAATCATCGCCACTTTAAAGCCGGCCAGAATATACTCGCCCAGCATTTCGAAGAAGCTCTGGGATTCATGCAGTTTTTCGAGCTTAATATCCGGCTCCGCTTCCGGGCGAACCGGGTTGATGACGGAGAGAATAATAAAGGTGCTGAACATGTTCAGAATGAGCGCCGCCACCACAAATTTAGCGTCGAGCATGGTCATATAGGCACCGACAATCGACAGGGAGACGGTCGACATGGCCGTGGCCGCCATGGTGAACAGACGACGTGACGAGAGATCGCCCAGTACGCCCTTGTAGGCAATAAAGTTTTCAGACTGTCCGAGGATCAGCGAACTCACCGCGTTAAAGGATTCCAGCTTGCCCATGCCGTTCAGTTTTGACAGCAGCGTGCCAATCAGCCGAATAAAAATCGGCAGAATGCGCCAGTGCTGAAGAATACCAATGAGTGCGGAGATAAAAATAATCGGGCAAAGCACGCCGAGGAAAATGAACGCCAGCCCTTTTTCACCCATTCCGCCAAAGACGAAATTGGTCCCTTCGCCGGCAAATTTCAGCAGTGATTCAAAGAAACCGGAGACGTATTTAATCAGGAATAACCCGCTTTCGGCGTGCAGGAAAAAGAACGCCAGCGCAATTTCAATAACGATCAGCTGTAAAACAAAGCGAATGCGAATTTTTCGGCGGTCAAAACTTACCAGCCAGGCAAGCGCAAGAATAATCACCAGCGCCAGCAGGAAATGGACAATCTTAAACATGGTTTATTTTCGGTTAGTTTGCGAGGCGGATATTTAGCCACAGCGCTGATTAACCGTAAATGGGCATTTTCGTTATACCTTATAAACCGGAACGTCACGAGCGCAACTATTACCCCGCGATGCGTTTACAACTCGTCATCAAAAACCACACATTTCGCTTGTTTTTCTTATCGCCGTAATGATAATTACTATCACAAGAATTTACCTTTCTTTGCATCAGTTGACCGCGATAAACATTTAAGGTGTCTGCATGTTTGTTCCATTTCTCATTATGTTACGCGAAGGCCTGGAAGCGGCCCTCATTGTTAGCCTCATCGCCAGTTATCTGAAGCGAACCCAGCGCGGACGCTGGATTGGGGTGATGTGGATAGGGGTTTTCCTCGCCGCTGCGCTCTGTCTTGGCCTGGGCATTCTGATCAATGAAACCACCGGTGAATTCCCGCAGAAAGAGCAGGAGCTGTTCGAAGGTATCGTTGCCGTGATAGCGGTGGTGATCCTCACCTGGATGGTGTTCTGGATGCGTAAAGTCTCGCGTAACGTGAAGGTGCAACTGGAGCAGGCGGTAGATAATGCCCTGCAGAAGGGAAATCATCACGGCTGGGCGCTGATCATGATGGTCTTTTTCGCCGTGGCGCGTGAAGGCCTGGAATCCGTTTTCTTCCTGCTGGCTGCCTTTCAGCAGGATGTGGGGATCTGGCCACCGCTGGGGGCGATGCTGGGGCTGGCAACGGCCGTGGTGCTGGGTTTCCTGCTCTACTGGGGCGGCATTCGCCTGAACCTGGGGGCCTTCTTTAAATGGACCAGCCTGTTCATTTTGCTGGTGGCCGCAGGGCTGGCGGCAGGGGCGATTCGCGCTTTCCATGAGGCGGGTCTGTGGAACCACTTCCAGGATGTGGCGTTCGATCTTAGCAATGTTCTTTCTACCCATTCACTGACCGGCACGCTGCTCGAAGGGATCTTCGGCTATCAGGAAACGCCAAGCGTCAGTGAAGTGGCGATGTACTTTATCTATCTTATTCCGGCGCTGGCGCTGTTCTTTATGCCATCGCGCCCCAGCGCTCAGCCGTCGCGTACTGCGCCCTGATGTGCTTACTGTAGTTACAACATACTTTTAAAAGGGAAGGGTCATGGCAATTCAATTTCGTCGTAGTGCGTTACAGGTTGGTGTGGCAGCGCTTGTTGCTTCTGCCTTCGCCGCTCAGGCTGCTGATATTCCACAGGTCAAGGTGACGGTGAATGATAAGCAGTGTGAGCCGATGACCATTACGGTCAACAGCGGTAAGACACAATTTATTATTCAGAACCACAGCCAGAAAGCGCTGGAGTGGGAAATTCTCAAAGGCGTGATGGTCGTGGAAGAGCGCGAAAATATCGCGCCGGGCTTTAGCCAGAAAATGACGGCTAACCTGCAGCCGGGTGAATATGACATGACCTGCGGTCTGCTGACCAACCCGAAAGGTAAGCTCATTGTTAAGGGAAATGCCACAGCGGATGCCGCGAAAGGCACGGCCCTGCTGAGCCTGGGCGATGCCATCACCGCTTATAAAGCGTATGTCATCAAAGAGACGGCAGACCTGGCAGCGGGAACCAAAGCCTTTACGGATGCGGTGAAAGCGGGCGATATCGACAAAGCGAAATCCCTGTATGCGCCCACCCGTCAGCACTACGAGCGCATTGAGCCGATTGCGGAGCTGTTCTCCGATCTTGATGGCAGCATTGATGCCCGTGAAGACGATTACGAGCAGAAAGCGGCCGATCCAAAATTCACCGGCTTCCACCGCCTGGAGAAAGCTCTGTTTGGCGATAACTCCACCAAAGGGATGGAGAAGTATGCCGATCAGCTCAACAGCGACGTGCTGGAGCTGCAAAAGCGCATCAGCGAGCTGGCCTTCCCGCCATCTAAAGTGGTGGGCGGTGCGGCCGGACTGATTGAAGAAGTGGCCGCCAGCAAAATCAGCGGTGAAGAAGATCGCTACAGCCACACTGATCTGTGGGATTTCCAGGCGAACGTCGATGGCGCGCAGAAAATTGTTAACCTGCTGCGCCCACAGCTGCAGAAAGAGAACAGCGAGCTGCTGGCGAAAGTGGATGCCAACTTTAAGAAAGTCGACACCATTCTGGCGAAGTACCGCACCAAAGACGGGTTTGAAACCTACGACAAACTGACCGACGCCGACCGTAACGCGCTGAAAGGCCCGATTACCACCCTGGCGGAAGATCTCTCCCTGCTGCGTGGCGTACTGGGTCTGGACTAAGCACGATGAACAAGCATGACGAATACGACGTGGCGGAACCTTCACGTCGTCGGTTGTTGAAAGGGGTAGGGGCGCTGGGGGGCACATTTGCCCTGGCCGGAGGGTGTCCGGTGGCGCATGCGGTAAAACCGCAAAGTGCGCCCGGTACGCTGTCACCGGATGCCCGTATGGAGACGCAGCCTTTCTATGGCGAACATCAGGCGGGCATTCTGACACCACAGCAGGCCTCCATGATGCTGGTGGCCTTTGATTCGCTGGCAAGTGATAAAGCTGACCTGGAGCGCCTGTTTCGCCTGCTCACCACCCGCATCGCGTTTTTGACTGCAGGGGGACCGGCGCCAGAAACGCCAAACCCACGACTGCCGCCTATGGACTCGGGGATCTTAGGGTCGTTCATCGCCCCGGATAACCTGACCATTACGGTGTCGCTGGGCGAATCGCTGTTTGATGAACGTTACGGGCTGGCAAAACAGAAGCCGAAAGCGCTGCAAAAAATGACGCGTTTCCCGAATGACTCGCTGGATGCTGCTCTCTGCCACGGCGATCTGCTCCTGCAGATTTGCGCTAACACGCAGGACACGGTGATCCACGCTCTGCGGGATATCATCAAACACACGCCTGATCTGTTGAGCGTGCGCTGGAAGCGGGAAGGGTTTATCTCTGACCATGCTGCCCGCAGCAAAGGCAAAGAGACGCCGGTGAACCTGCTGGGCTTTAAGGATGGCACCGCCAACCCGGACAGCAGCAACGGCGCGCTAATGAAAGAGGTCGTCTGGGTCACAGCCGATCAGGGTGAGCCTGCCTGGGCCGTCGGCGGGAGCTATCAGGCGGTGCGGGTGATTCAGTTCCATGTGGAATTCTGGGATCGCACGCCGCTTAAAGAGCAGCAGACGATCTTTGGCCGTGACAAGCAGAGCGGGGCGCCGCTTGGCATGAAGCACGAGCATGATGTGCCGGATTACGCCAGCGATCCTAATGGCGATACCATTGCGCTGGACAGCCATATCCGGCTGGCGAATCCGCGCACCAAAGAGACGCAGTCAAGCCTGATGATGCGCCGGGGCTATAGCTACTCGCTGGGGGTGACCAATTCCGGTCAGCTGGATATGGGGCTGCTGTTTGTCTGCTATCAGCACGATCTGGAGAAGGGCTTCCTCACCGTGCAGAAGCGGTTAAACGGCGAAGCGCTGGAAGAGTACGTTAAACCTATCGGCGGCGGCTATTTCTTCGCGCTGCCCGGCGTGCGCGATTCGAACGCCTGGCTCGCGCAAGGGCTGATAGAAGCCTGATAATTGTCCCTGCGATAGTTCGCGGGGACATTATTTTTTCATATGACTATCCCTCTGTTATATTTCTGTAATATACCTGTATGAGACTGTTTTCAACTGCAGGAGCAGTCTTAAAAGTTGCATTCAGGTAAAATAAATGTTGCATTTATGATAATCCCTGATGTACTTAAGATAAGACAGCGGTAGTTCCCGGCAGTGATGCTGAATCACTATGGAGATCGCGAATGGTATCGTCCTGTACTGGACAAGGTAAACACAACAACCGCAGTACCCGGCGCGGAGGCTCAGACTCCGGCAGCGATTTCCTCACCACTAAATTCTCCCCTTCTATTCAGAAACCAGATTCTACCGACGTGCAGAATGGTGCGCGTAGCTATTCTGTATCGTCATCCGGCAAGGCAAGCAATGGCTTACAAGGAAGCCAACCCTCTGATGTTCGTGCGCATAATCGTGCCGAAACTGGCGCGTGTGATGAATACCAACAACTCAAGGTGCTATCCATGGGAAGACAAAAAGCAGTGATCAAAGCTCGTCGCGAAGCAAAACGTGTGCTGAGACGGGATTCACGTAGTCATAAACAGCGTGAAGAAGAATCGGTCACCTCGCTTGTGCAGATGAGTGGCGTAGAAGCAATTGGCATGGCGCGGGACAGCCGTGATAATTCCCCAATTGTGGCGCGCAATGAGGCTCAGGCGCACTACCTGAATGCTATCGAGAGTAAACAGCTCATCTTTGCAACCGGTGAAGCCGGATGCGGGAAAACCTGGATCAGTGCAGCCAAAGCAGCGGAGGCCCTGATCCATAAGGACGTGGAGAGAATTATTGTTACCCGTCCGGTACTGCAAGCTGATGAAGATCTCGGCTTCTTGCCCGGTGACATATCGGAGAAGTTTGCCCCTTACTTCAGGCCCGTTTATGACGTGCTGGTGAAGCGACTGGGTGCATCCTTTATGCAGTACTGCCTGCGACCAGAGATTGGCAAGGTGGAAATCGCGCCGTTCGCCTATATGCGCGGACGTACATTTGAAAATGCGGTCGTCATTCTTGACGAGGCTCAGAACGTGACCGCTGCGCAAATGAAGATGTTCTTAACGCGCCTCGGGGAGAACGTGACGGTTATCGTCAATGGCGATATTACCCAGTGCGACCTGCCATCCGGCGTGAAATCCGGCTTGAGCGACGCCATGTCACGTTTTGAGGAAGACGACATGATTGGGGTAGTACGCTTTACCAAAGAAGATTGTGTGCGGTCGGCGCTGTGCCAGCGCACGCTGGGAGTCTATTCCGACTGACGGTAAAACATCGCCGTTTTACCGCTCACCTGTCATCCCTTCCCGGCGTAATGCCGGGAAGCTTCGTTTATTTCTTCTCACGACTCGCGTCTGGTTGTCTTTTAAAAGATTGCCTGTCTTGCGGAATTCATCATGTCGGTTATTCATTTTTGACGCTGGTTTTTTTATCACGCTCAGCGAAATGTGATGTGTATTTATAATATCCACAAAGTACCCATGAATATCATGATCGCGCTAATTGTTCGCTCAAATTTAAACGTGAATGTTGTCACATAATGTTACTAAGATGTGAAAATTAAGTTGGTGTATTGTGTCTAATTCTCTATGTTTCGTACTGATTCAAACAACATTCTAACAAGAAAATCCCATGGGGAACCGTTTCCCTGGAACATCACGTTGAGGGTCATACATGAACGAACTGGTTGGTGCAATTAACGGTGTTATCTGGAGCCCGGCGTTAATATTTTTATGTCTGGGTGTCGGCCTCTATTTCTCATTACGTAGTCGTTTTTTGCAGTTACGTCATATAAAACATATGATTACCTTGATGTTCCAGGGGCGTCCTACCGATGCTGGCGTATCGTCGTTCCAGGCACTGACGATGACGCTGGCAGGGCGTGTAGGGACCGGGAACATTGCTGGCGTCGCCACCGCTATTACCTTCGGTGGACCGGGCGCACTTTTCTGGATGTGGATTGTGGCGTTTTTGGGGGCCAGCTCTGCGTTTGTGGAATCTACGTTGGGCCAGGTTTATAAAGAAAAAATCAACGGTGAATATCGTGGCGGTCCTGCCTTTTATATTGAAAAAGGATTAGGCGTTAAATGGTATGCATGGTTATTTGCCGTCGTCACCATTTTCTCCTGCGGTTTATTACTGCCAGGGGTACAAGCAAACTCGATTGGTGCCAGCCTGGATATTGCATTTGGGCTTGATCCAAATGTCACGGCAGCATTACTTGCCGTACTGTTAAGTTTTATTATTTTCGGTGGTGTGAAAAGGATCGCCAGTTTTAGCAGTATGGTCGTTCCGTTTATGGCGCTCGGCTATATTATTGTGGCTTGCGTTATTATCGCCATTAATATTACCGAGCTTCCTGGTGTGATTCTGTTGATCTGGAAAAGCGCTTTTGGTCTGGAAGCTGGTTTTGGTGCCATTCTTGGTCAGGCTATCATGTGGGGCGTTAAGCGCGGGGTCTATTCCAATGAGGCGGCGCAAGGTACCGGGCCGCATGCGTCATCTGCGGCGGCAGTGAGCCATCCGGTGAAGCAGGGGCTGGTTCAGGCTTTCTCGGTCTATATCGACACGCTGTTTGTCTGCTCGGCGACCGGGTTTATGCTGTTGATCACCGGTCTGTATAACGTGCAGGGCATTGACGGTGCTGCACTCTACACCGGTATTTCCGGCGTGGCAGCAGGGCCTGGCTATGTGCAGACGGCAATGGAAAGTATGATGCCAGGCTTTGGTAATTACTTTGTTGCTGTTGCGCTGTTCTTCTTTGCCTTCACGACCATTATTGCTTACTACTATATTGCTGAAACTAATATCGCCTTCATCAACCGTAAAATTCACCGTCCATGGCTGACATTCGTGCTCAAATTATGCCTGATGGCTTCAACGGTATATGGCACAGTTCGTACGGCGGATCTGGCATGGGGGCTGGGGGATATTGGGGTAGGGCTGATGGCATGGCTTAACATTATTGCCATTGTGCTTTTACATAAAAAAGCGTTTGCCAGCCTTAAGGATTATGAAATTCAGAATGCGCAGGGGGTGGATCCGCACTTTGACCCGATTCGACTGGGGATTAAAAATGCGGACTACTGGCTGGAAGAGCGTAAAGATGAACCTGCTGCGAATCCAGAACAGACGACTTCTGTCGTGAGAGAGCAGAACGCAGGGAAACTGAACAATTAATCGTGGTAGCCCGTATTGCTATACGGGCTCAGACAGCTGGCAATGTGCGCTTTGTGGGTTTCGCCCGGCGGCGCTACGCTTGCACGGGCCTACGAGGCTTGTCGGCGGGATAAGGCGACTATAAAAGAAAAAAGCCCGTACTTTCGTACGAGCTCTTGTCTTGAATATGGCGGTGAGGGGGGGATTCGAACCCCCGATACGTTGCCGTATACACACTTTCCAGGCGTGCTCCTTCAGCCACTCGGACACCTCACCATATTGTCATCCCGTTGTTGTCGGGACGGGCGCTAATGTAAGGAAAAGCCGAACAGCCGTCAACACACTTTTTCAGTAAATTAGCGCATTTAGACAAACTTCAAACAACATGTTTCTTAAATGTGCTGAAAGCGCCTTTTTTATCGGCAACGCGGTCCGGCGATAAATTTGTTATGCTGGCAATCCAGTTGAAAATGAAAATAAAACAGCGCAAAAAAGGCAGGAATGAGTATGGATATTATCTTCTATCACCCCACTTTTGATACGGCTTACTGG
>OKVG01001240.1_pt1 | contig 11736 bp, 13 predicted proteins | sample 1606981 | NCBI WGS metagenome assembly OKVG01 (sample SAMN03281018, study PRJEB24777) | human gut metagenome | isolation source: fecal sample PR128 from 1 month old male Malay infant, vaginal delivered... | reverse complement strand
TGGATCGTTGAACGTTCATGGAGTTGGCTAGACAAATGTCGGCGACTTTGGAAAAACTGTGAACGTGCCCTTAACAGCAGTCTTCAAATGGTTGTATTGGCCTTCCTGAAGATAGTTCTTAAAAGATACTAGACAGGTTCTAAGCACAACTTCAATCTCTCTTGCCTGAGTGTAGTAACGCATGAGCACTTGACTATTGCCATATCTATTGTTTTCAGCTCGCGGTAGATAACGGCGCGTCAAATCCGAGTAATCAATACCCCAAGCATGAAAGTGCATGGCATCACCAAGCACACCGAAGCGTTGATGTAACAATGATCAATCCGCGTGAGCAAGCTCTACCTGCATGTCGTCTCGCAATTGAAAACGGAGCGTGCTCAAGCCAACGTGGTAACGTTTCTTGCAGTTGGGACTCGTAGCTAACACCAGGCCGCCAGGAGAATCGCCTTTGCTAAGCACGGCAATATCAGCAGCCAGTGGATGAATACCACGTCGAATGGCTTCGACAGAGTCGTAAAAGGACTTGCAGTCGATGCACATGATGTCGTGTACCAGGTAACCTGGTTGGATCATCTAATGGAGTCGTCATGCTAAAGCCCACCACCGATCTGGATTGAGCAAAGCTACGTTACGAATATCAGCTGCATCAATTGATTGGGAATAAAATGCAGGTATCACTTGAAGTGAAAAGCTTGATTTAACGGCATTTCAGACGAAGTGAAACGGGTTGAAATGAGTAGAATTTACTTGGTTCCCTGCCAAAATCCTGCCAAACTTTAGAGCCAGTTCAGAGAAATCTGGGCTGGTTTTTATGTGTCTTAGTGAAAAAGATAGTAGTAGTTAACTGATCGAAACGTGTTTGTAATAAAGCAAATATCCCCAGACAAAATACTGATATACTAAAAGGAAACTATGTACAGTGCTGGTCAAGGTGGATGAGACACTGTCCGGACGAGGAGATAAAGCGAAGATGGATATTGAGGAGTTAAAAAGCTGGTTGAGCAAGCCAGAAGACGATCATCATGACTTTAAGGAGCACTGGTACCATAAAGGTCAAAAGCCAGAATTGGTAAAAGATATTTTTAGCTTTGTTAACACAGCACATCATGAAGATTGTTTACTAATTATTGGCGTGAATGATCAGCATAAAATTACTGGAGTTGAGAATGATGAGAACGGCCGTCTTGACCAGCAACAGTTAATTGACTTTGTAAGAAAGCTTCCAATTTCGGGAGAGTTCATTCCACGCCTTGAAGTTAGTACTGTGTATGCTGAAGAACATGAAGTTGACGTCATTCGAATTTTTAACTCGGAAAACGTACCTATATTTCTTGGTAAGAAGTGGAATGAGAAAGGACTTCCAGGTAATCTTATATTACCTGGACAAATCTTCACGAGAGAGCAGGATGTAAATACCGCCAGAGATTCAACTGCCGACTACCATCAAGTGGAAAAGTTGTTTAAAAAGCATTTACGACTGGACGTATCAATCGAGGAAAGGTACAAGTATGTTTTGACGGATACTTCAAATTGGCGGTATACGGAAGCTGATGGATTCGTGTTTCAATACAATCTGAACCCTGATTTCTACATGGTTCTTTGTGAGGACGATCAAAGCCGTTATAAAGCGGAAGCATATTCACTGGATCAATTTCGAACCAAGATGAGTTGGCAGTACTTAAAAATAAAGTATCGTTAGAGTACAATCGAGACCTTGTTAGTAGTCTGGTTAGACGGTGGAAGATTGATGGTTGTTACTCCAAATTTTGGATTTATACGTAAGGTCGGTAGTGATTCTTTAGCGTACTACTGCTTAATTGAAAATACCGTTGCTGGCCGAGTGCAAAACCTTTTTTCAACAGGATTACCGTTATTGGCAAATGCCCATTCGTTAGATGAGTTTTATAATGGCGTAGTTTTATTTCATTCTGAGGAAGAGAAAGAACAACTCGAATTTCTGTTAGGCGGGCAGACTGATGAAATAAGAAAACTAATTGAGCCGAAAGAGCATGAAATCGCTGGTTTAACCGGTCGAATGGCGATGGATTTTAATAGCTCTGATCAGGAAGTCCAACCTAGTAATATTCGGTACATGCTTCTTCAACATACTTTAGGAAGGTTTATGAACGAATGTTTACTTGAGTATCGAAGTGGATATGATGTGACAAGCGTTATTGGTAGGTGGCAACAGAAGAATGCGAGGAATTAGGCATGGATTCGTTGGTGAGAGACTGTGACGAGGTTATCGGGATTATTTTTGATTCCAAGTTTGACCACAAGCATCCTTTAGAGGTTTTTGATACTGCAATACTTACCTTGTACTCGTCACTAATCGACAAGTATAAGACAGTGAACATTTTGCAAGATCAGCGGGTTACGACAGAAGTAAATTTGATTGAGCGTAGCTTTATAGAGCAATATGTATATTTGCTATTCATTTTAGACAAGCATACAAAGGAGCGTGGTCGTGCCTATCTGATAAATCAACGTTATGAATCATATCGTCAAACAAAACGTCTTTTGGATAATCTGTCTGACGAAAAACAAGTGCGCAAATTAAAAGCATCAATCGATGGTATCATCAAAGCTGACAGAACAGATCGACAGACGTTCGCCGATGGCTTATCATACTTTTCTGGGAAATTTGAGAATTTATTTAAACCAGCGCTTTTACGGAACGAGCAAAAACGTAGAAAAGGATTGAGTGTCCCTCCTGACAAGAAAATAAAGCGTATCTGGTATAACGTCGCAGCTGATGGCACGAATAATTTCAGAGACTTATGTCGTAAGCTGGGATTAGATGATTTATATTTCGGTTTTTATGGCCCGCTGTCCATGAATGTACACGGAGTTGATTCACCCGCAAATTTGGTATTTGACAATATTACTGATCCCGGTCGGAATGTAGCAGAGGTGGTATTGCAAGCTGGACATGATGAACAAGGTACCGTTAGCTTACTGAGAGCGTTCTTAATCGAAATTACGCTTAAGGTATGCCATCACTATGCTATTAGCAGGAATAAGATACCGAATCAGATGTATTTGAAGCAAAAGATTCGAATACTGAGCCATCAAAATTAGGAAATCAAAATTAGACCGCTGAAATTGAATGTGTTAAGTATTGATTCCCACATTTAAGTTCGGGGTTGTTGGCGATGGTCGGAGGACTTAGAACTCAGTATCGTCTTGATAGCATATATTGATATTACAGTTCGTTGGGTGTATACTGAACTCATGGAAAATCCTAAGTTCGAGTTTTACACGCGTCCAAGTGGACACAATGAATTCCAAGAATTCTTAGATAGTTTGAAGCCGGTGGAAAAGCAGAAGCTGGTCACCGTCATTGCCAAGACACAGAAATTTGGTTTGCAAGTGGCGGCGCGCCAAATGTGGATCAGAAAAATCTCAGATGGCATCTTTGAGCTTCGGACAACAGGATCGAATATCCAGCGGGGCTTGTACTTTCACGTTGAAGGTCCGCGTTATGTGATTACGCATGGCTTCACGAAGAAGACCCAGAAGACGCCGGTGTCTGAACTTAATCATGCCAAAGAACTCAGGACAGAATACTACGATAATTTGGGAGGTAAGTAACATGGCAAAGAACATTTCTTTTGACGATTATCTCGCTGAACAACTTAAGGACCCTGAATTCAAGGCAGGCTTTGATGCCGAATCTGCCAAACTTGAGAGCGCAGTGGCGTTGATGAGCGAGCGCGAACGCGCCGGTTTGACCCAACGGGAACTAGCCGAGCGGGCAGATGTGCCACAATCAACGATTGCGCGCATCGAGCATGGCCAGAACACTAGCTTTGACACCATGAGCAAGATTGCCTTTGCACTGGGAAAGAAGCTCAAGGTTGAATTCACTTAGAATATAGCGATGTCCCCATGTTTGTGAGCGTCAGTTTTCGGAACTTCGAGACTGGCGCTTTTCTTTATATGATTGATGCGTGATACTTGAAACATAATACTGACGAATCGAGGCTGTTTCATGAAGGAAGCAGATCAAAAACGAGCCGCCACGGCCTTTGTCAAGCGTTGGCAAGATCGTGGTAATGAACGACAGGATAGTCAGACCTTCTGGTTGGACTTGCTGGAGACTGTCTATGATATTCCTAATCCTGGTGGCTCTGGTGCAAATAGTCTGAGAGTGTGCCTTTTACCTAGTTGTTGATAGGGTGTTGTAGGTTATGCTGGCACCATCGCTTTTAATTCGTCCACGGCTGAAAACCCGATGAGGCTTAGCTCTCGTCGGGTTTTCTTGCGTAATGCATGGATGACTTCAATGCCGCTGAGTGTTGCACTAGCGGTTCGGATGTTTTGGAAATTTGCTGACCGCACCCGGTGTCGTTTAATGAATCGATGATCTTGTTCGATTAAATTGTTTCGATACTTGGAACATTGGTGTGCTGATTTGCTCAAGTAGTCTTGTTTCATCAGGTGCTTCACTGCCTTAAGTGTTGCTCGATATTGATCGGTGACTAAGCGATCAGGACGACCATTGGTCGTCAAAAGCCGTTTCAAAAAGTGATAGGCTGCCACATAATCACGATGCTTTCGCAGTTCGAAGTCGAGCGTCAGACCGTTGCTATCAATTGCACGATACAGATAAGTCCAATGACCTTTGACGTTAATGTAAGTCTCGTCTATCCTCCAACTTTTGGTATGGGAGGTTTGATGTTGGCGCCATAAAGCCTTAAAGATGGGACCATAATGATGAACCCAACGCATGACCGTGGTGTGATGCACACTAACCCCGCGATCACGTAGCAATTCAACGATATCACGGTAGCTGAGACTGAACCTAAAATAGTAGCCAACGGCTACTATATAGTAGCCAACGGCTACTATAATGATATCCTGTTGAAAGTGGCGTCCTTTAAAGTAATTCATGCGCACAATCCCTCGTTTCTTGTCACTCAGTATACTAGAATGAAGTTGCCAGGCAAACTTTGCACCAGAGCCTAAGCTACCACTATGTTATAATGACCATATCGAAAGGAGATCAATCTAATGAAATATACGAAAACCAAAGCAGTATTAAATCAACTCGTTGCCGATTTGAGCCAGATGTCAATGATTATCCATCAGACGCATTGGTACATGCGTGGACCCAACTTTTTGAAGTTGCACCCCTTGATGGATGAGTTCATGGAAGAAATTGACAGCCAACTCGATGTCATTTCTGAACGGCTGATTGCGCTTGATGGCAGTCCTTACTCGACCTTAAAAGAAATGGCCGAAAACACTAAGATTCAAGACTGGCCTGGTGAATGGGACAAAACAACCCCAGAACGCCTCGCACACTTAGTTGATGGCTATCGTTACTTGGAAGACCTTTACCAACACGGCATTGAAGTATCCGATGTTGAAAAAGACTTCAGTACCCAAGATATTTTCATTGGTCTCAAAACCGCAATTGAGAAGAAAATCTGGATGATTCAGGCAGAGCTTGGGTCGGCGCCGGAAATTGATGAATAAAATAATATTAAAAAATCGGTAGGCTTAAACATTGCTAACGCTTATATCAGTGTTGCTATTTAATTAAAATGCGACATCCCAACAACGGGGTGGCGCATTTTTGTTTGCAATGCGGTGACAAATAGGCCGGAAACAAAATAAGTGAGTGATAACTCATTTTAATGTTGACAAACCGAGATGTACTGATTATACTAAGGCCACTAAGTGAGTGAGTATACACTCGCTTTGAGAAAGAGGGTTATTAAAATGGCAACGAATTATGTCATCGCCAAGCAGGTCAGCAAGCACTTTGGTCATCAGCAAGTGCTCAATCAGATTGATTTGACACTGCCGGCTGGAATGATTTATGGCTTGATTGGGCCATCAGGAGCTGGGAAGACCACCTTGATCAAAAGTATTTTAGGGATGGAAGCTGTGGATAGTGGCACTGTTAAAGTCATGGATACGGTGATGCCCAATAGGGCGGTAATGGCACAAGTAGGGTATATGGCCCAAAGTGACGCTTTGTATGAGACACTAACGGCCCGTGAAAACCTGACCTTGTTTGGGCAATTGATGAGCGTTCCAAAAATAAAGTTAGCACAGATGATTGATTATGCAGCCGGATTAGTTGATTTAACGTCCCAATTAGACAAGCGGGTCAGTGGCTATTCGGGTGGGATGAAACGGCGCTTGTCGTTGGCAATTGCCCTGATTCAGGATCCCCAATTATTGATTTTAGATGAACCGACCGTTGGGATTGATCCAGAATTACGGCAACAAATTTGGACCGAACTAAATAAGCTCAAGGATACCGGTAAGTCGATGCTCGTGACAACGCATGTCATGGACGAAGCAGAACGGTGTGATTATCTCATGTTGATTCGGCACGGGATTGCGCTTGCTGAGGGGACACCCGCGGCACTGAAACAACAGTATGCAGTAGATACGATCGAACAGGTCTTTTTGAAAGCGGGGCGGATGCAAGATGCGAACGATGGCAATCGTTAGACGAGTTTTTAAGCAAATGTTACGTGATAAGCGTACCTTGGCGCTGATGTTTTTGGCACCATTGCTGATTATGACGCTGATGTATTTCTTATTTCAAAACAACACAACGCAAGTAGCAAGCTTGGGTGTTCATCATGTAGACCAATCCGTGGTTAACGTGATCGATACCAAAAACGTGACGATTCATCATTATGATAGTTCACAGGCACGGAAAATGATTAAGCAGCATGATCTAGATGGCTATTTGACTCAGAAAAATGGTCAATTGACGATTACTTATTCAAATAGCAATCCAACCAACACGTCTTTAATTAAGGCGAGTTTACAATCAGGATTAGTCAAGTTGAAAATGAAGACGCTGGTGACCGTTACTAAGAAACAGCGCGCGGCCCTTGAATCGCAACAAGCCGCTTTGAAGAAGCTGACAGCAGCCCAGACACAAGCAACGGTGACCAAGCTGAAGACTGCCATTGCACAAGCCCAGGCCCGCGGTGACCAGGCAACTGCTGAGAAATTACAAAAGCAACTCAAGCAGGCCACAGCCACGACGTCTAGTTCGACTCAGTCAGCTAAAGCAACCAGTTATACGACTAAGTCTCATTATATTTATGGTAGTAGTGATTCAACGTTCTTTGAAAGCTTTTTGCCAGCCTTTCTCGGTTTCTTTGTCTTCTTCTTTGTGTTCTTGATTTCTGGCGTTTCACTTTTGAATGAACGCACTACTGGAACCCTAAGCCGGCTACTTGCAACCCCAATTCGACGGAGTGAAATTATTATGGGCTATCTAATTGGTTATGGGGGCTTTGCCATCATTCAGACTGTCCTGACCGTTGTTTTTACAATTACGGTCTTCAAGATTCACTTAGTTGGTAGTATTTGGCTGGTCTTTCTGACTAACTTATTATTAGCGTTAGTGGCTTTGACCTTGGGTATCTTTATTTCCACCTTTGCTAACTCAGAATTTCAAATGATTCAGTTTATTCCACTGATTGTTGTACCACAAATCTTTTTTGCTGGGTTGGTTCCAGTCGATGGCATGGCCAGTTGGTTGCAAGCAATTGCCCACATCATGCCGTTATACTATGGTGCTAATGCGTTGACGGCTGTTGTGACAAAGGGTGCTGGGCTTGGCGATATTGGTGTCAATTTGTTAATACTAGTAGGGTTTATGGTCGTACTAACAATGTTGAATATTGTTGGAATGAAACGTTATCGGAAGGTGTGAGGATATGGAACGACCACGGATACGGGATTATTTTCAACAGGATCTAAGTCAGAATGAAACGATTACACCTAAGCAACGGGCCATCCTCCAGGCAAGTCTCGATTTGTTTGCTGAAAAGGGTTTTGACCAGACCAGTACTAGTGATATTGCACAACGGGCCGGCGTTGCGGAGGGGACGGTCTATCGGCGGTATAAGACTAAGGCTGCCTTACGGGATGCCATCTTAGCACCAATTACCGCGCACATTGTGCCAATCTTAGCGAGTGATTTTTCAGAGGATGAATTACGGCAGCGTTATCCCAGTCTACAGGCATTCGTCACAGCAATTTTTACGGACCGAGTTGCATTTGCTAAAGCTAACGTGAAAGAGTTAAAGGTCATTTTTGAAGTGGCAGCTTTTGACACCGAACGACGCGAACAGATTCTTAGCCAGATTGCGCCTAAGATGGTCAAGCAGATGGGAAGTGTCATAAATCAACTAAAAGCAGATCATTTGATTGTGGATTGGCCGAATGATTTGATACTGCAAAGTTTGTTATCGCAGCTATTCGGTTACCTAGCGCGGTTAATACTGGAATTGCCGGGAACTGAAATTGAGCGCGAACAAGCGTATTTGATTACGGTGATGACCAAAATATTGACCCCGGGTGAACATGATCAAATTACTGGTCAGTGAGCTAACTGTTACTTGATATAAACTAAAGCCACTTCTGTACTTAGCGTTCAAATGACCGCTAAGAAGCTGTCTCAGGAATCAGCTTACATCCAAAATATTCGCCATTAATTACCCAAGCAAAAATTTCAAACTTGATCCACGTCAATTCTTTATCGGTCGAACCACCATATACTAAAGACATCAATTAGGAAATGGATCGGGGATTATGAAATTTCAAAGATATATTAATCAACACACAAATCAAATTACATTGATAACGGCAATACTGATTGGCGTAGGCTTGCTGGGGAAAGTTGTTGACAGCGATATGGTCTACACGGTTTCATTCATCGCCGCTTCAATTATCTCAGCTGTGCCGATCGTTCTTCGGGCAGTTTCCGCACTCCGATTTAAAACGATCAGCATCGAATTACTTGTCAGTATTGCTGTGATTGGCGCTTTCATCATTGGTGAGTACAATGAATCAGCAATCGTCACTTTCTTGTTCTTATTTGGGACGTTTTTGGAAGACAAAACGTTGGCCAAAACCCGCCACTCAATTAAAGATTTGACGGAAATGGCACCGACTACCGCAATGATTGTAGATGATGACGGCAACACTGAGGAGACGGATGTTGACTTTGTCGACGTTGACGACGTCGTCTTGGTCAAAGCCGGCGGTCAGATTCCGGTTGACGGGGAAATTGTGGATGGATCCGGTCACATCAACGAAGCCAGTATTACTGGTGAATCAAAACTAGTCACTAAGGGCACTGGCAATCAGGTATTCTCTGGCACCATCTTAGACAACGGAACACTTAAAGTTCGGGCAACCAAGGTTGGCGACGACACCACGTTTGGCAAAATTGTTGAACTGGTTGAGGATGCTCAAGACACCAAGTCGCCAGCAGAAAAGTTTATTGACAAATTTGCGACTTATTACACTCCGGCAGTTTTGATCATTGCATTGATTGTGGGCTTGGTTACCAAAGATTTCCGATTAGCGATTACCGTTTTGGTCTTGGGATGCCCTGGGGCCTTGGTCATCGGCGCCCCGGTTTCAAACGTGGCTGGAATCGGTAATGGTGCGAAAAACGGTGTCTTGATCAAGGGCGGTGAAGTGATGAACACCTTTGCCAATGTCGACACGTTGGTATTCGATAAGACCGGGACCCTGACTGAAGGGAAAACGGCGGTTACTCAGTTCAAAGATTACTCAAGAGACCAGTTGGCCTTGCAAATTGCCACAGCCGTTGAAAAGCAGTCGGATCATCCATTGGCACAAGCAGTTGTTAAATTCTCAGGTGATCATCATATTCCGTTTGAGGACGTTCAAGTTGCCGATGCTGACACAGTCAAAGGCCGTGGCGTTAAGGCAACTGCCAACGGTAAAAATGTTTTAATTGGTAATTTGAGAATGATGAACGATGAAAATGTTGATTTGACGTCTGAACAACGTCAAGACTTGGAAAACATCCAAGGCGAAGGCAGTTCAACAGTTATCGTTGCCTTCGACGGGCAAATTCAAGCCATTCTTGGTATCTCGGATGTGATTCGTCAAGGCGTTAAGCAAAGCCTGGCGACACTCAAGTCACTCGGCATCAAGAAGACGGTTATGCTGACCGGTGATAACCTGCAGACAGCCAATGCCGTTGCAGAACAAATCGGCATTGACGAAGTCCACGCAGAACTTTTGCCGGAACAAAAAGTCGAATACGTTAAACAATTCCAGCAGGAAGGCCACAAGGTTGCCTTTGTCGGCGACGGCATCAACGACAGTCCGTCATTAGTGACGGCTGACATCGGGATTGCCATGGGAAGTGGAACCGACGTGGCGGTTGAAACCTCTGATGTCGTCTTGATGTCATCAGGATTCAATGAATTGATCCATGCATATGGACTTTCCAAAAAAACGGTCATCAACACCAAGGAGAACATTTTCATCGCCATTGCGACGGTTGTCGCCCTCCTGATTGGCTTGATTCTCGGATTTATTTACATGGCCAGCGGAATGTTTGTCCATGAAGCCAGTATCCTGGTTGTCATCTTCAACGCAATGCGATTAATTAATTATCAGCCAAAAGCTGCCAAACTTGATCCAGATCAATTATCGGTTGGCGAATAGGATTTATCATTAAAACAGTAAATGAGATGGAGGTTATCAATATGAGTAAAGCAATTTTACAATTAGACGCGCTGTCATGCCCGTCATGCATGCAAAAGATCAAGGGCGCACTTGAAAAGCAGGATGGTGTGGAAAACGTCAAAGTCTTGTTCAATGCAGCCAAAGTCAAAACTGATTTTGACGGCGATAAAATTTCCGCAGACAAATTGTCAGACACGGTAACTGATTTAGGCTATGAAGTTCAATCAATGAAAGTGAAATAGGTGAAGAATATGACAACAGCAACCCCCGAAAAATTATTTGAAGCAGAAGTTAAGCAAGCAGATATCGACCACCATACCCCAACGGCTGGTGCGATGACCGGCCACATCGTTGCCAATTTGGAAGTTTTATCCAACAAACTCCAGATGGCAAAATGGTATGTGAAGGGAATGTCGGCCCAACAGCTGAAAGTCCTATTCGGCGACTTACTTAAGCAGGCGTACGACCAAAAGGATGCCTTGGGCACGGTCTTAATCGATGAGGCCTTAATTACGCCAAGTACCCAAAAGGAATTCACAGAGTACACCATGCTGGAAGAAAACGGCCAGAACAAATATGAATCTGTAGAGTGGCTGGTCAACGACTTCGTCCACGACTATGACACTGAGAACATGTTTGTCACCCGGGCAATTAAGCTGGCTGAAAAAGAAGACCGTCCAGTCTTGGCACAACATTTGGTTGGCCTGCTGCAAGATAACAACCACAACATCGCTACTCTGCAGGCCTTGCTTGGTAAGACACCACGAGAAGGCTTGGATGAGGAAGACGACGAAGATTAATCCTCAATAGATACACGAAAAAAGTTCCGAAGCAATTTTGAAGTGCCCTACAATTGTTAGACAAGAAGTCTAACGATTGTGGGGCATTTCTTACACTAACTTTTCACCAGCTGAAATTGAAACCCAAAACCGGGATTTAGTAAAACATGCTGACGAGTTTTTAACCGATCCAGAAAGTGGCTGGGAAGTCTTCTTAGAACCCGAAGCCATTCAACTGCTCAGTTTCTGGTGTCGAACACCACAACAAATGCGACGCTTTATCCGCATCATTTTGAATGCTAAAAACAACCTCGAAAAAGAACATCAAGCCTTAGAACCTGTCTAGTATCTGCTGAATCTGGTAGAATTGTGGAAAACCGACTGAGGAGTTTGTCATGCCAGATTATCCAAGCAATATTTCTCGAGCGCAATTTGCGTTAATACAACCTGATTTAGA
>OKVG01001235.1_pt1 | contig 11749 bp, 17 predicted proteins | sample 1606981 | NCBI WGS metagenome assembly OKVG01 (sample SAMN03281018, study PRJEB24777) | human gut metagenome | isolation source: fecal sample PR128 from 1 month old male Malay infant, vaginal delivered... | reverse complement strand
CTGGCTTGATATTGCAGAAATCGAACTTAACGTCATGACCAGACAATGTTTGAACAGAAGGATTGATAATATTTCAAATCTTCGTAAGGAATTATCAGCATGGGAAGTTGAACGAAATACCGTAGCCACAAAGGTAAACTGGCAATTTCGAACGGAGGATGCAAGAATTAAATTGAATTCCTTGTATCCGACATTTACTACTGCATCTGAATAAGATGCAGTAGTAATGTTAAATATCAACGATACAGCACAGTAGTCTCATCCGGAAATAGGGTCTGCTGTCCTGCTATATATCTGTATTTTTCATTTCTGATTTTAGAATATGCTCTATCTACTGCTAATAGTAGCGGCATATCAAAATGTTCATATGTTTTTGCGGTTCCATTTCCATTATATAGCGTCCATGTAATTCGTGGTATAAATCCGTCGAATAAATATGACGATTCCTCTTTTCCCAAGAGAATTAACGCTGTATTTGTTATTTTGCCTTTAATTAAAATCCCTGCTTTATTTAAAACCTCTACATCACTCATTTTAGAAAGCATATCCGTTGATTTTTTTGCCACATTTTGTTTTTTTATAAAAAGCTCTCTTGCATAAGCAACCGCTTCTGGATCCAGATCTTCAAAAGATGCTCCTTCAACAATTTCTTTCGACCAATCTACACCAACTTGACTTCTTATTAAATCCATCTTATCAATCGGAAGTGGACATGTATTTTCGTCTTCCCTGGCATATGCTGCACCATTCCAAGTTGTTGGTATGCCACGTGTTGCTGGCGGTATCTGAAAAGCCACTATTCTATGACCATCTATTTCTACTTCATAAATTTCCATAAAAGTAGCTCTTTCATTTGTTCCTCCCACTATCTCTTTTTTCAAATTCTGAAGATTTCCATCTTGCCTGTAAGCCGTTCCCACTAATTCTTTTTTATTTGTCACTCCAAAAATAAGCCATGCTTCCTTATATCCTCTAATATTCGCTTCATTTCCCAAAGCAGAAAAGTACTTTCCTATATCCTTAAATGAATAACTTGTACGGGCTTCTTTAAATTCAACCACTTCGTCCTCAAAATCTATTATCATCTTACGAATTTTCTTAATTAGTTGCTGATCGGTATATATCATGATATTTCCTTCCTATTTAAACTTTCTTTGACTAATCTTGAGCTAATCTTGGACTATTTTTTTACTGAAACTCTTTGATTTACGTATTACTTCATCATTTCTTGAACTAAACTCAAACTAATCTTGAGCTAATTTTTATTTATCCTCCTATCTTTAGTCAAAGACTTAGCATTACTTATTCCACCAACGTCATACATTGCATATATTCCACGTTTATAGGAAAATATAAACTCTCTATCATTTTTCCTTTTTTCTATTGCCTTTTCATATTGTAATCGATTCTTTTTCTGATTGTTGTAAATCTTTTATTCTGTTTCCCACATTTTTTCTAGACTACTAACTATTATACATTCCTTCCATTGCTCCCAGCAAGCAAGAAAACAAAACAGTTCATTTTTTCTTACCATTTTCTTCTGTTCTTTTTTGATTCCAGATAAAGTCTCGTCATCTCATCCATGAAAATAGTTTTGTCCTCATTGGTCATAGTTCCACTGGCAAATAAAGCAGCTGTCTGTTCAAGAATCTGCCTTGCTTGTTTAGCACCAGAATATTCACTTGGCTCATCATTACCTACGCACACGGTTTCATCATCATTCATAAGATAAGAAACCCGACACTGAAATGCATCTGCCAGTTTTTGATATAAACCACTCTGCTTTGGATATCGTCCTTCAACTTCCCAAGATCGAATTGTTCTATAAGAAACGCCCACCATAGCTCCCAGCTTTTGTTGAGTCATTTTTTTCTCTTTTCGCAACTTCCTAATTTTATCACCAAATGTCATAAATACACTTCTTTCTACTACTTTTGTATGTGTTTGTATGCTAAAATCATAGTAAAATTATATCATTACATACGCACAAAGAGAACTCAAAATCGAGTTCTCTTTGTGCTTTTTAATTGATTCATCCATCACAAAATAATCGTTGCTCCATATCCCCCTGATCAGAGCCATTATTGTCATTACTTCTCCGTATGTATGTGTCTATTACTTACAAAACTCAAATGCCACATAATACACATAATCATTTTTTGAAAGAAAATCTATTTGGCTATTTATAAAATCATCTAAAGTTGGAACACTCATTTCGTTGTTATCATAAACAAAAGCAATTAGTGGCTGTTGCTCATTGTATTTAATGTCTACGACATTTTTTATTTCAGTTGCCGTTCTGCCATAGTATTCTCTATCTTCTACATTTTCTAAAATAGGAATTTCAGTTGACAACTTATTTCCATCTCCGGAAATAATTAATTTATATACATAATTATCGAAATCAGGCACCATTACAATTTCACCACTTTTTGGCGAACCAATATCTTCAAATCCCATTTCTACTTTATCCTGATCACTCAATTTTCCTGATTCGTATCGATAAATATGTAATTTGAGTTTTTTATATTTATCCGTTGTGATAAACTTATATACGAATAATCCATCCGATCCAGCAAGCAGTTCGGCTGTCTGCATTTCTATACTGTTTTTTGCAACAGGCGAAATGTAATTCTGTGGTTTTTTCAAATGGTATATGGTAAATCCGATTACTGATACCACGCAAATAAAAATAAATACTAATATACATTTCATAACCTTCAGACATTTCTGTTTATTTATATTGTCTCTGATTACTTCAATAATATTTGTTTCTGACTTCTGAATTATATTCTCTTGGGCTATATCTTCTCCAGCCAGAAACTCATTGAGGCTAATACCAAGAATTGAACAAAGTTCTTTATAAACGGATACATCCGGAAGGCAAACGCCAGTTTCCCTTAGTTAAAGATATGACCCCTCATTATCAGTCTACTTTTCCAATAAATCGGTAGTATATCTCTATTTCCTGTATTCTTTCGTTATCCTCATTCGTTGTTGCTTCGTGAATAAGGATTTTTTCTATCATTGCATTTAACAACGGTGCTGTCAGTTCCTTTGGTACGGAATACTCCTTAATTAACTCAATCCACTTTTCAGCACCTATCATATCCTGTTCCATTTTACTTAATTCTTCTCTTAGGTTGGTTATCTGCTGTTCCAGTTCTATCTGTTCTTTTTGATATTTCCCCGACAGCATGATGAAGTTTCGTTCCGTTATCTTCTCACAGGCTCTATCTTCATACATTTTCGTAAACAAGCGGTCAATCTCATTTTGTCGGTTCTCGGCTTTCTTCAAGGCACTTGCCTTTTTCTTCTTTTCCCGTATTCGCTCTGCATTCCCAGCCTTTTGTATCTTATTCAACACCTTTTCTTCGTCTTGCTGTACTGCCTTAGCCCAATACTGCAATCGTTCCAATACGGCTTGATACAACACATCATAACGGATATAGTGCATAGAACAAGTACCTTTGCCAAACTGTCCGTAGTAACTGCAAGCATAATAACTGTATGGCGTTTTATTTGCCTTATTTGTCGCAAACCGCATAGACCAGCCACAATCCGCACACTTGACAAGCCCTGCAAATATCGGCGTTGCTTTTTCCTTTGTCTGTCTACGCCTTGATTTTATCTGTTCCTGCACACGATAGAACACTTCTTTGTCAATAATCGGTTCGTGGGTATTTTCTACTCGAAACCATTCACTTTCGGGCTTACGCACTTTTTTCTTGCTCTTGAATGAAACTGTTGATTGTCGATTATGAACGCTGTTTCCGATATAGACTTCACTTTTTAAAATTGCCTTGACATGAGCAATCGTCCACTCATAACGCTTGCTTTCGGGCTTTCCCTCAAAGATATGTGCAAAAGTACCGTACCTTGTGAAATTCAGCCAAGACGCTGTCGGAACTTTTTCTTCTCGCAGTACCTTTGTGATTTTTGCACTACCGTAACCTTGATAGGCTAGGGAGAAGATTTTTTCAACAATCCATTTTGTTTCCTCATCAACCAGCAGTTTTCCTTTGATGTCGGGGTGTTTCTTATATCCTAACGGAGCATAAGCCCCATAATACGCACCCTCTGCAAATTTTGTCTTAAATGCCGATTTCACTTTACGGCTTGTATCTCTTGCCACCCATTCATTGATGATATTTTTAAATGGTGCAATCTCACTTTCGCCTTTTTCGCTGTCTACCCCGTCGTCAATCGCTATGTAACGGACATTATGGCTGGGAAAATACAATTCTGTATATTGTCCTGTCATAATATAATTTCTGCCAAGTCGGGAAAGGTCTTTCGTTACAACACAGTTGATTTTTCCTGCCTCTATATCTTCAATCATTCTTTGAAAACTCGGTCTTTCAAAATTTGTTCCCGACCAGCCGTCATCAATATACTCATCAATCACATTCAAATGATGTTCTTTTGCATATAGACGCAACATACTTCTTTGTGTGGTAATGCTGGAACTTTCGCCCTGTAATTCATCATCTCGGCTTAACCTAAGATAAAGTGCAGTATTGTAAATCTGTTGTTTCATTGTCAGTTATCCTCCTTTATAACTAACCCATGTTTACAATACCTGCTTGCAAGTAAAGTATAACATGGGTTATTTTTCACATTCAATCTATTTCTTACAACTGCACCGAATTTATGCGATTGTCTGCTTTGCCTTTTCAAGCATAACATCAGTCAGAAGTTCTTCCATTGTCTTTCCCTTTTCAGAAAAATGCTCTTTTACAACAATCTTTGTTTTTCCTCTGTTGCCAATGCCACGCTTATTATTTGTCTTTTCTTGCCTTGTTTTTACAATATCAGCAATAACACATACCCCCCTTTCTGTAAAAATCTTTTCTAAACAATTCAATGGCATTTGTCATAGCCCACAGGAGTTCCACCTCTGCATAGTTCTTATGTAGCCGTACCCATTGCGTGCGACGCTCTGAACGCTCAAGCTGTGGCTGTACGGGAGTATCATTATCAGACAGGACAGGTCATGGCGATAAAAGAGGACAAATCTTTTACAGGAACACAAATAGGTTATCGCTCGCTTTTGCTGGAGAAAGGTCATGGCGTATCTGTTTCAACGGCTCGCTGTCTGTCTAAGGTATTGAATTGCTTTATTCAGTTGTCAAAGAACACAAAAGAAGAAAATCGTCTTTCCTATATATCGCGTTGGAAAAGAGCAAAAGCGTAACCAATATTCAAAACTTTTTTCTTTTCCTGTACCATATAGGGAAAGAAAGTGTCATTCTGCTAAGTTGCTGATGAAAAAACTTCTTTTCATACCCTAACTACCCATGCAACACCGTTATTGCCAACTATGGAATGAAAGATTTTCTTTGCTCCATATAGGGAACGGCAACTGCCAAAGGTTAAGTTGAGAATGAAAATATTTTCTTCTTTCACTCCATATAGGGAATGGAAACCTCGATTTAATGAGTAGTTTTGAAAAAAAGTTAGATTTCCTTTCCTCGCACCATATCTGTACGCAAGTAGCCGTTTTGTTGCAGATTTTTTGAAGAAATTAAAAAATACCGTCATTCCCTTGTGGAACAGCGGTATCTTTCTCAATCATATCTGCTATGTCTGTTGTCATTTGTTTAATTTTTAATTCCTGCTTTTCTGTTAGTCTTGTATGTCTGTCGATTTCTTCCAGATAATTTGCTCCTGTTTGCTTTTCAATCTCTTTTATCATCAATAAAGAGGGCATGACCTGTCTTTCTAACCAACGTTTTGTTTTATCCATATTGACAGCAACAGGCGTCATAATAAACGGAAGTGAAGTCGTTACATTATCTAAAAATATATCCCATAAAATATAAACGGGAAAATCTATCTGTGTGAGGATAAGGCTTGCTATGGTCTGTTCGGGATTTCTTGAAAAAACAAGTTGTTCTATCGTTTGTTCTGCTTTTCCACTTTTTAAACGAATTTCAAATCGGTTCTTAATGTCTGTTTTTATACCTTTGCTTTTTTGTTCCTTTTCTTTTTCATACAAGCAAAAGTAAATAGAACTATTCTTTGAACCGATATAAAAAGTTTTTGCAGTATCTCCATGTGTACCCGATAATTTTCCGCTGTCTACTGCTTCATGGGTTCTTGAACGTTTCCATACCTTGTTGGCATAATAACGTTCCCTTAGAATTTCTATATCCAGCAATCCGCCCATATCATTGACCGCCAAATCTATGCGTTTAAAAACACCTTGATAATCTATACAACTGCTTAAAAAGTAATACCAGTCTATCCCTCTTGCCTGTAAAACATATTCCAAGTTTCGACACCCCATACCTCTTAATTCCAATAAAACACCCATAGAACTATCTTTAGAAGCATTTACACTAATATCCCCATAGATATACTGTTCTTCATAACCAAACATTCCGTAATCTTCATGTATAAAATATTCGCTTTTCATTGCCAGTACATTTTTTATAATTTCCAATGCGTCTGTGGTAGGAAAACGAACACGCAGATAGTCAATCGTTAAAGTGAAAGGCTGTGTACAATTACAATAATCAAGATAATGTAAAAGTATATGTTTCATTTCTTTACTGGCTTTTGTTTTTCCGTTTTCAATTTCATTTAAGTTCTGCCTGCTAATTTGCAATTCCTGTGCCAGTCGTGATTGCGAATAATCACAGGCATTTCTCTTTTGCTTTAATGTTTCAATAAATTCTATATCATTCATGCTTCATTCCTCCAATCAAAAAAGGCATATACTCATAGGAGCATACACCTTGTATCTTATATTTATTTTCTATTGATATGCTGTTTTAGACCTGTCGGGTAAAAAGAATATGGTGTGAAGTGAAATAAGTTCTTATAACCTTATAAATCGTTGCATATCAGCAGTTTTGTATTTATTTTTTCTCTTGTCTTTTGTAATAGTACCCCCCTGTTAGATAACGGGGGCTTTATGGCTCGCTGACGCTCGCCCCACCGTCAGAGTGAACCAGCCGTTTGCCAGCAAAACTGGCATGGCTTGATGTCTTACGACCGCCACCACGTCTGGATCACTCCGGCGGTGTTGCTGTCTTGCCTACCATTTCCTCATTTTCCGTGTACTTATATCCAACACCTCTGACAATGACGATATAGCGTGGTCTGTCCGGCTCCGGCTCAATCTTCTTTCTTAATTTTCGTATGAATGAAGTCAGATTATTAGGGTCTGCCGGATAGTCATATCCCCATACATTTTCATAAATCTGTTCTTTGGTAAAAACCTGCTCCTTATGAGAAATGAGAAAATAAAGTATATCAAACTCTTTTGCTGTAAGCTGTATGATATTGCCTGTTTTGTGTGATACAGTACGAGTAAAAGGATTGATTATAAAATCTGTCCTGTCTTGTTGTATATAAGCAGGAGTGGTACATATCTTTTTCGATAGCCATTCAACTGTTTGCTGGAAATAATGTTCTTCATTATCCCAAAATTCTGCTACTAATATCTTCCCATAGTATCACCTGCGCTTTTAAAGATTATTTTTCAAATATCAAATCAATTCTTCTAAAACCGCCATGTGCATCTATTAAAGTAGGAATAAAACCAACATAGGAATATCCCTCTTTAGCATATTTGTTGATTATTTCTTTTGGTTCAGAAGCAGAATGGAATAGCACACCTTTTGCCTCAAATTTCACTTCTACATACTTATATTCTTTCATAATCATCAATACCGCCTTTCAATTATCTAAATGTTTTTCTAATTTCTTCTAATTCTTCTTCGTTTTCAACCCAATTTTCTGCATATCCACATGAACAACAAACATAACGTATTACAGGGATTTTCCCAAATAGCGTATAAGTGCTTGTGTAAATATTATTTCCGCTGGCATGGCGGTTAGGGTTATCTGGAATACGAACAATATCGGTTGAGCCACATTTAGGACATGATTTAGTATTTTTCATTTATATTCTCCTCACAACAGCAATTATTTTTTGTTACGTTTGATAAAAAACCAATATGCAAATACAATCAAGGCAAGAACACATAAAATACTATCCATGAAATCACCCACTTTATATACCTTTCTTTTTATCCTCTTTTTTCTTTTTGCGTTCCTTATATATCTTATTCCTTAAAGGAATACCACCGCACAGCAGTAGTACAACAGCCAATATTGTAAAGTCCATATGATTGCTCCTTTTTAAAATTCTTTTTTGTTCATAATTGACAAACTGATTTTCATTGAAACCAATAACATCAACAAAGCGATAATAATTGCAATAGCGATAAGAACTCCCATGCTTACAGTTGGCATATTATCTAACAGACTAACTAAATCAATATTGAAAATGGCTTCTGCTCCTTTCACGATAACGAGAGTGATTACTGCCAGACCGCCAAATGCACCAATCATAGCAATTCTTCCTTTATCTCCACCGAATTTTAGCTGAAAAGGAAGCATGATTGCTTGAACGACAATCATAATAGGTAAAATCATCAATGAACTCTGTACTAAGTCTGTAATAGGTAATGTATCTTTCAATACAGTTGTAATTATTCCTAAAACAGTTGCCAAAACCCAAGCCATACACCCCAATAATAGACCAAGAAAGTATTTTTCACTCACATAATGATTACGTGTAATAGGTAATGTAAACAGAAACGCATTTCCATTATCAAAATCATCATAACTGATTGTGCTTACTGTAAAAAGTGATACAATGAAACTCAGAAAACCTAATGGGAATATCACATCATCAGTAAATATCATCATTCCGATTACAATCGCCAAAATGAGCAACAGAAAATTTTTCTGTAACATCATCAATTTCAAATCTTTTACGAATAAGCCTTTCATTGTTCTGTCCCCCTTATCATCATGGTAATGACTTCATCTATTGTACCTTTTTCAATGGCAATTTTAGGATAATTCTCCATATAATACTGTTTCTGATTTGTCAGACAGCTATATCCATATGTTTCTTTTTTGGAACGCAATATAAACTGTTTATCCAGCTTGCTGTATTGTTCTGCGTCTACTTTTAATAAAGCATAGTCACTAAGAAGAACGTCCGTATCTTCATGCAGAATAATTTTTCCGTCATGTATCATATAAAGGTCATCACATAGCGACTCCAAATCACTGGATATATGAGAGCTGATTAAAATGGAGCGTTCTTCATCTTTTTCCAGAAATTCTCTTAACATTTCAAGCAATTCGTCTCTTGCGATTACATCTAAACCTGCTGTCGGTTCGTCCAGTATCAGCAGTTTTGCATTGTGTGAAATTGCAACCAGCACTTTTAATTTTGCTTTCATTCCTGTTGAAAATTCTTTTATCTGTTTATTCATAGGTAGTTGAAATTTCTGTACCTGTTCTATAAATAGTGATTTGTCGAATTTTGAGTACATATTCTGCAATATAGGGATAATATCTTTTATCTTCAGATACCCACTAAAACCAGAATCCGACAATACTACACCCAATTCCTCTTTATCTTTTGCTGTGAAGTCTTTTCTGTCCTTTCCAAGTATGGTAATATTTCCGCCGTCAGTTGAAATCAAACCTAATATCGCCTTAAATGTTGTGCTTTTTCCAGCACCATTTTGTCCAATCAAGCCTGTTACACATCCAGACATAAGCTCTAATGAACAATCAAGAGAAAAATTATCATAATGCTTTTTCAAGTGTTCAATTTTTAACATACATCAACCCTCCAATATCAACTCAAATAAACTTTTTATATCTTCATCACTAATACCACATCGTCTGCCTTTTTGGATAGCCTGCTCCAAATCCGCTTCCAATTCTTTTTTCTGTTCTTCCAAAAGCAGTTCTGTATTTGTAGCCGCTACATAAGTGCCTTTTCCATGTACTGTAACCGTAAAACCCTCACTTTCCAAATTGTCGTAAGCTTTTTTTACAGTTAAAGCACTTATTTTTAGTTCCTTAGAAAGTGTACGGACAGATGGAAGATTGTCGTTTTCCTTTAGTTCCCCGTTGCGTATGAGCATTTTAATCTGGTCAACAATCTGTTCATATATGGGAACCATTAGGGAAGTATTGATTATAATTTTCATTCTTTATATCCTTCCTTCTTTTCTTGATAACAGTATATAACAGTTACAAACTGTTGTCAAGTGTTATATAGTGTTTATTTTAAATTTTCTTTTGAAATTAAAAACATGCAAATCAATATAGAAATGCATGTTAAAAAATATAGTATTCTATTGTAATTCCTTTAACGCAAGCAGGTGTTTCATGGATTGTTTCTAATATCCTTTTGTTGGGGAAACTCCTCGCTCCCATTTGGAAACCGACTTATCACTCATCCCTAATTTTTCTGCCAGTTGCTTTTGTGTCATCCCCAGGGACTTTCGTTTACTTGCAATATATTTTCCAATTTTAACAAGGTCCATTTAGCTACCTCCTTTTTTATATTGATCGTACTCTATTTTAGAGAAAAAACACACCCCTCGAAGGTAGAATATGATTTTTTTAAGTCGAGTTTGCCCGATAAAATAAAGAGCTTATATAGCGGATTCATATATAACTTTACAGTTTTTATTACTGTATCCTATATATTCCAGACACTGCCAGCAAGAAACATCGAAGCTCGTCTCTGTCTGTAAATTCATTTTGCACAAATCCTTCTTCTTGGTGGAAAGACAATATTTTATCTTCTTCATTAATCCAACATATTAACTTTTTATTTTTGCTTTCAGTTGTGTGACAAATTTCGCTCCATTCACAAACACCACAAATTGTTTCACACTTTCTACAAGACATAATATTATCTTGAATAGTTTGTTTAAATTCAGAATACGGAAGTAGCATTCCTTCTTTCCATCCACATATTTCAAGAATCTTTTGATCATATTCTCGAACCTTCTCAGCGACACTACAGCTTCCATCTTGTAAACTACTGGGACATCCTTCACAAAAAATGTCCGACTGCAAGGTGATACAAACAATTGAAGTATTTTCCAATTCCACTATTATTTTCTTTATATGTTCTTTATATTTTTCACTATCTCTTTTCGCCGAGAAAAAGGAAATGCACAATCCGTGATGCGGACGAAGTTTGTACTGATATTCCATTCTATGCTCCTTCAAATAACTATGATTTTATATAATTTCCGTTTGTCAGACCAGAAATTTGTTCCCTCTTTCGCCCAAATTTTCTCATATCCAGTACCTTCTCCTCTATCTACTCTTCAAAATCAATTTTTATTCATCATTTTCTCTTAATGTATAAGGAAGATCAATCTTCAAATCTCTGAAGTAATATTCTTTATCTCTCTCACTAATTGCACGCTTAACTCTACATGGATTTCCTACTGCAACAACATTCTCCGGGATATCTTTGGTAACTACGCTTCCTGCTCCTATCACAGTATTATCTCCAATGGTGACTCCCGGAAGTATTACAGTATTGCTTCCAATCCACACATTTCTTCCAATATGTATCGTTAAGGAATAATGTGCGCCCATTTCACGATATGTTGGATCTACCGGATGTCCAGTGGTACATATTGTTACATTAGGTCCAATCATTGTATGATTACCTATCCAAACGTCTCCATCATCTATAATTGTTAGGCCACTTATAAATGATTTTCTACGCAAAATGGCAAAATTTCGGCATCAGGAAAATCAAGACGTAAGGCCGGAACAAGGATAAGGTTTTTTATCGATAAACCAGCAGCTATGATCTCTTTTCCAAGAGCCGTTATCAAATATTTATAGGATCCTGGGATTTTTTCAATCAGTCCATGGACTTTCAGACGTTTAA
>OKVG01001234.1_pt1 | contig 11774 bp, 16 predicted proteins | sample 1606981 | NCBI WGS metagenome assembly OKVG01 (sample SAMN03281018, study PRJEB24777) | human gut metagenome | isolation source: fecal sample PR128 from 1 month old male Malay infant, vaginal delivered... | reverse complement strand
CCACTGGCCGCCCAACCAATTTCTTCAATCGGTCAATGCTCGCTTTGCCATCATGCTTAGGCGCAGCAGCAAGATGCCGTTCACCCGGATAAAGACCGAAAATTTTCGGATCATTCACATCCAACCGGTTACACAAAATCATATCCGCCCCAAAAGCAGCCGCAATTTCAGCCGTCGTAATGCTATCCAGATTCTCTTGCGTCACGATATTTTCACTCACAATTATTCGGCCTTCGCTGGCTTTGATGCTTTCTTTCAACTGCTGCCCATTAAACTGCATGACTTCACTGGTACTGGCACTCAACAATCGCTTCACCATAACTGCAAACCTCCAAATTTATTAAAAAGTTAGTTCAACCTTTGATATCATCATTATACTTCCGCCGCTGCTTCGATTTCGTCTTCGTCAAACATTGATTCATCGACGCCCCAGAAGAAAAATCCAGTAATGTCACCGACTGAATGCAAAAATGTTTATTCACTTCAGCAACAAAAAATCACGATCCGCAAGCATATTTTATACTTACGAATCGTGATTTTTTTTATCTATTCTGGGTGGTCAGGGGAAACGTAACTGTTTCACATGAAACGCCTTAACCATGCGCCCTAGAGCTGTTACCAACCAGCTTTAAAACCCCTGTGGTTTTCTCTATGGTTTTCTAATTCAATTTTGCATATATTTGGCAAGTGCAGCGGTGGCCTCTGATTCCTGCTTTGCACTGACGTGAGCATACACACCAAGCGTAATAGTCGGATCTGTGTGCCCTACCAGTTTTTGCACTGACGTAACAGGAACACCAGCAATCAATAAATTAGATATAAAGCTATGCCGGAACCCGTGAATGGTTATTCTGGGTGTAAGTCCATTGTCATCTTGCAGCTTATGCAGTCGCTTAGACGGTGTGTTTAATGACTGATACCCGTTTTTAGTATTAGTGAAAAGCAACTGGTTCGGTTGCATCGTATTAATGCCTAGCTGTATGAATGTTTCCTGCTGCATTCTACGCCACCGCTTCAAGTATGCCATCGTTTGGTCGTCTACCGGAATGATGCGCCGTCCAGCACGTGTCTTTGGTGCCTGAACGATCTGGTGGCCTTTATCACCCTGCGTTAGCGTTTTGTTCACTTTGATACTGTTTTCTTTGAAACTTACATCATTCCACGTCAATGCTAGTAGTTCACCGCGACGAACCCCTGTAAAGGCTAAAACCCTAAACATGATAAAGATATCGAAGTGGTTTGCTTGGTCGATACAGGCAAAGAAGTGATTCATTTGTTCCTTAGTCCAAAAGTTCTCAGGCTTATCACCAACCAGATCGTCATGGTGCGGTAAAACAACGGCTTTGGCGGGATTCTTACTCATATACCCTTGTCGGACTGCGTAGTCCATAACCGATGAAACATAGTTATACCAGCGCTTATAGTTAGCAGAGGTGAACTCAAACCACCTCTTAACAGCCTTCTGTACGTCCTTAGTGGTTATAGTAGCGATCCGCTTACCACCAAATGCTGGTAGGATGTGATTATTGAACATGCCAGCAGTTCGGGCCCATGTGGACTCTCTTACCGTATTAATGTAGTTTCCATACCATTCCTCATATACATCCCGAAAGAATACGGGCTTTGGTTTTTCATTTTCTAAGTCACCGTTGCTGATTGCTAGCTCAAGTCTAGCTGCTGCAACAGTGGCTTCTTTTTTTGTCTTAAACCCTCGCCGCACCTTGTACTTCTTGTGGCCAGTCTGCGGATCATTACCAGCAAAGACTTGAACGCGCCAGAACTCTTTGCCGTCTTTCGTTGCGTACTTTTTAATTGATGCCATATTGCTTTCTCCTATCCGTCACGCTGGGCAGGCGGTGTTAGATTGGAGAGTTTTACTCAAATTCGAGTAAAAAGTGGCGGCCGATTTTTCGGCCATGATATTAAAAACTAGTTGTTCTTGATTTTAGCTTCCGAAAAGTATTTATCAACGAAGTTTTCAAACGATTTTTTGTCATTGGATTTTTCTGTCATAAGTTCATCTTTGCTATCGAAAACGGGCGGAAAATTTTGCGACATAGAAGCCAGAGGACTCGCTAAGTCTCTTAATTCATCTACAGAAAAATATTGCGAGGATTCAATAGCAGCCAGAAGAAAGCTCAATTGTATAGGGTGCAGGGCATCCATATCGAGCTTGCCAAACTTTTCAACGACTGTTTTAGACATCTGATTTTGTAAGCTGTTTGAAGCCTGTAAGATTACGCGATGAAACTCATCTATCCCTAAAATTTCTTCAACTGAAGTATTTCCCAATTCTGAAATTCTTTTTAGCCGTTTTGAATTCGGGGCATTCTTTCCGTGCTCCCAGTTGCTAACCGTCCCGCTTCCAATAGTTTTACTAGTGGGATCTACCAACTTCGCAAATTCTGACATGCTTAAGCCTAAATTAAGTCTGATCTTTCTTATATTTTGACCTACATCCTTTAAAAAGGGCGCTCTGCTAGACATGTAATCACCTCTACGTAATATTTTAACATTTTGCTAAGAAATTTAAAGAAAAAGTTTGCATGTGCTCGCACCAAGTGTTATAACTTAATTGTGCTAAGAAATACTAAGAAAAGTGTTCCCTTGTTAGCATATTTTTTTACATTATTCACTAAGAAATATAAAGAAAGGAGACTAAACCAATGCAACTACAGATTAGCACTACACCAGAGTTTGAGAACAAGCTTCGGTCGATCGTACGTCAAACCGTGGCAGAGATGATACCACAGCAACAGACCATACAGCCACAGATTCCAGAATTCTTGAATCTCGGTGAGGCATGCAAGCTTTTGTCTGTCAGCCGCGGCACCCTCGACAAGCTCATCAAGCGTGGCGAAATCAAGGTAACGCATGTAAATACTGCTAAGCGTATTAGCAAGAAGCAGTTAATCGATTTCATGGCATCTAAGGAAGTTTAGACTGCTGGGCAGGCGGACATGTAAGTAACTTATGACAGGCACATAGTGTCAGGAGGGAAACACCATGAGTTTATTTAGTAAAGAAGAGATAGCACTAGATCACGAGCTTGGAAATTTGATTGACGACATTAAGCTTAACGTTCATGCCATTGCAGAAGACAGTACCGTCACGGTTGATGGCAAGTATATTTCCAATAGCGAGTTGGCCGTTACGACTGCAAAAGAGTTGCTGCGGGTATCGGAGATCCTAAAGCTTTATGAAAACGAGGATGATGCCGATGATTAGCATTATTACGTGGCTACTAAGCCACCCGCTCACTGTTCCGGCACTCTGCATGGCTTTCATGGTCGGTGGCGTGTTTGGAGCGTACCTGCAACTTCGAGAGGATGATGACCTTGGTAAAAATGATAAATAGCAAGTATGGATGGACGTGGCCGCAGTTTGTAAAGGCTGATGCTGATTGTGATCGGTATTGGGAAGCTCAAAAAGCCGAGAAACGTTCGCTAAACGAGGCCACAAAAAAATCGCCAGGAGTTGCACCTCAAGGCGAGAAGAAGACAAGCGAAAAGATCTATATCAACTTTTAGCTTGTCTCTATTAGATGTTTTTGTCAAGGAAAATGGAGGCAATTATGATGAAAAATGTTTCAACTACTGTTAAGAAGCCATTAGATTTGTGTGATTCGCTGTACGACTTGCGCAAAGCAAAAGGGGCACTATCTGCACTATGCGATGAACTAGATGAGTTCGGTATCTCGGTTTGCCATTTCGATAACAATCACTCGCACGACAATGCCGCATTGGTAGCTTTAGAGGCTTTACGAGACTTTGATACGTGGAAATGTCTAGTCTTTTGTGCTCGAGATATTATCACCGACCAGATTACCGCTATTGACCTCCCTGAAGCTGATGAGGGGGAAAAATGATGAAGGAAGATTACTATACAACCGCTCAAGCACTTTTAAGCGATACAAGTGCAATGGTGAATATCTTGCGACATCAGATCAATAATGAACAGCAATCAGCACTGGCCGACACAGTCGCTGACATGATCATTGATGCTCGCCGTCTACTTATGGAGGGAGATGCTGTCGATGGTCGACGTGCTTAAAGTAGCGCTTGGTTATCAGCAGCATGGATTTGCAGTCTATCCACTTGCACCCGGGACCAGAACACCGCTTAATGGTTCCCACGGATATAAGGACGCTACCAAAGATCCAGAACAAGCCAAGAAATGGTGGGGCGAACATCCTAATTACAATATCGGCTTAGGGCTTGATGGCGTGCTGGTATTCGATATCGATATGGGTCATAAAAGCGAGGCTAATGGCAATGGGTCGTTGGCTAAATTGAGCGCTGATGGTCGTGCTGATCAAATCCCATCTAGCTATGTAGAAACCACCCCAAACGGCGGACTCCATATTTTCTTCACCTATCCCAAGGAATTGAAGCTAACCAGTCGATCGGATTTGTTCTCTAAGAATGGCGAGAAAACCGGCCTTGACTATATTGCGACTGGTGTGCCGGTTTTCCCCAGCATTCGCGATAATGGCATGTATCAACCACTTAAAGGGCACAAGATCACCAAGCTAGCACCAGCACCTCAGTGGTTACTTAATGAGATTCAGCGTCAACGTCACCCAATCATGAGTAATTACCATAATAACGCAGATTCATGGTTTGGACATTTTATTAATCGTCTGGTAGATGGTACAGATGAAGGCAACCGTAACCAGTGGGTGGCAAGCATCGCCGGTTCAGTCTTCCGTTCTGGCGCCGATCCAGATAACTGTGCCGATCTCATTCAAACTGTCAATCAGCGCTACGTTCGGCCTCCCTTGCCTAATGGCGAGCTAGTCAAAATCATCAATTCAATCAGCAAGCGCGAAATCGCGCGTCGAAGTTAGGCGGTGAAGCATACGGACAGTTTGAAAGAAGCATTAAACAAGTCGCCTGAGTTTACTCAGCTCAAAGTCATTGCTAAAAGCACATTGGAACCATTTGACGTGAACAAGTATCCAGATCCGCCAGATAGGACTGAAAAAGGAATTCGAGCGTACAACAAGGAACTGGCGAAAAAGCTGCCAAGTTGGCTAAAAGTATGGTTTCAGTCAGAACAGAAAGACGAAAACGATCCTAAAAGTGTGACCATTCATCGGCACATCAAGGTGGACTTCTTAGCCTATGGATATCACTTCATGGATAAAACACGAGTAGAAAGTTTCCCCGGGTTGAGTGAAGGTGCCATATATGAGCCTAGCAAAGGGACATGGCGCACATTTGGCAAGGGTGAGTTCACTAAGACCACCGAGAGCCGAACCACCAAAGAGATGCTCAAATGGGGACTGTATCGTGAGAGTGATATTACAGGCGCCAGACGATTCCTGCAGCGCATCAGCTACAACGAGGACTATGGTAAGCGATCACCATTTGATGAGAACCCACATCCAGAACTAGTTGCATTCACCAACGGCACATACAGCATACTGACCAATAAGATGCAGGAAAGTAGCGCTGACAATTACATGCTGAACGCCCATGAGTACGCGGTCGATCCAAATAGGGACGATTGTCCAGAGACTGAACGACTGCTTGCAGCTATGATGGGCGATGCCGTGATCACATTTGAGGAATTCATCGGTTATATGTTCTATCGGTCTTACCGTCCATTCCAAGCATTCCTATGGTTGTATGGTACCGGCGGTGAAGGCAAAAGCACACTTATTCGCAGAATTACCAACCTCATTGGACGTGAAAATGTGTCAGCATCAAAACCAGCAGACCTTGCCAATGGTGACCGCCGTTTTGAAACAGCTAACCTATACGGCAAAGAAGCAAATATCGTGGCAGACGTCGGGACAGATTACCTCAAGAGCACAGCCGCGATTAAGTCACTAACTGGTGGTGATTATATACCAGCGGAGTTTAAAGGCATTCAGAACTTTAAGTTTATGAATTATGCCAAGTTACTGTTCAGTGCAAACGAGATGCCCGCATTCAGTGATCATAGCAGTGGTTTCGCTGATCGGGTCATCGTGATCAAGATGATTAACGGTGACACCCGACACACACACTGGTGGGATCAGTTTGACGATGCCAAGATGGATGAAGAAACTCCACGCTTCGCTATGAAATGCATGCATATGTTTGCCAAGGCGCTTAAAAGCGGTGGCCTAACAAAACCTGATTCGGTAGTAAATGCAAGTCAAGAGTGGCTGGACGCAAACGATCACTTTAAAGAGTTCCTTGACCAGTACGCTGAAATTAACCTAGATGATGATCATGGTGAAGCATCCACGGTGGTTACAGCCGAATACAAGCGCTTTTGCCAAGATAACAATTATATGGACAAAACGACAACGCAAGCCATCACCAAGAAACTTGATGCTTACGGAGTGAAAAAAGTAAACAGCCGCCGAGGGTTCAACAATGACACCGGCAACACCCGACGATATATCGGCTTGCGTCTAACAGGATCACTGCTAAATCCAAGATTCAACTGAAAATGAAACGAATACCGATATTTTCGGTAACTTCGGTAACAGCCCTACTCTCTCAAGGCTTTAGGCTACATCGCTTTGGTAACAGGCGTTGCCGAAGTTCGGTAACAGTCGCTCAATCCCAACGCGCTCAACGGATGCAGAAAATCAATTTCGGTAACAGTTGTCTCCAGGTCTTTTGTTGCCAAAAACTTCGGTAACACGTTACCAAAAAATATTGAAGTTCGGTAACAGAAGAACGTTGATATAAAGGCGTTTATAAGCGTTTGTTACCGAAGTACCGAAAATTTCGCGATTTTACCAAATATTTTTACAGGAGGAATAGCATGCAGAACTATTCAATTGCCCGTCTGAACAAGGTGGCTGAAATCGGTAAGACAGTTAATCACAAGACTGGCGCAGGTATTAACATCTCTACATTTGAGCCGACTGGCACCCTGTTCTATGGATCATATAACCGCACTGTTACACAGACCTACCAGATCACGGGCACAGACCTAGCGGACACCATAGCGATCGTAGTACGCCACACTGACGCGATAGATGACAGCACACAGGTAAAACTTAATGGCACCCTGTACGCGATTCAGTCTGTTGCCTACGATGATGATCCCAATGCATTCGATGTTGTGACACTCAAGAAGACAACCAAAGGAGCTTAGAACTATGAAACTATTTGAATATACTGCGTACCAAGGAGAACTAAACGGTATCATCGACAAGTTCATGATGTTGCATAGATGGCAGGTCGGATTCATTCGGGTATACTCTGCACCAGATAATATGATAACCGTCCAGCTTTACTATCGCGACGATAAGCCTGAACCTGAAATGGTAGGCGTGCGGGTATGATCATGAAGCTGTGTAACCATGCTGGGTGCAACACCATGGTGCCGTTCAATCAACGGTACTGTGATAAGCACCAGCCAGAACCACGAGCGTCCGACAACGAACGCTATGCATATCGCAAAGCAATTGGTGGCCGTTACTTTAAGTTCTACAAGTCCAAAGCGTGGCGTAAGCTGTCTTACTCGTACCGTCTAGCACATCCACTGTGTGAACGATGCCAAGCAAAGGGCTTATACGTGCAAGCTGACGTGGTAGATCATATTGTACCGATACGTGTGGACTGGAACCGCAGACTGGACGAGAGCAACTTACAAAGTCTGTGTAATGCTTGCCACGGAACCAAAACGAAAGTCGAAGACGCGGCACGCTACCCCCACATAAATACGGGGGCTAGGTCATCTAGTCATGGGAACCAAGCATAGGAGTTTCGATGTTGAAAATCCGTGATAATCGTCATATATTATGTAAACTAGACGTGATGTGTTATAATTAAATTAGATAAGTCTAATCGTAAATATAATGAAAGGACGTGATCGATATGGGAGCACCATTGAAATCCATTACGCAAATGCGCGGTGCGATAAGCAAAAAGAAGCTAGCAGACCGGCGTGACATGGAAGAATCACTGTTCACCTATCAAGAATTGGTTGACCAGCCCCCTGCATGGCTTGATGACTATGCAGTGACTGAATGGCAACGTATTGTACCATTGCTCAAAAAAGACATTCCAGTGAGTGAACTAGATGCTGCCCTGATTGCCAGTCATTGCCAAGCCTATTCTGACATTCAAAAAGCTGCCGAGCTGATTCAAGAACAAGGCATGATGGTTGAAACCACCGATAGTGTGAAAGCTAACCCAGCAGTCAAAATGAAACTTGATGCCACTAATCAGATGATCCGTATTGATGACTTGCTTGGCTTGTCAGTATACAGTCGGGCTAAGTTGGCATTTAAGAACGAGACCAAAAAGAAAACAGACGATCCGTTTGCGGAGCTGGTGTCATCGTGAACTATGCAACTGAATACACCGACAAAGTGTTGAACGGTGAGATCATTGCCGGTAAAAAAATCAAGCAAGCAGCAAGGCGTTACCGCAGAGATCTGAAAGCCAGCAAGCGCAAAAAGAATCCGTGGCCGTATTACTTTGACGAGGACTTTGCCAACAAAGCCATTGAATTTATCGAACTGATGCCGGCACGTGATGGGTCACCACTCAAGCTAGAACTTTTTCAAAAATATTTAATCTCTGAATTGTTCGGGTGGCGCGACAAAGAAACCGGCAACCGGCGTTATGATCGAGCCTACATTAGCATGGCACGTAAGAATGGTAAGAGCTTCCTGATGGCTGATCTAGGTGCATTGTATCTCCTCATGGAGAACAAGCCAGCGATGAACCGAGAAATTGTCTATACAGCCAATAGTAACGCCCAAGCGCACTTAGCCTTTGATATGCTGTCTAGTGGTTTGCGTCAGGTCTCCAAGGTATCTAAATCGGTGCGTGATCGTTTGAAGATCAACCGTAACGAAATCATTGACTTGCCGAGCAATAGCAGAGCTGTTCCGCTTGCGTCTGATCTGCACAGCTTAGATGGTTATCAAAGTGACTTGGCTATTATTGATGAGTTTGCCTTAGCCCGTACTGATGAAATTCTACGGACACTCAAGTCAGGCCAAATCAACAGTGACAACAGTTTACTAGCCGTCATCTCAACTACGGGGCCAGACCTGAATGGCCCTATGTACAAAGAATATAAATTTGTCTCGAAAATCTTAACCGGTCGCGAACAAGCTGATCGGTATTTTATTGCCATTTTTGAGCAGGATAACAGAGACGAAGCCTTTGCTCCAGAGACTTGGGAAAAGTCCAATCCGCTGCTGGCCAATGCTAAAAGGGCAAAGACGATGCGGCCTAGCCTACAAGCTGACGTTGATCTAGCTGCCAAGCAAGGAACTCTACGGCCGATCCTCGTCAAGAACTTCAATATGTTTCAGTCAGCTAGAGCGGACAGCTACATCAGTTTGGACGACTGGGAGAAAGCTACTATCGAACCACCAGACACTAGAGGCAAAGACGTGTATATCGGACTGGATCTCTCTAAGTCTAGTGATCTTACCAGCATCTCGTGGTTAGTTCCCGAAGACGGCTACCTATACGCTGACAGTCACTCATTCGTGGGTACAAAGTATGGTCTGGAAGAGAAGATCAAGCGTGACGGGTTCGATTACATTGCTGGTGCTAGTCGAGGCGAGTGCTGCATTACCAAACTTGATAGCGGCATGATCGACTATGACGAGGTGCTGCGTTTCATTCTCGACCTGATCGAGCGTAACCAGTGGAACGTTCGTGCCATCTGTTATGATGCCTGGTCGTTTGGATACCTGTTACCAGAGTTTGAAAAACGTGACTTGCCAATGATTGAGGTACGTCAAGGCCAGCGTACGTTGTCAATTCCGACTGTTAGATTCCGTGACGATCTGTACAACGGCCTCATCAAGCACCCTAACAACCAGTTACTAGCCTATGCCGTGAACAATGCCATTCTGAAATATGATGCTAACAACAATCCAATTATCAACAAGACAAAAAATGCCACGAAGATTGATCCGCTGGCAGCATTAATGAATGCCTACACAACTGCAATGGACAAAAGCAAAGAAAACGAGGTAGCAGACAATGACTTTTATTCGAGCGATGACTTTAGTTTTTAATGTGCAGACCGTGCTACTACTACTGGGACTGATCTGCATGGTCACTGGTGTTTGGTGGCTGTTCGGGTTTGGCGTTGGCATGTTAGCAGTCGGTACGGCCCTAATCTCCGTCGCAGTCATCATCAACTTTAACAAAGGGAGGTGAAACAATGAGCTTTTTCACGAATGACACGACACAGCCACGAGATGACAACAGCGAACCGTTCCTAGATGCGCTTGTCAGTATGACCAGCAACGACAGTGGTTTATATGTGGGAATTGGTGCTTTACGTAATTCGGATGTGTTTACGGCGGTGCGCGTGATTGCCAGTGATCTCGCAACCAATCCGATTGAGTACAGTGACAAGCGCATCAGCGTGCTCCTTAACAAAGCGCCCAATGACCATATGACCGCCTGGTCGTTCAAGTTTGCCCTAGCAGCTAACATGTTGCTGAATGGTAACAGCTTTGCGCGGGTTACTAAGAATCCTAGCGGACAAGTCACCGGTTTCGAGTTAGTCCCCAACAGTCAAATGGTGGTTAAACAAGATGATACGACCGGCATTATCAGTTACGAGTACACGCCTGATAGTGGTCGTTCACAGCGTTTAGATGCTAGTGAGGTCTTACACTTCAAGTGCTTCACGCAAGACGGTTACAAGGGACTGTCACCACTGTATAGCCTCCGTGACGAGGTTGGGGTACAAAAAGCTGGACACTCATTGCTGAAAGGATTCTTCAACACCGGTGTTCAAGGAACCGGTATTCTCAAGGTCAACAAGAGCCAGCTAGACACCAAAGCTAAAGAGAATATCCGATCAAAGTTTGAAGCTGCTAACAGTGGTGATAATGCCCTCAAGACCATCATTCTAGACAATGATATGGACTACAAAGCGCTTGAGGTCAACACTGACGTGCTGAATCTAGTTAATTCTAGCGATTGGACAACGAAACAGATTGCCAAAGCGTTCGGGTTACCACTGGATCGGCTGGGTATCGAAAGCGAGCACTCCAATGCTGTACAGTCGAACTTGATCTATCTGCAAAACACGTTGATTCAGTATTTTACCTGCTTCACCAGTGAGATGGACGCTAAGCTTTCGACTGGTGATAATCGATTCAGTTTCAACACTGACAAGCTGTTCAGTGCCGACCCCGCCACGATGCAAGAACTAGCAGTTAAGGGGCTGCAAGGCGGTGTTCTGACCACTAATGAAGCACGAGCCAAGTTAAACCTGCCATCAATTCCCGGTGGAGATGAGATTATGGCCAGTCTAAACTACACGCCGCTAAGTAACCTTGTCACTTATCAAGACAAACAGAAAGGAAGTACGCCAAATGAATCAAGATGACGTAGAAAAGCGCCTGAATCCTGCCGCTGATCTGACTGCCACTAATCCTACCACAGCAGACAACAGTCAAGACCAAGACGATCCAGACACACAGCAACAAGACGACACCACTAGCGGGACAAAAAAGCTAAGTGGTTATGCAGTAGTTTTCAATAGTCCGAGTAAGGATCTTGGTGGTTTTAAAGAAGTGGTTGATCCACACGCATTCGACAATGTGGATCTATCAGACGTCTACATGGTTTCAAACCATGATTTTAGCCAAGTCTTAGCCAGTACCAAGGCTGGTACCTTGACCCTGAATGTAGATGATAAAGGCTTGCAGTTTGAAGCAACCTTACCCGATACGACCACAGCCAATGATGCTTATAACAACGTCCAAGCTGGTAACCTGTCAGCCATGAGTTTCACTTTCAATGCTGCGCCAGACGGTGACACGTTCACTA
>OKVG01001232.1_pt1 | contig 11805 bp, 10 predicted proteins | sample 1606981 | NCBI WGS metagenome assembly OKVG01 (sample SAMN03281018, study PRJEB24777) | human gut metagenome | isolation source: fecal sample PR128 from 1 month old male Malay infant, vaginal delivered... | reverse complement strand
GGTCGGCGGTGCTGCACAGCCACTCCCGGCGGGTGATGATGCCGTGCACTGCCTTGCCGTTGCGCATCCGCAGGGTGGCGTGTTTCATCAGCACGTCTTCAGGGGCGAGATTGTTCTGCGGGGTGGTGAAATCGATGGTCCAGCGAAAGGGCTCGCTCAGGGCTTCGTGCCCGGTGAATTTCAGCACATCCGCTTTTACCGGGCTGTCGTTAATCTCCAGCAGATAGCGCGGCTGCCCGTCAAACAAAGCCAGCCAGTTGTCCTTGTCCATCACATCACTCCGTTACCGACACCAGACTGAGCCAGCCGTCACCCAGTTCAATGGTGCGGGGTTTATCCGGGTCGAGGTCATCCCGCGTGAGCACCAGACGCCAGCGGTTGTCCTGCATGTCCGGGCGGTTGAACAGCCCCACCACGGCGACGAACTGTGCGTCTTCATCCATTGGCATATTGAGCGTCACGCTGCCTTTGGGCATCACCAGCAAGGCTTTTGAGGCCAGTACATCGTCTTTCAGTACCGTATCAGCATTGCGCAACAGAGCTTGATAATCAGCACTATCGACTGCCTGGCGGTCTTTCAGCTGGTAAACCCGTACCATGGTGGCCAGCGGCGTCTGGGCGCCGTCTGCATTCGCCGCGGTACGGGGGGTGAAATCCAGATGCAGCGTTTTAATTTTCTTGTAAAAGATGGATTTAGTGAGACTGACGGTACCGTCCGTCACGGTCTGGGTCAGGCCGCAGCCTGTCAGCAGGGCGCAGGCGATTAGCGTCAGCGCCCGCCAGGGGGTGACTGTTGTCATTCAACATTCCTTTTGAAGAGGGAAAGTACGCAATTAATCGAAACGGTAATGACCGCCTTCAGCGGGCGGTAACGCCCGGCAGTTCAGACCTTTATAGCAGCCCAGACTCACCGTGAGAGTCTCCCGGTTATCGCTGAGCCTGCCGTCCTTCAGGCCGAGCAGGCCGGTGCGGCCCAGCTGTATTCGCCGGCCTTTACCCAGCCGGGGATCTGGCAACAACCGGACCGGTACGGTAAGACACAGCCGTGCATCGCTGCGGTAACCCAGATAAACCCGCATCAGCACCAGCAAGTCGGTATGGAGCTGACCACCGGGTAACCAGCCTTCGGCTTCATCAGGATCTTCCGTGACAAGCGTCACCCGCACCCTGCTGCAAGCTTCCCTGGCGGTTTTGCCAAGCGTTGCCCGCTGTGAAAGACGGACACGGTTGCCGGTGTCCAGCCCGGTGCGGTTTTCAATATGCACGGTAACCGGGTCAGGTTCGGTGATAACCACACGGGTATGCGGGGCTAGCAGGCTGACCAGCGCCCGGGTACCTTCCACATTGCGGGTGGGCAGCCGCATGGTGCCGAGCAGCGCCAGAAAGCGGGAAACGGGCGTTTCCACATGTTCCGCCGTGCCGGGAATACCCAGACCGACCAGTCCCAGCAGGCACTGGGATGTCGCATCTTTACCGCCCGCCTCAAAAGTGGCCGGGTAGGCATATTTACGCCAGATCCGGTAATACTGCGTGGTGATACGGTGACTAAAGATGTCCAGAAACGACGTGACCGCCTCGTATCCCTCACGACGCTGCGCGATATCATCCAGATACGAGCCCGGCAGCGGTGAATCCACGCCGTACATTCCCAGAAAGGTGGTGCGCACGGTCGGGGGTAACCCGGGATTGTCCTCATTGGTCTCAACCGTCCGCAGTTCGGTGACCGGGAACCCCATCCCCGGCCAGGGTCGGAAACGCACCGGATCGTCACCGGGATGGCTGGTCGCGCCGAGCTTTGGTGCATCCGGATGCTCCTGCTCCAGCAACTGGCAGAAACGATAAAAGTTAGCCTGCCAGATGTCCTTATTGAGGGTTAACGTCAGCCCGGTACGTACTGGCTGTGATTATCGAGCCATCTCAGTCGTTTCCCTGTCGGTTGCAGTACCAGCGTGAGCTGGTTAAAAAGGTGAATATCCGCATAGAGCGCAAAGAAACGGTTCAGCATCTCGCCGAACAGGTTCACATCGCCCTCGCCTGCAAAGTTGTCCATGTTCAGCGTGACCTCGATATCTACGCCCCGCAGCATAAAACCTTTTTCAAAGCGGCGGATCAGCGTGTGCTTCACCGCAACGATGGCCTCAAGGCGACGGCGGTTCACTTCATCGGCAGTCCAGTCATACAGCGCCAGCGTGCCGCGCAGCACTTCGGGGTTATCCATCATGCTGAGGAAGTTTGAGCCGAGATGGCTCATTACCCGCCAGTGGAACCGGTCGTTTGCTGGGGGATACAGGGGCATGGTGGGAGCCGTGACGTTCAGTACCCTGACCGGAACTTTGCCGACTTTCACCACCCTGTCCAGCAAGGTGCTTTCGAGCGCCTTACGCGGGAGCTGCCCGTTGGTGCCAGTGATCCGCATGGAGAGCGATTCCGGTTTTTCGGCCAGTTGATCCAGCTCGAATGAACGTCCACCGAGGATAAGCCAGGTGTCATAAAGACCGGACGCGCCGCGCTTAACGCGTGTGTGGTAGTAGCGCTCCGGAGCATCGTGGCGCATCATGCCGCCCCGGTGCCGGAAGCTGGTGAACGGAACATACGGGTGCTTGCCGAGTTTTACCGCGCCGTGGATATTATCCACGCTGTAAATTTCGGTGTGCCCGTCCTGGAGGCGCAGCGGCCGCAGCAGATACTCATTTTCCAGCGGACTGAGCGTCAGCGGATCTGCCTCGAGCGTGAAGAGATTAATCACCGGCGCGCAGTGCAGACGGAAATTGTCTGTCTCAAACGGCAGATCGGGCGACCAGGCCTCACTGAGCACCATGTCGATTTCAAACCAGGTGCTGGCCGCCGTCAGTCCGAGTGTGTCAAGGCCGCGCAGCTCCACAAACATAAACTTCGGACGGAAGCTGAAATACTCCAGCAGCAGTTGGTAGCCGCTAAAGGCCGTGTCGCTTTTTTTCCACAGGCCGTCATTGTCATCAAAGCCCACCGGCCTGCACCAGCCGTCAAACTTGTGCCGCTCCGTGTGAGTTCCGGCGTGACGGGCATACATCGCGTGAACACGACGGGTCATCGCCAGATGCAGGGCTGAACTGACCGGACTTTCGGCATTCAGGAAAATAGTGACTTTCTCAAGCCCGGCATTGCTCCAGTCCACTTTTTCCGGGCACTCAAAACGCAGGCGGATGGCCGAACGACCATCCGTTTCGGTATGCAGACGCGCACCGGCAAGGTGCAGGGGTTGCAGGGGAACATCCCGCGTGGTGCGGTACTGACAGGCGGTTTTGTGCGGCCCCACCGGGCGCGACAGCACCGAAAACCCTTCGGCCAGCGTCTCTGTCTGACGCAGATTCCGCCAGTCCGGCGTAAACTCAACGATGGCAAGCGACGGGATGGTCCGCATGTAGTGCGGCCATAACAGGCTGACCAGCCCCTCAGTCAGCTCCGGCAAGTCATCATCGAGTTTTTCACGTAGTCGGCCCATCAGGAAGGCAAAGCCTTCAAACAGGCGCTCTACGTAGGGATCACGTGCACCGGGTTTATCCAGGTTGAGCATTGCCGCCCGATCCGGATGGGCACGAGCAAATTCTTTTCCGGCCTCACGCAGATAGCGCATTTCGGCCTCGTAATAGCGCAGGGTTAAGTCATCCATGCACGGTATTCCTGATTGTTAACAAGTAAGTTCTAGCCACACAGCACCATGGCCCGGGCCGGATCGATGGCAATCAGCCCTGCCAGCAGCGCGTCCATCTCGGGCATCAGCCGGGCTTTATCAGATTCGCTGCGGCCGGCTTTCATGCGCAGCAGTTTCAGGCGGCGGGCCTGAACCTCGAACAGCAGGCCCGGCTCCCAGTCCGCCAGCGTCAGCTGCGGGGCGGAGGCCGTCAGTTCCCCCAGCAGATGCAGTGCCATCTCGTTGCGGCCATACTGCTCGGCCACCCGGGCCATCAGCAGGCGCACCAGCCAGCGCTGGCGCGGGGTGTCCGTTCCCGGCCGGGACTGGAGCCAGGCGAGTGCGGCTTCGGGACCTTCGCTGTCGCCCTTTTCCATCGCTTCGGCTTCCAGTAACAGCACATCGTCCTCATGCCCGGTGGCGGGTGTTACCCGATCACTGGCAAATGACAGCCCCTCTTCGTGTACCTTTTCCGCTATCCAGCCCGTGGTCACCTCATCGGCAAACGGGGTACCGTCATTCCATGCCAGTCCTTCAAGCCCGGGCAGGCGTCTGAGGAGCAGCCGGAGATCCAGCAGAACAGATTCCGCCTGGTTCTCCCACGGCTGCCCCGCATGACTGAGACCCTGCCAGAGATACCACTGCAGATCGAGCCAGAAATGGTTCACCGCTTCGCAGTATATCTGGCTGGCCTGTTCGATCAGCTCAGTCCAGTTTTTCTGCAGATACAGACGTTTCAGCTGCGCCCGGTACTCGGGTTTAGGCGGGAGCAGCCGGGTACGGCCAGCGCTGTCCAGCGGCGGGATCTGATCAACCGTATCCCAGCGAATGGTTTTTATCAGCCGGTGAGAGGCCAGCCATCCCTGCGGTTGTTCACCCAGCCAGTCGGAAAGTAGCCTTGCCTGATCGAGCAAATCACGCCCGGATTTCACGGCCGTCAGTTGTGGCGACGGAGATAAGACGGTGTCGCGTCCGGTTTCCTGAATGCTGCTGTTCTGGGGTATAAGTACCTCCACCCCGCCGGAACGCGCAAGGCGATTATCCAGGGTGGTACAGAGACCGGTAAAGGACGGTTTTTCATCTTCAGGCCAATCAGCAACGCTCGCCGCCAGCAGACTGACAGCCCCCGCAGTCAGTCCGGCATCATCCCGATCCACTTCCGTCCAGCGCGAAAGTGTATCCAGCATTTTTGAACTGTTTAGCCATTCCAGGGCAGATTTTCTGGCATTAGCGCGCAGCGGGTGACAGCGTTTGCCGTAGCGGGACAGCATCGCGACCAGAAGCAATACCCCTTCTGCCAGCCCTTTCTCACCGTCAACGCTCAGTCGGGCCTGGATATACCAGGTGACGACGCGGATATCTTTGGCGCTTTCACACAGTATCTTTTCCGCCAGCCTACAAAGCAGCTCCGGATCGGTCCCCGAGAGCTTATTAATTTCTTCGCGCATCAGCTGGAAATTGTCGTCATAGGCCGGATCGTCACCCGTTTCCGTCTCAGGTCTGACAGGTTTTAACCAGTTATCCCAGAGTGACAGGGTGACGGAGGCGCTTTCGATAAGTTTCTGTTGTTCTTCCTGATTTGTGGCGCATGCCGCTAACAGGGCTTCCGGAGAACTCATGTTTTTCCTTGTCTCATCTTTATTCAACGTCTTCAGCGCTGGCAGCAACCGTAAATATGTTTTCAGGCAGCGTAAACCCCTGGAGCTTCAGCAATGCAAGCGGACCATCACCCAGTTCGCTGCGCATCACAAACTTCAGTGGATTACCGTCCGGCGCTATCCACACCAGATGCATTCGGCTCGCATCAAGGGGGGTGATCAGGGCTTTATCCAGCAGGCGAATGAATCCCCAGTTGCCCTGGTTGCTGGTGTAAAGCTGCATCCCGCTGTTAACACTGCGCCAGCGGAGGTTCACTCCTGGGTAGTACGTGTTTCCCGGCCAGGTAAAGCTCTGCCAGCTTTCCATCTGGTTAAAGAAGTCCAGATTCTGCTCGTCAAGCGTCAGCTGCATGCGGGCCACATCGCGGGAAGGACGCGCCATCAGTTCGAAGTGAACGTTCGCATCCCCCTGGGCAAAAACGATATCCGACAGTTCAGCCAGCTGGTTAATGGCCCGGAGGAAATCCGGGTTCACCTCCATCCCCTGACTTGCTGAAGGATCCACCACCCAGCGGTTCCCTTCCTGATGAAGAATGCCGCCGAGGCTGGTTTTCAGGAATGTGGCGATGCGACCTGAATCACTGCGCAGGAACTGCGCCAGTAAAGGCAGTGAGGCATCACTGCCGGTGGCTTTAAACGGATAGCGACCGGCAAAGGCTTTGTTCCACTGATCGACAATGGTCGTCTGCCAGCGGGTATTAAGGCTTCCTGCCGCCGGAGTCAGCACCTGTCGCCAGGCCAGATCCAGCGGCTGCACAAACAGTGACTGACCGAATCCGTTCCACTCCTGACCTAGGCTCGCCGCCACCAGACTGCTGTAGTCACGCGTATCGGTCAGGTCGGTAGCCTTGCCCTGGAAGACTGTCTGGGCCAGCATCTGGGACATCGCCTGCGGATCCAGCGCACTGGTGACCTGCTGGAGCTTGAGGCGCACCTGCGTCACGCGAGCAAGCCAGGACTGGAAACTCAGGTTACCGTTACGTCCGGTGCCCTCTTTTCCCTCCATGAACCCCGTCAGCGGACCAAACACGTTATCCAGCGGTCCTTTCGGCCCCTGTGCCTGTTCGATGAACGGCCGGGCATATTTTTTCCGGCCAACCAGTTTTTTCGCCGAATCCACTATCGAATCCGCCAGCGCTTCGCCCTTCTCGCCTGTTTTTCCCTGGTAGTTCAGGGTGTTCATCAGCGCCACCAGGGGTGACTGACGCACATCGCCGATCAGGCTGAGCTGGGCAATGGCTTCTGACAGCGAAGTCGCTTCCTGCCACTGAATGCTGTTGACCATATTCAGCCAGGCATTGCCAAAATCGGTAAAGTAACGTTCGGTCAGCCTGGCCTTCAGCGCTTCGGGTGCGATATCGCTCCCCGGCTGACGGGTTTTATCCGTCAGAACCCAGTCAATTTCGTCGCGACGGGTTTTGACCACATCGTTAATAGCATCCTGTACCTGCTCTTCCCAGGCCTGGCGGGTAAACATGCCCGGCACCACTGCTTCTGTGCTGAAGACGGAGGAGGCATCCGTGTCACCGGTCATATCGGCAAGCGTGAGATCCGGCCAGTTGCTGGCAACGCGCTTCAGCATGTCCTGATACAGCCCGGATTCAGCATTACGCTGGCCAATCTGTTTAAGGAGGATCTGACGCACGGTTGTGACAAGTCCGGCATCAGGCTTAATTTTCCATTCCGGATGTGACGGCAGGTTCTGGGCGTAAAAGCCCAGCAGTTTTGGTGCCAGTTCCTGCCAGGCTCCATCTGATATACCCTGCCGTTTCGGCCAGGCCGTCAGCACATGTTGCGCCAGCCATCTGGCATCAGCTTTGTCCGGTCTGGCCATCATCAGGTAACTTTTGAGCACATCGTAAGCCCGTTGTGTTCCCTGCATACGGGCTTCGCTGGCCGGAGGAAGATTAACAAAAGCCTGAAGCTGCTGTTTCAGGTGGATAACCGTGACATCTCGTATCAGCAGCGCATTATTACGGGCATACAGAGGCCACAGGGCCACCAGCGTGTCGTGGTCCTGATTGAGTCCAAAGCGGGTGTACCAGGGCGCACCGGTTGCTTCCCGGTTCTGCAGTCTGGCAATCGCCTGCTGGAGCACAAGCTGGTTACGCAGACGCTCTGTCAGAGGACTTTCAGTATCCGCGGCAAGACGGGCGGTACTCTGAGCCTGGTATATCTGCGCCCGGTTGACGGCAAGCGACAGCAGTGTACCGGCTCCCCAGAGGACACTCAGGGCAAGCACCAGTAAACGCAGCCCTTTAAGCCAGTCGAAGTTCAACTTTCTGGCGCGGATGGTAGAGCAGTCATCAATAACGGCTTTCCAGCCGGGAGTATCAAGCCGGGCATTGGGTACTGAACCGGCAACGGCCAGTTCATGGCTGAATATCACGCCCCGGAGCCGATAAGCAGCAGAGCCCTGTAACAGCCCGTCAAACAGGGCGTGCTGGCCTGCCTTCAGGTCCCCCTGCAGACGGGACGAGAGTTGCAGCAGCCAGTTATGATGCGGATTATTCAGCACCTGAGACATCCCGACCTGGCGTAAATGCGGAACCAGCGTATCCAGCGTACTGAGAACATCCTGCGCGGTCACACCGGGGCCAAATAACGCGCCGGTCGCCACAGGTTCCGCCTGATCGTCGGATGTGGCTGCCTTGTCAGTCAGCCATAGCCAGACCGGAGCCTGCCACCCCAGAAGGTAATCGGCTTTCTGGCGACACCGTAAAAACGCATCGCGCTCTGTATCAGTCGGCAACACTGCGGTATCCATCACATGGATGATGCCATCCACAGGTTTGCCGGGACGCAGGCGTTTTAACCGGGACAGGAAAAGCTCGTCGGGAAGAGACTGAGCATCGCCGCCATATACCAGAATATTGCCATCACCTTCCTGCCAGAGATCGTGACAAAGTCCGGGGGCTGCTTTTTCCGTCTCGTCAGCATTACCCTGCACAAGCAGGATCCGGACCTTAGACCGCCAGCGACGACCATATCGCATCTCCAGATGTACTGACATCTGTTCATCACTGAAAATAGCTTCCTGCCCATCACCGTCAGCAGACGGAATCTCTGCTAACTGAGCCATGGCCTGTCGTTGGCTATCTCCCCAGTGAAGATAAAGACCCGCTTTCCCCGCATAGCTGAACGCTTTTTCAGTCATCCATCCCAACAGGAATATGGCTGCATTCAACAATGCGCAAAATGTCAGGATGCGCTGTCCATCATATGGTCCCAGTCCGGTGGCAGATGCCAGCCATTGCGGGAACGCATAAAACAGAAATGCGACTGTCGCTGTCAAAAAAAACAGAACTCCAGCCGTTGCGCCAATGAGCGTTTTGACTTTTACTTTAGCCATTCCCTTGATTTTCCTTACGAACGCCTTTTTTATTAACGACGGCTACCCAGACATCTTCTTCGTCTGCAGCTGATTGGGCTGCGATGATTTGTGATCCATTATCGTGACATGCGACAGAAGCAAGAATAATGACAAGCCAGGGAGCGGCTCGCCCGGCATATCCCATAGCGTAATCAATACTGCGATTGTCATCTGACAGGCTGAATGTCACTCCGTTATCTTCACAAGCTTCGTTCCACCCGCTCCCGCTGGCAAGGGCTGGTCCTGTATGCCAGGCAGCTTTCAGTGATTCAGGGTCTGTGTCGGCCCAAAGTAGTGCCCGGTTCAGCGTTTTTACCAGCGCGGGCTCTTTGCCTTTTTCCGGGCGGTGCAGGCACACTGCGTGAGGATAAGCAGCAGCCTTTCGGTTGCAGAGCACCACCAGTGTGATGGCATCGGCGTCACCCTGACTGGGGTACGCTGGTACCGAGAATGTCACAGCTGCAAGAATGCCCGGCTTTCCCAGCGCAGGTCCAGCCAGGTATCAAACGCCGACAGACCTTTGCCAGACAGGAGTCTGAAGCTTCTCCCTGTTTTGGCAGCAAGTTCTTTTTTGAGATGTGACTCAACGCATTGCCTGATATCGTCATCACAGTCCAGCATCAGGCAGCAGAGAATATCCGTCGGGAGTGTTGCGGTAATATCCTGCACCCGAGCGGCAAGTGTTGAGGTGGTGGCAATTATTTCAGCCTCCAGGTCGACCTGAAATCCTGTCAGGGCTGCATATCTGACAGTGACTTTACTGCCCCGCGGCGTTGAGAAATGCACTATGGGCATAGTATGGCTCGCCGTCTGCAGCAATGCTCCGGGCTTATTTCCTGCGGGATGCTGAATGTGATAACCCAGCATCCAGCCGCAACGCTGACCACGGCGGATTTCCTGCTGAATCAGCGCTTCCCGCTCAGCATTACGGGATTCAGCCCCTACCTGTTCCGCTTTGTACGCGAATCGACGCAGGGAAAAGAGCACTCCCCATAAACAAAATGGGAGCCCCAGCGCAGTAAACCAGAAAATGAATCCGGTTCTACTTGAGGTCCATTGCCAGAGCGTTAACGTGATACCAGCAACCAGCATAAGTGCCAGAAACAGCAACCAGCGCCGGGGATTGGGGCGCATAACTTTCGGCGCTTTTTCGGGAATGGCGTCCAGCCAGACGGGCATGTTCAACCAACCTTTGCAGGAACAAAAGAACTGATCAAAGTGCAGCCGCAACCGCACCTGTGGCCGTGAAAAGCAACAGGGATACCATTATCCAAATAGTTGGGATTACCTTCGATGATCGTTGTCGGACCATGCCCAGGTATCGGGCAGGAAACCCTGTCGCCTTTACGTGCCACGCCGATTCCACCAAAAATTATGGTTTCGGAACAGGTCATTACTGAACCACCGTGCGTGGTTTTGTCGCCTTTTCGAATAATTTGCAACATATTTATTCCTCTGTTGGGATTTATTTTTCATATCACCTGTTAATATTATCTAAATATTATTTGTTCCTCCGTGTCATTCTCAACCACCCCCCCTGACCATAAACGAGAGGCTCTCCTTTAATATACATATAGTTTCCTTTTTGCTTAATTTGGAATTGAGGTGACGGATACACACACCCATCATCACCTCCTGTATAGATTAAAATATATTCTTTATTATTTTTTTATATTATAATCACCATCACATGAGACGGGTGCATGCCATGTAGTTATCCTGACATGCGCTTTTTTTTGTCCGTAAAACATATCCACATCATATCGCATATAAACTTGTGAACCATCAGATAACGTTTCACCATTCATTTCAAAGAAATATTTCTCATCAGAGCGAGTAAGTTCTGAGGCACTTGAAGCGCAGGTAAATAAAAACGTTATAAAGAATACAATACTTGATATCAGGTTGACCATCCATCCTCCTCTTTAACCGGCACAAAACACGTCAGTTAACTTTAATGGATCTTTATTTGTAGTATCAAACGTATATGAACAACTAAATTCAGCAGTCATATTCTCCGGAGCAGAAATGAGCATGTTTTCAAAAATAACGATCCGCCCATTTTTTATTTTAACCCGAAAAGAATAACTCCCATTTTTGTCAGTAAACTTTTTTATATTTCCATCCAAAGCGTCACCATTTAGAAAAGTGGAGTTGACAAAATTGATAAAGAACTTTTTAGATGCCGCACCATTAAATATAACATTTGAATTATGCAAATCGTTGTTACCAAATGATTCCGGAGGGGATTTCCCGAAATCAATAAATAGTTCAGGGTGAAGTTTATAAGAAGATAACCTTGAATAATCATTCACTGAAATAATCGGGGGCGTAAATGCCTTTGTAAAACCCCTAAAATAATTAGAATATATCAACTCATCAGCAATTGAAGGGATAGACACGAATAGCAAAAAAAACGATATTATTTTCATTCATTGCCCTTAATGTGTATCAGAATAACTTGAATCAGGTCCAGAAACATTCATAATTTCTAAATCATAATCTTCTGGCCTAACGTTATAACCTTTTGGCTTCATAAAATACTTAACAGCTGTTATCGAGTTGGCTCGGATAGAAATGCAATTTGCAGTTCCTTCTCGCCCACCGCCCTGGTTTCCTCCTAGTATAAGTAGTCGACCCTGAGCATTAATGCCGCAAACAAATCCAACGTGGCTATATTTCATCACAGCAATAGCTCCATAGAAGGGCTTATCTACAACCTCACCATTTTGCCAAGAACCCATGCCTCAAGAATACGCCAAAGCACTCTTCGTAGCTAATGGAGCATACTTAGTCTGTGTAAAGCACCAGTTTACAAATGAAGAGCACCATGAGGTGCTCACCATCTTTGCCCTTAGCGTTAGTTGTGTCATGGTATATCTTAATTTTATCATTTAATACAGAATCGGACTCAATTAAATCTTTATATTTATTATATTCTGATATTGCAATTGGCATCCAATCTGGATTATTATTTTTCTGAACTATACATGAACACTGGTTCTTATATCTTTCCCCTTCGGCAATCAAAACACTCAACCTTGCAAGTAATTCACTTTTTTGTATCAAACCATCATTATTCCCTTTATTTCCATGTTCTGTAG
>OKVG01001230.1_pt1 | contig 11811 bp, 3 predicted proteins | sample 1606981 | NCBI WGS metagenome assembly OKVG01 (sample SAMN03281018, study PRJEB24777) | human gut metagenome | isolation source: fecal sample PR128 from 1 month old male Malay infant, vaginal delivered... | reverse complement strand
GAGGATCCCGGCCCCGCCTCCGATGCCCGGCAGGCCGTCATCAGTGCCATGGGCGTTGCCGTCGTTCCAGCCGCGGTCACCGACGCTGGCGGGGGCAACCAGACCGACGTCCACGCCCTGCACCGCCGCATCCGTAATCGTCACCGACGCCTGGGTTTCCCCTCGGCCCGTGTAGGCCTGAGTCGGAATCAAACCCGCCAGATCACCCTTGTCGGGATCCACGATCACCACGCGGTACGAGGCGGGCGCCAGGCCCACAAACTGGTAGGCACCCTTCTCATCCGTCGTTGTGGTCATCGGGTTACCGTTCGCGTCAAGCACCGGAGTGCCATCCTCGCCCAGCAGAGCGACCGTCACGCCCTTGAAGCGCTGCTCAGAATCACTCTTCGAGTAGGAGGCGTCCGAGTCACGGTAAATCGTGCCACCCAGGTTGAAACCGCCCTTGAACGAGGCCGAGGACTCGTTATTCGTCGGGTCATCACCCACCTGATCCTGATGCGTAATACGAGCAACGTTGGTGACCAGCTTGCCCGCGCCCTCACCGGTGATCACAACCGTGATAGCAACCTTCTTCGCCTCACCCTTCGCCAGAGTCAGACCAGACAGGTCCCACACACCAGTAACCGGATCATACGAACCATCACCAGCAGCGGACTCAAACACAACACCAGCGGGGAGCTTGTCAGCGGCCTTCACGCCCGTCGCCGCGCCCGGCCCATTATTGGTCAGCGTCAACGTGTAGGTCACGGGCTGACCCGGGGTGAACTCGAAGGACTCCTGAGCCTGCTCATCCGGAGTAGTGATCGCCTTGACAATCGCAGTGTCAGCCGAGATACCAAAACCCCAATCCTGATCAAGATTCTGGTTCTTCTCACCCGTCAACGTCACCGACGCGCTCAGCTTAAACGCCTGCGCCAGCTTGTCCGCATCAGCCTTCACATCCGCAGACACGACCTTCTTGGCATCCACATCACCCGCGGGCGAATGCGTCAGCACATCGAGCAGGGGCTCGGCAGCCAGCAGCGACTCCGGATCAACCGACACCTTGTACTCGCCCGGCAGCAGGTTCTCGAACGTGTACTTGCCATCAGCATCCGTGACCGTCTCAAACGTGCGAGTGATACCACCCGGACCCGTCCACGTCAGCGTCACCTTCACATTCGGCAACACCTTGTCACCAGCATCGGGGGCACCCCCGCCGTTCTGATTGACATCCACGAACAGCTGATCACCAATCACGCCGGTACCAACAGCACCGAAATCAATCGTGTCATCCGTCTGCCCCTGAACCAGGGTCACCGAAGCCTCGGCACCGTTGGAATCGAGAGCGCGGTCAGCACCAGCACCCGAGATCGTCGCCTCATAGCCAGCCGGCGTCTGGAAGGACACCTTGTAATCACCGGGTAGCAGGTTCTCGAAGGTGTACTTACCATCCGCACCCGTCGTCACAGCCGAAACCGGACGACCCGACGCATCAACGACGGGGTTACCGGATGCGTCCACGATGGTTGCGGTGATACCCGGCAGAGCGGGCTCGTCAGAATCCTGGAGGCCATCCTTGTTGGCGTCGAACCAGACGTAGTCACCGACGGATGCCGGCTTCACGAAACCGAAGTCGACCTTCGTGACGTTGGGCGCGGCGGTGGTCAGCTCGATCGGGTTCGGCGTGACGAGCTTGCCCTGGCCGACCTGGGTACGGTCCGTGGAGGAACCGTAGCCGTAGGTCTGCTTGTAGTCGGACAGGTTCACGTCGGCGCCGTCAACCTTCACCTCACCCGGGACGACCTCGACCTTGTAGGAGCCGAGAGGCAGGCGGTTGAACAGGTAGTTGCCGTCGGCATCCGTCTTGGTGGTGATGTCCGCGCCGGAATCGTCCTTCACGGGGTTGCCGTCCGCGTCGAGCAGACGCAGCGTCACACCCTCGAAGGGCTTGTCGTCGCCCGGGCCGAAGGTCCACGACGCGTCGGCATCATTGAAGATGGTGCCTGCGATCGTGCCGCCGACCGTGAAGGTCGCGCTCGACGTGTTGTTCTTCTTGTTGGAGTCGATCTGGTCGAAATCGCCGAGCGTCGCGGTGTTCGTGATGGTCGAGCCCTCGGTACCGGGCTTGACCTTCACGAGGACGTACAGCGTCTCGGTACCGCCAACGTTCAGGTTGGTGTCGAGGATGCCGGACTCCATCGCACTCCAGGTGCCGGCGGCCGCATCGTAGTTGGCGGTCGCGTAGACCGGTCCGGTGCAGGGGTTCGTCGCACCGTCCTGGCAGACGCGCGTCTCGGAGGACACGTACTCCACACCAGAAGGCAGAGCATCGGCAACGTTCATGCCCGAGGCGACAGCAGGGCCCTTGGCCTTCAGGTTCACCTTGTACAGCATGTAGTCGCCCGGCATGATGACCTCGTCGGACTCAACCGTCTCGATGACGCCGTTGGCGTCACGAACCGGCTCGTCACCGTTCATCTTCGCCCGAGCAACCGTCTTCTTCAGTTCGACGTCGGAGGAGACGTTGATGCCGACCTTGGGGGCCTCGTTGGGCAGCAGGTAGGACACCTTACCGTTCTGCATGGAGCCACCGGACATTGCCACGGAGTTCCAGGCGATCAGGTTGGCGTTGACCGGGGAGGTCATCGTCGCGACGAAGCGGATCTTCTCACCCGGCTCGATGTCGCGGTTCATGACCAGGCGGAAGCCGGTGATCGTGGTCAGGTCGGCGGGAGCGTCGCCCCACGCGTTGGGGGTACAGCCGGCGGGGGCGTCGTTCATGGCGCCACCCGCGGAGAGGACCTCGCCGCGGCAGGGGTTGGGAACCGTCGAGTACTGAACCGTGATGTCCGAGGCCGGAACAGCCGTGACCTCGGGATCGCGACCCGGCTTCTCCTTCACAGACTCGAACGCCCACGTCGTGGAGTTCAGGTTCGGCTTCCAGTTCGAGCCACGGGCCTGCGAGGAGGCGGGGCCGACGCCCACGTCGTTCAGGTGGGGCAGGACGTCGTAGGCGACAACCTTGGTCAGCGGGGTGTTACCCGAGTTGGAGATCGTGAAACGGTAGGCGCCATCGGCACCCGGGTCGATCTCGGCGACCTCGCCGGCCGGAACGAAGTCGGGGTTCTTGTTGCCCTTGACTTCCTTCGCGATATTCATCGACGGGGTCGTCGCGACGTTGAAGTTCGTCGCGGCGTTACAGATGTAGTCGGTCGTCGAGCCGTTCTTGTTCACGTCGAAGGTGTCGATCGCGCGGCTACCGATGCAGTAGTTAGCGTTGCGCAGGCTCTTATCCTCGGTGGTCGCCTTCGCGCCGTCGCCGGGCATGAACGCCATGGCGTCGTTCGTGTTCTGACCGGCCGGAGCGGTCGCGAGCACGTTCACGTCGAAGGTCGAGTACAGGCTGCCCTCGACCGGATCCGGAACGTTCCAGCGGATGAGGGTGCGGCCGGTGTTGTTGTAGTTCTTCTCGATCTCGACGGTGACCTTGCTGAGGTCGTAGGGGGTGCCGTCGGGGTTCTTCAGCGTGGAGCGCTTCTCGGGGACGATCGCCGAAGCGTCATCGACGTCGAAGCCCTCGGGGAGGAGGTCCACGATCGTGAACGGGGTGGGCGTGCCACCCTCGGTCTTCGGCTCGGCGGTGCCGTTGGTGGAGAAGGCGGCGGGCTTACCCACGACCACGGGGTTGGTGCGCACGGACTTGTAGACCTGGACGCTCGGGAACTCGTCGCGCACGCGCATCCAGGAGCAGAGCTCGTCGCTCGAGGTGACGACGGCGCCGGTGTCCTTATCAGTCAAAGTACCGCTGGCGCAGTTCTGGAAGCGCACGTAGTCCGGGGAGGCCACGTAGCTGTAGTACTTCTCCGGAGGCAGCACGGGGTTGTAGTGCGAGGCGAAGTCCGCAGGCTCCTTCGTTGGCAGAGCGGGGTTGACAGTGCCGTAGAAGAAGAGGAGCGCGGTGGTCTGGGGTGCCACGTCGGTGTCGATCGTGAAGCGGGTGATCCACTCACCGTCGGGCAGTGTCAGGGCAGTCGTCTTCGTGTAGTTGACGGTCTCGTGGTTGCCCTTGTTGGTCCAGTACTCGAAGGTCCAGCCACCGTTGTCCTCGTAGCCGGACTTGCCGAGAATGTTGAACTGGTAGGGGCCGATGAACGTGGGGGTGTCGCAGGCCGCGCCGGCAGCCTTGGCGTCCTGGGAAGACCAGGTGCAGGGCAGGGTATCGTCCCAGTGCGCGTGCAGCGCCGTGTTACCACTGTTGACGGCGGAGAAACGCCAAGGGGTCTTCACGTTGCGAACCTGGTACTGATAGTCATTACCGCTCTTACCAATGCGGCCACTGACCTTACGCTCGGCGAAGCCGTGCGTAATCTCGGAGCTCTTCGTGAGGGTGGTCTTCGGGTCGTTCATGATCTCGGCGCTGATGGTCGCCTTGTTGGTGACCATGTCGTCGAGCGTGACCGTACCCTCGGGGTACTTCACGGTGACAGTCGACTCGATCGGGTTCTGCCAGAACCAGCGATCGTAGGACCAGGTGACGGTGTGGGTGGCTGCGTCGTAGACGCCGCCGTTGGAGGCGGAAACGAAGACGGCCTTGGCGGGCAGCGGGTCGACGACCTTGATGTTCTGGACGCCTACAAGACCGAGGCCGTTCAGGCTGCCATTCATCGCGGAGCCGTTCCAGCGGATACCGACCTTGTTGGGGTTGTCCTGGTCGATCTGCTGGTAGCCGTAGCGCAGCTTGTAGGTCGCCTCGCCGCCAATGGCGGGGTAGTTCGCCTTGGTGGTGGGGCCGCTCTTCTCGATCGCGACGTCGGTGGTCGCGGTCCACGTGGTAGTCAGCTCGTTCTCGACCTTCTCAGCATTCTGCGCGCTGAAGGTCACCTTCTGGGTGGTCGTCGAGTTGTTTGGCGCATCATTGTAGTTGTAGTTCCAGGTGACCTGGATACGGTCGGACGTACCGGCGGGCAGCGGGTCCTTCATCTTGAAGATGTAGCGCTGCACGCGGCTGCCGTCCGGGTTCCTGTCGATCGAGCTCGTGGTCTTGGCGACGCTGGCACCGGTCACGGGGATGACCGTGTATCCCTGCTCGGCGAGCTTGAGGCCGTCCGGCGTGATGGGGCCGGGCAGCGCCAGCTCGATGAAGGCTCCCTTACAGGGAGTGGTCACCGAGGAGCAGGAGAAGTTGATCGTCGTGATCTGCTGGTCGCGGACTCGCAGGGTTTCCGCGTCGTTCACAACGTTCAGAGCCAGGGTCGCCTGGTCTTCCGTTACCGCGCGGGCGCGGCGCGTGCGGGGCTGGTCTTCGGGCGCGACCTCGGCGGCGGGAGCGTCAGCGCCAGCTTCCGCGTCGGGAGCGTCGGCACCGGCCTCAGCGGCGGAGGCTTCGACCCCAGCCTCGGCGGCAGGCGCCTCGACGGCCTCAGAGTTGGACGAGGCCGTAGCAGCGTCTTGCGAGGACGCGGCATCGGTTGCTTGCGTGCTTTCCTCAGCGGCGCTGGCTCGCCAAGCGAGGGGCGTCAGCGACGTGACGAGAAGCGAGAGAGCGGCCAAGCTGGCAGCACCCGCAACGCCCACACGGGCGCGGAACGGACGCAGTCGAGACATCGACTTCTCCTTCAATTGACTGAAAATGGACAGGACTTGCGTCCCAGCCTAGTAAAGGAGTAGTGGCTGCCACCATGCTTAACAGGTATCACCTAAACCACAACTACAACGGTGTATTTTGTTGAAATTCCGGGCATAACAACCATATAACAACTTCTCTGAACTCTTGGTCAGTGAGCACACGCCCGCAGCATCAAGAGATTTCTGAGCAATTATTAGAACGCCCCTGCGACCATCATCAAAATATGACCAGCGCAATAGGTATTGGCAGATAACCAAGCGCTCAATCTAGTGACACATCACACACCATACTTACCTGCCGCACGATTGCTCAGCATCCATAAGGCTTCGATGAGTATGGCGGTCCCTGTTGCCGTATTGCCCAACTGGAGATCAGCTGGCGGCACGCTCTGCCAATCTGTTCAGCTTCCGCGCTGCGCTCCACCCGTTGGTGTGTGGGGCCGGGCTGCTCGCTGGGCCGGGCTACTTGGTGTGCCCGTGGGCGGCGGCCCGCCCGCGCAATAATTTCGCACGTAATTCCCCTGTGATTACTTCAAACATTGAATTCGTGCCGTTGGAATTGCAACGTTTTCGGGTGGTCTCGAAAAGTGACCGAGGGAAATTATGTGCGAAATTTGTCTGGGTTTTCCTGCTGCCGTCCACAGGCATCGCGGCCGGGCCCCGTTATCCACTGGCGCCGCGGCCGGGCCCTTCGTGCTCGCCGGTGCCCCCCATGCCGGTGGGGCTGGGTCACTGATGGGTAGTGCACTGGAGGGCCTACGTCTGCACGCGCGAAAAAGTTCTCCCTGCGTCGCTGTTAGATCGTGAAAGCGCGAAAAAGTTCGCCCTGCGCGCTCAAAATGGCCCAAATTCGGCGTTTTTGTGCTTGCGGGGCGAGTATTTTCGCGGAAGAGCCGCCGGAGGGGCGGTGTTGGGCGAACTTTTTCGCGCCAACCGGTGCTGTGCCAGGCCTTGTAGGCGATGCGGCGCACTTCAGGCGGCTGCGATGGGGGTTTGCACTACACGAAGCCTTCTTGCGGCGTGTCGCCGGCGTGTCGGACCCCCGTGTAGTGCAATTCCCCCCGATTGGTGACGGCGCGGACGCGGTTTGCGGTGGTGTGGCGCCCACATCGCAGACCACCTCGGTGAAAAACGCTGACAACGGGCTGCTAGTGGTGAAGTGGTCTGCGTTTTGGGCGAATCGGCACCCGCGAGGTGTGTTGTGCGCGTGAGAGGGGTTTGGTGAAGCTTCGGTTGCATATCGGCGCGTTGCGCCGTCGTGCTCCTGCAGGTGCCACGACCCAAATGCCGACCCCCGATCGCGTCAAGCAACCGTGGCCTCGGACAAGATTGGTTAGGCGAACCTGGCCCGGAAAACGTAAGCGTCAATGACGATAAAACGCTGAAATCCGAGGAATATTCCCTCACAGCAACGAGATAGTGAAACATTTGACTAAAGGGCTGTTAGCACTAGAAATCGCAGGACTAAAGGACCAAGATAGATGTGTCTGAAGGGCATGGCCCCACAAGGGAGAGCCCCGTACCGAATACACATGCAGAGGAGAAACAACATGACCGTTGAGTCCACCGGCTTCAAGGCTTCCGACGTTCTCGCAGGCAACCTGCAGAAGGTCCTCACCGACGTGACCGCTCTGTCCCTCGTGGGCAAGCAGCTGCACTGGAACATCACCGGCGACGGCTTCCGCTCGCTGCACCTGTTCCTGGACGACGTCGTTGACATTGCCCGCGAGGCCTCCGACGAGATCGCCGAGCGCATGCGCGCCCTCCAGGTCGTCCCCAACGGCCTGCCCGAGGTCGTTGCCCAGCGCAACACCCTGCCGACCATCCCCGAGACCATCATCAAGACCGATGATGCCGAGGAGCTCGCCGTCGCCGCCATCAACGCGACCGTCGGCACCATGCGCGACGTGCACGAGAAGGTCGACGCTGAGGATTCCGCCTCCGCCGACATCCTCAACGACTACATCCGTCGTCTCGAGCAGCAGGCGTGGTTCATCCGTTCGCAGAACGGCCAGGCCTGAGCCTGACTCCTCCGCGAGGAGGACGCGAGTCGCCTAGGCTCGCATCAAACAACGTGGGGTGCCCCGCCTGTCACAGGTGGGGCACCCTTGTATGTAGGAACGAGGAGCGCGGTGCAGATGTGCGTCGGGCGTCGAGTCACCGGCGGAAGGAAGGCAGTGCTCCTGTCCCATGGTGGCGTGACCTGCGGCGCGTGGGCAGTACCGGCGATTGAAAGCCGCCGCAAGGCTTTAGCGCTTCCCAAAGCAAACAAGCCTGGGTCGTTGCGAGCAGCGCGAACAGGTCTCGGGAGGTGACACAGCGTCAGCGACATGGCAGAACGCGAACATTAGGCTGGTGGTGTGACGAACTCCCAGGACGCAGCAGCCACCACCTCGACCTCGCTCCGCGTGCAGACCGGCGCAGCGCAGACCGGCGAAATGCACACCGGCGAAGCCCGCCCCGCCCTCGTCCTGGTGAACCTGGGGACGCCGACCGCGCCCGAACCCGGTGCCGTCCGCTCCTTCCTGCGCGAGTTCCTCTCCGACCGTCGCGTCGTCGAGATGAGCCCGCTCCTGTGGAGGCCGATCCTCGAGGGCATCATTTTGCGCGTGCGTCCCCGCGAGGTCTCCCGCAAGTACCGCAGCATCTGGATGGATGAGGGCTCGCCCCTCATGCACTACACCCGCGAGCAGGCCCGCCTCCTCGGCGAGCGCCTGCCGGGCGTGCGCGTCGAGGTCGCGATGCGCTACGGGCAGCCGTCCATCGGCTCGGTTCTGGACCGCCTCCATGCCGAGGGGGTGCGCCGCGTGGCGATCCTGCCCGCCTATCCGCAGTACGCGGCCTCGACGGTGACGACGATCAACGATGCGGTCGCGAGCTGGATCGGCCGCAACCGCGACGGCTTCGAGCTGCGCTTGCACCGCTCCTTCCCCGCCGCCCCCGCGTACATTGACGCGCTCGCGACTGCGCTCGAACGGCATTGGGAGCGCGTGGGGCGCCCGAACTTCCTGATGGGGGACCGCGTCGTCGTGTCCTTCCACTCGATCCCGGTCGCCATGGACGAGGCCGGGGATCCCTACCGCGCCGAGTGCCGCCGCACGGTCGCGGCCCTCGAGTCGCGGCTGGGCCTGGCGATGGGGTCGCTGACGGCCACCTTCCAGTCCGTGTTTGGGCGGGCCGAGTGGCTGGGGCCGCAGACGATCGAGGAGATGGCTGAGCTGGGCGCCGCGAAGTGCCCGCGCGTGGACGTCATCTGCCCGGGCTTCATGGCGGATTGCCTGGAGACCCTCGAGGAGATCGACCAGCTGAACCGCGAGACCTTCGTCGAGGCCGGGGGCGGGGACTTCCACTACGTGCCCTGGGGCAATGACTCGGAGGGCGCGGTTGCGTCCCTGGAGGAGCAGGCGCGCATCGCTCTTGCCGGCTGGGTGTAGGCGCGCTGTCACAATCGACCGCCGGACGGAACCCTTCGGCGGATGCGGCCCCGGCCTCGTAGCGTGGAGGCATGAGCACGCCTGACTGTACGACCTTCTCCACGCTGGCCATCCACGCTGGGTTTGACCCGGACCCGATCACGGGTGACGTGGTGCCTCCGATTCACGTCGCATCGACGTTCGTGCAGGATCGGCCCGGAGAGCTGCGAGAAGGCTACGAGTACGGGCGCTGCGGCAACCCGACGACCAACGCGTTCGCGGGTGCGCTCGCGGCCCTGGAGGGGGCGACGCACGGCTTTGCGTTCCCCTCGGGCATGAGCGCCGAAGACACGGTGATCCGCCTGCTCGCGCGCCCCGGCGACCACGTCGTGCACTCGACGGACGTGTACGGGGGCACGCACAAGCTCCTGAGCGTCATCAAGCCCGCCGAGGGCATCACCTCCGAGGCCGTGGACCTGACCGACCTGGCCGAGGCCGAGCGCGTCATCCGCGCCTCGCGCCCGCAGATCGTGTGGGTGGAGACGCCGTCGAACCCGTTCCTGCTGGTCACGGATATCGCTGTGATCGCGGCCCTCACGCACGAGGTGGGCGGCCTGCTGGTCGTGGACAACACCTTCGCGACGCCGGTCCTGCAGCGGCCCCTCGAGCTGGGCGCGGACGTCGTCGTGCATTCGACGACCAAGTACGTGGGCGGCCACTCGGACGTGATCGGTGGTGCTTTCATCCTGCGCGATGGCCTGGAGCTGCCCGCGCACCTCGAGCCCTTCTTCGGCGACCGCGATGCGGCCGCCGAGGCCGTGAAGCTGCAGATGGCCCTCGGGCACGTGCCCTCCCCGCGCGACAGCTACCTGGCGCATCGCGGCCTGAAGACCCTGGCTCTGCGCGTGCAGCGCCACTGTGAGAACGCGCAGAAGGTCGCCGAGTTCCTGGCCTCCCACCCGAAGGTCACGGCCGTCCACTATCCGGGGCTGGCCTCGGACCCGGGCTACGAGCTGGCGCGCGCCCAGAACCCGGCCGGCGTGGGTGGCGTGCTGTCCTTCCAGGTTGCCACCGAGGAAGCGGCGATCGAGCTGACGACGCGTACGCGCGTCTTTGCGCTCGCGGCTTCCCTGGGTGCGCCCGAGTCGCTTATCGAGCACCCGGCGATCATGACGCACTCGACGCGCGCGGGCGGCGTGGGCGGCGGGCCTGGCACGCTCCTGCGCCTCGCGGTCGGCTTGGAGGGCGCGCAGGATCTGATCGCGGACTTGGATCAGGCGCTCGCGCAGATCTGACGCCTCTCTGACGCCCATTTGGTGCCTCTCTGGTGCTTCACTGATGCCTCGCTGATGCCTCACCGTGCCTCACTGCTGCCCGGGGTTCCCCACAAATCTCGCACGTAATTTAACTGGGTCAGTTTTTAGATGCGCCCAGAAACGTTGCAATTCCAGGCATGCGATTTCAATAGTTGAAGTATCGGTGACCGAATTACGTGCGAAATTGAGGGGGACGAGGCCTGGGCGTCCCGGGTGGTGACGCGCGGTTAGGGGCGGCGCGGCGGCTCAGCGAGGCCGGGGCGCCCAGGGTGGTGATGCGCGGTTAGCGGCGCGGCGGGGCAGCGAAATGTGGCGGCTCGGCGGCTGCTCCGGCCCAGCGGGCGTGGCTCAGCGAGCCTCGGCCCGGCGGGTCAGCCAGGTCGCGGCGGCCGTGGCGCCGCCGACGGCGAGGACCGCGGGCACGAGGATCGTGGCGCCCTGGCCGGTGAACTCGATGACGAGGATGAGCCCCGTGAAGGGCGCCTTCATGGAAGTCCCGAGGAACGCTGCCGCGCCAATAAAAGCGAAGGCGGCGACCTGCGATCCTGGCCATGCGGTCGCCCACGGCAAGCCGATGACGGCTCCCAGTCCCGCGCCGAGCGCGACCGCGGGGGTGAGGACGCCGCCCCAGCCTCCCGCGCCGATCGTCAGGAACGTGGTGGCCGTCTTGGCGAGGAGAACCAACAGCGCGAACGCGAGCCCCGCGCCAGCCGCCCACGTCGCATCAAACTGCGTCTGCGCGCTGGCCTGCCCGTTGCCGAGCACGGAAGGAATGCGGGTGGAGACCAGGCCGACGGCGACGAACGCGAGCGGCAGCGTGATGAGGATGCGCCAGTCGCGCGGCCGGATTGCCCCGGTGCGCGCGACGGCCTGTTTGAACGCCCATCCAGCGGCGCCGAGCACGGGTCCCATGAGCGCGCCGAAGACCGTCAAGGACAGTGATGGCGTGAGGGTTGGGACCGTGTAGAAGAAGGCCGGCCTCGTGAATCCCGTGGAGATGAGGACCGCGATCCCCGAGGTGATGAGCGCGGGGGCGACGGCGCGCGCCGAGAGCGACACGAGGAGGATTTCGAGGGGGTAGATCGCGCCCGAGAGGGGGATCGAGTAGACGGCGGCCAGGCCTGCCCCCGCGCCGCACGCGACGATGATGCGCCGATCTTCGGGGGTGAGCCCGAGCCGGTCGGCGGCGGCCGCGCTGAAGGCGGCGGCCATCTCTCGCGGGGCGACCTCGCGCCCCACGGAGGCGCCGAGGCCGACGATGAGGACCTGGGTCAGGGCGTGCCAGGTGGCGCGCAGGGGAGGCATGGGGGCGCCGCTCACCGCGCCGGCGACGGAGGTGACGGCCTTGTTGCGGCGGAAGAGCAGGAACCAGGAGAGGGCACCGATGACGCCGGCGAGCGTGAGGACGGCGACGCGACGGGCGGGGGAGACGGCGCCGACGGGCTGCAGGAGGGGGCCGCCGTGGACGGCGCAGG
>OKVG01001229.1_pt1 | contig 11819 bp, 10 predicted proteins | sample 1606981 | NCBI WGS metagenome assembly OKVG01 (sample SAMN03281018, study PRJEB24777) | human gut metagenome | isolation source: fecal sample PR128 from 1 month old male Malay infant, vaginal delivered... | reverse complement strand
CAAGATAGAATCGAAACGTGCTACCAAAGCGTTTTTAGCTTCTTCTTCAATGTTTGGACGAATGATATAAAGAATTTCGTATTTAGCCATTGATATTTTCCTCCTCTTTTGGTCTAATGACTCATGGTCTTTCGCCACGAGTAAGTGAGGTGCACTCACAAGATATAATTCTACCAAAGTTTGGAGGATAATGCAAGGAAAAAGTAAAGAGTTAGAAATTTGAATCACTTAGAAAAAATTAAGCCCTATGCGTTATCTTTTCTCCGGTCAAACTTCATGCTAAAATAAGAGAATGCTTTATCATAAAAAGAAATTAGGAGAAAAACTAGGACTTCCAACCTTTAACCACTACTATAATATTCCTATTACTTCCCTAGAATATAATCTTAAAAACTTAGGTCCGAGTGATACCTACATTATCACTTTCAAACAGGACAATAACCTCTTTGTTGTTGACATAAGACATCAGCTTGGTCATACCAGTCATTTTGATACCGTCTCCCTCTTTGAACAAGACAAGCTCTTATCAGGCATCGCTGCTGTCCCTTTAGCCTCTGTTCATAGCATACAAATCTTGTCTTTTCCAGACAAGTTACACTCTCTGGACCCTAGTCAGCGTCTAAAAAATCTCGTCGCTCTTTACTACAAGGATGAAGAAATCATGCGTTACCTCAAGACCACAAAAAATATCGGTGACCAGGTAACAAGATATCAATTAGAGGCTGATCAACTAGAAAGACAAGGTAAGAGTTTTGACTTCTTCAAGTACACCAGTCGTGGCAAAATACGAGAAGAAAACGGTCTTTCGGAAGTATCCAGCAAGGACTACGACTTCATTCCTGATTTTCATCCCTTCTTAACCTCACCAAGAAGCCAACAGGTTCTAAGCGTACCAGTAACCTACTGTGATGACAAAACGAAACAGACCGCTAAAATAGACATCATGGGGTGGTATATCAAGGACCAACAACTTAAGATTCGTTGGAAACCCAAGTACATGCGCAAACGTCGATGGCGCTCATCACGTATCTCAATTGATATCGTGACCGACAACTACTTCTTCCAAGGACAAATCTATAGAGACAGTAGCGCCCCCATATTTCTGAACAACCTAAGCTTTGATAGTAAGATTCCTAAGAGCTTCCTGCCATATCTCCAAAAACAGTACCAAATCTTTATGGCTCTAGTCGAAGAACAAAAAAGACTAGCTCTCCTACGAAAGGTTCAGTTAAACAATAAGGATTAAGTATCTTTCAGCAAAATTCAACATATCAAAAAGCTCATTCTTACACGCTAGAATGAGCTTTTAAGATTCTTCAATTGTCATTAGAACATCCTTTTGGAATTTTGTAAAAAATATTTTCATAAGGAGGAGTCATTGTGTGTCACCATTTTTATACCTAGCAATCATAGATTACCTCCATCAACTTACAAATAACTTTTATGTATTGTAAATTTTCTATTACATTGGTATCACTCCCTAAGCTATTTTATGCAATAACTTAAGGTGTCTCCATTTTTATAACGTCCTAAATTCATCATCATAGTAATCACCTCTGATTCGTATGATTTGAGACCTATCTCCCCATTGACCACTCAATGAGGTTTACTTGTCGCCGTTCTTATAACGACTTACATCAAACATCAACATAAGCGTCACCCCGGTACTTTGTTACAAGATTTAAGCATTTAACTTTTGTCGATAGTTTACTCATTTGGCATCGGTATCACTCCTTAAGCTATTTTACACAACAACTTAAGTGTCTCCATTTTTATACCTACTAACATTTCTCATGAGCTTTACCTCACTTTTTGACGTTAATCTTGAGTTTAGCTTTCGATTTCTGGTGGTATCACTCCCTTGTAGCTATTTTATGCAACATTTTTAATCGCCGTTTTTATACCTACTGATATTTTTCATGAACTCACCTCGTTCATCTTAAGAATATAGGATTTACGTTTCGTGTGGCATGGGTATCACTCCTTAGGCTATTTTACGCAACAACCTAAGTGTCTCCATTTTTATACCTACTAACATTTCTCATGAGCTTTACCTCACTTTTTCTTAAGTTAACAGATTTGAGTTTGGCTTTCGACTTCTGGTGGTATCACTCCCTTGTAGCTATTTTATGCGACTGAATTAATCTCCGTTCTTGTAACGTCCTACTGTCATGCGGTAACGCTCCTCAGAGATGATTGGTAAAGTTATTTGTTTTGCCTACTGTTTTGTTTAGAGATCTTAGTCTCCGTTTTTGTACCTTGAAATATTGACTCTCACCATGGCTTTTACCTCCTTGATGAATCCTTATCTTCTTTACACTCTTAGTATAATGTAAACGCTTACTTTTGTCAATCTTTTTAACAGAAAAACGCATAATTTTTTGAAAAAAGATTTCTTTGCTACAATAGAGACATGTTAGATTTAAAAGAATACGGCATTGTCATGTGGGATGCTGAGAAAATCGCCTCTTTTCGTCGGACCCTCCTGGACTGGTACGATCGAGAGAAACGAGACCTACCGTGGCGTAGAACTAAAAATCCCTACTATATCTGGGTCAGTGAAATCATGCTACAACAAACCCAGGTTCAGACTGTCATTCCCTATTACGAGCGCTTTTTAGACTGGTTCCCAACAGTTAAAGATTTAGCTGAGGCTCCTGAAGAGAAGCTTCTCAAAGCTTGGGAAGGGCTAGGTTACTATTCACGTGTCCGAAACATGCAAAAGGCTGCGCAACAAATCATGGATGACTTTGATGGCCAGTTTCCAGATACTTATGAAAATATTGCCAAACTCAAGGGCATCGGGCCCTATACTGCTGGTGCTATTTCTAGCATCGCCTTTGGGCTCCCAGAACCCGCTGTTGATGGTAATGTTATGCGAGTTATGGCTCGTCTCTTTGAGGTTAACTACGATATCGGAGACGCCAAAAATCGTAAGATTTTTCAAGCGATTATGGACATTTTGATTGACCCTGACCGTCCAGGGGACTTTAATCAGGCGCTTATGGACCTTGGGACCGATATCGAATCAGCTAAAAATCCAAGACCAGACGAAAGTCCAATTCGCTTTTTCTGTGCAGCCTATCTCAACGGAACTTATGACAAGTACCCTATCAAATTGCCTAAGAAGAAGCCTAAACCTATGCAAATTCAGGCTTTTATTATTAAAAATGAAAAGGGAGAGTTTTTGCTCGAAAAAAATGTCGAGGGACGTCTACTAGGTGGTTTCTGGTCCTTCCCTATCATGGAAACAGACTTTATTGGCCAACAACTCAGCCTTTTTGAAAAGGATGATTATATTCTCGAGACAGTCTCTCAAAAGGCTATTTTTGAGGAAAATTATGCCCTCAAACCAGAGTGGACGAGCAGTTGTTTTACACCTGTAAAACATACCTTCAGCCACCAAAAATGGACCATCGAGATGGTAGAAGGTAGCGTTAATGACGACAAACTCACTACTGATAAGGAGCTATGCTGGGTAGCGGCTGAGGACTTCGACCAGTTCCCAATGGCCACACCACAGAAGAAAATGATTAAAACTTATAAAGACAGCAAAAAAGGATAGCATTGAGTGCTACCCTTTTTCTTATGCATCAAGTTTAGCATGTTTACGGCCACGCAAAGCAAGGTATATCTTTGAAAGAACTACTCCCAAAAAGATATAAAACAATTCCAAATAAGTCACATTTTTTGACATCAAAAATTCAATCATACCCAACACAACGCTCCGTAACTTACTGCTCCTCCAGCTAATCCCAACAAGGCTCCTCCTGGACCACTAGTGATAAGTCCCGTGATACTTGTTCCGAGGGCTGCCTTAGCTGCATTGTTCCAACTACATCCACCACCTACAACCACTGATAATTCCTGATGTGTCAATACTTGTTGTGTCATTTCTGATGTTTTCAATATATTTTCTCCTTATTAATACTAATTTTTCTATTTATGGTAATTGTGAGTTGCAAATCTCTTAGTGTCCTCACTAATCACTAAGAGATATCCTAAAATTAACTGTCTATTCTATCTCCTTTCATTTTAAAGACAACTGTCGCTAGCTCTCAGTTATATCCTTAAGTTATGCTTCTATTATAGGTAATACGGCCAATAAAAAATAGTGACATAAATGTCACTATGGGGAACAAAAAAGCCGAAACATTCAAGTTTCAGCTTGTGAATTTTTAGTCTACCTTGTAGAAGAAGTGACTGTCATCAGTGGTGCCATAAAGTTGTTGCCCTACCCAAAGACGCTCCTTGGTCTTATCAGATTGGTCATCAGCTTTCTCTGATGAAGACATTACAGCACCAGTCAAAGACACTCCTTTTGGTAAGAATGCAATCATTGCACCTCCAGGACCCACTCCTTTTGGTCCTGTACTCGCTTTAAGAAAACCATCAGTAATTTCAGCAGATTCAACTGATACTTTTTCTGTATCACTTACTAACCCATTTTTATCAAATGTCATTGTATAGCCTTTACCATTCTTCCAAGTTCCAGCGATACTTGAGAAATCACCATTCTGGATAGCATTGATGTTCATACCAGTCTCTTTGTTTGACTTGCTGTCGCTACTGCTATCTTCTGTCTCATCACTACTTGAGTCGTCAAAGTCATACCAATCTTCGGAAGATAAATCCAGAGTCTGAGCGTCACCGAGACCAACCTTACTTGCACCATCAGTTGTCTCAGACATACTGAAATCAACCGATTGAAGCTGATTAAAGGCACCATCCTTGATTTCATAGGTCTCAGCCTTTGCTTCAGGCTTCATTCTATGAAATAACTGAGAATAAATAATCCCATTTTTATAAAAATGCAATGTTTTCAAGTAACCGCTCTGAGCAAAGGTTCCAGCACTTATAGCAAAAACAGGCTTATCATCATTATCAAGATAATATAGCGCATGAACACTGTCAGGAGTACCAATCAAAAGCTCAGCTGAGCCATCATCGTTGATGTCTACATAGCTATATTGCACGTTTTCTCCTGCTCTTTTAGCATCAAAAATGGTGCTAGTCGCATAAGCTTCCTCAGTTGAGAGGTTGCTTGGAACAGCTGATGTATCACTATTTAGAACAATGGGACGATAGAGGTCCAAGACCGAAGCGTAGAGCTCATCGTAGCTCACTTCCTCAGTCTCAGATGAATCACCACTCACTTGCTCAGACTTAGAGGTGCTGTCGCCTGAACCTGAGATGTCCGTATTTGTTGCGTTACAAGCCGTCAGCAAGAACAAACTTGATAAGAGCGCAAATCCTGTTAATCTCTTTTTCATAACTATCCTTTCATAAGAAACGACCTAACGTTATTTTTAGCGTTAAGCCGTTTTTGCATAAGTCTATCTATTTTTCTTTAGTAAACTTAATAGTCACACCGCCACCAGAAATAGCTAAAGTATCTCCATCTTGAGTATAGTTATAAGTTGCACCAGTATCAGATTTCATCGTTTTCTCTTTAGCATTAATGGTAAGCTCTTCTTTAGTCTCTCCCAACCAACTAGATTCACCCGTCATAGTACCTTTTTTACCATCAACTTGGAGCGTTACATCGGATCCCATCAACTTTCCTTTATAGGTTCCTTTAGGTCCTGAACTACATGCTACCAATACCACACTCATAGCTAAAAATGTCAATCCTAAAAATAACTTTTTCATTGTTCTTAATTACTCTCCTTTTTATAAAAAACTAATACTTAAATCTTTTTACTTATGTCTATCCTTTTTCAAATATTCATGGTTATAACTTATTTATTTGATGATTCACTAGCCAAAACCTTGAAAATCACAAATAGGAAAACAACAACTACTACTAGTAAAATCAAGGCACTAATGATAATACTAGCAATTAGCCAAGCAGAGACTGCAATAAACCAACCATGTTCTTTTATAAGTTCTTCAATTCTTGGGAAATACCCCATTAAACCACCAAAATAACAGATTGCCAATAAATTAGGAGCAACAAAGAGAGTTGCCATCAAAATACCTTGCCACCAATTAAGATCAGGTGTTATTGTACCAGCGACAGCAATAGTAATTGCACTAAGCAATTGATACCAAATAATATTTCCTATTACCAATGTTATTGTAGCTAAAACAAAGCCTTTGAGTTTACTCATTGGTTCCTTTACTTGTTCAACCCCTGAAGTATTATAATTCTCATATTGTCTATCTTCTGCATTTGATGATACTATATAGTCAGTTTGCTGATTAGAATTAGCTGTTGGCGGAGCAACATAGTCTGTCTGCTGTTCATTAGCAGAAGGTGGTGTAACATAGTCTGTTGCTGTTGGTGGTTTTACATAATCATTTTCATTTGTCATATTATCTCTCCCTCACATTTTCAATATCTTGATCTGTAATTGTATTATAATCAGTACTTCCTTCTCTGTTAACACGTGTTGAAACATGTCTAAGCAATCTTTCATTAAGGTTTCTGACCCAACGACCATTACTATGGTCATTTGTTACCGAATAATTCTGGGTAACAACCTCGGCGTAAAGTGCCTCATTAACTTCATAATCTTGCTTATGAAGCCCTAACAAACCAATCTGTACAATCTCTTCTGGTGTATAATCTTCAAAATCAAACGTTGTTGGAATGCGACTACGAAGACCTGAATTCGTCTCTAAAAATTCGGCCATTTCTTTGGTATAACCCGCAAAGATAATAACAATATCTCGTCTATGATCTTCCATAAATTTTAGAATCTCATCAATGGCTTCTTTACCAAAATCGTTTGCACCACCTGAGCTAAGTGTATAAGCTTCATCAATAAACAAAACTCCACCTAACGCACTTTCCAAGACTTCCTTAGTCTTGATTGCTGTATGACCAATGTAACCACCCACCAAATCGCTTCGAGAAACCTCGATAAACTTGTTCTGACTTATTACACCTTTTTGGTAGAGAATACTACCTACAATACGTGCGACCGTTGTCTTGCCTGTACCTGGATTTCCCAAGAATAGAGAATGTAGCGTTGTATCATCTACAGTACCACCTTGCTCTGCACGTTTTTTATTAAACTCCGCCATGTCAATAAACTGTTTGACCTGTTCTTTGACTTTAGAAATACCAATCAAATTATCCAAAGTGACCATGGCATCTTCTTGTCCATCTACACCTTCTTTATATTTATCTTCTTCAAAGACTGCATCGATATCCACATTCATGATTGTCTCAATATCTTCTGAATCTTGCTCATTGACGCGGGCAGCAAACGTTTTAACTAATTTCTCATTTAAGTTACGAATCCATCTACCATTGCTCTTATCAAGCGATACATCATAAGCACGTTTAACATGTTGAGCATAGTAATCTGAATTTTCTAATTTATAACCACCTTTAGCAAGGAATGACTGACCTAGTTGGACAATTTCATCATCACTATAATCTTCAAATATAAAGGTATTTGGAACTCGCGATTTTAGACCTGGATTAGTTTGAAGGAATTGCTCCATTTCTTTTGTGTAACCCGCAAAGATAATCATTATATCATCGCGATTATCTTCCATATATTTCAAGATGGTGTTAATTGCTTCAATACCATGATCTACGCCTTGTTTCTTATGCAGAGTATAAGCTTCATCAATAAATAAGATGCCACCTTTAGCCTTTTCTAATAAACGTTGAGTTTGTTCAGCAGTACCGCCCACATTAGACGAAATCAAATCAGATTCTGTCGCTTCAACAAATCGGAAAGAATCGCCTGACAATACTCCATTTTGATAGAGAACCTCACCTAACAAACGAGCTACTGTAGTCTTACCTGTACCTGGATTTCCCATAAAAACAGAATGAAGTGTCTGCTTTTCAGGCGGTAATCCCTTTTCAATACGCTTTTTGTTGAAGTCAACCATACGAACCATCTTTTTAATCTCTTGCTTAACCTTATCAAGACCAACAAGATTATTTAGTTCCTCAAGAGCATTATTTTCATTTTCTTTCGGTTGAATCTGTACTTCGGAAGTTTCTAAAACATACTTACTATCATCAGAAATCTCATAATTTAAATCTGCGATATCTCCTTCGGGATAGCTCAGATTTTTTATTTGAAGATAGGAAGAACTCGACACACGACAGTTAGGCTCAACACTACGATGAAGGACTAAACAATCGGCAAAGATTGCACTGTTATCATTTAATTCTAAATCTATCTTTTCGCTGTTATTTCCAAGAAAATTAATCTCACCTCTAAAAACACCAAAAGATTTTTCGTTTAAGAGTATAATATCAGTAATTGTTGTTTGCTCTAAGTACACTTGACTTGAATAAGTATTTATTGACGTAATTCTGTCATTTTGAGACGAAAATAATACATTTTCAGACAAGTTAATTGAATTTATATAGTTTGGTTGTACCATTGATGTCGATTCAGAAGCCCAGACAACATTTTCTAACCAAATCAAAGGAAGATTATTTTGAGTATTTCCACCTTTAATTGTTGAGCTTTTTACCGTTATTCTAGAGTCAGTAGCACAAATTGCATTTTTAGTATAATGCTCCAAGTGAACACTGTTCATCATCATTCTAGACCCTTGCTCTAAATCTAATTGACCCAAAATTCTAGAATTTTCAATGATTAACTCTGAGGAAAAAACACCAACTGTCGTAGTTGAGCCATTAACCACCTTCATCCCTACTTCATTCAGATGAAGCTTAGCGTTATTGCTTGCATAAAGTAAGAACTTCTCATTGTTTAAAATTTGCTCTTCAAAATAAATATTCGTACAAAAAACATCTGCCCCATTTGTTACAGAAAGAGCAACTCTATTATCACTCGTTTTAAACCATAGATTTTCAAAGGTCACCTTCGCTCCATTTGTCACATCAAAATATGCGTTAAGAACATTATGAAAAGTACTGTTACCTGCTTTCTTTTCCACGTGTCCAACAAAGTGTAGGTCCTTTTCAATTACCTGTACACTGAAAGATGGAAGCTCATATGTATATCCTTTATCAAACTCAATGATATCACCATTTTTAGCAGCATTGTAGGCATCAGTAAAATTCCAACAATTGCTACCTGTACCCACTAAATATCGTGCCATTGCTCCCCTCCTAGTTACTTATGTATATATTTAGTATCATAAAGCTCTTTTAACACTAGACTAAATAATCTCATCAAATTGACGAGATTATTCAGCTCTTACAAGATACTATACATGACGTCTACGAGTAGCTACTCCCGCAAGTCCAATCATCCCCAAACCTGCCAAGATGTAAACAGCTGTGTCTGCTTCACCTGTTTGTGGAAGGGCTGCTTGGTATTCTGTTGTACCACGGCGATTAACTACTGCTTGTGTAGCTTCCACGGTAGCGACTTGATTAGTAGAAACTTGTTCTAACTTAGCTGATACTACATAAGCTTTCTCAACTTTTGGTGTTTTTTGGCTAACAGCTACTTGTGGCTTAGTTGCTACTGCCGGTTTCACGGTTGGGCGATGTTGTTGCTCAGGCTTAATTTCTGGTTTCAATTCAGGCTTTTTAACTGGTTGCTCTGCTTGTTTAGGAGCATCTGCTTTGGTAACCTTAGTTCCAACATAAACAACCTTTTCAATCATAGGTGTAACAACTTTAGTTTCACTTGATGTGATTTCCCCTGTTACAGGATCTAACTTATACGTAGTTGTTACTGTTGTGTAACCTCGTGAACCAACATTTTTGTCATCTGCTTTTTCTACACCTTTATCAAGGGTTGCATCTTGAACGTACTTGATAGCAGCGGGAATCACATCAGTAATAGCAGTTTTGGTCTTAGTTCCTTTAGTCACTACTTTATCAACAGCAGCAATATCAGATAAGACTTTTTCAACTGCTTCAGGTTTATTATTTTTCAAAACGTAGCTTGTGCGGATAACCTTTTCACCATTCTTACCACCAACTTCAGCAATGTAACCAAAGTCTTTGCTGTCATCTGACTTATAAATAACTTTAAATGGTGTTGTTATTGTTTTTTCAGTAGGTTTAGCACCATAAACCACAAGACCATTCTGAACATCGGTTTTAGTCTTTTTGACAGTAGCTACTTCGACTTTAATATCTTGAGGTTGTTCAAAAAGTTTATTGTACAAATCAGCATAGTACCACATCGTTAACTCGAACGGATTTGACGCATTCTTGTCATTGTAATGTTCTTCATTTTCCCACGCCGCTCTAATAACTCCATCTTTTATAAAATAATGAATGTAAGGAATTCCATAAATCTTATATCCTAAGTATCTTCCCATTCCTTCAGCAAATGCTTCCTCGGGATTTTTACGATAATAATCAACTAACAACGGACTTTCTTTATAATATTTATTATAAATATTTTGAAATTCTTTTGTATTAGAAAAGCCATCAATTGGTGCCACGATTGGGCCTGACGCTGCTAGACCGCTATCATGATCAAAATTATGAGAGAGCTCATGAAGTAGGAGTCGAAGTATAGCACGATGCGCCAGATTCTTGGTATCATCAATATCAGTTACATTTTTCGTATTGATTTCTTTTTTTACCTCTTCCTCTATACCTGTCTGACGATTTCTTTCCAAGAAGGTTCTTGTATAAGAATCTTGAAAATTCATCCAAATTTCACGACCTCTATGAAGAGAGATAGCAATGGCATTATCAGTTTTATCAGCTGAAGGCATTTTATCATTAGTCACAACCAACTTTAAAAGATTCTGTTTAATGGAGTTAGGTAACTTATCAATTTGTCTTTCAAACCATACTCTATCTTGTTCAGACATATTCACATTACGATAATCAATATTAACCTTATAAACACCTTTACTGTTATTATATCGCTGAGTTAAAGTCTCAAACATTCCCTTAACATCTTCAAGATTTTGGACCTCATCTTCAGAAAAAAGTGATTTATGAGACATAATCTCTTCATAATAAAATTTCATCTGAGCATATAATTGGTCAGAGATATACTTACTACCAAAGTAACGTCTGAAATTGTCTTCCGAATCAACCATATCAACAGGGAATAAGTTAGTTGCTCGCAAATATCCAGTTGACGAAACCAACATCATTGTATATTGCAAGTCATAAATGCTTAGATTATCAATGATTTTATCTTTATCTGGTGACTGAACAATTATTTGATCACTAGGTAATTCTTTGCTTTTATCAACCGTAAATGGAACCCATGTTTTAATTCTATCATCTAGTCCCTTTTTGTCATCAAATTCAGGAAGAACGGGTGCTATGCGATATTTAGTAGTTGTTGTCTCAACACCATCCTCAGGTTTAGTGACCACTTTCTCAACACCAAAAGGCTTATCTTCATCCAATCGATATTCTGTCGGAGCCTTTGTTATTTTAGTGCTGACAGTTGGTTTAGTTCCTACGATTTCTTTCGTTTCAATTGGTTCTTCACGTTTAACAGTTAATTCATCTGCCTGTTTTTCAAAGATTAGTTTACCATCTTTTCCTTGATTCTGAATTTCGCGCACCCCGACTTCCTTTGTCTCATCAGCAATATACGAAACCGGACTATTTATATTCCTTGTCTCAACATTAGCACCTGTTTCCATCTCTGTCACACTTGTAGGGGAAACTGTAATTGCCTCTGTAGATACTGGTGTTGTCGCTGATGTATTATCTCCTCCACTTGTAGCTACAAGCTCTGTAACTGGGTTCATTGTTGTATCTACGCTATCTGCGTGGGCCACAACTGGAGATCCCCCAATAATAGCCATCCCTAAAATAACTGAGCACAATCCAATTTTCTTTTTACGCAAAGAAAAAAGTTGCTTCTTTTTCATAATTTTCTCTCCTTTTAACTTTATGTTAAAATTTTACTCCCGGAATTTAAGAGTGTCAAGTA
>OKVG01001226.1_pt1 | contig 11830 bp, 11 predicted proteins | sample 1606981 | NCBI WGS metagenome assembly OKVG01 (sample SAMN03281018, study PRJEB24777) | human gut metagenome | isolation source: fecal sample PR128 from 1 month old male Malay infant, vaginal delivered... | reverse complement strand
AGCCTGATGGAGAATTTCGCTATATTGGTGCGGAACTAAATTAAGAGGAGGATAGAAGAAAGATGAGTATGAATCAACCACAGGTACCCTTTGGTGTACCAGTAAATCCTACCCCTCAAAAAAGCGGAAAGGGCTTGTTCATTGGATGTGTGATTGGGGCAATTGCTTTAGGCTTGGTGATTGGTCTTATTTTTGGTCGCTCTTTTGGTGTGGATGCTGTAACCAAGAAAGCTTACCCCCATTTACATACCACTGCAGATAGTACAGTCTCAAAACGTGATATATCTGCTCGCTATATAGACCCAAAAGAGACAGCGTTTGATTGGGATATTTCAGATCTCGGAGGCTTGAAATTTGCCACCTACGATGACAAAGGGGATGCGATGTCTATCGAAGAGGTCGTGAAGAAATATGGGAAAGCCTTAAAAGGCACATTTAATGGAACAACTGCTCAGTTAGAATGGGGCGAACTCGAAAGGGACGATGCAGATGAAGAAAGCACCGATTATAAGACTGCTAGCGAGATGAATCTGACCTTTATGAAGATAGATGGTCATTATTACCTACGCAATCTGTATTTCTCAGAAGATTATGACACAGCGGATGCTAATCCGATGGTGGCTGATCATTATGATAAGTTGAAGGCGGGGGATCCTAAAACAGGGAAAGATGGAGTATCTTATAAAGAAGTGCTTAGTAGCAATATCCCGTCCTATATTTCGATAAGAGCTGAGCAAGACTATAAAACCAAGGTCATTACAAATGAAATGGAAATCCGTTTTAAGTCATCTAGTTCAGATGAAGATGAATATAAATTAAAATTTATCCAGCAAGCAGATGGGGATTATCGTTTGGCTTTAAAAGGAGATGCAGACTAGGAAGGAAGCAACAGTGTCCCTTGCTTATGATGCATCAGACTGCTTGATCGTGGATTCGCTTGAATGTTCAAATCCAATTTATCGTCATTTCATTGCAGGCTATAGAGGTTCTGAGACAGGAGGATCCACTTCACCGAGTACAACAAGTTCTTCCTCAAATGCAAGCGATTCAAGCAAATCTGTCGTTAGACGCTTATTGCCAAAAACAGGTCAAGAAACAGGTGTTGTTTTGGCAAGATTGGGCTTGCTTTCACTTGTAGGGCTTGCGATTGTTACCCTTCGTGAGAAATTTTAAGATCAGTTTCTAAAAGGTCGGATATCTCTCCGATCTTTTTTAGTCTATCAAGACAGGAGTTGGTCCTTGCTTGGTTTTATGTTATAGTAGAAGAGAAGAATAAAAAGGAGAATTCAAAATGTCAGAGAAAGATAAAGAACCATTGATGAAACAGACTCCCTTAGAGGGTGCGCCTCAATTTGATGTGCCTGCGCCAGCATTTGTCCCAAAAGAAGAAGTCAAAGACTTGGAAGTTCCAGAAGTTAGTAGTTTATCGGCCACGGAGATGAAAGAAATGGGAGAAGAGGCAAAAGAGCCAGTTATTTCAGAAACGGTGGAGCTCCCAAAAGTGGGTGAAACGACAGTTGAAGAAGATGCGGTAGTGCCCGCTGCGCCCCAACCGACCCCTCTATTCCAGCCTGCACCTGAAGCTCCTCAGAGTGTGGTCGTTGAACCAGTTGGTCCACAAACAGCTACAAGTCCTAGCATGCAGATTCCGCAAGCTCCTCTTCCTCCCGTTGGAAAACCAATGGATACTGCGGACAAGAAGGCGATTCGTTTTGCTCTTGGGATTTTAGTGGGTCTCCTCATTGGTGGAGTCAGTGGCTATTTGATTGGTCATGCCAGCCCTAGCACGTCACCATCTAGAAAGCACACTTCTTGGTCAGGCAACCAGTCTGGTTCTTCATCCAATATTGATTTGGACCAGTTGACCGCAGAAGATGCGGAAGCCGATTTTAGCTGGGAGCAGTCTGATATCGAGCAACTTCAATTTTTGACTGAAAAGGATGATGGGGAGAGTCCTGAGGAAATGGTCGACGCTTATGGAAAGGCTAGTTCTGTTCAATTTGATAGTGGAGAATTGAAATTATTCTGGGATGATAACTCTTATAATAAAGAGGTCAAAGCGACCTACTCTAAGAAAGGAAAAGAATTTCAGCTTGTCAAATTTGAATTTAATCAATTTGGGAAAAATCTTAGCGTCGAGGATAACTTCGCAGATGGGTTCAAGGTTGGAGATAGTGAGACCGGTGCTGGAGGGACCTCTTACAAAGAGCTTTTAGAAAAATACGGCGATGCAGTCAATCTGACGGTGAGTTCATCTGATGATTCAGACGAGATAGAATTGGTCATGGACTTCCAAAAGAAAAATGGGGACTATATAGATTTGACCTTTATTCGTCAAGAAAATGGAGATTTCCTCTTGAGCAGTAAAGACAGCGACTAAAAGGATAAGACAAGAAAGAGGCGTAAGCCTTTTTCTTTCAAATAAGACAAGACAAATGCGCTAATTTTCTATACAATAGAAGGTGTTTAGATAGAAAGAGCATAAAGGATGGAAGAAATGAAACAGTGGATAGAACATCATAAGCGGATCCTACAAAAAGCTGCAGGGGCTTTGCTGGCTTTTATGATTGGTATTTGCTTGGTGTTTATGATTCATCCGGTTAAAACCTTACCAAAAGACCGTTTGCTGAGCCTATCTCGAATGCAAGAAGCTAGCCAACAATTTGTCGCTCCTTCTTCAAAAGAGCCGGCTCTAGAAGACCTGTTGTCATTAGAGCTTGCAAGGGGAGAAGGAAAGGTACAAAAAAGTTGGGTGACTTTGTCTGCATTCGTCAAAAAATTTGGAAAAGCAGCGAGCTTTACACAAGAAGATACGAGTTTTGGAGCACAAGTCCAGTTAGGCTATGGGGCTTCTGTGAAGGGGCTCTATCCTTATACCATAGAATTTCAAAAGCAGGGTGATGATTTTTATTTGAGCTCGATTCAAGGATTTGAGCCAAAATCGTCTCACTATCAGAGCAAAAAGAACTTAAAACAGGCGGATTTTACAGGTTATAAGCCTTTGGATGGAAAAAAGGAAAAGGGAACGGCAGTAGAAGAAGTCTTGAAAAAATCAGGTCTTCCCAATTCTCTTAGTTTGACCTCTGTAAAGGACAAGCAAGTATTAGCCTTGTCTTATCAGGTGACAGATGGATTGGTCTCTTTGACCTTTGAACGCGACCAGACTGGTCAGTATCGTTTGACGAAGAAGGGGTGAAGCAAATGATCGAGTGGATGAAAAAGAATCGAAAAGACCTCTTGCTGCCGTTTTTATGTTTTGTTTTAGGGTTGTTACTTGCGATTGCAAGCATCCAGGTGCAAGAGCAGGGAACCGATACCAAGGAGGACCAAACGCTTTCCCGTTTTCAGCCAAAGGATTACAAGAATTTGGTAAGCAACGATCAAGAAATCAAGCAGTTTCAATGGACCATCGAAGCTGTGGCGAATTTGAAAGTCCGTCTTAAGCAGAGTCAGCAACCAGGAACCCGCTTGGAAACAGTTGTGACTGAATGGGGAAAAGCACAAAAAGTTCGCTACACAAAGACAGCTCAAGGGGAACAAACCGTTCTTGTCTTGACTTATGCAGCTAAGCAAACAGATCAGGGGAAGAAAAGTGTGAACTTGTGGTTTGAACAAGAGAAAGACCAGGGGTATCGCTTGACGATGGTGGATGCGACGAATTTGTTGGACGCAAAAGAGAAGACAAGCAGTGAGAAAGAAATCACTACTGAAAAAGAGCACAAAGGTGCAGAATTCGCCCAGCTTATTAAGAAACTAGGAAATCCTCAACGCTTAATCTGGGGGGAAGTGTCAGATGGCGGAATGGGGTATCGCGCGACTTACCAGCTACCAGGGCAGTCAGAAGTGGTAATGGAATTCAAGAAAAAAGGCAAGAAATTAGTGTTGGTATAAGAAGGGAGACATCATTGGACGATCAACGGACAGACATCAAGGCAACTTCTTCTCACCAGGGTGGGAGTCGCTTGATTTCAGAAGCTGACCTGGCTTCAATAGGGGGAAGCAGGCATTCAGAACCAAGACAAACGGTACGAGACTCCCAATCGGATAGGGATAAAACCTACTCTCCTTCCTCTAAGAGTGAAGGGTCTTCGCTGGCAGCCTTTTTGGGTTTATTGGCCATGCTGGGATTAATTGCCTATCTGGCTTCAGGAGGTATTCATAGTTCTTCTACTACTAGTGAATATGGAAGCACTAGCTTGTCTTATGGAACTAGAAAGGAAATCTTGAGAGGTGGTACGAGTAGCTTGATTGCTCCGGAGAGGGAATTTCAGTTTCAAGTGACCTATGAGAAGGCCATTTCCCTGATTCCTGGTTTAAGTGAGGGAGATCAAGGTCGTCATTATTCAACTTCTCTGTCTCCACAGGACGTGGTAGCTGTACTGGGGAAGGCTAGCAGTGGAGAAGAAACCTACCAAGAAGGTGGTGTCAGTCCTTTTATGACACAATTGGAGTATCAGTCTGAAGGCTCTCCTTCTTCCGTAACAGTTTTACTTTCAAATATTGGTGTTGATCGTTTATCTTCTCTTGATTTTAAAAACTTAAACAGTGAGCGATTAGCCAATAAAAATGGTAGCTTAAACAGAGAAGATTTTGCCAATATGAAAATAGGAACGAGCTATTCAGATCTTGTGAATACAGTAGGAATTCCTAGCAGTGTTTCTTGGTCGAGTATGCTGGGTTCAGAGTCCTTCTTAACCTTTTACTATAAGCTTTCTGATTCGCGCTCCGTCATTATTCACTTTGGCAGCAATCGTACCATCAGTGAAATCAAGGGTCTAGAAGATCCAGCGACATCAGCTTCCACGTCGCCTTAGGTGTTCATCTCACTAGGATTGTGGTATAATATGAATACCTTTAATTGAAATGAATGGAGAATCTCATGACTGCACAAAAAATGTCTGCACAAGAAATTATTGCTTTTATTGGAAATGCAGAAAAGAAAACCAATGTGAAAGTAACCTTTGAAGGGGAATTGGCAACAGCTGTTCCTACTTCTGTTACCAAGCTTGGCAATGTTTTGTTCGGTGACTGGAAAGATATCGAGCCCCTGCTTGCTAACTTGACTGAAAACAAGGATTATGTGGTAGAACAAGATGGCCGTAACTCAGCTGTCCCATTACTGGATAAACGCTACCTAAATGCGCGTATTGAACCAGGCGCTATTATCCGTGACCAAGTAACCATCGAAGACAATGCGGTTGTCATGATGGGTGCTGTCATCAATATCGGTGCTGAAATCGGTGCAGGAACCATGATTGATATGGGAGCTATCCTTGGTGGCCGTGCTACTGTTGGTAAAAACAGCCATATCGGTGCGGGTGCCGTTCTTGCAGGAGTCATTGAGCCAGCTTCTGCTGAGCCTGTTCGGATCGGTGACAATGTCTTGGTCGGTGCTAACGCTGTTGTGATTGAAGGAGTTCAAGTTGGAAACGGTGCAGTCGTTGCCGCTGGAGCGATCGTTACTCAAGATGTCCCTGAAAATGTGGTTGTAGCTGGTGTCCCAGCTCGCATCATCAAGGAAATTGACGAAAAAACACAACAAAAAACAGCCTTGGAAGACGCTTTGCGCAATTTGTAAGATAGAAATGAGAGTGGGACAGAAATCGGTAATTCGTTAGAATTCGATTTCGTCGTCCCACCTCCGCACAGTTGAGTAGGGCTGTAAAAGCTGATGAAATCAGCGTAGTAGAGCCCACTCAACCACTGCGTCTTGCTTGACAATCCAAAAACAATTGAGAGGCTAAGACTTTTGTCTCAGCCTCTTCTAATAGAAAGAAGACAACGATGACATTGGACTTAATTAAAATCAGACGGGATTTGCACCAAATCCCTGAAATTGGATTGGAAGAATTTGAAACCCAAGCCTACCTCTTAGAGCGAATCGCAGAGATCACAGCAGACAAGGACTTTGTAGAGCAACGGACTTGGCGGACCGGGATCATGGTTTATCTCCATGGGTCTGCTCCTGAAAAAACCATTGGTTGGCGGACAGATATCGATGGCTTACCGATAGTGGAACAAACGGGCCTTGATTTTGCCTCCAAGCACGAAGGACGGATGCATGCTTGTGGTCATGATATGCACATGACGACAGCCCTTGGGCTTTTGGATCAACTGGTTCAAGTGCAACCAAAAAATAACCTGCTCTTTCTCTTCCAACCGGCTGAAGAAAACGAGGCTGGTGGGATGCTCATGTATAAGGACAATGCTTTTGGCGACTGGCTCCCTGATGAATTTTATGGTCTGCATGTGCGCCCTGATTTGAAGGTGGGAGACATTGCGACTAATACGGGTACCCTTTTTGCGGGGACCTGTGAAGTCAAGATTACCTTTACAGGTAAGGGAGGGCATGCTGCCTTTCCACATGAGGCCAATGATGCTCTTGTAGCAGCTTCTTACTTCATTACCCAAGTCCAATCGGTCGTGAGTCGAAATGTCGATCCAATTGAAGGTGCTGTGGTGACCTTTGGTTCCATGCATGCAGGAACCACCAATAATGTGATCGCTGAGACGGCCTTCCTTCATGGGACCATCCGGACCTTGACCATGGAGATGAACCTCCTGACTCAAAAACGGGTCAAAACGATTGCGGAAGGGGTTGCAGCCGCTTTTGATGTAGAATTAGATCTGGAACTCAAGCAAGGAGGTTACCTGCCTGTGGAAAACCAACCAGAGTTAGCCAAAGAACTCATGGACTTTTTCACAGCTGAGGAAGACGTGAACCTGATTGATATCTTGCCAGCGATGACAGGAGAAGACTTTGGCTTTCTCTTGAGCAAGGTCCCTGGAGTCATGTTCTGGCTGGGAATTGATACCCCTTATGCCCTGCACCATCCGAAGATGAGCCCAAATGAGGCTGCCCTTCCCTTTGCTGTGGATAACATTGGCAAATTTTTGAAAATGAAGGCCAACCAATAAGGGATTGATTCAACTCCGTCTGGAGTTGGATTTTTATTTTCTTGTGTGCAAACTGTTCGGATGTTTCATAAAAAATGATACAATTAAAGCTATACAAAAGGAGTAGGGAATGAAGAAAACACTACGAAAAGAAACCATAGCAGCCATGAAACGGTTGCCAGAATCCGTGAAAACTCAAGCAGATGAACAGCTCACTCAACGTCTCTTGGAGCTTCCAGCCTTTCAGGAGGCAAAGACCCTTGCGACCTATCTGTCCTTTGACCACGAATTTTCCACAGCTGGCTTGATCCAAGCTGCTCTTCAACTTGGAAAACGCGTCTGTGTTCCCCGTACCTATCCACAAGGTCGGATGGAATTTGTGGAATACGATCCTGAAATTTTGGAAGAGAGTCGCTTTGGTTTGCTGGAGCCTAATGAAAGGGGGCAGGTTGTGGATAAAGCAGAGATTGATCTGATCCATGTACCGGGCTTGGTCTTCCAGTCAAAAGGCTACCGAATTGGCTATGGCGGTGGCTATTATGATCGTTATTTAGCAGATTATACTGGGAGAACGGTGAGTACGATTTATTCCATCCAGCAGAAGGAGTTTCAACCAGATGTTTTTGATCAGGCCGTTCAGGAGGTGCTAGTCTATGAAGTTACTCTTTGATCGTCGTTATCCTGTGACCAGCCTCTTGTTGCTCGTCACAACGGCAGTCTTTCTTTCTATGTTTATCCGATTTGGAGGCGACTACCAAACGGGTGCTGCTGTTTACTATAGCGGTGGTATTATTGGAGAGGCTGTGAAAGTCGATCCTAGCCAGTTATGGCGAATAGTGACAGCTACTTTTGTTCATATCGGCCTAGAACATTTTGTGCTCAATATGATCACCCTCTATTACTTGGGACGTTTGGCAGAAGATCTCTTTGGTTCCAAGGCTTTCTTAGCTCTTTATCTCTTATCAGGCATGATGGGTAATGTCTTTGTTGCTATTTTTACACCAGATGTGATTGCGGCAGGCGCTTCTACAGCCCTCTTTGGACTGTTTGGGACCATTGGCGCTCTGCGCTTTATTGTCCAAAGTCCCTATATTCGCCACTTGAGTCAGTCCTATACCAGCTTGATTGTGGTCAATCTGATCTTTAGTTTTATGCCAGACATCAGTATGGCGGGTCACATTGGTGGCTTAGTAGCTGGGGTCATGTTGGCTTATGTCTTTCCAATAAGAGGAGAGGCTCGCTTTATGAACCGAACCTATCAGATTAGTGCAGCCTTATCTTATCTCCTGCTTTTCCTTTATTTCTTAGGTAAAATCTTGAATCTATTTTAAGAGAGAGTGGGACAGAAATCGGTAATTCGTTAGAATTCGATTTCGTCGTCCCACCTCCGCACAGTTGAGTAGGGCTGTAAAAGCTGATGAAATCAGCGTAGTAGAGCCCACTCAACCACTGCGTCTTGCTCGACAATCCAAAAACAATTGAGAGGCCAGGACTTTTGTCCCAGCCTCTTTTTTTCCTAAAAAATGTAGCGCAATCGTAAACTAACAGAAAATTGTTTGAAATCTCAATAAATATATATAATTTACATAGAAATGAGTTGATAGAAAGATAATTTAGTAAAAAATAGAATAAAAACAAGTCTGGTAAGCGTTTGCAAAAATGAACAAAAAGATGTAAACTGGAGGTATAAAAAATCGGGAATGCTATCTTTTTTTACTAAAAGGAGTATTCGAAAAGGAGATTTGCCATGAAGAAATGGTTGTTTAAACTTTCATTGGTAGCAATGACATTTTTGCTCCTACCAGTTCAAGCAGTTCAAGCCTGTTGTGGCTTTATCATTGGTCGGCAATTGACCAAGGATGGGACCACTCTCTTTGGTCGGACAGAAGATTACCCATACTATCCAAATGGTGGCAAGCACAACAAGAACTATGTGGTGGTTGATGCGAAGAACTATAAGGAAGGGGATCAACTGGAAGACGAATCCAATGGTTTTACCTATCCACATGCTGCTAGTGAAATGAAATACACAGCGACTTATGACTCTGCTCGTGGAGATGGTAGTAACGGTGCTTTTGGTGAACACGGATTTAACGAAGCCGGTGTATCCATGACTGCGACAGTAACAGCTATCCCGAATAAGAAAGTCTTGAAGACGGACCCATTGACAGAAAACGGAATTCCAGAAGCTGCTATGTTGGACGTAGTGTTACCACGCGTTAAGTCAGCTCGTGAAGGGGTTGAATTTCTAGCTAAAGTCATCGAAGAAAAAGGTTCAGCTGAAGGAAATGTGGTTGTCTTTGCAGACCAAAATGAAACTTGGTATATGGAAATTCTTTCTGGCCACCAATATGTAGCGGTTAAAGTTCCAGAAGATAAATATGCAGTTTTTGCCAATACCTACTACCTAGGTCATGTTGATTTGAATGACACTGAAAATGTCATTGCCTCTAAAGATGTCGAAAAAGTAGCCAAGGAATCTGGTAACTACAAGACAGACAAAGATGGCAATTTCCATATCGCTAAATCTTATGGACCAGAAAAATATGCTGAAGGAGACCGCTCACGGACCTATGCAGGAATCACCTTGCTAGATCCAGACTCTAAAGTCACCTATGAGGATGATGAGTATGAACTTTTCCGTTCACCAACCGATCCAAACAAAAAATACACCTTAGAAGATGCGTTTGCCTTGCAACGCAACCGTTTTGAACACTTGAATGGACGCTTTGTACCAGATGATCAAATTGGTGTTAAGAAACAAGGTGATGATGGTAGCAACGATACTGTTCGTAAAGACCAATACAAATATGCTTTAGGAAACGAAAATGTGATCGATGCCCATGTCTATCAAATCAATCCAAACCTTCCAAAATCATTTGGTGGAACTGTATGGCTCGGCATGGGACCTTCACGGAATACCCCTTATGTTCCATTCTATGGAAATGTAAAAGATACTTACGAAGCTTTTAAACCTCAAACGGCTACTTATGATCCAAATTCATGGTATTGGACAGTATGGCACATCGACCAAATGGCCATCAATAACCAAGATCTCTTTGGAAAATCTATCCAAAATCACTGGAAAGCACTAGAAGAACAGCTCATTATCGAACAAAAAGTGAGCGATGCAAAATACGCTGCCTTGAAAGCTGATGAAGCTGCAGCAAAAGCAGTTGAAGATAAGGTGACTGAGGATGCTTTAGCTCGTTCTGAACGTCTTTTCAAACAATTCAAGCAATATGAGTCTGAATTGTCTGCAACTCTAAAAGAAGCAGGTCGTACAGATGATCCATACCGAGCATCTTTACCAGATGACTACAAGGATCCAACAGAGTCAAGTACGGAGCCAAGCAAGGCAGAAACAACCCCAAGCACCGAAGCAAGCACGGAGCCAAGCAAGGCAGAAACGACCCCAAGCACCGAAGCAAGTACGGAGCCAAGCAAGGAAGAAACGAAACCAAGCACTGAGTCAAGTATAGAACCAAGCAAGGCAGAAACGAAACCAAGCACTGAGTCAAGTACAGAACCAAGCAAGGTAGAAACGACCCCAAGCACTGAGTCAAGTACAGAACCAAGTAAGGAAGAAACGAAACCAAGCACAGAATCAAGTACAGAACCAAGCAAGGCAGAAACGAAACCAAGCACTGAGTCAAGTACAGAACCAAGCAAGGTAGAAACGACCCCAAGCACAGAGTCAAGTACAGAACCAAGTAAGGCAGAAACGAAACCAAGCACAGAATCAAGTACAGAACCAAGCAAGGCAGAAACAACACCAAGTAGTACAACTACTGTTGTTCCTACAAATAGTAACAGTGTTAGTACCGTTGGTCGCCCAGTTTTACCAACAAATTCATATATTTTAGTAGACCAGGCAACAGGTATCGTCTTGCAAAACCCTGATTTTGCTCAAGGTGGCTATAGTCTTCTTGTTGAAGTTTTGAAAGATGTCAAAGAACTAGCTGGTAAAGAGTACAAGGCATATAATATTCAATTATCGAACCAAAATAATCCTGTACATCAAATTAGTCCAACTGTTGTGACCATTCCAGTAAATAGCCAAAAAGAAGTAGAAGCAGTTTATGGTATCGGTGAAAATGGTCAATTGGAATCCTTCCAATTCCAACTAAATGAAGATAAGTCAGCCGTAACATTTACAACCTCTCATTTCTCAACTTATGGTGTAGTTTATAAATCTGTAGCAAAAATTGAAGAGAAGAAAGGTGAGAAAAAATTACCATCAACCGGTCAAAGTATTTCCATTGCGACAATGGTAGGCGGAGTTCTTTTGATAGTTTTTGGATTTGGCTACTACATCGAAAAACGTAGAACTCATTAAACGATACAGTTTATAATATATAACAAAAAAAGGAAGTGAGAATGAAATCTCTCTTCCTTCTTTTTTAGTCTGCAGTTTGTTCAGATTCTTCTAATTGTTTTCCAAGATCAATAATATACTGTTTGAGATCCTCTTTAACCTGCGGATGCTTCAAAGCATAATCAATCGATGTTTTCATAAAACCAAACTTGTCACCTACATCGTAGCGTTGGCCTTTAAATTCACGGGCAAAGACTCGTTGGGTCTTATTGAGGGTGTCGATCGCATCCGTCAATTGAATTTCATTGCCAGCACCTGGTTCTTGATTTGCAAGAATATCAAAGATTTCAGGAGTCAAGAGGTAGCGTCCGATAATAGCGAGATCACTCGGTGCATCTTCTGGAGCTGGTTTTTCGACAAAAGTCTCAACGCTATAGAGACCATTGATGCCCTCTCCTTGAGGTGCGATCACACCGTAAGAAGAAACTTCTTCGTGAGGGACTTCCATCACAGCGATAGTGGATGCATGGGTTTCATCGTAGTCGTTCATCAATTGTTTGGTCAATGGCAAGGCATCATCATTGGTGATGTCCATCAGGTCATCTCCCAACATGA